>Ga0134124_10000535_pt1 | contig 31981 bp, 30 predicted proteins | sample KB304_FD_96880 | JGI IMG/M metagenome (GOLD analysis project Ga0134124, IMG submission 96880) | Terrestrial soil microbial communities without Nitrogen fertilizer from Kellogg Biological Station, Michigan, USA - KB3-0-4 | ecosystem: Environmental > Terrestrial > Soil > Unclassified ... | reverse complement strand
TCTCCCCGGCGCTCATGTAACTCTCGAAGATAGGCCACATCGCGCCTTCGAGTAGACCGATCGACGCCAGCGCGACCACGAGCAGCGGGGCCGACGGAACCGCTGCGATCAGCAGATGGATGCTGATCAGCGCGAGCAACAGGCTGACCAAGCTCCGCCGCTCCCCGAAGCGCGCGCTCAGCGGGTGGCTGGCGCTGGCCCCCGCGACATAGGTGACGCCGATCAACAGGGCGAGCCACAGGTTTTGCGCCTGCGAGAAGCCGAGCACTTGATGCGTGTAGAAGTAAGCGCCACGTTGCAGCAGCGTGCCGGAAAAGCTGGTCGCAAAAACCGTGAGCAGGAGGCGCCGCTTGAGAGTCACGCGGATAGCCCTAGTGCTTTCTTGGGCACGAAGGCAATCGCAGACCAAACGAGCACACCCGTTGCGAGAAAGACCACTGGGTAACCGTGGGCCTTGGCGACTAGGCCTTGAGCCAGCACCCAAAGCGCCGAGCCCGCGCCGAAACAGCCGAAGAAATAGCTCATGACCGCGCCGCGGCGTGCCCGCGGGATGCCTTCTGCGGCCAGCGCGTTGAGTGAGGGATAGAGCAGGCCGTGCGCAAAGCCCAGACCTGCGCCGGCCGCAAACAAGAGCTGCGGGCGCAGCAGGCTGGTCAGCGAGGCCACCAAGCCGTACAGAATCAGCGCGACGAGCGCGACGCGCCGGTGTCCCCAGGCATCCGCCACGCCGCCGAGAAACAGCCGAACTGCGAGCGCCACTAGGGTGTAGCCGAGAAAGAAGCTGCTCACGACGCTCGCACCGAGCGAAAGCGCAAACGGCTGCGTGAAGGTGAACATGGCGCCGAACGCAGCGCCGTTGGCGACACAGCAAACGAACGCGCCGACCCGCTGCGGCTCACGCAGCAGCGCGAACGCCGTCGGCGCGGCTGCGAGGTCCGCCTCGGCAACGGGCTTGGATGAGGGCGCGGGTTCGCGAATCGCCAGCGAGAGCAGTGCCGTGAACAACGCGGCGCCCCCCGCCAACAGGAATACTAGCCCCCAACCGCGACTATCGGCGATGGCCTCGGCAGTCGCTGGAGCCACCGCATTCGAGACGATACTGGCGGCGCCGCACAGTCCGATGGCTTGGCCGAGCTTCTTGGGCGGCGCGAGATCGGCCGCCAGCGTGACGATGCCGTTGAAAACCAACCCGTAGGAGATGCCATGCACGACGCGCAGGCCGAAAATCGGCCAAGAAACGCCGTGGATCAGCCAGAACCCACAACCGCTCAGGCCGTTGACCAAAGCACCGTAGCCGATGAACGGACGACGCGAACCTCGATCGAGCCAGGCGCCCGTCCAGGGTGACGCCACGACGCTGGCCAAGAGCGCCGTGGCCGCCACCGCGCCGATCGCGTCGGCATTGGCGTGAAACTCTCGCGCCAAGAACTTGGGCAGCAAAAAGAAGGTCGAATACGAGAGCCCGAAGCAGAACTGCAGACACAGCACCAGCACGAACGCCGGTGTGAGCAGGCGCTCCGAATCGCGGTCGAGCACTGCCGCCCGTCGGGCATCGCTCATTCCGGCTTGAGCTTGTCGCTCGGGCGACCTTCACCGGCCGCGACCAGCCCGTCGCGCATCAGGGCCAGCACCTGCCGTAGGGTATCTCGGCGCGGGAGCGGCGAGAGATCGAGGACTTCTTCGACACTGGCGCCGCCGTCCAGACGAGAGAGCAAGAAGGCTTGCTCGGGCGACACGCGCGAATCCATATTCGACGGAGCGATCACGACGGTCAGCCGATGCTGCAAGGAGCCAATGCGGGTCTCGAAGATGTGATCGATGAGCATCGACTCCGCGTCGACCAGGAGCCGCGCTTCACTGGTGTCGAAACTCTCGGCCAGGCGAATTGCGGATTCAGCGTAGGCCACGGCCAAATTCAAATCACCGAGGCCCAGCGCTTGACGCGCTCGCTCCAGCGACTCCGGTATGTCCTTCAGACTCGCGCTGCCGACCAGGGTGGAGGCGTTGCCCAGGCGGCTGCTTGCCGAACGCTTTTGCGGGCCGGTCTGCAGCCGTTCACTCGCGGGGAACGGGGCCAGCGGCGACGGTTGGATCGGCGGAGCCGGACTCGTCGGACCCGAGGCAGGCACCGTCCGCGCGCTGCCCAACGCTTCGGACGCCGGCGTGGGCACGGAGTCCTCGCAAGCGGCAGCGAAAGCCACGGCGAAGTCCAGCACGGTGGGATAGCGTGCGGCGGGGTCTTTCTCGAGTCCGCGCTTCAAAACCGCGCTCACCAGCGGCGAAACGTGCGGCGCAAAGCGCTCGATCGGCGGGGCCGACGCACCGACGACCTTCTGCAGCACTTCCATCAAATCATTGCCTGAAAAGGGCGTCTGTCCGCTGAGCATCTCGAAGGCAATCACCGCCAGCGCGTACTGATCACCTCGCGGATCGACGTTGGCGGTCTTGCCCAGCGCTTGCTCGGGCGCCATGTAGTCGGGCGTACCGAGCACGTCGAACTCTCCGGTCAAGCTGCGGCCGACGCCCACACGCTTCGAAATCCCGAAGTCGAGCAGCTTCACGACTCGCCCTTGACCGGGCAAGTAGGTCAAAAAAATGTTCGCAGGCTTCAAGTCGCGATGCACAATCGAGGCTTGGTGTGCCGCGAATAGCCCCGACGCCACTTGGTGCGCCACGCGCGCAGACTCCTCGATCGGCAAGCAGCCGTCGCGCTCGAGCCGCTGGGACAAGCTCTCCCCCTTGAGCAGCTCCATCACGATGTACGGCTCGCCCTGCTCGGTCGTGTCGAAATCCAAGATTTGAACGATGTGCGGGTGCTCGAGTTGGCTGATGATTTCCGCTTCGCGGTTGAAACGCGCGAGGGCTTGGGTGTCAGTCGTCAAATGCCGAGCGAGCACCTTGACGGCGACGCGGCGTCGCAAGCGCGTGTGCTCCGCCTCGAACACCAGACCCATACCCCCTTGGTCGAGTGTCGAGAGGATCCGATAAGTTCCCCGCAGTGTCTGGCCGATGAGCGGATGCTGCTGCTCGTCGGTGATGGCCGGCGCCGAGGTCATGTCTTTCAGTTGCGCAAAACGTCACGCTAGCGCGGGTCCGAGCTCACGTCGAGGGTCAGGGGCCCCGCGACTCGCTCTCCCGCGAGTCGCCCGCGATGGCCTGCGATGGCCTGCGAAACAAGCCTGCAACGCGCAGTCCCGAGTTGGGGCTTCGACAAACCGCCCTCGGGTCACTACGTTCAGGCATAAGAACGATGCCGAAATCCGCCGCGAGCCGACCGCCCCCTCCCGAGCAGCGCTCGAGCTTGGTCCCACCGACTCCGAACTCGCCTGAACGGCCCGGATATACGGGCTGGATCATGCTCGGGTTGGTGCTCACGGGCTTTGCATTGTACCGCCACTACGCGTCCGACGCGGACCCACAACCTCCCATTGCCTACACCACTTTTTACCAGCAAGTGGCCCAGCAAAAGGTGGAACAAGTCACGCTGCGCGGCCTGAACGTGCTCGGCAAGTTCAAGACCGCGACCGACGTAGAGGGGCGCAAGCTCACCACTTTTCGCAGCATGGTGCCGGGACAGGAGGACCGCGATCTCCTGCCGTTGCTGCGTGAAAAAGGCGTCAAAGTCGAGGTGCAGAGCGAAGAGCCGCCCCGCGCGGTGCAATTCCTGAGCGCCGTCTTGCCGTTCGTGCTGATCATCGGGCTTTGGATCTTTCTGTCTCGCCGGGCGCAAACGATGATGGGCCCCGGCGGACCTCTTGGAAATATGCTCAAGGGCCGCTCGCGCCGCTTCGAGAAAGAGGCCGAAGTCGGCGTCAAGTTCGACGACGTGGCGGGTCTCAAGACACCCAAGCAGGACCTGCGGGAGATCGTCGACTTCTTGAAGGAGCCGGCGCGCTTCCGACGGCTGGGCGGAAAGGTGCCCCGCGGGGTGCTGCTGGTGGGACCGCCCGGTACCGGGAAGACCTTGCTCGCGCGCGCGGTCGCGGGGGAAGCCGGAGTGCCGTTCTTCTCCATCAATGGCTCCGAGTTCATCGAGCTGTTCGTGGGTGTGGGTGCATCGCGCGTGCGCGAGTTGTTCGAGGAAGCGCGCAAAGTGGCGCCGGCAATCATCTTCATCGACGAAATCGACGCGGTGGGCCGTTCGCGCGGGACGGGTATGGGCGGCGGACACGACGAGCGCGAACAAACGCTGAATCAGCTGCTATCCGAGATGGACGGCTTCAGCCGCAACGATCTGACGATCATCCTTGCCGCCACCAATCGTCCGGACGTGCTCGACGCCGCCCTGCTTCGCCCGGGCCGTTTCGATCGCCGAGTCGTGATCGACCGGCCGGAGTTGTCCGCGCGACGCGCCATCCTGGGCGTGCACACGCGCGACAAGCCGCTCGGTGCGGACGTCGACCTACAGAGCGTTGCCGCCAACACGCCCGGATTTTCGGGCGCGGACCTAGCCAACTTGGTCAACGAAGCCGCGCTGTGCGCCACCCGTCGCGGCGCAGAGGCCATCGAGGACGCGGATTTTCACGCCGCTTTCGACAAGATCGTGCTGGGCGATCCACGGGAGACCAAGCTCGATCGCTTCGAAAAGCAGCGCGTGGCCGTGCACGAGTCGGGGCACACCGTGGTCGCTCACTTTGCGCGCAACGCGGAGCCGCCGGAACGAGTCACCATCATCCCGCGCGGCATGGCGCTCGGCGTGACCCAGTCAGCGCCAGGCGGCGAGCAACATTTGCTCACGCGACCGCAAGCCCTCGACCGCTTGCAAGTGATGTTGGGCGGCTTCGCGGCGGAGCGCGTGTTGCTCGGTGACGTCTCTTCCGGCGCCGAAAACGACTTGAAACGTGCGACCGAGCTCGCGTTCAAGATGGTGGCTCATTGGGGTATGAGTGACGCGATCGGCCCGGTGTATCACGAGCATCGCACGGAGCATCCCTTCCTCGGTCAGCTGCTGGCGAGCGAAGGCGGCGGCACCAGCGACGCCACCGTGCACCAGATCGAAGAAGAGACGCGGCGCATCTTGGACACCGCGCAACTCGGCGCAGAAAGCGTGGTCCGCGAGCGCCGCGCGGAGATGGACGCCCTCGTTCAGTACTTGCTCGAGCACGAAACAGTCGATAAAAACGAGCTATCGCGCCTGCTCGGGCCGGGAGCGACGCGGCCCAACGCGGCCGCAGCGGAGTAAATCGGATGCCGGCGTCTCACTGGCTCGTAAAGAGCGAACCCTTCAAATTCTCCTGGCAGCAGTTCGTCGCCGACAAGCGGGCGGTCTGGGACGGCGTGCGCAACTTCGAAGCGCGCAACAACCTGCGCGCGATGAAGAAGGGCGATCTCGTGCTCTTCTACCACTCGAGTGAAGGCAAAGAGGTCGTGGGCATCGCGTCCGTCGCCAAGGAAGCGTACCCGGACCCGACCGCGACCGAAGGCGACTGGTCGGTGGTCGAGCTCACCCCGAAGAAAGCGCTCGCGGCGCCAGTGAGCTTGGCCCAAGTCAAAGCGGACAAGCAGCTCGCTGCGTTCGCGCTGGTGCGCAAGGCGCGCATCTCGGTCATCCCAGCCACGCCTGCGGAGTTTGCACGCGTGCTCGAACTCGGCAAGACCAAGCTGTAGCGGAGCCGGCCCCGAGCGACGGAACCGGCCCCGAACCCGCGCACGCGACTCGGCGGCTCAATCCGCTTTCAGGTCTCGCGGGTCGCGCGAGTCCTTGATGTCGATCAGCGTCGACACCGCTTCGATCTCGCGTTTGGTTTGAATCTCGCGCTGACGCAAGACCTTGAGCTGAGCTTCGAGCTTCCGCAGCTCGCCTTCGACCTCACGCAAGCCTTCTTTGAGCTTGTCGCGCTCGGACTTCAGTATATCGAGATCGATCGCCACGCTATGCCTCCAGGATTCAGGAAGCTGACGTAGCAGAGTCAGTCGCTCGCGACTACCCGGTTACGCCCGCCCTGCTTGGCCGCGTACAACCGACGGTCGGCGATGGCGATCACTTCGTCCGGAGCGGGCGTCGCGCAACAGCTCAGGGCCGCGCAGCCGGCGCTCAGGGTGACCGGGATTTGCTGGCCTTCATGGACCGCGTTGTGGAGGCTCAGGGCCTCGCGCAAGCGCTCTGCGAGCCTCCCTGCGCCACGAGTCGAGGCTCCCCGCAGAATGACCGCGAATTCTTCGCCTCCGAAGCGCGCAAACACGTCTTCCGTGCGCAGCGCACGGGTGGCGATGCCGCCCAAGTGGCGCAGGACTTCGTCTCCGGCCGGATGGCCATACGTATCGTTGACGCGCTTGAAGTGATCGATGTCGAGCAAGATCAACGCGCAGTCGGTGGCGTGGCGAACCGCGAACGCGATCTCCGCACGCAGGCGATCCTCGAAGTGGCGGCGGTTGTAGGCGCCAGTCAGCGCGTCGCGCGTGCTCGACTCGTACAACTTGCGCAGCAGGCCCTCTTGGCGAGAGTCCGTGAGCGTGAAGCGAAACGCCACGCGCGCGCCGAGCTGAACCCAGTCATCGTCGCGGATCTCCGCGCGGGTGACGCGCTTGCCTTGGAGAAACGTGCCGTTGCGCGAGCCCAAGTCCTCGACGAAGTACTTACCATCCTCGACCACGAAGCGCGCGTGGAAGCGGCTGATACTGTCGTCGTCGATCGGCAGTTGATTGGTCGCGTGCCGGCCCATCGTGAACGGACTCTGCGAGATGCTCAGTACCTGGCCTGCGCCCACGCCGTCCATACGCAGCAGCATCGCGCGGTCGCGCATCAGCGGTTGTTGGGTCGTGGGACCGACGCCAAAGTCCGTGCTGCGCAGCGAGATGTCGAGCGTGCGCTCTTCGGGGAACGTGCCGTCGGACTCCTCGGAGATCGACGCGAGGCGCATGCGCGGCGCAGAGGCGAGCCCAGCCGCCGGACGCGGCGTCACCGGATCCGGCTTGTCGCTCGGAGAAAAGCCGACCGGCTTCACCATTTGACCTCCGGGAAAGGCCTTCCCGGACGCGCAAACAGGAAGCCTTGCAAGAGATCACAGTCGAGATCGATCAGCGTGTCGCGTTCTTCAGCCGTCTCGACACCCTCGGCGACGACGGTCATGCCCATGTCCTGCGAAAGCGCGGTCATGGAGCGAATCACCTTCTGCTTGGTGGAGTTCCGGTGCACGTCGCGCACCAGTGTCATGTCGAGCTTCACGATCTCGGGTTCGAGCAAGGTGAAGCTGGTCAGCCCCGCGTAGCCCGCGCCCAAGTCGTCGACCGCGATTCGGAAGCCCATTTCGCGCAGCGCTGCCACGCGCGCGCGGACGTCCTTCACCTCGTCGAGCGAGGAACGCTCCGTCACCTCGAGCACCACGCGGTGAGCGATCTTGGAAAGCGGTGAATCCGGCGCGCTCAGCCAGGGGTCGACCAAATCGGTCACGTGCAGATTCACGAACAGCATCTCGCTGCCGCCCTCGGTCATCGGAGCCGCCGCCAGATCGCGAATCGAGCGGCCGAGCGCGTCCAAGCGACCGAGTCGGGTGGCTGCGTCGAGCACTGCGCCGGGGTGCGGCAAACTGGGCTCGTTGCTGCGCAAAAGCGCTTCATAGCCATAAATGGCCTTGCGCCGAAAATCCACGATCGGATGGTAGGCCATCCACAGTGATTGCATCGCGCGATCGAAGCTCGCCTCGAGGCCCGCGCGGTCGGCGCCCAGCGCGCCGGCGTGACCGAGAAGCTCCGCAGCCTGCTGTTTGACGCGCGCCATGCGGTGCATGCTCACGGCCTTCGCCACCGCGCGCGCCAGGGCTTCGGTATCGACCGGCTTGGTCAAATAGTGAAACGCACCGTACTCGAGCGCCTGCACGGCGGTGCTCACGGCCGGCTCGCCGGTGACCAGCACGACCGGCACGTGAAGGTCATGCTCGCGCACTTCGCGTAGCAGCTGAATGCCGTCCATTCCCGGCATCTTGATGTCACTGACGATCACGTCGAACGAGCGGCCGTGGACGAAGCGCGCTGCCTCGGCGCCGTTCATCGTGGAGGTGACGCTATAGCCCTGACTGCGCAAGAGCCGCACCACACCCTTCAGCACGTCCGGGTCGTCGTCGACGACCAGTACCGACGCCTTGAAGGCGCCGTCCGATCGTTCGCCAGGCTCATGCTCACCGCTGCCTGAGCTTGCCAGCATGACCGAGGATGACGCCTCCCGAGGGGCGCTACTAGGGGGAGCTCCCGAGGGTTGCGCCGACTCGGCTTGCGTCAGCGACACGACCATGGCCCTTGTAAACGGCCGTTGCAGAGTGCGCTAAAGGGGCTGGGCGTGGGGTTTGAGAGGGATAACAATTCGTCACACCCCTGGAGAAAGTAGCAAAATTCACTAGATTTTTGGCGGCTGTGACCGTTTGGTCGTCCCAAATCGAGACTGCGAAGCGGTCCCGCCCGGTTACCCGGAGGGGTCCGAGCTGGCGATCAGGTCGCCCGCTCGACCGACGGCGTAGTAGGTCCGTCGCACCCGGCGACTCTTACTGGGCGCGCCTCGAGTCAAGTAGTCGAGCGGGCTCTCGCGCGCGTAGTCGTTCGGACGTGACTCGACGCGCATCAATCGCGTGCCTCGCGGCACTTGGATTTCAGTGCGCGACTGCCAGACCGTCCCCGCGCCCGCGTCCAGCCGTTCCGAGTGCGCGCCGGGCCAGGCGGAGACGTGAACCCAGGCGTCGTTCAAACGCACGAACCAATTCACCTGCGCGGTGCCACGCGGGACGATTCGTTCTTCGTCGATGACTTCGACGGTCTGCTGTGGGGGTGAGGGTGAGCCGGTCATTCGTGCTCAATCCGCCAGTCATTTACTCCCAGAAGCGCTGCCCGAGCCTCGCGTTGTTCAGCATCTCGGTCATGCCGTGCGACAGAACGCTGGGCAGGTCCGCCTCGGCGAAGGCGCGTACTTCCAAAATCTCGAGCGGGTTGTCCGGCGGATGCGAGGGCGGAGCCACGGTCGCTTCGACGATCAGCGTGACCGCGTGAAACCGTGGATCACGATCGGGTCGCGAATACACGCCGAGCAGCTCACCCATCGAGACCAGGCGCGTCCCAGTTTCTTCGCGAAGCTCGCGATCGAGCGCGCTGCGCAGCGTCTCTCCCCACTCCAACGTGCCCCCCGGCATGGCCCATTTCCCCGAATCAGAGCGACGAATCAGCACGATGCGTCCATCAGGAGTGCGCGCCAGTGCCGCGATGCCGACCACCGGTCGTCGGAGCACGTGGCGAGCCACTTCTTTGGTGAGCTTCCACAAGCTGCTCGGAATTCGCACGTGCCGCAGCATGCCCGCTTCCGCCGTGCGTGTCGCGTCGAAATCGTGGTAGGCCCGGGCCTCTATCATGGGTTCGCAGGCATTCGGCCATGTGTTGGGCAGGTTTGCCAGGTTTGGCAGGTCGAGGGAGTCGCGCGGGACGGCGACGCGGAAGCCCGTCCTGTTTTTGGCTTTCCTGCCGGCGCTGGCGCTCGGCTGCGGCAAGCGCCAGGACCCCCCGGGAGCGGTTCTTTCGCCATCGGCGCATGCCAGTGTGACCGAGCTGCGCGCCGATGGCGTCGTACTCGGCCTGGGCGCGAGCAGCACGAGACCAGCCAGCACCGTGGCGATTTCGGACGGCAGCGCGGGCGCAGCCGGCGCGAACGGCCCAACGCCCGGCTCGGTGGACGACAATCTGCCGTTCACCCCGGACGGCACTCGCATCGCGAGCGTCGCCTGGCGCACCTGGATCTACACCGACGTCGGCAAGCAGCGCACCCGCTACGGCTATTTGCGCGTCGGCGCGGTGGTGGACGCGCGCGGGCCGGCGATCGTCAACGAAGGCTGCGAGGGCGGTTGGTACCGGGTCAACCCGCGCGGCTTCGTGTGCATCGGGCTCGGTGCATCACTCAAGCTCGACGAGCCAGTCGCGGTCGCCTCGGTGAACCGCCCGATCCGCGGCCACGGTTCGCCGTACTTGTACGCACTGTCGAACGAGACCCCGCCGCTGCTCTACTTCAAGCTGCCCAGCAAAGCGCAGATGAACGAGTCCGAGGGCGTGGACGTGAATCAGCGCGCGGCCAATTTCCGCGAGCGCATGCGTGCGTTCGGCAAAGTCGGCAAACTATTCGAGCTCGGTGAACCTCCCGACTTCTTGGCCCAGGGCCAAAAGCTCGAAAAACCCTACGGCGTGAAGACGACGCTGCGCTACGTGGCGCATGCGGGGCCGGCCAGCGCGGATAGCGGCTTCGCGATCTCCAAGACCTTCCTGTGGCAAGAGCGCGCGTTCGGGCTGACCAGCGAGCTCGACGTGATCGCGCTCGACCGGGTCAAACTCGTCGACCCCAGCGAGTTTCACGGCGTCGAACTGCTGGAGGGCGAGACTCTACCCGTGGCCTTCGTGAAGGATCGCTCGGTGCCCAAATACGGCCCGGACGCTGCGGGCAACACCGTCGGGCGCGGCGCGTTCGGCTACCGCGAAGGGCTCAAGCTGCTGAATGGCAAGCGCCGCACTGGCGGCTTGATGGAGCTGCGTGACGGTAGCTTCGCGCCCTCGGAGTTTCTACGAATTTTGCCGGCGCGCGACTCGTATCCGAGCTTTGCGACCGGCGACCGCAAATGGCTCGACATTTCGATTCGTCAGCAGAGTCTGGTGGCCTATGTCGGCAAACGAGCCGTCTATGCCACGTTGGTCAGCACCGGTCGCGCCGGCATGGGTGACCCGGCAACCACGCTTTCGACCGTGCGCGGCACGTTCATGATCTACCAGAAGGAGGTCAGCTCGACGATGGACGGCGATGAAGACCGAAGTGACTCCTTCAATCTGCGCGACGTGCCGTTCGTGCAGTATTTTCACAAAGGCTACGCTTTGCACGGCACCTATTGGCACGATGAATTCGGCAAGGTCAGAAGTCATGGCTGCGTGAATCTCGCCGCCGACGACGCCGCATGGCTGTTCGAGTGGACCGATCCCACCGTGCCTTTGGACTGGCACGGCGTGGTCAACAAAGAGCGCGGCACCGTCGTCTATATCCACGGCTGACTCCTTACTGAAGCGCTACTGAAGCGCTACTGAAGCGCCAAGAGCGCCCCGCGTTCGGCCCTTAAATCCGCTTGGGATCGTTCCGTCTTGCCAAGCGCAGGAAGAGTCGGGCATCTTTTTAGGCTGGCCATGGCGTCACCAATCATCGATCTGTTGAAGCGAACGCTGTCCGTGGGCGGCAGTGAGGTGCGGCTGATCCCCGGGCGACGCACGGTGGTCGTCACCCCTCAGGGTGAGAGTGAGGTGCGCGGCGACGCGCAAACCAGCGACCGCATTCAGGCGATGATCGAGCCAGTGCTCACGCCCGAAGCTCGACGCAGCCTGAGCTCGGGCTACGCCGAGTGGGAATTTCCGCTGGAAGACAAGGGGCCTGCGCGCGTGCGCGTGGAGGTCAAGGGCGGGCAGTTGTCGGCTTACTTTTTCGTCGACAAATGTGACGTGAACGGGCAGCGCGCCATCCCGCGGGCTGCCCCGCCGATGCCCGCCTACAACATGAGCGCCCCGCCCTCGGCGAGCATCATCGAGGCCGACCTCGATCGCGCGCCGGCCATGCCCAGCCGCCCACCGGTGACCGAGAGCCGCTCCAGCATGCCGGCGCTCGGCGGCGGCCCCACGGCGGAAATCGATCGCCTGCTCAAGAAGCTGGTCGATTCCAAGGGTTCCGATCTTCACATGTCGGTGAGCGCGCCGCCCATGATCCGCAAGGACGTCGAGATGGAGCAGCTGGCCGGCTTCCCGCCGCTCACGCCCGAGAGCATGGAGCGCATGATCATGCCGATCGTGCCGCCGCGAAACAAAGAAGAGTTTGCCCGCACGCACGACAGCGACTTTGCCTACGAGCTACCCGGCGTGTGCCGCTTCCGCGCCAATCTGTTCGTCGATCTGAAGGGCATCGGTGCGGTTTTCCGCGTCATTCCCAGCAAGATCCTGTCGGTCGAGGAGCTCGGTATTCCGAAAGAAGTGCTCGCGCTCTGCCACCTGCCCAAGGGCTTGGTGCTGGTCACCGGACCCACCGGCTCAGGCAAGAGCACCACGCTCGCTGGCCTCATCGACTACATCAACCGCGTTCGCAGCGATCACATCATTACCATCGAAGATCCGGTGGAGTTCGTACATCCGAACAAGAAATGCCTGATCAATCAGCGCCAAGTCGGCGAACACACGGACTCCTTCAAAAAGGCGCTGCGCGCGGCGTTGCGTGAAGATCCGGACATCGTGCTGCTGGGCGAAATGCGCGATCTCGAGACCATCGCCATCGCGCTGGAGACGGCCGAGACAGGACACTTGGTGTTCGGCACGCTGCACACCTCGTCGGCGCCCGCCACCATCGACCGCATCATCGATCAATACCCACCAGAACAGCAGGCTCAGATCCGAGTCATGCTCGCCAATAGCTTGAAGGGCGTGATGGCCCAGATGCTGTGCAAGAAGATCGGCGGTGGTCGCGCTGCCGCCTGGGAAATCATGTTCGGCGTGCCCTCGATCTCTAACTTGATCCGAGAATCGAAGATCTTCCAGATCCCCTCCATCATGCAAACTGGCCGAAAGCTCGGCATGGCCTTGATGAACGACAGTCTGTTCAAGTTGGTCAAGGATGGCCTGGTTGCACCAGAAGAAGCTTTGGCCAAAGCCAACGACAAGCCTGGTCTGACCCAGATGTTCCAAGCCGCCAACATTGCGCTACCCGCCGCCAAGTCCGAGCTGTGATCAGCTAGCGCGGCAACAAATCGATCCGATCCGAAAACGCCTCGAATGCGAGCGGCTTCGAGCCTGCGAGCGCAAAATCCGTGGTGATGCGCGTGCCGGTATCCGGCGCAAGTGTTCCGGGCACGGGGATGGTCGCCTCTGCCAACACCGTAGGCGGCGCACCAGAAGGATTTTCGGTCAGCGCGCCGCCGTCGAGTGCGCGCAAGCGCAGACCGAGATCCTTCTGCGGTTCCTTGCTGGCATTGAAGACGCAGGCCGACGCGCTGCGCGAATCACCGAACTCGCTCACCTTGAGCGCACAGACGTGGATCGGCGCGACGGCTTGCAACAAGCGATCGAGATACGGCGCTTCGTCTTCACGCAACGCTTCGCGCAACTCCAAGATCGCATCCTTCGCCCGAGGGTCGCCGAAGAACGAGAGCAGCATGGCGCCGTGCATGCGCACGGGGCGGTTGTGCGCGTGCAGCAGCTCCGCGAGCAAGTTGGTCGGAGCGGCGTTCTCCCCCTCCAACCCCACGTTGCCAGTGAGCGCATTGTGCACGTCGAACTCGCTGCCGCGCGCTTCGACATCCCACTTGATGGCCTGACCGGGCAGCAGCGGGCCCTCGAAAAATAGCGGTCGAATAGCGGTCGAATAGCGCTTGGACGAAGGCGGCGGATCGCGCTCGAAGAACTCCACCGACAGCGCCACGTCGCGCATGGGGTCACTCGAGTTGTTGACGATGCCGATCACCGCCTCCGTGTACATCTTGTCTTTGCGCTCTTCTTCCTCGCGACCACGGCGAGTGTGCTTCGACATCGTGAGCACGCTCAGCTGCGGGATCGGCTCCTGCCAGAGCAAGGAATCCGAACGACGACAGCGACAGGCACTCGCCGCGTCGACGACCACCGCCGCCGACGCGGCCGGCGCGGGCCTGCTCACCGCCGGGGTGACCGCAGGCGGAACCGTGGCCAACGCCGAAGCCGGCTGACTCGCCGCGAATGGGCGCTGATCGACGAGCCGCGGCGCGTGTGCCGCGAGTTCATGCGCGTGATCCGTGGTCAATAGCCACTGCATCATCAGCACGAAGCTCAGCGTCGCGGCGGTCAAGCTCATCACGATCGCCGCGCCGGTGCGCGGCAGGAGGCCCTGAAAAATCTCCATCGGCGAGAGCTTCGGCGAAGCGGGCGGCGGGCTCAGCGGCGACCGCGCCAAATTCGGCAAAAAACCGGAAAGATCGGCGATGAACGCTTCGCGCGCCAGCGCGCCCTCGAGACCGCCGCTCTTCAACAGTTGGTCGGCGAATACACCTAACCCGCACAATACCACCGCGGTCGACAGCGCGATGCCCATTGCGCCCAGCGCCGTCGTACCGGGCGCCAAGCGAAAGGCGGCGGCGCTCGCAATCGCCGCGCCGCTCAACGCCGCACCGACGGTGGCCAAGCGAACCAACAGACGCCGGCGATAGAGCTTGTGATGATGCGCGCTGTTGCCGCTCGAGAAATTCACCAAGCACAACCGATTGAGCGGGCTCAGCTTGGGATCGAGCGCCAGAAACAGCTGCTCGCCGTCGAGCGACGCTTCAGACAATTGCGGCCAAGGCACCAGCAGCTTCTCGCTCTCGGTCTGTGTGACCGGAACGTAGCCCGCGCTGAAACCAGCCACGCCCAGGTACAGCAAGGATAGCCCGCTTGGCGCGCATTCGAGCTCCACGGTGCCGACCGCATTGCTGCGCTCGCTGGCCATGGCTATCGCTCGAAATCTCATCGGGGGGCGGGAATGTAAGCAGTGTAGGCCCGAGTCGGCAACGAGAAGGCGGCACCCAAGCGGCAACGAGAGGGAAAGCCGCGCGCGGCTGCGCGTGTGCGCTTTTCTCGCCGCGGCGGTGGCAGGTACCCAGATTTTCCGGTCGGGTTGCGCTTTTCAGCGAGCATCTTGCTAGATTCTCGGTTAATGACCCCGGTTGTCGTCGAGCGCGTCGTCGTCCTCCGCTCGGATCGCGCACAGCTGTGGTGCGCGGTGGGCGATACCGAGCGGCTGAACCGTGCCATCGGCTTGGGCCGCCTCGAGCTCACCCCGAACACCGACGCGAGCGCCGCGCGCTTCGTGGTGCGCACCGTCTCCGCGGGCTTGCCGATCGAGTACGAAGAGCGCCCGTTCGAGTGGGTCGAGGGAGAACGCTTCAGCGTGCTGCGCGTGCTGCACGGCGGCGTGATGAAGAGCCTGGAGACCAGCTTCGAGCTCGAACCACTGGCGAACGCCGGCACGCGCGTGCACGTACGCATCACCATCGAGCCGCGCTATGCGCTGATCAATCCGGTCCTGCGCTTGCAAACCTCGCGCATGGTCGACCGCATCGAGGCCGAGCTCGTCCGCGCGGATCACGATCTGCAGGCGGGCAAGAGCGCCTGCTTCCGCAAGATGATGACACCCGTGGACGCGAGCGCGTTCGAACGCGCCCGCACGGCCTTGCTCCAGAGCGTCACTGACAGTCGCAAACCGCTGGCCACGCAGCTCAGCGCATTCGTCGAGAGTGGCAGCGACGCCGACGTCACCCGCATTCGCCCGCTCGATCTGGCGCTCGACTGGCAAGCCGACGGTCGTGAACTGCTCGCGGTGTGTCTCTCGGCCGTAGTCGTCGGCCTGCTCGAGCTGCGTTGGGATCTGGTCTGCCCCAGTTGTCGCACGGCGACCGATCGGCAAACCTCGCTGAGTGAATTGCCGGCAGCGGCCCACTGCCAGCTGTGCGACATTTCTTACGAAATCGAACTAGATCGGGCGATCGAAGCGACCTTCATGCCCTCGCCCGCGCTGCGCAAACCCGAGCCCGGCCCGTTCTGCATCGGCGGTCCAATGCGCACCCCGCACGTCGTTGCGCAGGCGATTTTGCCCGCCGGCGGCGGTGTCGTGTTCAACGCGCCGGAACAGAGCGGGCGTTATCGTGTCTTCGTGCGCGGCGGTGCGAGCGCGGCGCTCGAAGTCAAAGCCGAGGGCGAGGGAGCCGCGCACTTCCACGTCGACGCCCAAGCCATTTCCCGCCGCGACGCGGACGGCGCGCTCTCCAAGATCGCCGTCGTCCGTCCTCTCGCACGGATCGAGATCAGTCAGAGTGACGACGTTGAGCGTCACGTCAAGCTCGAACGCTTGGAATGGGCGAGCCGCGCGGCCACCGCGCATTTGGTCAGCACGTTGCCCGAGTTTCGCCGGCAATTCTCGGGCGATCTGCTGCGCCCCGGCGTCTCGCTGCGCGTCGCTCGCGTCGCGCTGTTGTTCACCGATCTGACCGACTCCACTGCGCTTTATCACACCGTGGGCGATGCCAAAGCCTTCAAAGTCGTGCAAGAACACTTCGACGTGCTGTCCGCAATCATCGCCGATCACCGAGGCACGATCGTGAAAACCATCGGGGACGCCGTGATGGCCGCCTTCATCGAAGAGCGCGACGCGCTGAACGCATCCTTCGCGATGCACCGGGCATTTCCCGCGTTTCGCGCCGGAAACTCGGACGCCGCGCGCACCTTCCTGAAGATCGGCGTCTATGCGGGTCCGTGTTACGTCGTCACCGCCAACGGCGTGCTCGACTATTTCGGGCAAACCGTCAACATCGCCGCCCGGCTGCAAGGCGCGTCCGGCCCGGGTGAAGTCGTGCTCGACGGCCAATTCGCCGACGAGGCCGAGCGCGCCGGTTGGCTCTCGAACTTCAGCATCAGCGAACACTTCGAAGCGCGTCTCAAAGGCCTGCCCAATCCCGTCCGCGTCGCCCGCATCGTGGCCGATAGCTGATGGGATGGGGGCGCTCCGCGCGCTTCGTGACACCCGAAGGGGTGTTAGCCAGCATCGCAGCTCGAAGCGTGAATCGTTTCAGGCCTGGGCGGCGACGCGTTCGGCGAAGGTGGCGACGCGTTCTTCGATCAGCTCGAGGTCGTAATCGAGTGTGGCCACGTGGTACGAGCGCTCGAGCGGGAGCTCGGTTACGTCCTTGCTGCGCACAGCGCGCAGGATCGCTTGCGAGTTTTCGGGGGGCACGCTGTGGTCTGCGCGCGAATACGCGACCAAAATCGGACAGCTGAGATTCGGCAGCTGCTTGCGGATCCGCGGGAACTCGCGCACGAGCGAGTTCCCGGACTTTGCAGGGACCCAGCTGTATGCGAGCTCGTTCATGCCGGGCTTGGCGATGTCGTTGCGCGCCAAGCCGGCGGCGCTCGCCGGCACGAGCGGCAACACGTGTTCGAGTAGCGGCGCCATTTTGACCAAGATCCCCTTGCGGTCGAGCACGGGTGTGTTGATCACCACGGCGCCGGCGACGCGCTTCGGCTCCTGCGACACCAAATCGAGCACGAGAGTTCCGCCCATCGACAGGCCCAGGGCGACCACGCGCTGCGTCCGCCCGGCGAGTCGGGTCAGCCCGTCAGAAACTTCACCGCGCCAATCTTCGTAGCGGGTGCTCATCATGTCCCGAAAATGGGTGCCGTGGCCCGGCAAGCGCACGAGCTCGATGGCAAAACCCCGCTGGGCCAGGAGCTCGGCCAAGGGGCGCAGTGACGCGGGGCTACCCGTAAACCCGTGGGCCAGCAAGATACCGATTCGCGAGCGCTCACCCGAACCGTTCGAGGACCACGGCTCAGCGCCGGGCAATACGTGAAAAGTCACGGCTCGGAGTTTACACGAAACTCGCTTCTCGGAGGCAATCCCAGAACTCCACCCGGTTCTGGGATTGGCTCTTACCAGTTCCTTCTCCATCTGATAGCACTCCCGCAAGCTTTTTTGGCCATTCGCCACGTTGCCTCATGAGTTCGTTCCGCGCTCTTTTACTCGGTCTTTTGTGCTGGACCACGTTGGCGATTCCGAGGGTCGCGGGAGCGCAGCAGGCGCGCGAGGCCGAGCCAGAGCCCGAGCCCTACTTCTACAAGGGTTACGACTACGGCTCGCAAGCGTTGTATGGGCCGCTGTGGGTGTTTCTGAACCGCGGCTTCGACGTGTTGCAAGACCGCAACGACAGCCGCAGCATTTTCCAGCAAGAATACCTACACAACGGCGAGAACGTCGGGCGCAACTTAATCAATCCGTTTCCCGGCATTTCGCAGCGCGGGTGGGGTCGCTTCTTTCGCGAAGAAATCTTTCCGCTCAGTTTCACGAAAGGCACTGCCCGCTGGGTGCCGAACTACACGTTGCACTTGATTGGCGGCGGCGTGACCTACACCGGACTCAGTGAATGGTTCCGCCAGAACCATTTCCCGGCGCCACGCGCGTTCTCCGCTGCAACCGTGCTCGTGACCGCCTTCGTGAATGAAACCTTGGAGAACAAGGGGGTTCATCCCTACAACACCGACGCGGTCGCCGACTTCTTCTTCTTCGACATCGGCGGCATCCTCCTGTTCAGCTTCGATTGGCCCAACGAGCTATTCAGCAAACACCTGATCGTCGCGGATTGGTCGTCGCAGCCGGCATTCACACTGCCCGGCTTCGATCTGCACAATCAGGGCAACTACTTTTCGGTGAAGTGGCCGCTGCCCTTCTACCCGCGGCTGCGCCTGTTTGCGACGATGGGGCTCGGCACCTTGCTCGGCCTCTCCTATCAGATCGACAGCCAATACTCGATTTCGGCGGGCGGCGGCACCATGGCCTCACGCTTGATCCGCACTTCGGACAAGAACGCCAACAACGAAGTCGAGTTTGCCTCCGCCGCAGGCATCTTCGTCGACCGTAACAACTCGCTCTTGGCTTCGCTGAAGGTGACCAACGTGCAGGACTATTTCCTTCAGTTCAACCTCTATCCCAATGCGTTCGCCGTTTCCGAACTCGGCATGTTCGCCGTCGTCGACAAGGGTGGTCACTTCGTAGCAGGTCTGTCGTTTTCCAAGTCGTTCGGGGTCGGCTTTGGCATCGGTAAGTTGGGGTTCAGATGACCAGTCGCAGTCTCACCGGCTCTATGGCGCGCGGCCGTCGTCGTCTTCGTCGAGCACGACCATGCTCGCGCGACCTTTGACGACCACCCACTCCTGCGCGTGCTGCTCGTCACGATGCGGTCCGTCGTGATCAGGTGGTAGCGAGCAGTGGAGTTCGATGCGCTGCCGCGCCACGTTGGTCGAGGTGCCTTCCATCTGCCTCGTGACGATCAGCACCGCCCTTACGTCGCAAGCCATGATCCGAGTCTAGCTTCGACGCGCCCTCCTGCGCCAGGGCCACGTTCTTTTGGCCTGCAAAGCCGTGTGACGCCGCGTCAGGGCAACGTGGCGGTGACGACTTTCGACAGAAAACATCGTTCCACGGACTGTACGGAGAACCCGACGTCAGCGATTGTGGCCGCCAGGTCACTCGCGATGTAGTCGGCGAAGAACGGCTCGTTCATCGTCAGTGCGAAGTTCTCCAAGAACGATCGCAAATCTCGTGCCTCACTCAGTTGAGCGGCGTCTTCGATCACCAACAACCCGCCAGGTTTGAGCACGCGCCGCATTTCAGCCAGCACGTTCTTGCGGGCGCGAGCGGGGAGTTCATGAAACAAGAATACGCTGGTAACGACGTCGAAGGATGCGTCCGCGAGCGGCATGTGCTCGGCGTTCTCTGTCACCAACGATAGATTTTGCACGTGGCCGAGGCGACGTCCGGCGTGCTGCAAGTAGTAGGGACTCAAATCCAGCCCCCAATAACGTTCGCTCGGGTGCGAGAGCGCCAGCTGATTGAGCGCCGAGCCGGTACCGCACGCCACGTCCAGAATACGAGCTTTCCCCGCAGCGGCGTCGCGCGCGCGCAGGTAACGTGTCACGGGTGGCACGATTTGCCGGCGCATGACGTCCGCCGTGCCGAAAAACAAGAACTCGACTCCGATGTCGTAAACTGCTGCGGAGCGCTCACTGAAATAGCCATCGGTCTGCCAATGGAAATTGCGTCGGAAGTAATCCGGGTAGGCCGCGAGATCGAGCCCCTCCGGCAGATCACGCACCAGTCGGCGTTTGGAGCGACGCAAGCTGCGCACGACCTCGGTGGCGAGCGACGGGAGCTGCTTGATGTACTCCGCAACCGGCATGTCGAACAGCAGCCGCGCTGGGTAGAGGCCGAGCTCTGCGTTCTCGCAATCACGATCTTGCAATGCGACCAGTTGGGTGTGAAGCGCCTTGATCTCCTCGGCCTTCGGCACCACGGCGCGGCGCTTGGCGAATGGGCGAAGACCGAGGTGCGCTGCCACCAGGGGCAAGCGAATCGCCGCTTGGCGAGCCCGGTACGCATAGCGCGTCAGCTCGTTCGGCAGCAGCGTCGGCGAAGCTTCCATCCCTGAAAGGTGACGTCCGAAGCGTGCTTTGTAAAGGTGCGCGATCGGCAAGTTAGACAACGCCTTGAACAGCACGCTAGCTGACCGAGGCAATACTGCACTCTCGCACGCCTTGTGGTGTGCGTAGCTCGAGGTCATCGCCCTGAAGTTTGCCGAGCAACGCTCGCGCGATCGGCGATTGCGGGGTGACCACGCGCACTTCGGCCGCGGCTACCGTGACACGCACGCCACCACCCGCGGGCGCGATGAAGTAGTGCTCGACGTCGGCTCCATCATCGAGCTCCACGAGCGCGCCGAGCGCGATTCGCGACTCGGCCGTGAAAGCGCGCAGCTCCAACGCTTTGAGCAGATTCAATGCGTCTTGCAGCTCGACCACGCGCTGCGCCTGACCGCGAGCCAGGTAGCTTTGCTCGAGCGCGCGCGTGTCCTTGTCGTTCTCTGGTCGGTTCTCTTCGTGCGTCGCGCCATCGACGACGACACGCTGCGCGGCGCTCATGACGGCGAGATCCGCACTTACGGATTCACGCAGCAGCCTGAGGATTTCTCGCTTATCGATCGCTGCCGGCATGGGGCGAATCAGCGTCTAGCATGCTGTGACTCGACCCTCATACAGTAGCGAAATTCACGGATTTTTCAAGCACTTGACGCACTCTAGCTCGGCACTCAGATTCGCCTCCCACTCGGCCGTGATCCGGGCCGAGGATTCAGGAATCTACACCAGCCACCGAAAGGGAGTGCCCGTGGACGAAGGAGCGCGCGCGCTGACGGACCAGGAACGACAGCTTTTGGACGAGGAGCTCACTTGGCTGCCCCGCGTCCGAGCGTCACTGGCGGCCGCCCGGGCGACCCGGGCTCGCACCGAGCAGGAAGCGCAGTTGCGACCCGACGCACTGGAAGTCGTGCGCGCGCTGCAGCGCGAAGCGGCTTCGGCCTCCGAGGATGACTTGCCGGGTTTGTTGCACGAACTCAGCGTGCGAAAGGCGTTGATCGAGCGCGGCCCGAAGGACCCGCTACCGAGTGCGGAGAACCCCTACATTGCCCACCTGCGACTCCGCGAGGGCGGGCGAGACAAAGACTACTTCTTGGGCCAGAGCAGTCACTTGGACGACAGCTCTGGGGTGCGCGTTCTGGACTGGCGCGTCGCGCCCGTGGCGCGCATCTTCTACGCCTACCGCGAGGGTGACGAATACGAAGAAGCATTCCCAGGCCGCCTCGCGGAAGGCACGGTCGTCGCGCGACGCGTGCTGGTGATCGAAGGCGGAGAGCTCCGTCGAATCGTCACCGATCACTTGCTGCTCGCGCGCACGGAACTTGGAGAGTGGCACGCACAGACGCGGGCGAGCCATGCGATCGTTGGGGGCGGCGCGGGCAGCGCGGTACGGGCCGATGCGTTGACCAGCAGTCTGTCGCGACAGGCACCGAGCGTGACTGCGTTGTTGGATGCCCAGCAATTTTCGGCGATTTCGGCGCCACCGGAGCAACCGTTGTTGGTTTTGGGCAGCGCTGGCAGCGGCAAGACCACGGTGGCACTGCATCGCCTGGCCAGAATCGCCGCGCTCGACCCAGAGCGCCACGCGCACGCTCGCCTGCAGGTGATCGTTCCCGAGCAGGGCTTGGCACGCTTGTCGCGCCGCTTGCTGGCACCGCTCGGCCTGTTCGAAGCGCGCGTGCAAACGCTCGACGAATGGGCGTCGACGCTGGCACGCCGTCTGTTCGGAACGCGACTGCCGCGGCTTTGCAGCGAGACTCCGGCGCTGGTCGCGAGCCTCAAGCGACACCCGGCGCTGTACGCCGCGCTCCGTGAACGGTTCGCGCGTTCGAAAGCGCCCGGGAGCGCACCCAGCCTCAAGCGTCTGCGACGGCTCACCGCGGAACTGTTCAGTGATCGCGACTTCTTGAGCCGCGTGGTCGACGCCGCACGCGGCACGCTCTCGCGGGCGGCCGTGGAAGCAACCGTGCGGCACACGATGCTGCAGCTCGCCGACAGCGTCGATCGGCAGCTGGCTGCGGTCGTCGATCGGAGCCGACTTCGGACGCTCGACGGCCGCGAGATCGCGGAGGGCACGCCTGAAGCGCTCGCGGGCACCCTGGACAGCGAAGATTTGCCGATTTTCATGGCGATCCTGGCCTGGCGCGGACAGCTCGAGCAAGATCCGGCCTCGCATTTGGTGTTGGACGAGGCCGAGGACTTCTCGCTCTTCGAGCTGCACGTGCTCGGTCGATTGCAAGGCGAGAACCCGAGCATCACGATGGCAGGTGACGAAGCACAGCAGACATCGTCGAGCTTCGCCGGTTTCGAGCAGTCGCTCTCCGAGCTCGGGCTACGCGACGCGGAGGTTTGTCGTCTTTCCGTGTCCTATCGTTGCCCGCGGCCGATCTTCGAACTCGCCCAGCAGATCTTGGGTAGCCTCGCCTCCCCTGATGCCAAGAGTGCAGCTCGTGACGGCGCGCCGGTCGGTCATTTTGCGTTTCCAAGTGAACAGCTGGCAACGCTGTTTGCCATCGGTGAAGTCGTGGACCTCGCCCAGCGCGAGCCGGAAGCGTCGATCGCGGTAATCACGCACGACGTGGAAGCCGCGCGTCGCTTTCATGCGCTCTTGCCCGAACGTGCACAGGCGCGCCTCGTGCTCGCAGGCGAGTTCTCGTTCGCGGCCGGGATCGACGTCACCGATCTGGACAGCGTGAAAGGCCTGGAGTTCGACTACGTGCTCGTGCCCCAAGTCAGCGCTGCGGCTTACCCGCTGAATGACGAAGCTCGCCACCGCTTACACGTCGCCGTGACCCGCGCGGTCTGGCAATTGTGGCTGGTTTCCGGCGGAAATCGTTCGCCGATCTTGCCCGAGGAAAAGGCCTGATACGCTCGCGGGCATGGCCCTGATCGAAGATTTCTCCGCTGCTCAAACGCGCGTCAAAAAGCTCTCGCGCACCCCTGCGAGCGACGAACTACTCGAGCTGTACGCGCTGTACAAGCAGGCCACCTCGGGCGACGTCAACGGTGAGCGTCCCGGCATGCTCGATTTCAAAGGTCGCGCCAAGTTCGACGCTTGGGCCGCGCGCAAAGGCCTGGGCAAGGACCAGGCAATGACCGCCTACGTCGCCCTGGTCGAAAAGCTCGCCGCCAAGTACGGCTGACGCGTCGAATCCGCTATCTGCGCTTGGCGAGCAGCAGCGTCCAGTCGTCGTCGTGGCGACCGGAAAACGCTTCCACCGCATCGAACACTGCGCGCGTCACGTCATCGAGCGCTTTGCCTTCGGTCAGCGCCGTTTCGATCACGGCGCTCATGCGTGCCATGTCGAACAGCTCCCCCGCCGCGTTTTGCGCCTCGGTGATGCCGTCGGAGTACAAGCACAGCACATCACCCCGTTCCACCGTGAGCGCTGTCAACGGAACATCGGACAACTCCGAAACGATGCCGAGCCATGGCCCCGGTGCTTCGATGATCTCGCAACGCCCGCTGGCCGCGCGGTAAACGATTGGCCATTCGTGGGCGCCCACGCACACGAAGCTGCCGTCGCCTTGATAGGTCAAAAGCTGGGCCGTGACGTACTTGGTGTCGCGCAACCGGTTGGTGATGTTCTCGCACAACAGCGCGTTCACTTCACGCAGCACGCGGGCCGGTTCTTCCGCCGAGTTGTTGAGGAAGTGCGAGGCAAACGCGGCTTGCGCCATCAACATCACGAGCCCGGCGCCGACGCCGTGTCCAGACACGTCGCCGACACTGATCCAGAGCGTGCCGCGGTTGGGATCGGAGAGCACGTCGTAAAAGTCGCCGCCGACCTCGTCCGCCGGCACCATCCGCCCGGCAAATTCGAAATCGGCATGGCTCGGCGTCGGTGGCAGCAGCGCGCGCTGGATCTGCGCGGCAATTTCCAGCTCGCGAGCCATCCGCGCTTGATTGCTGAGGGCCGCCCGAGCTCGCCCGAGTTCGCCGGTCATCTCGTTGAACGCACCGCCCAGTTGCCCGAGTTCATCACCCTCGGTGATGCTGACGCGCCCTTCCAAGTCACCGGCGGCGATCCGGCGCGAAGCGTCGCGCAGTACTTCCACGCGGCGTGTCACGCGGCTGCCCAAAATCCAAGCGAAGATCACGCTGAACAGCACGACGCCGCCGACCAGCGCGCTGCTCACGGTCAGCGCACGTTGCGTCGCGCGGAACTTGGCCAGAGCCGCGCTGCGCACTTCGTCGTTCAGCGTGCGCTCGATACTCGCCATCAGGGCCAGCTTGCGTGTCGCGAGTTCGAACCATTCGTCGGCGCTGATCGTCAGATCTTCCTCGGTGGTCTCCAACGCCGTGCGGCGTAGAACCAACAGGCGCTGCGTGGCCTCGGTAGCCATCGCGCGGTCGTAGCTCTTCTGATGCTCGACCGCCGCCGTGGTCCGAAAGACGTCCGCATAGATGTCCAGCTCGGAGATCAGCGAGACGAGATCGCGGTAGCTGCCAGGAGGAAACTCGCCCTGCGCAAACACGTGCGCCAAAAGCGCGTGCTCGCGGCTCATCCGCTCTTCCAGCTGCAGCAACGAGACGAGCGAGGTGATGCTGCGTAGGAGTTCACCGTCGTCGCTCAGGTCGGTCAAGCCGGCGATCGCGCGCACGAACGCCTGAATTGCCGCACGGTGCAGCTCGAACACCTCGCTGATGCTCGCCTTGCCACTCCCCACCTTGGCGCGCATGGCTGGTAGCTCTTCCAGCCGCCGCTGCGCCTCCACCAAGGGCCCCGCGAGGCGGGGCGGCAAGCGTGACACGTCCCGCGCGTTCAAGAACGACCGCAACTCGTTCAGCGCGCGATCGCTGGCGCGACCATGCGCGTCGCTGTCGCGGACTGCAGCGCGCTCCGACTGGGCGACAGCAGGATCTTCACTTGCGGTCGAAGCGTTTTTTTCGAGTTTGAGATGAATGCCGAGCACGAGCGCCTCCGAGGCGCGTTCGAGCTGCAGGGCGTGGACCGTGCTCGTCATCTGCGCGGAGAGCTCGGCCAAACTATCGATCGAACCGAGCGCCTCTGCCTTCCGCGCCTGGAACCGGGCCCCGCTGATGATCTGAAGCGCTAGCAGCAGCGCCCCGACGATTGGGATGCCGGCGAGCAGCGAAAGCTTTTGTCGAATCGACAGGTTCACTCGACGCCCCAAACGACTATCACCCAAGAACTCCTAATCCTCGAACTATCGGCCAAACTAGGCGAGATTCGCCGCCCCCGCGCGCGAGCGAAAGTCAGCGAACGTCCCTCTGCTTCGAGCATATGGCGACAAGAATTTGCTCAACATAGTTCCACCGAGGTCATAATAGGAACGAGGAAACGACAGGGGCTCTGAATCCGTCGTGACAGCGGCCGTAACCATCAGCTAGACCCAGGAGTGGACGTGGAGACCGCTGAACATTCCCCCCTTTCCAAAAAGCTAACCCCGTACCCTCTGGTATTCATGCGCTTTCGACCGGCGTGGGCGTACATCGACGGGATTCGCGAATTTGGTCGGTTCTTCTGTCAAACCACGTTCGGCACGCAGGAGCTCGCTGACCGCGCCTGTGTGGTACTGCAAGAGACCCTGGAGAATGCCGTAAAGTACTCCAGCAATTCGGCCGACAGCGAGCTGGAGTTGTCGATCGAAAGCGACGGATCGAACATCGAGTTCTCGGTATCGAGCCTGCCAGACGCTTCGCACTTGAGCAGCCTGCGCGAGGAGCTGAACGGAATTCAAACGCTCGATCCCGAACAAGCGTACCTAGCGGCGTTCATTCGCGCGTCGAACGAGCCCGAAGCGTCTGCTCGCTTGGGGTTGGCGAGAATTCGCTACGAGGGCGGAGTCGAATTGTCCATGAAAGAAGAGACCGGTGGGCGCATCCGCATCACCGCGACAGGCAAGCTATGAGTCAGTTTTCCGCCGTGCAGGTTCCCAGGGCCGAAACCATCGCCATTCAGGTGACTGCGCCCAACCAGGTCAAGCTCTCTGGAACCATCACCCAAAAAGACCCAGCCCATGACTTGGCAGGTTTTTTCAAGGCGCTCCACACCGCTGCGGTGGCCGACAAATTGGCCGAGGTCCGGGCGGACGTCTCGGGGCTGACGTTCGTGAACTCGTCGGCCATCCGCTTGTTCGTCGATTGGGCCACGTGGGTGAAGAACGAACGCGGGCATCGTTATACGCTGCGCTTCGTGACCAGCCGCAACGTCACCTGGCAAAAAACCAGCTTCATGGCGCTGCTGTCATTGGCCAAAGAGGTGCTGGCGATCGAGCATGTGACGTGAGCTCGTACGAACGCAATCCGTCGACTCCGTCGTCTTCCTCGCGCTTGGCCGTGGCGGGCGGCGCTGGCAGTGGGCAGCGACCGGGTGACGCAGCCGTGCTGAGCGGACGCACGCTACTGCGAGTCATCTGCACGTCTGGCTCAGGGGCACTGGAGTACACGCATGCGTTCATAAACGCGTACACCGCCGACCATTTGCGCGGCGCCGTCGCGCAACGGCTGAGCGTGGGCGCCTACGAGCTATTGTCCAACGCGCTGAATTTCGGTTCGATCTCGAGCGACATCGTGATCGAGCTGATCGAATCGGACAGCATGGTCGGTGTGCGCGTCTCGAATGACGCGATCACAGCGCGCATTTCCATGCTGACCGAGCATTTGCTCAAGCTCAAGACCAACGCCGAGCAAACCTTTCTGGAAGAGCTGCGCCGTTCTGTCACCGGCGGTATTCCGCGACCGATGCTGGGCCTCGCCCGCGTCTCGCACGAAGTCGGGCTGACCCTCGATTTGCAGGTCAACGACCGCAGAATCTCCGTTACTGCTCAGTGCCGGCGCTGAAAGCGCCCGTGACCGATGGGAGAAGGTCGCCAAGATCGCCAAGGGGGCCAAGATCGCCAAGGGAGAGAAGAGAGGGGGTCGCGGAGTGCGGCGCCTGGCGTCGCGATATTTTTGACTCGGTTTGCGCGTCGCGACGTTTGACAGAAGCGCTCGAAGTACGCCTGCGGTCGTTGACATCTCGCCCTTCGCAGAAACGCGCGTTCAGACACAAAATTCCAGGGCGCTCGCCGGTGTGATGGTGCGTTGCGGGGGGCCCTTTGGTCTTGGCGGTCTTGGCCCCCTTGGCGATCTTGGCGACCCTCACAGGAATCGTCCCTTTGCGTCGAATCGGCGGTGAGCATCCCGCTCATTGGGCGTGAGCGGGATGCGCGCATTGGGCTCTTACTTGTTCAGTTCGACGGCAATCTCGAGCTTGACGTCGTCGCCGACGACGAAGCCGCCGCCGTCGAGCGCCTTGTTCCAAGTGAGGCCGTACTCGCTGCGCTTGATCTTGCCGAAGATCTCCGCGCCGCGCACGTCCTTGCCCCAGGGCGACTTGACCGGCTGGCTCAACGTTCCGTCGAGCTTGACGGGCTTGGTCACGCCGTGGATGGTGAGCTCACCGTCTACCTTGAACTTCTGCCCGCCGACGCGAGCAATCTTGGTCGAGTGAAAAACGATGTTCGGAAAGTTCGCGGCGTCGAAAAAGTCCGCGCTCTTCAAGTGCGCATCGCGCTTGTCATCGCCGGTGCTGATCGAGTTGACCGGGATGCTCACGTCGACGACGCTCTTGGTCGGATCCGCGTCGTCGAGCTTGGCCTTGGCCGAAAACTCCTTGAAGTGCCCCTTCACCGTACTGACGACCAAGTGCGAGACACTGAAGCCGATCTGCGAATGCGAGGGGTCCACGGTCCACTCCGCCGAATCAGCGGCAGCAGCAGAGGCAACGAGCAGGGTGGCAAACAGAGCGGGGATTGCGCGCATGATGAAAAACTCCTTTAGAATTCTAGAGTTCTGGGAGCCTTTGGCCGTGACACCCGAACCGGAAGCCCTAAATCGCGCAATGCCGCCATTGCGTGCACGCAAGTTGGCAAGAGCGCTCGCTAGCTGTGTGCGGACATTGTTTGGCCAATCACACTGAACAACCGTCTAGATTTCAGCGGTCGGCCGCGGTACTGCTGCTCGAGTGGAGACCGAGGCCAACGTCGAACTCGCGCAGCTGGACGCCGTCCAGTGGCTGCGCACTCTACCCAGTGACGCCGTCGATCTGCTCGTCACGGATCCGCCCTACGAGTCGCTGGAGAAGCACCGGGCGATCGGCACCACGACCCGCTTGAAGGTGAGCGCGGGGTCCAGCAACCCGTGGTTCACGGTCTTCCCCAACGCGCGCTTCCCGGAGCTTTTTGCCGAGGTGTACCGCGTACTCAAGCGAAACAGCCATTTCTACCTGATGTGTGATCAGGAAACCGCGTTCATCGCCAAGCCTCTAGCAGAAAGCGCCGGCTTCAAGTTTTGGAAGCCGCTGGTTTGGGATAAATCGACAATCGGCATGGGATACCACTACCGCGCCCGGTACGAGTTCGTGCTGTTCTTCGAAAAGGGCAAACGCAAACTCAACGATCTGGGCATCGCGGACGTGCTCAACGTGCCCCGCGTGCGTGGTGGCTACCCCGCCGAAAAGCCCTCCGCATTGAGTGAGATCTTGATCCTGCAGAGCAGCGCCGCCGGTGAAATCGTGGCCGATCCATTCATGGGCTCGGGGTCCGTCGGCGCCGCCGCCTTGAAGCTGTCGCGCCGTTTCCTCGGCAATGACGTTTCGGACTCCGCACTGGCTCACTCCCGGAATCGCTTCGCCGAGCTCGGGGGCCAAGAAGGTGCGGTCCTTTCGCTGGCCGCGCAGCGACGCTTATCCTTGGTCTTGCCATGACCGGCAATGAATATGCGGATCTGATCGCTTCTTACTTGGTCAAGAACTTTTCGGCGCGCGGCGTCACCGTCTACCGCGAAGTCTCGTTGGGCAAGACCATCATCGGCAAGAACCGGCACGTGGACATCTTCGTGTTGCACGCCGAGTCGGATCACGCGCTCGCCATCGAGTGCAAGTACCAAGACAGCGCCGGAACGGTCGACGAAAAGATCCCGTACGCGATCCAAGACATGCAGGCGATGGGCATGTCCGTGTGTTTGGCCTACGCGGGCAGTGGGTTTTCCGACGGCATCCTGCACATGCTTGCCGGCTGCCCGATCGCCGCTGCCTGCCTGCCACCGCCGACGCTGGAACCCACGCGCGACACGCGCGAGCTCGACGTAGCCGTAGCCATGGCCTTCAAATGGTGGGACTTGGCCGTGCAAAACAAGAAGCCGTTCACGCTTTCGTCACTCGCGCCGGTCACCGTGCATACCAGTCCGGCCGCCTCGGGCTCGGGCTCGGGCTCGGGCAAGTAACCCTCGAGTAGGGTGCTAGCGCGCACCCGTCAGCGCACGAGCACCCGGGCATACAGGAGTGCGAAGCGCACCTCACCCAGGCTCAGCCCCGAGTGTTGGGCAATTTCCGCAAGAGTCGGCTTTCGACCGCTGATCGCCGAGAATGAGCGCACCGTGGACAGCACCTGTGCCAGCGCCGCGGGTGGATTCCGCGACTCGGCGGTTACCGGATGCCCCGCTGATTCCAAGGCGTCGAAGATGGCTTCGATCTCCGGCATGGTCACCGCGGCAGCGCCAATCGCTTCTGCGACTTCGTCGAGGGACACGCCGTTTTGGCTGCGTTTGCCGGTAAGCAACTTACCGACAATCTCGGACACGATAGCCTTGGTGGTTTCCATACTGATGAGTGCGTACATCCTACCCCCTCTGAGCGCCGCGACTTGCCTCTGAAACGGCCCAGTCGGACAGCCCAGTCGGACAATCGAGCGAGGAAGCGCGGACATCCTGCCGAATGCAGCCCAATTCTTGAGCCCCCGGGCCGGCAACTTTTCGCGCTAATATTTGAAGTTAGGCGTTAGCGATGCTCAGCATCGCGCCGTCTTGGAGGAAAACATGTCTGAGTCGAGCGGTGCAGTGTCGGTTCCCTTCGTATCGGGTTTGGGCAAAGGTCGCGAGGCGTTCCACGCTGAAGTGACCGAGTTCGCGTTGCGCATCGGTGAGCGCACGCCGGAAGACTTCCTGCGGCACTTCCCGTGTCGCTCAATCATGCGCTCACTCGAAGCGCGACCGATGGAGCGTGCGCGCATCGTCAGTCAGTCGACGGGTGTACACGAAAAGGTCGCGCACAAGATGTCGCCGGACGCTTCCGGTGAGTCTTTGCAGATCGCGCTCGACGAAGGGGTCACCACCGCCGCAGCAATCGTCAAGCTGTTTCAACCCGACGACAAGCAACGCTACCTGGAGCGCCACGCGCTCTGGTCGTTCGACATCGAAGGGCAACCGTGGAAAACCACGCCCGCCACGAAGAGCACGCACGAGCGCGCGAAATCCTACGTCGCGTACATCATGGAGCGTGCGCTCGAAAATCTCTTGGTTTCGCACGAAGAGGTGGTGCACGCGATCACGGTCACGAAGCTGGCTCAATGCCTGCCCAAGGAAAAGCTCGGCTCAATCATCGAGGCGAGTCTGAAGACGCACGAGAAATTCACCGAGCAAGACTTGCTCGGCGCCGTGCCGCCCCGCGACCTCGTTGAGTACGTGGCGCTCGATTATCTCTGGGAAAAAGTCGTCACTCCGCTGATCGCCGAGGCACACGACTATGCGCCGAAGCCCGTCGTGCTGCTCGCAGGCACCAAGGTCAGCGACGTGAGAGGTCCGGACAGCGGCGAGGGGGATTGGGGCTCGCGCAACACGAACCCGCCTGCCAACCCCGCTCCCGCGGCCAGCGGCGACGAAATCGTGAGCGAGGACGAGATTCTCGAGAGTGAACTGACCGAAGACGATCTGACCTCGGGCTCTTCCGTGGGCCTCAAGGTGGCCGCCGCCGACGGCAAGAAGGCGAATACGCGCTGAAGCTACTTGTACGTGGCCAGGCCTGTGTAGTGCAGAATACGCACGCACAGGCCCGAGCCCTGCGAGCCCTGACAGGCGTCGTTGCCTTGGAACTTGGTCTCGCCGCTGCGCAATGAGCGCATCACCTCACGCGTGATGTCGTGCCCGCCGTCCTTGCAGCGCGAGTCACCGCAGGGGACCATGAACAGCGCAGGCGCGCTGCTCACGACGATGTGCCGGATGTGATTCTGCTCCGGTCGCCGTGACGTGCCCTCGTGTTCCTCCAGCTCGAGCTTGAGCGTCGTCAGCGTGGGTACTTCCGTGGCCAGGCGCGGAGCGGCGTTCTCCAGCTCACGTCGGGCTTGCGCGCGTTCGGCGGCTTCCGTCTTCTTCTTATAGTAATTCATCGAGCAACTCGGACCGTAGCGCGCCTGTGCAGGCAATTGCCGAAAATAATCGAGCTCTGCTCAAAGGCGATGGATTGCCGCGCAGAACGCGGTGGCCCGCCAGAAAGTCCAGTACTGACAAGGTCTTGACACGATTAAGCCGGAGGCCCGGGCGACCGTTCAGGTGCTTTGGAGTCAAACCGATGCTTCCGCCCGACATCCTGCATTGTCTTGCCATCGACCTCACGCACGCGCCCGAAGCGGTGCGCGCCGTTCTCGAGCAGAGGTCGGCCGGGTCTGACGAGCTCCGCGACCTGCTGTGTGAAGCCGGGCGTGCTTCGCTGCCGCTTTTGCTGCTTTCGTCACAAACCAGCCTCACCTTGGTCTCTACCCGAGAGCATCATGTCCGCGCGTTTCGGCCAGTGCTGGCGGTGATCCGGGAGGCGCTGTTGGGCGTTGCGGGTTGGCGCACCGTGCCGGTGCGCCTCGCCAGTGGCAGCGATGCCGGCCGCGAGCTCTTGAAAGTCGCACTCTCGGAACTGCGTCGAGCGCGACAGGTTCAGAATTTCACGCGCAATTTGCGGGCCGCGGCCGAGCTCTCGAGTGCCTGCGGGGCGATCAGCAGCGAGCTATGGGCGCTCACCCGCATGACCGAGCGCACGGCCAACCGCGTCTGGGACGAGACGCGTTTGGGGCGCCTGGGGTCCAGTGCTGCGGAGCTCGAGCTCGAGACCATGGACGCCGAGCGCATCGTCGAAGAAGAGCTCGTCGCGTGGCAGTCGTCGTCGCCCGGGCTGCGTTCCTCGCGGCGCCCGGTGTCGGATGCCGACATCGGGGGATTCGGGCCCGAGGAACGGCACAGCTTGGTTCGGGTTCGCCCAGCCTCCGT
>Ga0134124_10000534_pt1 | contig 31998 bp, 30 predicted proteins | sample KB304_FD_96880 | JGI IMG/M metagenome (GOLD analysis project Ga0134124, IMG submission 96880) | Terrestrial soil microbial communities without Nitrogen fertilizer from Kellogg Biological Station, Michigan, USA - KB3-0-4 | ecosystem: Environmental > Terrestrial > Soil > Unclassified ... | reverse complement strand
GAGGATGAGTTCCGCCGGGTGGTGAAATCCGCCTGTGACGCTGCTTCGTCAGGCTCTCTGATTACCCTGGGTATCGAGCCGACTCGCCCCGAGACCGGTTACGGCTACATCGAGGCCGCAGCACGCGAGCCGGGAGGAACGGCTTTCCCGGTAAAAAGGTTTGTCGAAAAGCCAGATGTTGCCAGAGCCGTGCAGTTTCTGGAGGCCAGGAACTTCTTCTGGAACAGCGGGATGTTCATCTGGAAGGTCTCTGCAATCCGGAAAGAGCTTGCAGAGCAGATGCCGGATCTCGCGTCAGCTACTGACGGGATACGGTTCGGAAACGGACCGTGGGAGCTGGATCTGCTGAAATCCCAGATAAACGCTCTCTACGGTACGATGAGGAGCGAATCCATCGATTACGGGGTCATGGAGCGTGCCGGCTCGGTCAAGGTCATCCCGGCAAGTTTCGGCTGGAGCGATGTCGGGAGCTGGAGCGCCCTTCCTGAAGTGATCGAGGGGGACGCCGACGGTGTCGTTGCCATAGAAACCAACGGTCTGATTTCCATCGATTCCAGGGATAATCTTGTTTACGGCAATGGAAAGATGACCGCGCTTGTCGGCGTGGAAAACCTGATTGTCGTCGATACGACCGATGCGCTTCTGGTCTGCCGCAATGACCGGGCCCAGGATGTAAAGAAAGTGGTGGAAAAGCTTCAACAGCAGCACCGCACGGAGTATCTCTAAAAGCATGTTCGGCTGGACCGGAAAAATTCTCAGGGTCGATCTCACCAGCGGTTCCTTCGTTCGAGAGGAGCTGCCGCCGGAAATCCTCCATTCCTATCTTGGCGGAAGAGGGCTGGGCGTCCGTCTGATGCGCGACAGCTTTCATCTGCAGCCGGACGATTCCGAACTCCCCCTGATCTTTTCCGTCGGTCCTCTCTGCGGGACTTCGGCTCCTACCGCTGCCCGCCTTACCGTTGTCTCCCGTTCTCCCCTTACCGGAACCATCTACGACTGCTCTGCCGGAGGAAGGTTTGCCTGGCGCCTCAAGTCTTCCGGGATCGACGCCCTCCTGATAACCGGTCGCAGCAAGAGTCCGGTAACCCTTGCGATACACGACACCGTCGTCGAACTTCTCCCGGCCGATGATCTGTGGGGACGGGATGTCAAGGATACCGTAAATGCTCTTGAGGATGGCGGCAGCGTCGCTGCCATCGGCCCGGCCGGCGAAAACGGGGTGCTTTTTGCCAATATCATGATGGGTGAGGGGAATTCGGTCGGCCGGGGCGGTCTTGGCGCTGTCATGGGGTGGAAGAATCTCAAGGCGATCGTGGTGAATGGGACTGGAAGGACGGAAATCGCCGACAAGGGGCTTTTCGACAGTGCCAGGTCCGACGTGATGAGACTTTTCAAGGCCTCGCCGGTCATTTTCGGCGAGCTCGGGATAGCCGAGTTCGGGACACCGGCCCTCGTGGATCTGATGCGTCAGCGGAGGATGGCTCCGACCGAAAATTTCCGGAAAACCGTTTTCGAAGAATCTTCCTCATATTCGGGCACAGCCATCCGTAAGGAGTGCGATGCCCGGAATGACGGCTGCTACGGCTGCCCGATCCAGTGCAAGAAGAGCACTCCGGAAGGGGAGCATCTGCCGGAATATGAAACGGTCTCCCACTTTGGCGCTCTTAACGGCATCTCCTCGCTGACCGCCATTGTCAAGGCCAACACGCTCTGTAACCGTCTGGGTATGGATACGATTTCTGCTGCTGCGACCCTTTCCGCTTTCGGCGAGGCCCGGGGGAGGTTCCCTTCTGTGGAGGAGGTGGACAAGCTCCTTCGCGACATTGCCCTTATGGTCGGGGAGGGGAGTGCTCTTTCCAGGGGATCACGTCGCTATGCGGAAAGTATCGGAAGGCCGTCGCTCTCCATGACCGTAAAGTGCCTTGAGCTGCCGGCTTACGATCCCAGGGGGGCGTACGGCATGGCGCTGGCCTATTGCACCAGCAATCGGGGGGGGTGTCATCTCCGTGCGTACCCTGTTTCCCATGAGATACTCCGGAAGCCGGTTGCAACCGACAGATTTTCTTTTGACGGCAAGGCGAGAATAATCAGTATCGCCGAAGATACCAATGCTGCCATTGATTCACTGGTGGCGTGCAAGTTCTCTTTTTTCGGCGCGAGCCTGGAAGAGTATGCCGAGCTGTTGGCAGCAGTCACAGGAGTTGCTTACACTCCGCAGAAGCTCAAGGAGATCGGCAGAAACATTTACCTGACAGAGCGTTTCTATAATTGCCAGAACGGCTTCAGCGCAAAGGACGACAAGCTTCCGGAAAGATTTTTCATGGAGGCTGGCTCAAGTGGGGAGGGGCTGGAAATTCCCCCCCTGAACAGGAGCCGATTCGAACAGGAGTTGCAGAAGTACTACAAAATACGTGGTCTGAATGAGGACGGTACGTTCGAGAACAAGGGGTTTCTCTCTTCATTACCATGACCGTGCAGGCTGAACCATCATATTCCCTCCTTAAGCAGAGACGATCTGTCGATATCTTCGCCTGTACGGTGGTCATCTCGCTTATCCTGCATATTGCCGCCTCGGTGTTTCTTTCCCTTCCCGGACGTTTTTCCGGCCCGGTCTCTGCGCCGGTTTTCGTCGATCTTCAGAGTATGGCATCACCTGTATCGGCGGAAGAATCTGCAGAGGAGCCGCCACAGCCAGAAGAACCTGCTGCTCCGGACCTCCAGACACCTTCCGAGCCTGTATCAGAGGCCGCTCGGCTGGACAATGCCATCGAGAGCTCCCTCCGGAAGGGGGTTCAGGCTCCGGAAGCGGTCCACGACAGCTCGATCGGGCTCGGGATGATTTCCGGGCATTTTGCGAGTTTTGCCGAAGGTGAGAGCCTGAAGGACGACATCAGGGTCTATTACTTCTCTCTTATGAGACGTATCAACGAGGTCTGGTGGCTGAGCGGAGCGACAAAGGGAAACTTCACTTCTGCCGCCTCCGTGAATCTCCACATTTCACGGGAAGGAAAAGTGCTGGGCTGTGAACTTCTTGAGAGTTCCGGAAGCAGGGAGCAGGACCAGGCCCTTCTAGAATCCATCAAGAGAACCGAGCCGCTTCCACCGCTTCCACAGAGCTTTAATGGCAGGATCTTCAATGCTCCCATTCGTTTCGTGCCGCCACTGCGACTCATGTTTACCGGATATCCCCCAAAGCCGGTCTCTCCACACTGAAGTTTCTCTGCATCAGGGAGAATTCTCCCGATATCAATTGCTTGACACCTCTTGCACCTCCTGATACTTAATCTCTTAAATACATCACAGGAGGAAGCTCATGAAAAAACTTGTATCTGCTGTCGCAACAGTCGTAATCGCTCTGGCATTTACCGCCGGTCTTGCCATCTGTGCCGACAAACCTGCTTCAGTCAAACCAGCCGCTGCTTCGGAAAAGAAAGCGGATGCCAAACCTGCAATCCCTGCCAAAGATGAGCTTGTGGACATCAACAGTGCCACTGAAGACCAGTTGAAGAAGATTCCCGGCATCGGCGACGAATATTCGAAGAAGATCGTCTCCGGTCGTCCTTATGCCAAGAAAGATCAGTTGAAGAGTAGAAAGATTATTCCTGACGCCTTGTACGAGAAGATCAAGGACAAGATCATTGCCAAGCAGGTCAAGGCAGACAGCAAGAAATAGGAATGCTTTGAATTAATTGCAGGTTTGCCGATCGACTGATCAGAGAACGAGCCAATGGTTTCATACCTGGGACAAAGCGCTTTAGCCGCGTACACCACGATAGCGGATCTGATAACCCTTTTCGTCACTGTTTTCAGAAGCCTGATCGATACGGTCGTTCATGGCAGGCGATCTGTTGTGCAGGTCTGCATACGGCAGGTTTTTTTTACCGGAAACGAAGCATTCAAGGTCGTTCTTGTCATTTCAATTGCAGTCGGCATTGCCATAATTTCCCAGATGTCCAATGTGACGGACGCCGGCAGAGGATCACTCATCGGCAAGGTCTTTGTATGGGTCGTCATCCGTGAGATCGCCCCGCTCATAACGGCCCTCGTGGTGATCGCCAGAAGCGGGTCGGCGATAGCAATCGAAATCGGGCAGATGAAGCTCAAGGGGGAGATCGAATATCTGGAAACACTCGGCATCCAGGGCGAGCAGTATCTTCTCATGCCCAGGGTGCTGGGTGTCGGAGTCGCACTCTTCATTCTGAATGTCTATTTCAATCTGATAGCCGTTCCCTCCGGACTCCTCGTCTCCTGGCTCGGGTGGCAGATACCTCTTTCACACATCAAGCAGGGGATCATTTCAGTTCTCACTTTGCGGGAACTGCTGATTTCTTCTTCAAAGAGCCTTCTTTTCGGATTCGTGATCGCAGGTCTCGGCTGTAATGCAGGATTGCGGGTCGGCGACAGCATCACCCAGATCCCGCAAGCCGGGACAAAGTCGGTCATTCACAGTCTTGTCATCGTGTTCATTCTGGATGTGCTTGTCTCCTTCATGTTCCTGTTCTGATACCGGGCGCGATCTATGGTACTTTTTTCAAATGTAGTTTCAGACGGAGTCGATTCAATCCTTGATTTCTCCATCAAAACCGGTTCTCTTGCGGGTATGGTGACATCAAGGGTGATCGAGAGTGAGGTGATCACAAGGCTGTTGCTGGGTTTCCTTGCTCCGCTCGAAGGGACTGTTTCGGTTGAAGGGATCCAGCCATCCCTTCTCAATGACAAGGATCTTTCACTGTTCCGGAAAAAAATCGGTGTCATCTATAATGATGGAGGATTCATATCCAATCTGAATGTCTGGGAAAATCTTACCCTGCAGCTTTCTTATGATGGCTCTTCGAAGAAGGCGGAGATTGAAGAGCGGGGAATGAATTCCCTTGAAACCGTCGGGTACAAGGGATCACTGTATGTTCTTCCGAATCGTCTCTCCCTTTTCGAACGGCGACAGATCGCTTTTGCCCGGGCACTTCTCATGCAACCGGCATTGATGATTTTTCAATCGGCCCTGGAGGGCCTCAGCCGGAGCGAACAGAGTCAACTTTCGTCCCTGGCGCTGGCATATCATGGTCAGGGCGGAGCGAGAACATCGATTTTTCTTACCTCCTACCAGGATTCCCTGAAAGGAATGCAGGCCGATCTCATATACAGTACGGGAGGTGCCCCTCAGTCATGATAACAGGCGATCCGCGTTTCAAAAATCTTGAAAGAAAGGTCGGCATTTTTGTTATGACGGCAATGCTCGGAGTGGTCGGCGTTGTCATTTTCATAGCGGTAGAGAGCGACATGCTGACGTCAACCTATTCGGTGAGACTAATCGCTCCAAAGGGAACAGGTTTTTCCCTGGGGATGCCGATCAAACTTTCCGGTTTCCGGATCGGGAGGGTTAAGTCAATAACATTGAACGATTCTGCTGCGGTCGACGTCGTCCTTTCCATTGACAGCAAATACAAGAAGTGGATTCGCAAGGATTCGGTAGCAAGACTGATCAAGGAAGGGATGATTGGCGACTTTATCATTGAAGTCACAAGCGGGACCTCTCAGGAACTTATTCCCGAGAACGGGGTGATTACTCTGGGAAGCTCCATGGCTTTCGAGGATATAGCCAATGAGCTCGCCGCGAAAGTAACACCTGTGCTCATGGATATCAGGGACATCATTTCCTATGTCAACCGTGAAGATGGCGATGTCAAGCAGGGGATACGAAATCTCAGGAAACTTTCGGGAAATCTCGAACAGAGCAGGCAATATGCCGATCTGCTGCTGGTCAGCGGAAAAGACACGGTGGAAGGCGCCGGTAAGAAACTGGATTCGATACTTGCCCTTGCCGGTACGCGCCTTGAACAGGTTGAGCCGGTTCTTTCGAAAGCGGACAGATCCATGGATACCGTAGAAAAGAACCTTACTCCTTTGCTGGAGAAGCTGGATGCATCTCTGGTGAATATTGAGCAACTCTCCAGGGGGGTGAAGAATACTTCGGACGAAGCGCTCCCCCAGATTCCCAGATTGATAAACAAGGCAGAAGTGGTGATTGATCAGAGTGAAGACCTGCTTGAGGGGATGAAATGGATCTGGCCTCTGAGCGGTGTTATGGCGCCTTCCGAGCATAACCCGCTGATCAGGAGGGACAGCAATGAATAAGCAGATGCATCGTATTCGCCCTTTCCTGCCGGTTATTTTCGCTCCCCTTCTTTTTGCAGCCTGTGTTTCTTCACCTAAGCAAAAGCTACCTTTCGTACTGCAGCAGGCTGAACGACGGAATGTTATCGGTGTGAATGCCGAATCACAGGGAAGGCTGGCCGCAGCCGAGTCCGAATTTATGGCCGCTCACAGGCTGTTCAGCTCTGTCGAGAACTTTCACGGCATGGTCTTGACCCTGATCAACAGCTCCCGCTTATACAGGAAAAAGGGTGATTTTGCCAAGGCGGACGCTTCAATCGACCGTGCACTCAAGTTGGTTGAGCAGACTCCTGAGCTGGCTTCGGAGATTTATTTTGAAAAGTCCAAAAGTTTTCTTGGAAAGTCAGATCTGGACGATGCAGGATTCTGGGCGGATAAAGCAGTCAAGATGGCATTGGAGAAAGATCTGCCGAGGATGCTGAACTTATATGCCATGATTTGTCTTAGGAAAGGGTTGCCGGAAAAAGCCAGGGAGAAGGCTACTGCCGCTGAAAGGTCAAGCAGGTCTCTTGGAGAAAAGAGCGAGGAGGGGAACTCCCTAAGAATACTTGCCGAGGTGGCTTTCCTTGAGAAAAGATTTAACGATTCTCTCCTTTTTTTCCAGTCTGCCCTTGTCGTAGACAAGGATGTTGCGGCATCGAGCAGGATATCCGATGACCTCCGGGGAATCGGAAGAGCTTCCGAGATGCTTGGTGACTTCAACGCGGCCGCGCATTCATTCAACAGATCCGCAGCGGCCAATATTGCGGGTAGAGAGTTTTCCAGGGCAGGAGACGATCTGGAAAAGGTAGTGTCTTTTTACAAGAAAGCAGGAGACGGGTTGCGAGAAACAGAAGCACTGAGGACTCTGGAAAAGTTTCGTTTATCCAGGTCCGGTTCTGGCCCGAATTGAATCTATTATCCCCTTTCCCTTGCATGATTCGGAGTATTCATTTATTCTTGGCGAATATATATTTTACATAGCGGGTCGGTATATTGAAAATCACAGTTGTCATACCAACATATAACGAGCGTGATAATATTGAGACACTTACTGGGATGATTCTTTCCCAGGATGAAAGAGTTGATATTCTTTTTGTAGATGACAACTCTCCTGACGGTACCGGCGATATAGCAGACCGGCTTGCCTCGACCAACTCAAGGGTAAAGGTTCTCCACCGCGCAGGCAAGCTTGGACTGGGTTCCGCTTATCGGGAAGGGTTCAGGATCGCACTCGATAGCGGTGCTGATTACATAGTTGAGATGGATGCGGACTTTTCCCATGATCCGGCTATGTTGCCGCTGTTCATCAAGAAGATGTCCGAATACGACGTTGTTATCGGTTCAAGGTACATCAACGGTGTAAGTGTTGTGAACTGGCCCATAAGGCGTTTGATCCTGAGCTATTGTGCAAGCGTTTATACCCGGTTGATAACAGGGCTGCATCTTTCCGATTGCACCGGAGGGTTCAAGTGCTTCAGCAGAAAGGTGTTGGAGTCTTTAGATCTCGAATCCATAAGATCGGACGGTTATTCCTTCCAGATCGAGATGAACTACAGATGTCATGAAAGAGGATTCAGGATCGGCGAACTCCCTATTATTTTTGTAGACAGGCATGCAGGGACCTCAAAAATGTCGAAACAAATTGTACGCGAAGCAGTTATTATGGTGTGGAAGCTCAAGCTGGGTTCTCTCAGCAGGTCCATTTTCAACGCGGGGCAGAGGTAATGAACGAATATTGGGCGCTGGTTTCACAGATCGGGCTATGGGGGTGGATAGTCACAGTTATCTTTTTTATTCACTGCTCGTTTCCGGTTGACAACCTGTTTTCTGTAAAGGCTGCCAGGAAATGGGGTTCGATTTCCATCTGTTTTTTTCTTTTCTGGATTGCCGGGATGCTTTTAGCCTGATCAGGAGCTTCATTGAAAAGAATAAGATTTTTCACATATCTCTTTCTGCTCTTATCTGCAGTTGCATGCTCACATCAACAGGCAAAGTCTGAATTCTTCTCTAACAATGGAGCCTCACAGGTTTGGCCTCCTGCACCTGAGCAACCCAGGGTGAAGCTTTTGAAGGTGTTTACAGGCCCGGATGAGTTAACTGCTCCGAAAGGTGCACTCGGCTCTCTTTTTGAACTTGTCACCGGAGAACGTCCGCATTCTGTCGGACTTATGACCCCGGCCGGAATAGTATCCGATGGCGAGCGGTTCATTTATATTGCCGACCCTTCGGCAAGGCTGGTGCACAAAATTGATTTTGTCGATAACGAAGTCACCTATATTACCCATTCTGGAAGCGAGCCGCTTGCGAGTCCGGTAGGTGTTGCACTGGACAGCAACGGCAATATCTATGTAACGGATTCCGTAAAAGCCAAGATCTATAAATTCAGTAAAGATTCAGAATATCTTGGTGCCTTGGGTGATGGGGTTGTAGATTTTCAGCGACCTGCCGGTATTGCTATCGGCAGAAATGATTATAAATATGTGGCTGATGTCCTTGCCAATAAAATCAACGTGTTTGATAACAGGGATCGATTTCTGAGGGAGTTTCCGAACAGCCCCGAAATAAACGATCTTAACAAACCGGTCAATATCTCCGTAGATTCAAAAGGAAATGTTTATGTCACCGATGCGTTCAATTTTTCAATAAAGGTGTTTGACGCATCCGGCAATCTTGTCAGGACTATCGGTACGGTGGGCGACGGTCCAGGCACTTTCTCCAGACCAAAAGGTGTTGCGATCGATAGTGAATCCCAAATCTATATTGTCGATGCAAACTTCGATAATTTCCAGATTTTCAACCAGAAGGGGCAACTTCTGCTCTTTGTCGGCTCGACAGGTAAAAGACCGGGTCAGTTTTTTATGCCGAACGGGATTTATATAGATCACGAAGACAGGATTTATGTCTCTGATTCTTATAATCAGCGTTTGCAGATATTTCAATATCTAAAGGAAAAGCATTAATCTCATGCGATTTCTTATTATAACAGCCGGATTTATAATTTTAGCCCTGTCAGGCCTTTCAGAAGGCGCTGGTAAAAGAATATCCGAGATAGGCAATAAACATAATTTCTCTTACTCAAATATCTCGGTCAATTACCGCGCTATTCCTGCTAATGACAACCTATCCTACCCCCAAAGCTCCCAGATCTGCATATTCTGCCACACTCCCCACCGGTCAAGTGCTGAAGGTCCCCTTTGGAACAGGATGGCTACAACAAAAACCTTCAAACATTTTTCATCATCCAGTCTGTCAATAGATGACCCTGCATTAAGAGCGGCGAGCGAGTATGGCCAACCGAACGGATCTTCCCGCCTCTGTCTCAGCTGCCATGATGGAGTCACAGCGCTTGGCGCCGTATTTACGACGCCGTTTTCGATGACTCCTGAAAATATTCATTTTATCGACGTAAAAGGCGGCCGTTCTGGTGCGAATGTGGCAATCGCCTACGAAACCTTTTCTTCTCACCACCCGGTTTCATTTAGATACAGTAACAATGTTATCAATATTCTGAAAACCAATTTTGGAAAGGATTATAAGCCTCCTTCAAATCCGAATGTGAAACTTGACAGGTTGGAGAGGATGCAGTGTACTACCTGCCATGATCCGCATCAGGACAAATCAGATGTTCCAAGCCCGACAACGCCTTTCTGGGTGACAGGTACATATCAAGCTGTCTGTGATGCCTGTCATATTGTATCACCCGGTCCTTGGTAGAAATTAATGTATATATCTCTGGTAGTTAACATAATGGCGTTAATTTTCTGTGTTGGGTCTGTCTCAGCGTCAGATGCTGTGCATCTTGATAAAAAGAACCTTCCGATGGGATGTGTTACCTGTCACTACAAATCCAACTTGAAGAGCGGGGGCGGCTCAATAACTTGCATTACTTGCCATGGCAGTCAGCAGAGAAGGACTCATGCGCAGAAAATGCCTGGCGGAGCCGTTGTGAACAGGTTTGATCTCAAAGATATTGAGTCGGAATACGCAAAGACCTTCAGGCATCCTACTTTTGATTCACCGGGACGTCACTCTGCTAACGAGATTCTTCCTGAAGTCGATCCAAAAGCTTTGAGGCATGCAGATTGCGTAGATTGCCATCATCCTCATTTTGTGACAAAAGAGAATAAATTTGCAGGGGTGAAGGGGAAGAAATTTGTAGGTCAGGCCGTTGTCGCGATTCGGGAATCAGAAATCTGCTACAAGTGCCACGGAGATTCGGTGAATCTTCCCGGAAAGTACACAAATAAACGGATCGAATTCTCACTAAGTAATCCATCATTTCATCCGGTGGAGGGGGAAGGCAAGAATTCTGCAGTAATAAGCCTTGTACGCCCATACCATGAGAAGAAAGTGGCTCCCACTGACGTATCCGTAATTTCATGTTCTGATTGCCATGGCAATGACGACGGCAACGGCCCCAAGGGTGTCCATGGCTCCAGATACCGCTATATTCTGAAGGACAATTTCGATGCTTCAGATAATATTTCAGAGAGCCTTCAGGCTTATGCTCTCTGCTATCGCTGTCACAGCCGTACCAGCATTCTGGCCAATGAGAGCTTTAAGTACCACTCGCTTCATATCAGCGGAAAATCCTATTCCAGGATGGGAACCTCCTGCTATACCTGCCACAATTCTCACGGCAGCACACAATATAAATATTTGATAATGTTCAATCCAGGCGTAGTTTCACCCAATTCGAAAGGTCTCTTGAAGTTCGTGGAAAAGGGATCATCAAAGTTCAGCGGCGAATGTTATCTGACTTGTCACGGCGTGGAACATAATCCGAAGTCATATTGAACAGTTTACGGCAACTAACTCCACTGAAGTACAACTGATCGGAATATGCCACTATTTAAATGTAAAATCGGAACTGCTGACGGAAAAATATTAGAGAAGGAATATGAGGCTGCCAGCTCTGATATTCTGAGGCAGAATTTTGCCGCTCAAGGTTTTTTTGTTTTCAGTATTACCAGGAAACCCTTCCAGTTTCTTTGGAAGAAAGGCGTTTACCGTAAGAAAATTGACCTCAAGGCTCTGATTGCATTCAATCAGGAATTGCTTGTCCTTATAAAGGCCGGTCTCCCCATTATTCAATCACTTGACACGATACTGGAGAGAATTGATAAGGGGCGGCTTGCGGAAGTTTTGGAGGTGATTCGGGAGGATATCAAAGGGGGAAGTTCACTTTCTGATGCCTTCGAACGACATCCCAGCGCGTTTTCGCACCTATACATTGCTTCGATCCGTGCTGGGGAGCGCACAGGAGACCTTGTTCAAACAATACGTCGCTATATCGCTTTCCTGAAGAAAACCGACGGTTTCAAAAAGAAAGTCATTACGGCGCTTTTTTATCCGGCAATTCTGGTTTCAGTAGCCTTCGTTGCGATTACTCTGCTTCTGGTCTATGTTGTCCCTACATTCAGCCAGGTTTATGCTGATGCCGGCACCAAGCTGCCTGTTCCTACACTGATACTAATCTCTGTCACAGCTGTTTTGAAAAAATATTTTTTCCTTGTCGTAGCAATGGTCATCTTTGGTGTATATCTGTTGAGGAAATGGATTGCTACCGAGTCTGGACGTTTGACTATTGATACGCTGATCTTAAAGATTCCGTTAATCGGCGATGTATTCTCCAAATATTCGATAGTGAGTTTTACCAGGACTCTGGGAACAATAATCGAGAGCGGGATACCTATAGTCGAATCTCTCAAGATGTCTGTCGGGACCCTGAACAACAAGGTCCTTGAAGGTAGAATGATTTCTGCGATCAGGCGTGTTGAAGAGGGGGTAAGTTTGAGCGTCGCGATTGAAGGCGCCAGATTGATGCCTTCACTGGCACTTCGGATGCTGAGTGTGGGCGAGTCCACCGGTTCCCTCGAAGAGATGCTGGAGGGGATTTCAGACTATTTCGAGGAAGAGCTTGACCAGCGTCTGCACTTGTTAAGCACGGCGATTGAACCAGCAATCATGGTTTTTATGGGCGTCGTCATCGGGACAATAATAGTTACCATGTATCTGCCGGTATTCAAGATTGCCGGAACGGTCGGTTAATTTATGAGCATAACGTTTGTCAGAAAAAAAATCGGTGAGATCCTTCTCGAGCGCGGCGATATAACGGTAGGGCAATTGGCCTATCTTATCGAAAAGTTGAAGAGTTCTAATCTGCGTTTTGGAGATCTCTGTCTGCAGGAGGGGATAGTTTCCGAGGAAATTCTCTACAAGGCCTTGGCCGAGCAGTTCGGACTGGAGTTTGTAGACCTGTCTTCATTCAGGATCGACGAGAATATCCTGGCACTTTTTCCTGCCGATGTGGTGTACCGCTATACCTTTGTTCCGATCGAGATTGTCGACAATTCCATTGCAATTGCTATTTCCGATCCGACTGATGTGGTAAAACTGGATGACCTGGAGCTGCTGCTTGACAGACCTCTGCTTCTGAAGATTGCTACTCCCACAAATATTCAACTGATTATCAAGAAGGGAGAGGGGACCAGCAGGGTTTTGAAGGAGGTCTCTGAAGACTTCATGCTTCAGTTGGTCACAGAGACTGAAAAAGGGGAAGAGGTCCTCTCGGTAGAGGCGATTTCATCCGATACAAGCCCCATAATCAAGCTCCTTAATTCAACCATTATGGATGCCCTTACTCGAAGGGCGAGCGACATACATATCGAAACCGCCATGGAGGGGGTCGTCATAAAGTACAGGATAGACGGTGTTCTGTACAAGGCGACGGATATTATCGACATGCATTTCCAGGGGCCGATCATATCCCGGCTCAAGGTAATGAGCGAGCTGGACATTTCCGAGCGAAGGGTGCCTCAGGACGGCCGTTTTAAGCTCAGGATAAACAACAAGTCGATCGATTTCCGTGTTTCGATCATGCCGAGCGCTTTTGGAGAAGACGCTGTAATCAGGATCCTGGATAAAGAGAGTATTGCAAGCGATCTCAAAGGGTTGACGCTCAATGTCCTCGGAATGTCGGAGCATGAGATAAAACGTTTCAGAAAAATGATTCGTGAACCGTACGGCATGGTGCTTGTTACCGGTCCGACAGGCTCCGGCAAGACGACCACCCTTTACGCCGCACTTACAGAAATACATACCGGCGAAGAGAAGATAATCACCATCGAGGATCCGGTCGAATATCTGCTCAAAGGTATTGTTCAGATACCGGTAAATGAGAAAAAGGGCCTTACCTTTGCGAGAGGACTTCGCTCCATTCTCAGACACGATCCGGACAAGATAATGGTTGGTGAAATCCGGGATCCCGAGACCGCCCAGATAGCCGTTCAATCTGCACTCACCGGTCATCTGGTGTTCACTACGGTTCATGCCAACAATGTTTTTGATGTCATTGGCCGGTTCATACATATGGGGATCGACCCTTACAACTTCGTCTCGTGCCTGAACTGTGTCATGGCCCAGAGACTGGTGAGAAAAGTCTGTCCTGTCTGCAAGGTCCCTGTCACATACTCGGACGAATTTCTCATCGAGTCTGTCATCAAGCCGGAATTGGCTACTTCTGCCACTTTTTTCGAGGCAAAAGGTTGCGATGAATGTAATGGTACAGGGTATAGAGGACGTTCGGCAATAGTTGAACTTCTGGACCTGAACGATGAACTGAGGGAGTTGATCGTATCCAAGGCTCCTGCGGCAGTGCTGAAAAAAGCTGCCAGTGAGGCGGGTACGATGTTCTTACGCGAATCTGCAGTAGAAAAAGTCCTGATCGGTGAAACTACCATCAAAGAAATCAACAGAGTCACATTTGTGGAGTAGTCTGTATGTTGTTTTCAAATAGAGCTCTGGGGATCGAGATTTATCAGAACGGATTTGTATGGGTGCTTGCATCCGGAGCAAGACATTCTCCGGTTATCGAGAAGTACGAAGCCGTTGCTTGTCCTGAAGATATTCTTAAAGGATCTCTCAAGGATCCAAATGTATTTGATGCAAAAGCATTGGCAACGGCAATCTCTGAATCTTACCTGAAACTTTCGACGGACACGAAAAGAGTTTCAATGTCTATTCCCGATTTCTCCGGCAGAGTCATGACTCTTGAGATTGAATCGTTGACTAAAAACAAGGAAGAAGGCTCGGATCAGGTCAAATGGAAGCTGAAGAAAAGTTTTCCCATAGATCCGAATGAACTTCATCTTGATTATCAAGTTCTTAAGGAGGATGAAGAGGGAAAGGCGACTCTTCTCGTAGCACTTGTCTCCAAATCGGTTATAGCCGAATACGAAGAGCTTCTTCTTGAGTCAGGACTTGAACCGGCAAAGATAGATTTTGCAACTTTCAATATCTACCGGCTCTTTTCGCCCAGGCTTGAGATTCAGGATGACCTTACACTGGTACTGCATCACAGGGGAAGCCTGTGCGTGATGGTCTTTCAGGAGGGTGTCCTCGACTTTTTCAGAAGCAAGCTGATGGGCACTGCAGCAATAGATCCTGTAAAACTTTACAGGGAGATCAACAGTTCTCTTCTTGTTTATTCCGACTCCAAGGGGGGCTGGAAACCACAAAAGGTTTTCTACTACAGCGCAGTTAATGACAGGTCTCTTTTCAGGAGTGTCATTTTCGAGGTCTCAGGTGTGGAGCCGTTTCTTCTGGATACCGATTCGTTCATTAACAGTTCCAGGCAGCAGATCGATCGTTCCATACTGCCTGACATCATGAGTGCTCTTGGAGCGGCATCAAGGGGGCTCAGATGAATTTCGACATAAATCTGGCAACCAGGGTGTATATAGATTTCAGGAAAGTCAATTTAATCCTGACTCTCGTTATCATCATGCTTATTTCCTGGATCGCACTCTCACTGTACAATTTTAATTTGAACCTTGAAATGACGCACAAGTTCGGAGAGTATAAAGCAGGGAAGCTGGCCGGCTCCAAAGCCGGCAAAATTTCCGAAAGTGATTATTCGAAATTCCTGGCTGAAGTGAAGAGTGTCAATGCCATTATATACAGCAGGTCCTATGACTGGCTGGCACTGCTGAACAACCTTGAACGTCTTGTCCCTGACGGTGTTGCCCTGAAGGGGCTCGAACCTTCAGGAAAGGGAGAGTTCCTGAAGCTGTCAGCCACTGCCAGGAATTTTTCCTCCATAAGGAAATTCATCGAGAATCTGGAAAATTCAAAGAGTTTCACAGAGGTTTACCTGACGGATCAGACAAGCATTAGGACCGAAAAACAAAAAGGGATAAATTTCACTGTGACATGCAGGGCTTCCATCTTATGAAATTCACGATCCTTAAACAGATCATGGTTATGAGAAAAAGAACTCTGATTGCTGTTGCCGCTCTTTTTGCAATAGCTCTTTCTTTCCAGCTCTTCCTGAACCTGTACCAGAACCCCACGGTGGAGAAACTTCAGGCTGAGTGGATGAAGCTTCGCGAGCAGGAAGGACGCGGGGCTCTTCTCCATGACAGGGAGACTCTTTACCGGAACGGTATTTCCGACCTGGCCAAGTTCAGGGATAGGGTCTACCCGAAAAGTCAGTTTGCGAGATATATTGGTGAACTCTATGATATGGGGGCAAAAAACGGTCTCGAAATCGATTCGATTACGTATAAGCCCTCTTTGAACAAGGATGACAAGCTGATAACCTATGCACTTACCCTGACGGTCTCCGGAAAATACCCTCAGCTGAAGAAGTTCATCTACGATCTTGGAAGGCACGGCAATATCCAGGTGATAAACTCCATGTCCCTGGCCGCTCCGAACAATCCTTCTGCATCTGCTGCCCAGCTCCAGCTGCAGATGACCTCCTATTTCAATATGGAGGGCAAATGAATCGCCAGAGATTGATTCTTGCAGTGCTGCTGGTTTTCTTCTCAGCATCTCTGTTTTACAGTTATGTGCGGATGCCGAGACAAAAGACCGTTGATAAACTGAAATATCAGCCCGGTATGATGGCATCACGCGCAGAATCCAAACCTGGTAAGGTCAACGATACGGAAAGAGTGAGACTGGACCTCCTTGACAAGACTCCCGGTTATGTTTCCGTTGGCGGGAAAAACATTTTCCAGAGTCTGTTTCAGGATGAGAGCATAAAGAAGATTCCTGTGCCGTTGCCGCCGCCACCTCCTCCTCCCGAGAAAAAACCTGCTCCCCCTCCAGTGCAGCAGCCGCAGGTTCAACCACCACCGGTTATAGAGCCTCCGCACATACGTGAACTGGCCAATTTCACTTTTTTGGGTTTTCTTAAGAAGGATAGTCTGAAGAAGATATTCCTGACAAACGGCAAGGAGATTTTTGTCGTTAAAAAAGGTGATAAGATTGCGAACAAGTACGATGTGACGTCGATTACCGACGACGCTATTACGATAACAAGCCTGCAGGATACCGGAGATATTATTATACCGCTGATCGAAAACAGGCCGCTGAATGCACCAAAGAAATGATAATTTGGCCCTTCGAGGAGACTTCACGATGAAAATCGTACATAGCATAGCATTACTTCTGGTGTTGGCACTGCTCTCTGCCTGTGCAACAGGTCGTACAGCCTTTGACAAGGCGACCCAGCTCGAGCGCAGCGGGAGATACGACGAGGCCGTAAAAAAATACGCCGAGGCAGCTGCAAATAATCCGGATATCGGCGAGTACCGGGTTGCATTTCTGAAGGCGAGCGAGAATGCGGCAAAATTCCATCTCAACAGGGGTGAGGAGCTGCTCGGCGCTCAACTATATGAAGAAGCTTATCTTGAGTTCCAGACAGCAATGGCTATGGCACCGGCTCTCGATAAGGCACGTCAGCAGGGGGAGATCGCGCTTAAACATAAGAATTCCAGACAGTCTTACGAAGAGGGCGCTTCTTTTGAAAAAGAGAACAAGACAAAAGAGGCTGTTCGTGCCTATCAGAAGGCAGTCAATCTGAATCCGGCAAACAAGGACGCGGCAGTAGCTCTGGACAGGCTCCTCAAGACCAAGCGTGCCAAGACGGAAGGTTTCGAGCTTAACCTCAAGTCAAACAAGCCGATAACCCTCAAGTTCAAGGATGCCAAGATCAAGGATGTGTTCAATATCATTTCCCAGCTCTCAGGGATCAACTTTGTTTTCGATGACTCCCTCAAAGAGTCAAATGTCACGATCTATCTCGAAAATGCGACCTTTCAGCAGGCGCTGGACATTATCACCGGCATGCAGAAGCTCGGCAGAAAAATACTGAACGAATCTACGATAATCATTTTTGCCCGTACCCCTGATAAGTTGAAACAGTACGAAGAGTTATACGTTCAGACCTTTTTCCTTAACAAACTGGATGCAAAAAAGGCCGTGAACCTTATCAGGACAATGCTTCAGGTGAAGAAGATCTACGTAAATGAAGAGATGAACACCCTGGTCATCAGGGATACTCTGGATGTGATCGAGGTCGCCAGGAGAATACTTGAGGCTAACGATGTGCCCGACGCCGAAGTCGTTCTTGAGGTCGAAGTTATCGAGGTTGCCAAAAAGAACAACGAAGCCTTCGGACTCGGTTTAAGCAGATATGCAGTCGGCATAAACACGCTGAGCCCGTCCGGTCAGTTTCTGAGCGACACTTTTTCAACCACTGCGCCAGTTGTAACTCCAGCGGCAGGAACTGCAGCCACGGCAGTATCTACATCCACAACCAGTCAGCTCTTGAACCTGTTCCGGTGGGGGGACTATCGCAGTTATATAACCGTGCCCAATGCCACCTTCAATTTCGCGAAAACTCTGGGCAATGCCGAAACTCTCTCAAATCCGAAAATAAGGGTTAAAAACCGCGAAAAAGCAAAATTCAATGTCGGCACCAGAGTCCCGATAACCACAACTTCATCCAGCGGGACCGGCTCCTTCAATGTGAACGTCCAGTATGTTGACGTTGGTGTCAAGGTCAATGCAGAGCCGACGATCCAGCTGAACAATGATGTCAATATCAAGCTGGGGCTTGAGGTCAGCTCAATTACCAATAAAGAGACAGTAGGTTCGGATAAGAATACCACCGTAGTTACAATCGGTACCCGGAATCTGGATACCGTATTGTCGCTCAAGGACGGCGAAACGAGCATTATTGGAGGTCTTATCCAGAATACGGATACAAAGTCACAGAACAAAGTCTTTCTTCTGGGCGATATTCCGATCATTGGCCAGCTGTTTACCGATCATAACAATACTGGTGACAAGAATGAGCTGATCCTTGCCATAACGCCAAGAATAGTGCGCGGCATTACGGTCTCGGATCCAGAAACAGCCTCTTTCTGGTCCGGCGTTGAGGATGACCCTTCTATTTCAAAAAATTATGCCTCGTTTGTACAGGAACCGGAGTACGCTTCCCCTGCAAAAACGGCAAAACCAGCACCAACAGAACCCCAGCAGCCTAAACCTGGGCAAAAACCGGCTGCTCCTGTTGCGCCGGTTCCGATCGTTCCTGCAGCACCGGTTCCGGCTGTTCCTGTTGCACCGGCTCCCGCCGTGTCTCCTGTCCCGTCCCAGCCGTTACCGGCGACTCCGATTGTTGACTCTAAACCGGTTACCGATGCTCAGAAAGCAGTGCCTGGGGGTATAACTCCTCAGACTCCGATTGCCCCTAGTCCCGTTCCTGCGGTCCTGCCAACTCCGCCGGCTCCGGTGAAAAGGGTCTCGATAAAGGTTTCAGCGCCTTCCGTTGTCAAGGAGAATGAGACGTTCACCGCCGACATTGTAGCTTCCGAGGTCGATGCCCTCTACATGGCTCCGATGACCCTTGTCTATGCCCCTGCCGCCCTTGAGATCCTTTCTGTCACTGAAGGGGATCTGTTTAAAAAGGATGGCAAACCGGCAATTTTTTCCGAAAAGTTCGATAATCAGGAAGGCAAGCTGAATGTCAAGATTTCCAAAGGTGAGGATACCGAAGGGATAGCTGGTGCCGGGAAGCTCTTTTCCGTGCTTTTCAAGGCTAAATCATCAGGGCCTGCGAGCATTGGTTTCATCGGTGTCAAGCTGGCAGGGAAGGGTGGGAAGCAGATCGAATCAACCCTTTACAATTCGGTCGTGGAGATCAGGAAGCCTTGACAGTTTTTTTTACCGGCAGAAGATCGGGGCTGAGTCTGGTGGAATTGATCATGACACTCTCGATCCTCTCGATTCTGGCGACTCTCATTCTTCCTTCGGCTCAGCTGATTTCCAAGAGAAACAGGGAGATAGAGCTGAGAAGGAACCTCCGGGTGATCAGAAACGCAATTGACGATTATAAGAAACTGAATGATTCGCTAATTGAAGAGAATAAAAAAATCAAGGGACTGGCAAAAGACGATACCGGGAGCGGCTACCCGAAAACCCTTGATGTACTTGTAGAAGGCCATGATTTTGGCGGTCTTTCAAAGGAACCGAAGAAATTCCTCCGAAGGATTCCTTGTGACCCTTTAAGGGGTGACCATACGACACCGTGCAAGGAGAGCTGGGGGATGAGATCCTATGCCGACAAGCCCGATTCTAGCATGTGGGGGCAGGAAGATGTCTACGATGTCTACTCCAAAAGCGAGGAGACAGCTATTGACGGAACCAAGTACAAGGACTGGTAATTCATGCGTTTCTTTAACCGTTTGAACAGAAAGGGATTTACCCTTATCGAGCTGATGATCGTCATGTCGGTCATCGGCATTCTTGCCTCGATATCGGCGCCGAATTACCGGTGGGGTCTGATCAAGGCCAGGGAGGCTGTGCTGCGCGAGAATCTGTACACTTTCCGTTCTACCATCGATCAGTACTATGCAGATCAGGGAAAGTTCCCGGAAAGCTTGAGCGAGCTTGTTGACAAAAGGTATTTGAGGGAGCTTCCCAAGGATCCCTTCACCGGCGATAAGAACTGGGTTACGTTATCGCCTCCCGCGACCAGTGACGGAAGTACGCCGTCGACCGGTGTCTATGATGTCAAAAGCGCCTCTAATCTGGTTGGTTCCAACAATATTCCTTATAACGAATGGTGATATGATCAGATGATCGAGCTTCATAATGTAACGGTACGATATCAGACTGATTCCCCGGCGCTTTCCAGCGTAAGCATCACTGTCCCCAAAGGGGATTTTGTGTTTCTGACCGGCGCTTCGGGAGCCGGGAAATCTACGCTTCTCAAGCTTGTCTACGGAGCCGTCCATCCGGTCCACGGCCATGTCGTGGTGGACGGTCAGAATGTCACCAGGATGACCAGAAGGCAGGTTCCTTTCTTGAGGCGAAACATCGGCGTGGTCTTTCAGGATTTCAAACTTCTTCAAAACAGGACCGTCTTTGATAATGTCGCTCTCACACTCGAAGTTCTTGGCTGGGAGAACAAGGATATCAAGAAGAAGGTCTATCATACTTTGAAGCGTCTCGGTATAGAGCACAAACTTGAAGTGCCCCCACTTCGTCTTTCCGGCGGAGAGCAACAGAGAGTGGCTCTTGCGAGAGCACTGGTAAACGACCCCAAGATACTGCTCGCAGACGAACCGACAGGCAATCTTGATGAGCACAACAAGGACCAGATCCTGCAAATTTTCAAAGAGGCGAACCTGCGCGGCACCACTGTGCTGATAGCGTCGCACGACCGCCGTGTCATAAGCTCCGGAGATCACAGGGTCATCCATCTTGAAAAAGGGGTTGTGCAGGAGGGGGCAGATGTCACGAAACAGGCCTAATGTCAGACCTCAGGCCTCTACCATGGGTGGCTGGGCAAAATTCGCCTATTTTGCTTCAAAAGCAATGCAAAATCTCAGGCTGAACAGGCTGGTTACCATCCTCACAGCCAGCACAATCACTATCGCTCTTCTCATAATTTCCCTGTTCATGCTTCTCTATGTGAACCTGGAAGGTACGATCGAGCAGTGGAGCAGGAAAGTTGTTGTTACCGTTTATTTTGAAAAGGAGCCGCTCCCCCAGGAGCTGGCCGCTCTGAAAGCACGGATCTCCGCACTCACCGGAACAGAGACGATATCGACTGTCTCGAAAGAAGAAGCTTTGAAAAGATTCAGGTCACGTCTGAAAGGCCAGGAGTCTTTGCTCGAAGGGGTCGCTCCGGACATTCTCCCATCATCCATTGAAATCACACTGAAAAAGGAGTTTCGCTCCACCGATGCGGTAAATATTTACGTTTCCAGGCTAAAGCGACTCCAGGGAATAGGTGAAGTCCAGTACGGAGAGGAGTGGGTCAGGAAGTTTCTGCTCTTTTTCCAGTTTGTCAGGATACTCGGCTCACTCATCGCCCTGTTTCTGCTACTCTCGGTGACTTTCATAGTCTCCAACACTATCAGACTGACGATATTCGCCCGGAAAGACGAGCTTGAGATCCTTTCGCTTGTGGGGGCCACGCCACTGTTCATAAAAGCGCCGTTTCTCATCGAGGGAATGCTTCAGGGCGCCATGGGCTCCCTGCTTGCCGTAACATTGCTGTCAGCAAGCTATTTCACGATCCTGTCAAATGCCGGTAACTTTCTGACCTTCAATCCGGCTGATGCCGGCCTTGTTTTTCTCCCGATCTCTCATATTGCTGCTCTCGTATTCGGCGGGGTCCTGATCGGATTTATCGGGAGCCTTGCCTCTCTCAAGAAATTCATCACGATCTAGATGCCGATCTGCTTGCGAATCATATTGTTGCCCATCATGCTTGCACTGTTAAATGGAACCCTCTTTGCCGATGTCCGTGATGAGCTCAAAGGGATCAACAGCGAAATAAAGGAGAAACAACAACTTCTCAGGCAGACCAGAAAAGTCGAGAGTAAAGTCACTTCGGAGCTGACCCAGATCGAGAAGAACCTGAAAGAGAAAGAGACAGCTCTCGACCATCTGAGCGGTGAGTTGAAAACGGTTGAATCCGGGGTGGTTTCGACGCAGAAACAGATCCAGATCATGCTGGCCGAACTGGAGAAGAAGAGGGAGGAGATTTCCAAGAGAGTCGCCTCGTTGTATAAAGCCGGCGAGATGGGGAATGTCCGGATTTTCTTTTCATCAGGGTCCATACCTGAAGTCCTTGAAAACCGCCGCTATATGCGATCGGTCCTCGATCATGACAGAGCTCTTTTCCAGGATTACCAGAACCGGCTGCAGCGGCTGAAAAGCTTGAAGGAGTCTCTTGAGAAAGAAGCTGAACGTAAAGAGCGCCTTTCCGGGAAGATCAAGGCCAAGAAGCTCGAAATCGAGACGGAGAAGTCCAAAAAAGCGGCTTATCTTTCCCAGGTTATAAGCGAGAAGAAAAGTTACCAATCTTCTCTTAAAGAGTTGCAGGCCAATGCCAGACGGCTCCAGGCCATGGTCGAAAGGCTTGAAGCAAGAAGCAGAAAGAGTTATACTCAAAAAGATGAAAAGAAAAAGCTGATCCCCGGAGATCATCATCAGCCACCGGTTACGGATAAAGGGTTCGGCTCCCAGCGCGGCAGGCTTTCACTCCCCGTGTCCGGGGAATTGGTGGGCCGCTTCGGAAAGCACAAACATCCGGAATTCAACTCATATACTTTTAACAACGGGATAACGATCTCGTCATCAATGAATTCCGACATAAGATCGGTCTACGAGGGGGAGGTCATTTTTGCCGAGCGTTTCAAAGGTTATGGGAATATGCTTATCATCGACCATGGAGGCGGATATTTCACCCTCTATGCTCATACTTCCAGAATAAACAAGAAAGTCGGTTCGACCGTGCATAAAAACGATGTTGTTGCCAATGTGGGAGACTCGGATTCTCCGAACGGAGCGCAGTTGTATTTCGAGATACGATATCAGGGTAAACCGATCGATCCGGGCCCCTGGTTTAAATAGCACGATAAGAATAATAAACGCTTTAGCGGAGGGGTAATGTTCAGCAAACTTCGAATTCGAAGGAATCTATTGATTTCAGTTGTCACCATTTGTATCGCTACTGCTTCAGTGACACTTTATCGCAGTGCTACTGCAGCAGGTAATGATTACGAATCCATCGAGCTTTTTACCGATGTGCTTGCTATTGTCAAGAAGAGCTATGTGGAGGAGGTCGATACAAAAAAACTGATCTATGGTGCGATAAACGGGATGCTGTCGGCTCTCGATCCCCACAGCTCCTTTATGCCGCCCGAGACGTATAAAGAGATGAGAATCGAGACCAAAGGCACTTTCGGCGGCCTGGGAATCGAAATTTCGATCAAGGACGGAATTCTTACGGTCATCTCGCCGATCGAGGATACACCGGCATTTCGCGCCGGGGTAAAAGCCGGCGACCAGATTCTCAAGATCGACGACAAATTCACGAAAGACCTTACCATCATGGATGCTGTAAAGAGGATGCGTGGCGAAAAAGGGACCAAGGTCACACTCACGATCATGCGCGAAGGCTTCGAGCGTCCGAAGGAGTTCGCTCTTGTCAGGGATATCATTCAGGTGAAGAGCGTCAAGTTCAAGAACCTTGATGACGGATATGGCTATGTCCGGATCGCCCAGTTCCAGGAAAAAACTGCGGACGATCTTCAGAAGGCGCTTGCGAGTCTGAATGAAACTTACAAGGGGAAGATGAGAGGACTTGTCCTTGATCTGAGAAACGATCCGGGTGGTCTACTGGATCAGGCGGTCAGGGTCTCCGAGACTTTCCTGGATGAGGGCAAGCTCGTGGTGTATACCGAGGGGCGCGAAAAGGATGCCCAGATGCGCTTTACCTCACGCAAGGGTGACAAACAGCCCAATTATCCGATTGTCGTACTTATCAACAGCGGAAGCGCCAGCGCATCCGAGATCGTCGCCGGGGCGCTTCAGGACCATAAACGTGCAGTAGTCATGGGGATCCAGAGCTTCGGCAAGGGTTCGGTCCAGACGATTATCCCGCTTTCCGACAATTCGGGACTCAGGTTGACGACCGCCCGCTACTTCACACCCAGCGGCAGGTCGATTCAGGCCAAAGGGATAACTCCGGACATCGTTGTCGAGAGGATGGAGCTGGCGTCCACCGAAAAGAAAGATTCCATGCATGTTCGGGAGAAGGATCTGGAGAATCATTTTGAAAACGACAAGAAGGAGCAGTCTGCTGAAAAAGCCGAAGCACTCCCTCTTTACAAGACTGACGAGCAGGTGAAGAACGATTACCAGATTTTGAGAGCTCTCGATCTTCTCAAAGGGTGGGAGATTCTCAAAAAAGTGATGATCACCAATCCGCAGTAAAACCGACGTAAACGCGAGGTATGGCATGAAAAAAGTTTACATATTATTAGTCATTACTTTTGTGCTTCATTTGGCTGCAGCAGGGGCGGAAGCAATGTCATTGGAGTTGTCATGTACTGTTAATGCTGGTGCAACGGCTTGCGATAATAGCGGTGTCTATATTCTCAGAGGGGTGGGGTTTGCCAATGTCAATGGTGTTACAGTCGATGTCAGCTACGACACTGCTACACTCAAGAACCCGCAGATTAACCCGGGTCCAATGATCCCCTCTGCTTTGACTAATACCAATTACGGTCCGTCTTCACTGCTGAGGATTGCCGAAATGTCAAGGACACCTTTGAAGGGGACCGATATCCTTGCCACATATAAATTTACCCTTATTGGAGCAGCGCCGGGAAATGTTTCCATTTCATATCAAAAGCTGACAGATTCTAACGGTGTCAAGATCCAAAACGTTACAGAAAAAAACCCGGCTGATTTTATTGCTGATGCGGCTACTGTGGCTAAGGCAAAGGCTGACGCAGAGGCAATGGCAGCTGCAGAGGCTAAGGCAAAGGCTGACGCTGATGCAAAGGCAGCGGCGGATGCAGCGGCAAAAGCTGATGCAGATGCAAAGGCAGCTGCTGAGGCAAAAGCCAAGGCTGATGCAGATGCAGCGTTAGCAGATGCAACGGCAAAGGCAGCAGCAGATGCAGCGGCAAAGGCGGCAGCAGATGCAAAGGCGAAGGCTGATGCAGATGCCGCCGTAGCGGCAGCTGCAAAGGCAAAGGCTGACGCAGATTCAGCCGCAGCAGCTGCTGCAGCGACTGCGGCGCAGGCAGATGCAGCGGCAAAGGCAAAGGCGGCAGCAGATGCTAAGGCAAGGGCAGATGCAGCGGCAGCAGCTGCTGCTGCGGCAGATGCGAAGTCTTCGACTGCAACGCAAGTGGTGGCCCAGGCCTTGGCAAACGCGTCGGGTGCTTCCGTTACCGTTGTGGGGGGAGCATCTGTAGGGACGATCACTCTTCCTTCCGATCAGATGGCCTCTACCGACCGCAAGACCGAGTATCAACCGCTTGTGACAGACCTGAGAGGGGACATGACCGTTCCCGTGTCAGAAGGATCAGCAGTCCAGCCTGCCGGAGACAAGCAGACGGCGAAGGATAAGGGAAAGCAGGATAGTGGATCCGTCTCCTACAAGAGCGTGCTGCAGCTGTTCAGGGAGTTCAGCGGGGAAAAAAGCACGAAAGCTCTAATTGCTCTCTTTGCCGAGGGGGCAGTCCCGAATTTCTCGCAGGTCCCATCAGTGGCACTTTCCGACGGGATCACCCCGGTCAGGCTGACACTAACTCTCAAGCCAGGCGGAAACGAGACCCCGAAGTTCATTCTTCAGGGAGCGTCAGTACAGCAAATCAGCAGCGAGGGGGAGGAGCAGACGGCCTGGATAATTGATGCTCTCCCCAAGAAGGGCGCCTACGATGCCAAACTTACGGTCATAGATGGCCAAATCACCATGGAGTTCCCCCTGGTCATAGCTCCTCCGATTGTACCTATTGTCCCGAAGGCCCAGAAGTTTACTGAGGCCGATTTTGCGCTCTACCTTTCGAAACCGGGCCAATTTGATCTGAACAAGGATGCGAAATTCGACGGTCTGGATGACTATATCTTTACCGCCAATTATATCGCGTCGCTGAAGATAAAACCTGAAAAGCTGAAAAAGGATGAGCCCAAACCTGCGGTGCAAGGAGAAGCTAAAGGAAAAGAGGCTCAAAAGCCGAAAGAAGAGAAGACGAAAAAAGTGCCTTCTCCGTGAAGTAGTGCTAGAGCAGCATAACGTTTAGATTCAACCCCCCCTCAATCCCCCTTTATGCCCGGTGGGTACTTCTCAGGGGGGAAGTCTTTAAGCCTCCCTTGACAAGGGGAGGTTTGGAGGGGTTGGAACCTGTTTGCGCTTTGCCTCAAGAGTCTCAAGCAGTTCAGAGGTGACTACCAGATTTCCCCGGCCTGTTCCGAGTTGAAGACCGTCATCTCCTCCGTGAAAATCGGAGCCACCGGTCGAAGCAAGTCCCAGGGAGTCTGCCAGACGCCGCAGGGCAGTTTCATCCCCCTCAACCCCCATCGTGTTGTAGGCTTCAATTCCTTCAAGTCCCTTACCTGCCATATCCGAAATTATGCCCCTCAGTTCCTCTCTGTTGCGGCTGAGGCTTTGTGGGTGCGCCAGCACCGGTACTCCTCCGATGCGTTTTATCTCCTTCACGGCTTCAGCAAATGGAAGATACTCCTTGGGGACATTGCAAGGTTGTAGATAGTTATTGAAAGCATCCTGCATGTTGGCTGCGTAACCTTTGTCCATGAGAACCCTGGCGATATGCGGCCTGCCGAGTGAACCCGAAGCCAGAGCCATGACTTCGGCGCTCGCAATCGGCTCTCTCCCTTCATGCAAGAGTTTCAGATTGATCTTTTCGATCACATTCAGTCCCCTGGATTCGCGCCTTTCCCGGAAATGTTCGAGCATCTTGCAGAATACGGTGTCCTTGTGGTTTATCCAGTAACCCAGGAGATGAACGTCATGGTATTTGCCGTATTCGACCGATAGCTCGACAGCAGGAATTACGGTAAGGTCGGAGTTGCGAGCGGCATCTACAGCCTCGTCGATACCATCCACCGAGTCATGGTCGGACAGGGCGATCGCGTAAAGTCCTGCTGTTTGGGCCATGGCAACAAGTTCGGAAGGGGCGAAAATGCCGTCGGATGCTTTGGAATGGACATGAAGGTCAATATAGTGTTTCATTTGTCTCCCTTGGGAAGTAGAATTAAGACTGCTGTGAAGATCAATGAACAGCTCACGGGGATACCTATGGTTACTTTCGATATAGATGAAGTCATGGCTGCGTTGGAAAAGGCTGTCACTGCCTGGGACACTCCGGCTGTGACGATCGTCTCGCAAAGGGATCATGATCCTTTCAAGGTGCTCATCTCCTGCATACTCTCCCTGAGAACGAAAGACACGACGACTGGTGCCGCCTCTGCGAGACTCTTCAGCCTGGCCGATACCGCAGAAAAAATGCTCGGACTGACCCAGACTCAGATCGAGGAGGCGATCTATCCTGTCGGATTTTACCATACCAAGGCGGCGGAGATAATCGGGATATGCCGTCTGCTCCATGAAAAATATGACGGTTGCGTTCCCGAGTCAATAGAAGAACTGCTCAGCTTCAAAGGGGTGGGACGTAAAACCGCGAATCTTGTCGTGACGCTGGGGTTCGGAAAGCCGGGGATCTGCGTGGATACCCATGTCCACAGGATATGCAACCGCTGGGGATATGTCGAGACTGCCACCCCGGAGGAGACCGAGTTCAGGTTGCGCGAAATCCTTCCCAAAAAATACTGGCTCCGGATCAACGATCTCCTGGTAACTTTCGGCCAGAACCTCTGCAGGCCTGTTTCACCGTTCTGTTCAAAGTGTCCGATTTACGAGTATTGCAAAAGGGTCAATGTTAATAAAAATCGTTGAAGCAATATTGCATTCTTCCTCTAAATCTGTATATTAGCAGCATGTAGCGTTATCTTTCATTCTTTGTCAATATATCATCCTGGAGGTCGGTCATGCTTAAGAAGGTTGGTTTTTTGGGTCTCGGTACTGTCGGCAAGTATATGGCAATAAATCTTCTCAAGGGTGATTACGAACTTACGGTGTACGACTCCAACACCGCGGTTGCCTCGGAGTTGACCGCGCTGGGGGCAAAGCTTGCGAAATCACCCAAAGAGGCTGCCAAGGGGATGGATATCGTTCTCCACATCCGTCCTGAAAAGGAGCGTTTGAGGCCCGACATTTACGGAGATGAGGGCATTTTCGCCGGGATCGATCCCGGGACCATCCTCGTGGACATGGGCACCCACTCCCTCGAAAGTACCCTTGAGATTGCCGATGAAGCAACAAAACACAGGGTTCTTTTCCTTGACGCTCCGGTATGGGGAACCAAGGAGCATGCGGCAAACGGACTCCTGACGATTCTGGCCGGGGGAGATTCCGCGCTTGTCGGACGATGCCGCGAGCTTTTCTCTTTCTTCGGGCTGAATATCATTCATGTCGGAGGGATCGGGGATGCGACACGGATGAAGTTCATCGTGAATCTCGTCCAGGCCGAGTTGATCCAGGCTCTGTCCGAAAGTATCGTGTTCGGGGAGAAGATGGGGTTCACCGTGGACAAGATCCTCGAAGTCCTCGATTCAGGCGGGGTTGCCTCTCCGCTGTTCCATTCCAAAGGAAGAACGATGGCCAGAGGGGATTTCACCCGAAACCTCGCTCTGAAATATGTCCATGAGCAGCTCGAGCTGGTTCTCGATCAGGCGAAAAAGCTTAATCTTGATCTTCCTGCGGCAGCATGCGCCTGTGGTCTCTATGAGCAGGCTGACAAGGACGGCAGAGGGGAAGAGGATTTCTCGGCAGTCATCAAGGTCTTGAGAAAATAACAACGGATGTTGAGGCGTTAAGAGGGCAGCCCGCAAACGGCTGCCTTTTTTCGTGCCCGCTGAAGATTCTATGGCAGCATTCAACTACCGGATTTAGGATTATTTAAGATAAATCTCGAACAAAATCTTTCAGGAGTTTCAAACTATGGCCATTGATCCCAATAAAATCATCTACACCATGATGAGGGTGTCCAAGTTTTACGACAAGAAACCGGTTATCAAGGATATATCGCTGTCCTACTTCTACGGAGCAAAGATTGGCGTCCTGGGGCTTAACGGCTCCGGCAAGAGCTCGCTTCTTCGCATCATGGCGGGGGTAGACCATGAGTATAACGGCAAGGCTGTTCTGTCACAGGGGTATTCGGTAGGGTTTCTCGAACAGGAACCAAGGCTCGATGAATCGAAAACGGTCAGACAGGTCGTGGAAGAGGGTGTTCAGGAGATCGTTGACCTTCTTGAAGAGTTCAATCAGATCAATGCGAAATTCGGCGAGCCCATGTCGGATGATGAGATGGCAAAGCTCTGCGACCGGCAGGCCGAAGTCCAGGAGAAACTGGATCATTTCGATGCCTGGGATCTTGATTCGAGACTGGAAATGGCCATGGATGCCCTCAGGTGTCCTGACGGGAATACGTCGGTAAAAGTTCTTTCCGGTGGCGAAAAGAGAAGGGTCGCTCTCTGCCGGCTTCTTCTGCAGAAACCTGATATCCTTCTTCTTGATGAGCCGACCAACCATCTTGATGCGGAAACCGTTGCCTGGCTCGAACAGCATCTGCAGCGCTACGAGGGCACCGTTATTGCCGTTACCCATGACCGCTATTTCCTCGACAATGTTGCCGGATGGATCCTGGAGCTTGATCGGGGCGAAGGGATACCATGGAAGGGTAACTATTCTTCCTGGCTCGAACAGAAACAGAACAGGCTTGCGACCGAAGAGAAGCAGGAGAGCGAGCGCCAGAAGACCCTTCAAAGGGAGCTGGAGTGGATCAGGATGTCGCCGAAAGGTCGTCATGCAAAATCCCAGGCGCGCATCAGCGCCTATGATCAGCTGGTATCCCAGGAAACGGAGAAGCTGGCGAGGGATCTGGAAATATACATTCCTTCAGGTCCGAGACTCGGAGACGTTGTCATCGAAGCCGAAGGGGTTGCCAAGGCCTATGGAGATCGCCTGTTGTTTGAAAACCTCTCTTTCCGCCTTCCCAAGGGGGGGATCGTGGGCATTATCGGTCCGAACGGTGCGGGCAAGACCACTCTTTTCAGAATGATCACCGGCCAGGAGTCTGCCGACAGCGGGACCTTTAAGGTAGGGGAGACCGTCAAGATAGGATACGTCGATCAGAGCAGGGAATCCCTCGATCCGGAGAAGAATATCTGGGAGGAGATCTCGGAAGGGGCGGAGACGATCCAGCTCGGCAAGATTTCGGTCAATTCGAGGGCGTATGTTTCCCGGTTCAATTTCTCAGGCTCCGATCAACAGAAAAAAGTCGGGATGCTTTCCGGCGGGGAGAGAAACCGGGTTCACCTTGCCAGGGTTCTGAAGGATGGGGCCAATGTCATTCTGCTCGACGAGCCGACCAACGACCTGGATGTGAATACCATGCGTGCCCTTGAGGAGGCCTTGGAGAGCTTCACCGGCTGCGCCGTGGTTATCAGCCACGACAGATGGTTTCTGGACCGGATCGCGACCCATATTCTCGCTTTTGAAGGAGAGAGCTCAGTCGTCTGGTTTGAAGGAAACTTCTCGGAGTACGAAGATGATCGCAGGAAGAGGCTGGGCTCGGCTGCCGACCAGCCGCACAGAATAAGGTATCGCTCGCTAACCCGTTAACGAGAAGGGAGCAGGAACTTGTCCAAACGCATTAGCAAAATCAGCCGGAAAGCAAGCCCGGAGAGAAAATTCCGGTGGTGGCATGCAGTTGCAGTCATTCTGGTTATAGCAGCGGCTTTTCTGTTACTGGAGAAGCTCAAGCATGGGTATTTGCGGGAAGCTCAAAAGAAGCAGCAGCCTGTAGAGACCGGCGCCATGCCCCCGAGAATTCCCACCGAATATGAGCAGAGGCAGTACACGTCGGTCAGGCCTGCTCCCCCCAAAAAGGCTGGTTTGCCTGCTCCATCCTATCAGGCCGGGACAGTAGCCATCATTGTCGATGATATGGGGAGCAGCCTCAAAGAGGCGGATGAGCTGCTGTCGATCGGGATTCCCATTACCTTTTCGATCATACCCGGGCTTCAGAAGGTCAAAGGGGTGGCTGAAGCTGCAAAGGCTTCAGGACGCGATGTCATGATCCATATCCCGATGGAACCGCAAGGCTATCCAAAGCAGAGGCTTGAAGCGAACGGCCTGCTTGTTGCCTATTCTGCGGAAGAGCTTGCCGAGAGGTCTGAGAAGCTTATTGATGCCGTACCTGATGCCGTAGGCGCCAACAACCACATGGGGTCGCGCTTTACCGAGATCGAGGAGAAGATGTCCCCGGTCCTGAAGGTGCTTAAAAAGCACGGTCTTTTCTTCATTGACAGCCGTACCTCTCCCCTGTCCAAAGGGTTCGAGTTGTCCCGCAAGCTGGGATTGAAAAGCGCGACCAGAAATGTTTTTCTCGATAATGAGCAGGATGTAGCCGCAATCAAGAAACAGCTGAACGTGGCTTCCGGAATGGCGCGCAGAAAAGGGGGGGTGATTGCGATCTGCCATCCCCATCCGGCGACCATCGCAGCCTTGAAAGAGGCTGTTCCGGAGCTGCAAAAAGCCGGAATCAGATTCGTTCCAGCCAGGGAATTGGTCAGATAAATATTGAAGCGACTTTGGCCTTGAAGTTGCTGAATCTGCGGTACTGCTCTTTCAGAAGGATATCCCGAGGCGCTTCCGGGTCTACCGGCTGGACGAGCAGAAAAGCATCCCTGAAGCTGTTGCCGTACCCCGAGAGTGTCTCGGACATGAGAGCGAAAAGATGGCATTTTTCGTCATGAAACAATCCGCCGGAGTGCTCTCTGAAGTTTAGAACCCTGTTGGTCTGCACATCTCCTGCTTCATCCATGCGCCGGAACTCAACCTGATGTTTGCCATCCTGCTCCACGGCTTTGAAGGCGAAGAATGATTTTCTTGCCGACTCTTTAAGCAGCATGAAGGTCGGGTCGTCGTCGGCTATATCGTTTTTCATGTTGAATACAGATTTGGATAGCAATTGCATGAAGCAGTCGTTTTCAAGAAATCCGCACTCGCTGCCGTCGGAAGTTTCAAAATAGTAACCGACATCTTCTGCAGAACTGTTCATCACCTCTTTGCCGCAGAGGAGGCAACTGGTCCTG
>Ga0134124_10000533_pt1 | contig 32050 bp, 19 predicted proteins | sample KB304_FD_96880 | JGI IMG/M metagenome (GOLD analysis project Ga0134124, IMG submission 96880) | Terrestrial soil microbial communities without Nitrogen fertilizer from Kellogg Biological Station, Michigan, USA - KB3-0-4 | ecosystem: Environmental > Terrestrial > Soil > Unclassified ... | reverse complement strand
TGAAATGCTTTCCGGTCGATGCGAGCACGATCGCGCGCGCCGAACCGGCCTTGTCGAGGCGCCGGACGATCTCCGGAAGCTCGCTCCAGAACGGCCGGATCATCGAGTTGAACGCGTCGGGTCGTGACAGCGTGAGCTCGGCAACGTGGTCGCGGATTTCGACAGTGAAACATTCGTACGACATGGCAGTCTCCGTGCAGCTCTCGGCTTTCCGTGCACTTTTCGTGCGCGTCCGTGAAGGATCTGCAGCAGAAGGCCGTTTCCGCGAGACCCGGAAGGCGGCAGGTGCTGCTGCGCGCCGGACCATAGCACGCGCCGTCGATGAGGCGAGGCCCGCATCTGCCCGGATGTTTTCGAGCACGGCCGCTGCAGCGCTCCGCTTGCGGGGCTGCGGAGATCGGGATAGCGCCGTCGCCCATGACCGAGCGAGCCCGCGTTTTCGCGATGGAGCCGATGTTCGGGATCGCGCGCGACGAGCTCGTCGAGCACATCCCGCAGTGCATCCGGCTCGGCATCCGCGTCGTCGAGATCGGACCGTGCCGCGCGACGATGCGGCTTCCGTGGAACGAAGACCTGGTCGGAGATCCGGTTCGCGGCGTGGTCTTCGGCGGCGTGATCACGACGCTGCTCGACCAGGCAAGCGGCGTCGCCGTGCAGTGCGCGCTGCCCGAGTTCAAGACCATCGCGACACTTGACCTGCGCATCGACTACCTTCGCGCCGCCGCGCCGCGACACGAGCTGGTCGCCACGGCCGAATGCTACAAGCTGACCAACAACGTGGCGTTCGTGCGCGGCAGCGCGTGGGATCGCGATGCGTCCGATCCGTTCGCGAGCATGCTCGCGACGTTCATGCTGGTCGGCCCGCTGCATCCCGACTCGTGGTGGAAGGCCATGAGCAAGGGCCGCGAAGATCTCGGGCTCGCCGAACAGGCCGACGGCGATGGCGCTTCACGGGGCGGGCATGCTGCTCCAAGGGGCGAGCAATGAAAGCTTCGCAGGCTGCGGCTGCCATCCCGTACGCCCGCTTTCTCGACGTGCGCGTCGAAGACACCGGATCGGGCCTGGTCTGCGTGATGCCGTTTCGCGCCGACCTCGTCGGTAACATCGTGCTTCCGGCCGTGCACGGCGGCGTGGTCGGTGCGTTCCTCGAGCTGACCGCGCTGCTGCAGCTCGTCGAGGTCGTCGATTCGGATCGCGTCGCGCGTCCGATCAACTTCAGCATCGACTACCTTCGTTCGGCAGGGCCGCGCGATACGCGGGGCAGGGCCGAGATCGTAAAGCACGGCCGGCGCATCGCGAACGTTCGCGTGATTGCGTGGCAGGATGATCCGTCAAAGCCGGTCGCGTCGGGGACCGGGAACTTCCTGCTCTGAAATCGGGGACAGACACCGATTTCGCGAAATCAGTGTCTGTCCCCGATTTCTGAGCCCGGCAGTCCCACCCGGATGCTCGTGCGCGAGGTCGCGGCCCTTGTCGCAAGACGGGCTGGCGCTCATGATGCGCCGCGCTGCGCACGCTTGGCGGCATCTACGGAGGGAATCATGAAAAACTTCATCCGCTTTCTCGGCGTCGCAGCGTTTCTGTCGATGGCTGCGTCGCCGGTTTCGGCCGCGGCGCTTACGGACCATCTGCAGTGCTTCAAGATCAGCGATGCACTGGCGAAGACCAGCTACACGGCCACTCTCACGCCGGCCGACATCACCTATCAGGCCTCCATCGGTTGCACGGTGAAAGTTCCGGCCAAGCTGCTCTGCGTCGACGTTGCCAAGAGCGCCGTCTCGCCCGTGCCGCCCGGAAGCGCCGCGGGCCTGCAGGCGCAAAAGTACCTCTGCTACAAGACCAAGTGCACGAAGTCTTCTCCCACCGACAGTCTCGACGATCAGTTCGGAACGCACGCGATCACGGTCAAATCGACCGGCTATCTGTGCGCGCCGGTCGCGGACGCGCCGACGTGCAGCGACTTGTCGCAGAACGGTTCGGAAACGGGCGTGGACTGCGGCGGCGGATCGTGTCCGACGTGTCCGGACGGCGAAGGCTGCGCCGGCGGATCCGACTGCACGTCGGGTACGTGCTCGGGCGGAATCTGCGTAACGTTGCTCAGCAATGGAAGTCCGTGCTCGAGCGGTGCGCAGTGCAGCTCCAGCAACTGTGTCGACGCGTTCTGCTGCAACAGCACCTGCACCGGCACCTGCGACGCCTGCAGCGCCGTCAAGAAAGGAGCCGGCATGAACGGCGCGTGCGGCCCGATCCAGGCCGGAAGCGATCCGGACTTCGAATGCACGATGACGTCCGCATCGACCTGCGGCACGGACGGATTCTGCGACGGCAGCAGCGCGTGCGAGCTCTACTCGAACGTCACCGTCTGCAGCGCAGGAAGCTGTTCTTCGTTTACGCAGACCGCGCCGAGCCAGTGTGACGGTGCGGGGAACTGCGTGCCCGGAGGGATGTCTTCATGCGGTCTGTATGCGTGCGGTCCGACGGCCTGCAAGACGAATTGCGCAGCCTTCAGCGACTGCAACCCGGGAACGGCGTCGGCGTGCATGGCCGGTGCGTGCGTGCCCTAGAGGACAGGGCGATTGAGGTTTGACCCCGGGCGATCGGGCTTCCTCGGCTTTGATGAGCGAGGAAGCCCGGTTCGGGTCAGGGAATGATTTTCTCTTCGGGCGGCGGGGCGTCCGCGGTCGGCTCGGCTTCGATTTCCGGTTGGGATTCTGACCCGGATTTACCCGACTCGAGCAACTTCTTCTGGCGCTTGGCTTCTTTCTTCTGCTGCTTCGCCAGGTCTCTTTTGCGTTTCTCGAAAGAATAGTTGGGTTTTGCCAATGGCTTTGCTCTGTCGATCGTTGGGCGGGCGTTAGCGAAATCTCGCCGCGAGACCCTGGTTACGTTCCAGGCCGCCTGCGCGGGGTCCGCGCGAACGCGAATGCAGCGGTCGTATATGGAACCGGATGCGAGAGCACGCGGCTGCGGCATTCTTCGTCAGATGGGCCTATTCGGAATGCCCGTGCCCCGGCTTCCTGTGCATCGCCGCGTGGTCAGCCTTGGTCGACGGACGCGTGTCATGGCCGTGACCGACGTCGAGGCGCAGCACGCCGACATTCTTCACGTTCGCGCATTTGTCGACCTCCGCGCCGCCGCATCGCGCGGCATCGGGAATGAGCAGCCGGAACGGGCCGCCCTTCTCCCGCGGCAGCGGCTTGCCGTCGAGCGCATAGACGATGACCGCCTCGCGCACGGCATCCAGCGGAACGCTCGCTGCAAACGACGCATCGTCGGACTCCACCGTCAGGTACGTTGCGGATGAATCCACGCCCGCTGCATCGAGCACGCTCGCGAGGCGCACGGCCGTTCCGCTGCGACCGGCGACGAGCGGAGCCACGTCGGCGACCTGGCCCGGCAGCGCTTTAAGGTCGCCTGCTGCGAGCGATGTGCCGGCGCGCACGGCGCCTTCGATCGAAATGCTGGGTGAGCTCATCGCGTTATCCCTCCCTGATATCCCTTCCTGATATCCGTGCCGGATCTCTTGCCGCCGGTTGTCGTTACGCTTCACGCGATCGCAGCGGCTGCGACTCGAGCGCGGCGGATTCGCTCGCCGTCCGCGAGCCGCCGAACGCCAGCCACACGAGCGCAATCAGAAGCGGTATCCAGAAATACGTGAACTCCGGTCGCCGTACGCCGACGATCGCCGGTTCCCAGTTGGTCGTCACAGCCGCGATATGGAGGCCGGTCAGCACGGTGAGCGATGCGATCATGAGCCCGCGCGACATTGCGGTCATCTTCGAGCCGATCAGCGCCAGCGCCGGAATGAGCAGCACCGGGAAATCGTATGCGCGTGCGTAAGGTGCGACGAAGAACGGTGCGATCAGGCCGAGGCCGATCACGTGTTCGAGGGTCGTGTCCTTTCGAAGAGCGGCCTCCATCAGTGCAACGATCAGGACGGCGCCGGTCACCGCCGCGACGATGACGAGATTCATTCCGTGAATGCCGACCGCGTCGAGGACCGAATACCAGGTGGTCCCGATGCCCGGAAAATACTTCGTCGGCATCGGAGTTGCGGTGGTTGCCGAGAGCATGGACCGAAGCCAGCCCGGAAAGAAGGCGGCGCTCACGGCCCCGAGCGCGGCGAGCGTCGCGGCAAACATCCCCACCACGCGCCAGCGCCGCCGACGCATGCACCACACGAGCAGCGCCGCGATCGCGAGCAGCGTAAGCTGCGGTTTGATCGTAAGCAGCGCGAGCGCTGCTCCCGCGGCGACGTCGCGACGACGGTCGAGCAGCCACCATGCAAGCGCAGCGAGAAACACCACCAGCGGCGCAATCTGGCCCATCGCGACCGATTTGATCGAAAAGCCGAACAGCACGACGACGCCAATGGCGACCGCAGCGGTCAGCCCGCGGATCGTATCTTTCAGTAGCAGCGCGCCGGCGATCAGTGCATCGGCGGCGAGCACGATCCACGTCATCTTCGCGAGCGGATATCCGAGCGGCAGCAGCGCGATGCACGCGAGCCCGAGCCAGGGCGGATAGTAGTACGGCATGAAGTCGTAAAGCCCGAGTCCCTCTTCGGATTTCTTCCAGCCGAGACTTCGTTGGATGGCGGCCTGATGGCCCGGGTCGTACGGATCCTCGTGGTGGACGAGAAGTGTTGCCGCCGTCCAGAACTGGATGAAATCGGGCCCGACGTTTTCGGGAGGGATCGTTGATCGAAGGATGCCGACCGCGACGCAGGTCATGAGAAGCCACGCACCGATGTGCGTCAGCAGGCGAAGCCGTCCGGAGGATCTTCCCGCGCGCATCGAGACGGCCATTGTCCACGGCAGCGCACGAGAAGCGACCACTTCGGGGCGGGGAAATCGGGGACCGGCACCGATTTTCACAAATCCGTGTCGGTCCCCGATTTCCTTCGAGTCGGCCGCCTCAAACGACTCGAGGCCGGACTAAGCCGGCCTCGAGACAGGTTCCACAGGTATCTGGAAGAATGCCGGCTACTGGACCGTGCAGCTGGAGCAGCAGGTCGGCGTGAGGTTGAGAAGCCCGCCGCTGTCCGTGCACTCCTGCGAATGACGGGTGATGTGGCAAGTCGTGCCCGCCACGCAATCGGTGTTGGACGCGCATGCTGTCACGCCGTCGGTATCACAGATGCTGTCCACGCAGGTGCCGTACTCGGTCTTCGTGCAGGTGGCGAAGCCGCGGTCCTGCTTTCCGCAGACCGACTTGGCGGCGCAACGCACGAGCTTGCCCTTGCAGTTCTTGGGCAGGCCCTCCTCGGTAAGGCCTTTGATGACGTGCGTGACGCAGCTGACCCACTGGCCGTGGTTGGTCTGCTCGGTGCATTGACACTCGGATTCGAGGCGGGCCTGGAACTCGCAGCGGTAGTCCTCGCAAGTCAGCTCCTCTTCCTGGGCGCGCACCGGTGCGGCTGAGAACAGAGTAAGAATAAATGCGGAAAATGCGGCGGCGATTAATGTTTTCATGCGGGCAACCATAGGCGTGATGCTGGGCCTTGTTCAACACTTCATGTCATTTTCTTTTCACGCGGCGTTCCCCCCAAACAGCACGACGCGCGGCGTCGCTATCCTCGACATCGTGGTTCTGTAATTCTGATCATGCCGTCAAACGCGCGCGGGGGGCGCGAGCGGGGTTGAAATGGCACAGCAATCTCTCGCGACAGACGTTCGGCGGCGAAGCTCGCTGCTGATTCACATGCTGGTATGGCTTGCGGTGCCGGCCGGCGAGTGGATCGTCGGCCGCGGCCTGAGTCCGGGTCCGGCCGCCTGGCAATGGGCCCTCGAATGCATCGCTTTCGCGGGTCTCGGCGCGCTGCAATGGCGTCTTGCCGACGAGCCGTGGCAGCGCACCCTTCTGTGGCCGTCCCTTCTCGTGGTCCTTTCCGGTCTCGCCGTGGCAGGTCCGGCCGAGCCTCTTCGCTGGCAGCTGTTTTATCTGGCTGGAATCGTCCTTCTCGTCACATCGCTGATCCGTGATTTCTGTGAGCGCTTCGACGTGCCGTTCGCGATCGCGCTCGTGCTCGCGATCGCTTCTCCCATCGCAAATCGCGCGCTCGACCTCGATACGTTGAGCGGCCAGATTTCGGCCGGTTTTGGAGGAGCGCGAACATCGGGCAACTCTTCGAGCGAGCTCGCCTACGAGTTGCGAGGAGCCGCTTCGAGTCCTGCGCCGGCTGGGCCCGGAGGCCCGCCGATCGTCGTGATCAGCATCGATACGCTGCGCGCGGATGCCGCGCCGTCGATGGAGTCGTGGAAACGGCTCTCGCAGAAAGGAGCATGGTGGACGACGACCGTCTCGAGCTCGTCGTGGACGCTTCCGGCGGTGGCATCGATCCAGACGGGCCGAAGCGTGACGACGCACGGCGCCGACTGCGTGATCGATTCCGGCTGCCAGGGAATCGATCCGTCGGTCGCGACACTCGCCGAGAATCTTTCGCGGCGCGGTTACGCAACGGCCGCGTTCACCGCCAATCCATGGATCACGCGCTCGACCGGCCTTGCACGCGGCTTCCAGACGTTTCGCGATTTCGCCGGCGTTCCGCCGTTTCGATTGACGCTAGCCGGACCTCCGGCCGGATTGCCGGCTCAGGACTCGGCCGTCGTTACGAGTCAGGCGATCGAATGGCTGCGCGGCTCGCACGGACCTTCGATTTATCTGTGGGTGCATCTGATCGGACCGCACATGCCGTACATGCACTCGACCAACGCGAAGCTGCAGTCGATCACCGGAGAAGCGCTGCGCACCGGAGGCGTGACCGGTCCCGAGTTCCGCGTCGCGGTTCGCAAAGCCTATGACGACGAGGTTGCCTATAACGACCACGAAGTGATGCGCCTTCTGGACGTGCTCGACGAACAGGGCGTGCTGAATCGGGGCGTCGTCGTGCTGACGTCGGATCACGGCGAGGAATTCTGGGAACACGGCGGAATCGAGCACGGTCACTCGCACCATCGGGAAGTCACCGAAGTGCCGCTCGTGATCGCCGCTCCCGGCATCGAGCCGGGCGAGCGCGCCGGCGTCGCGTCGCTGATCGACCTTGCGCCGACGCTCGAGGCGCTGGCCGGCCTGGAGGCAGACGGGCTCGATCTTCGAAAACCGCTGCCGCCCGGGCGCATCGCAACCAGCTACGGCAATCTCTACGGCGGCACGATGCGCAGCGCGCGTGACCAGCAGGAACGGGTGATCGGAAGCCGCCGCGGGCTTGTCGGCGAGCGCTGGGATCGCTACGACCTCGCGGCCGATCCCGGCGAGCAGAATCCGCTGCCGGCGGATCCAGCCGGAAACGTCTACCGGGAAGCGAGCGCGATCGAATCGCCTGTTGCCGGCAAGGCGGCCGATGTGAACAAGAGCGCGCTCAAGTCGCTCGGCTATGCGCAGTGAGCGGGCCTGCCCGCTCACGTTGCCTGACCTGCGGCCGACCGCATAAGATCGGCGTTTCGCGCAAGGCGAGTCCTGTATGATCTTCTACTGCGGAAAGACCGATGCCGGCAGGCAGAGAAAGCAGAACGAAGATTCGATCCTGACCTCCGCGGACCTGTTCCTCGTCTGCGACGGCATGGGCGGGCGCAAGGCTGGCGAGATCGCTTCGCGGATCGCCGTCGAGACGATCCGCGGCGAGATCTCGCTCGACGGAGCCGAGCCCCGCGACGGCTCGGGCGCTTGCGACCCCGCAATTGCGCAGCGCCTCAAGTCGGCGATCCAGGTTGCAAACAGCGAGATTCGACGGCTCGCCGCCGACTCCCGTGACAACGCCGGCATGGGTACCACCGTCGCCGCAGCTCTGTTCGAACGAGACAGGGAATGCGTCTCGTATGCGAACGTCGGCGACAGCCGCATCTATCTCATCCGTGACGGCACGATCGCCCAGCTCAGCCGCGACGATTCCTGGATCAATGCTGCCTTCGGTCCGGACGAGGTCGACAGCGCGGCGCGCAGCTCGCTCCAGAACGTGCTCACCAAGGCGCTCGGCACGCACGAAGACCCGGATTTCGAGGTCAGGACTCACGAGCTCGCCGATGGCGACGTGCTGCTGCTGTGCTCCGATGGATTGACGAGCATGGTGGCGGACGCGGAAATCCTGGCGATCGTGACCGCAAGGCGCGGCGATCCGGAACGCGCCGCGCAGGAGTTGATCGACGCCGCCAACCGCGCGGGCGGGCGCGACAACATCAGCGCAATCGTGGTGCGGTTCGGTGAATGACGTGCCGGCATCGTGCCGAGCGCGCACCGTGCGCACCATGCGCAGCATGCGGATGACCGATGTCTGAGAAGATCGGCAAATACGACATCGTCGAGCGCATCGGCCGCGGCGGCATGGGAACGGTCTTCAAGGCGCGCGACGCGCGTCTCAACCGTTTCGTCGCGGTAAAAGTCATCTCGCCCGACATCGAGATCACCGACGACCTGCGCACGCGTTTCATTTCCGAAGCACAGGCGTGCGCGGGACTGCGGCACCAGAACATCGTCACGATCTACGACGTGGGCGAGGAGGGCGAGCGGGTCTTCATCGTCATGGAGCTGCTCGACGGCCAGGAGCTGAAGAAGCTCATCGTCGACCGCGTCGCGCTCGATATCGAAGACAAGGTCTCGATCATGGTGCAGCTCTGCGATGCGCTGCACTACGCGCACAGGCAGGGCATCATCCATCGCGACGTCAAGCCCGGCAACGTCGTCGTCCAGCGCGACGGCTCGGTCAAGATCATCGACTTCGGCATCGCGAAGATGACGCAGTCGGCTTCGGCCACCCGCACCGGTCTGATCATGGGCACGATCAAGTACATGTCGCCCGAGCAGGTCCGCGGGCGGGCCGATGCGCGGTCGGACCAGTACTCGCTGGGCGCGGTCTGCTACGAAATGCTCGCCTATCGCCCGCCGTTCGTCGGTGACGATCCGATCGCTCTTCTCGAGAAGCTTCGCTCGGAGCGTGTGCCGCCGCTGCGCGAGCTCGACCCGGCGATTCCCGCGGACCTGGCGGCCATCATCGAGCGGTCCATCCAGCGCGACGCCGCAGCGCGCTACGCGGATCTCGGCGAGATGAAGACCGAGCTCGAGGACGTACAGCAGCATCTTCGTTCCGAAAGCGACCGCCTTCGCCGCTCTCTCGGTCCCCGGCTGAAGGAATTCCGCGAGCTCGCCGGCCGCTACGGCAGCCGGGTCGGCGCGGTCGTTGCGGACCTGCCGCCGGACAGCGAGCGCACGATGCGCCTGACGACTCTGCAGAGATGGGATCAGCAGATCGAAAGCCGCCTCGACGAGATTCGTCACCGCATCGAGCGCGCGGACGGGCTGCTCGAAGACATCCGGACGGCAGAGGAATGTCTGCGCAGCGGAAAGGCCGTCGACGCCGTGGCGCGATTCGAAGCGATCCTTGCCGAGGTTCCCGAGCATGCCGGCGTGCAGAAGCTGCTCGCCGACGCGCGCGAGCTCGAAGCGTCGCAGCGCCGTGAAGAGCTCGCCCGCAAGCTGATCGACGATTCGCGCGCCGCGCTCGCCGACGGAGACGTTGCGCTCTGCCTCAGCATTCTCGAGCAGGCCGCCGAGATTCCGCCTCCGGACGAGCTGAAGGCGGCCATCGAATCGTTGCGCGCGGAAGCGATTGCCCATCGCGAGGAAGAGCTGCGGCTTCGGCGCGAGGCCGAAACCGCGCGCGCGCGGATGGAAGCGGCGCGCGACGCGGCGGAACGATCGGGAGCCCCGGCTCATGCAGCCGGCGCGTGGGCCGTAGTCGAAAAAATTTCCGCCGACGGCAGCAACGCGCTCGCGGCCGGCCGCTCAAAGGATGCACTGGCATCGTTCGTGAGAGCGGGCGCCGGTTACGAGCAGGTTGCGAAGGACGTCGCGGAGCAGCTCCGGCGAGAGGCGGAGGAAGCCGAGCGGCGGCGCGAGGAAGCCAGGAAAGCGGAGCAGCACCGGATCGAGGTTGAGGCCGAACGCCAGCGCAAGGAGGCGGAGGCCCGGCGGCTCGAGCTCGAACGACGCGAGGCCGAGGCGAGGGAAGCCGAACGCCGCGAGGCAGAGGCCAGGGAAACCAGGCGACGCGAGGCAGAGCGCCGCGAGGCTGAGGCAAAGGAAGCCGAGCGCCGCGAGGCGGAGGCAAGGGAAGCCGAGCGTCGCGAGGCCGAAGAACGGCTCAGGCGCGAGGCGGAAGACCAGCGCCGGCGTGCCGCCGACGAGGAACGCAAGCGCGCGGAGGATCAGCGGCGCAAGCGCGAAGAAGAACAGCGCCGCCGCGAGAAGGAAGAACAGCGTCGCCGCGAAGAGGAAGATCAGCGTCGCCGCGACGAAGAAGACCAGCGCCGCCGCGAGCTCGAACGGCGAAAGCGCGAAGCCGAGGCGCGCGACGCGGAACGTCGCAAGCAGCAATCTGCCGCGCGCCGACCGCCGAAACGCGACGGCGGCGACGCCACGATCGTGGGCGGTGCCATGCCCGACGATCGCACACTGCTGCGCCATCCCGCGCCGGCCTCGACCGAAGCGCGCAAAGCTGCACCCGAAGATCGCACCGTTGTCTATGCTGCGCCGGTCTCGAAGCCGGCATCTGCCGCCCGCTGGAACATGCTCGCTTTGCCGGTCCGGACTCGAGTCGCACTGGCAGCCGGCGTGCTCGCGATTGCAGCTGTAGTCGCGGTGATGCTGTCGCGACGGCCCGCGACGGACGGCGAGGTTCCGATGCCGCAGCCGCGCAGCGGCGAAGTGCCGCAGTCGCCGCAGCCGTCACCGGGCAGCGAAGCGCAGAAGGCCCCGCGGGACGAAGATTCCGCTCGAGCCGAACGCGAGCAAGCCGACAAGGCTCGAGCCGACGCTGCCGCCCGTGCAGATGCCGAACGAGCCGAGAAGGAACGAGTCGACGCCGCCGCGCGTGCAGAAGCCGCAGCCCGAGCAGAAGCGGAGAAGGCACGAGCCGAAGCTGCTGCAAAGGCCGAGGCAGACAAGGCGGCGAGAGCGGAAGCAGACAAAGCGGCGAAGGCCGAAGCAGACAAAGCGGCGAAGGCGGAAGCAGACAAAGCCGCAAAGGCTGAAGCAGACAAAGCGGCAAAGGCTGAGGCTGACAAAGCAGCAAAGGCCGAGGCTGACAAAGCAGCAAAGGCCGAGGCTGACAAAGCAGCAAAGGCTGAGGCTGACAAAGCGGCAAAGGCTGAGGCTGACAAAGCGGCAAAGGCTGAGGCTGACAAAGCGGGAAAGGCCGAAGCAGACAAAGCGGCGAAAGCTCGCGAGGCGGCGACTGCTGCGCAAAGCAGCGCCACGTCCGCACGCAACGACATGTCGTCCGCAAAGTCGGAGGCCGTGCGTGCGAAAGCCGCAATGTATGCTGCGGACCTGCTGTCGAAGGCAGCGTCGAGCGAGAACCAGGCGGCGAGCGCGCTCGCCGCGTCGGACTACGCGAAAGCCGCCCGACTGTATGGCGACGCGACCAGAGACTATCGCGCCGCGGCAAGCCGCGCCGTCGAAAAAGTTGCGTCGCTCGGGCGCGATCTCGAGCGGACGATCAGCGAGGCCAACGCACGACGGTCCGAAGCGCTCGACGCCGGAGCGGGCAAGTTCGCTTCGGATCTTTACGGCAAGGGTGGGGCCAAGCAGGAAGAATCGCGGCGTCTCGCGCGCGACGGCAAACTGCAGGACGCGATTGCCGAGCAGCGCGCTGCGATCCGGTTCTACGAGGAAGCCGCCGCTCAGGCGAAGACCAGGCCGAAAACCAAACGAAGCACGAGCAGTCCGATCTTCTGACGAGCGTCAGAACGGCGGGAGCACGGTGTGCGACCGGTGACGATGGTGCGCCTGGCGCGTGTGGCCGACTGTCCGGTCACCGCCCGCAACTACCGAAGCCGCGCCGCGATCAAATTCCGCAGCCGAATCCTGTCGCGGCGCACATCCCCAGCAGACTGCCGCGACTGAGACGAGCAACGCGAAAGCAACGGTTCGCATGCGATGGGAAAGCGAGAGGAATCGCCGCAGCTGCGACGATTCCCCTCGTCCTGCCGGATCAGCCCGCGTGGAAGCTGGCGGAGATGCCGAGAAGCGGACCATACGCAAGATACGCGTCGCTGTTCGGGCTGTCACCGTTCATGTACTGCACGCGCATGCCGAGATAGGCCGAAAGCGAATCGGACAGCGCCCATGAAAGCCTTGCGTCGGCCGTCACGCCGTACGCGAAGAACGTGCCGTCCTGCCGGTCGACGGTCGTCGCGAAGCCGGCGGCATCATGGTTCACCTTGTAGATCACGTGGTGGTCGTCGCGTGTCTCCGCGCCGAGGAACGGTGCGACGCTGATGGGAAGCAGCCACTTGGCATCTTCCGTCAGATGCAGCACTGCGGTCAGCGGGATCGTCGCGCCGTACATCCACGTGGTGGATTTGACGCGCTGGTCGAATTTCTCTCCGGCGCCCGGAACGCCGGTGCCGTCGTCGCAGGTCTTTCCACCGTGGCAGATGTCGTAGAGGCCCGGCGGCGGGATTGCATTGACCGTTGCGACGAACTGGTTGAGGTTCGAGTAGTAGCGGACCGAATCCGCGTAGATCATCTTGAGCCCGAGCCCCGCCGCAAGATCGAGCCTGTTCGGCACCACGTCCGGGAACGTGTAGCTCATGGCAAAGTCGACGTCGGTGCGCGACGTGTTGACGAATTCCTGCGCGGCGACCTCTCCCGGTGACAGCGAGCCGACGTTCGGATCCGAGAACCCCGTGCCGTGGTAGACCATGTCGGTCCGGGTCTCGAAGTCGGAGCTCTGATAGCTCAATCCGATCGCCCACCGGCCCTTCTTCGCTCCGAGCTGGAATCCCCACTGAAGATCCAGGTCGTCGACGGCCTCGCTGTTCGCGCCCTTGAAGCGTCCATCCGAAATGCCGTTGGCGGCAAGCACGTTGGAAACCGTCTGCAGGTTCGAGTTACCGGCAAAGCCGCCGCTGTCGATGTGCGGCGCCCAGAGCTGCGGCGTGATGACGAACGTCCAGCCTTCTTCCTCCTCGTCGGCGACCAGCGAGGCAGGCGGCGCAGCGTGCGGCGTCTCCTCGGCCGTTCCTGTCTCGCCATAGGCGCCTGCGCGAGCGGCGGTGACGTTTGCCAAGACCAGAGCCGATATGATCGGCATCAGAACCCGTGCCTTTTTCATTGTTGGATCCCCTTTCGGTGAATTCGAAGGTGCGTGGAGTCGCGCGAGCAGCCAGGAAACCCCGGTTCTGAAGCGACGCGACTCACTCCGCGACGGACGCGCCGATACCATGCTGGTCGCAGCAGGGTCAAGCCTGGCGCTCTGCGCTGTTTGAATCTTTGCCCGACAAAATGCGCCGATAAAGCCAGCGGCGCGTGTCGAAGGCCACATCTCAGGTTTGATTCAGGTGCGTCGCCGCCATCAAGTCTGCGCGTCCTCGAACAACTGCTGTCTCTGGAAGCGAGCTCTGCAGGGCACGCATGCTCGCAGTGCGCTTCGGACTTGTCGGTCAACACGTCATGCGGAGAAGCCTCGTATGAAATCAAGCAGTACTCGGGTCGGCGGCCACGTGCCGCTGCAAGTCGATCTTCCGGGATCGCGGTGCCGGCCGTCGCGGTCGTTGCGCGTCGTGGCGGCGAGCCCGCTGATGTCGGCGCTCATACTGGCCTCCTCGGCAATCCCGTGCAGCGCTGCGCTGCAGCTCAGTATCGAGGCCTCTCCGGATCCGGTCGTGAGCGGCGGGCGCATCGAATATCGCTACATCGTCAGCAACACCGGGAATTCCGATATTCCGGCGGTCGTCGTGGATACCGTGATTCCGGAGCACACCGACGGAGCCACGCTGAGTCTTCCATCGACGTGTGTCTCGACCTGCGACGCCGGCGACAAAGCCACCTGGTCCGTCGGGACGATTCCCTTCGGTCAGTCTCGCGTGCTGCGATTGATCGTCACGGTGCTCTCGACGCCGACCGGAACGTCGATCACGAATCACGTCACGGCCAGCGGCACGGGCGTGTCGACGCAGACCGCCGACCGAAGCGTCGTCGTCGAAGCGACACCGCAGCTGAACGTGTCGATCCAGGACGACTTCGATCCGCCGGCCGATTCCGGCGGAGAGATCATCTATGGCGTCACTTTGAGTCAGCAGTCGGATCTCGTCGGATCCGCCGACCAGACCGACCTGCATGCATTCGCTCCAAACGGAGCGACCATCCTCGAAGCGAGCGACAACGGCCTGATCACCGGCGGAAACTCGCCGATGGTCTCGTGGTCGATCGCCAGCCTGAAACCGGGTTTCGCGACTCGGCGCTCGTTCCGGATCGCGCCGGCCCCGGGGCTTGCCGGCGGCACGCTGCTCAGCGCGAGCGCCGGTGCCACCGGGACGATCGCCGGCGTCCAGAGATCGGCCAGTGCGGACGAGACGACGAGCATATCAACAGCTCCGGCCCTTCGTGTGCAGATCGAAGCCAATCCGGACCCGGTGGCGACCCTGGGGCAGCTCGAGTTCCGCTACACGATCACGAACGTTACCGACCTCGACGTACAACTGGTCAAGCTCGACACGGTCATTCCGAGCTTTACCGACGGCCTGCGCATCAGCGCCGGGGGAACCTGCGCTTCCACCTGCAACGCCGGCAATCGCGTGTCGTGGGCTCTCGACAAGATCCCTCCCCATCAAAGTCGCACGCTCTGGATGATCGTGACGATCCTGTCCACCACGCCGAGAGGTACGCTGATCAACAATCAGGTGATCCTCAGCGGGCAGGGCGTCTCCACCGTGACGGACGAGCAGACGGTCGCCGTCGAAACCGTGCCGCAGCTCAACGTGGCGTTGAAGGAGGATTTCGATGCGTCCGCCAGAGACGACGGTCAACTGACGTATTCGGTCACGCTGAGCCACCAGTCCGACGCCGTGGTGTCGTCGGATGCAACCGAGCTTCATGCATTTGCACCCGACGGTGCGGTGATCGTTGCCGCCAGCGACGACAATGAGATTACAGACGGATCGACGCCGTCCGTTTCGTGGCCGATCGGCTCGCTCAAACCTGGAAACGCCGTTCGGCGAACGTTCCGCATCGCTCCCGAAGCAGGCCTCGTCGACGGAGATCTCCTCACTGCCGTGGCCGGTGCCAGTGGCATCATCTCCGGCGCGCCAAGAGAGGCTGCCGCGGAGGAAACGACGACCGTGTCGTCGCAGCCGTCGCTGCGGATCCAGACCGAGGCGAGCCCGGACCCGGTTTCGGTCAACGGCACAGTCGAATTTCGATACACCGTCGGCAACACCACGGATCTCGACATCCTCAACGTGAGGCTGGAAACCGTGATCCCGACGAGGACGGACGGAGTCACGCTGAGCGCGGGATCCGTCTGCGAATCGACCTGCGACGCAGGCCATCGGGTCACGTGGTTGCTCGCGTCGCTGCCGGCTCACCAGACCCGCACGTTCTGGATGGTCGTCAGAGTCCTGGCTACCGCGAAAGGAACGCTGCTTCGCAACCAGATCACGGTCTCGGGCAGCGAGGTCACCACCGTCACCGACGAGCAGACCGTCGTCGTCGAGTCCGAGCCGAATCTCGGCGTGGCCATGAGCGAGAACTTCGATCCGTCGGCCGGCGCGGCGGGCGAGCTGAGCTACACCGTGACGGTCAGTCATCAGTCCGCTTCCGTGGAATCGTCGGACGCGACTTCACTTCGTGCGTTCGCTCCGGACGGCTCGGAGATCGTGTCGGTCAGCGACAACGGCGTCGTCACCGATGGCATTGCTCCGGTTGTTTCGTGGCCGATCGGTACGCTGAAACCCGGCACGTCGATGCGTAGGTCGTTTCGGGTCAAACCCGAGGGCGGCGCGCCGGCCGGCTCCCTGCTTGCCGCATCGGCAACGGCGACCGGCACGATCAATACGATCGAGCGGACTGCGGTTGCGGAAGAGACGACCAGCGTGGCCGCGAGCCCGGCGCTGCGGCTGCAGACCGAAGCCAATCCGGATCCGGTCCGGGTTGGCGCGCGGCTCGAGTACCGCTACACGGTCAGCAATGTCCGCGACCTCGAGATCCAGAACGTGGTGCTCGAAACCATCATTCCGAGGAGCACCGACGGACTGCGGATCAGCAGCGGCGGCAGCTGCGCCAGCACGTGCAACGCGGGCAACCGTGTCACGTGGTCATTGGGGGCAATTCCGGCAGGGCAGAGCCGTACCGTGTGGATGGTCGTCACGGTTCTTTCCACGGCCAACGGCACCATTCTGCGCAACCGGGCCACGATTACCGGAACCGACGTTTCCACGATCACCGACGAGCAGGTGACGGTGGTCGAGGCCGCACCGGATCTCGAGATCGCCCTCAACGACGATTTCGATCCGTCGACCGAAGCCGACGGCGCAATCCGTTACACGGTGACCGTGAGCCATCAGTCGGATCTCGTCGGTTTTGCCGACAACCTTTCGGTGCGCGGATTCGCGCCGGAGGGCGCGCAGATCCTTTCGGCAAGTCACGGCGGCGAGATCACCGGCGGCGCCGTGCCAATGGTCACGTGGCCGATCGCGACCCTGGCCCCGGGCACCGCGACGAGGCGAACGTTCCTCGCCCTTCCGCCGGACGGCAGTGCTCCCGGCACGTTGCACTCCGCTTCGGCAATCGCGACCGGCACGATCGGAGGAGTGCTGCGGTCCGCGACTGCCGGGGAAACGACGAGCGAGTCCACGGAAGCTGCGCTGCAGCTGGAGACCGACGCGACTCCCGACGCTGTGATTACCGGAGACACGATCGTCTACCGGTACACGATCCGCAATCGCAACGTCCTTCCGATCCAGAACGTGAAGCTCGAGACCGTGATTCCTTCGTTCACCGACGGGAAAACGTTCGTCGGCGGCGTCTGCGAATCGACGTGCGATGCGGGCCACCGCGTCAGCTGGACGTTCGTTTCCATCCCGGGAGGCGGAAGCCAGATCGTGGAGCTTACGGTCAAGGTGCTGACCGCGATCAAAGGCTCGCTGATCGTCAATGAATCGACGGTGACCGGCGAAGGCGTGTCCACGGTCTCGGACGAGCAGACCGTCGTCCACGGCAGCGTGATCGGCGGAGACATCGGCTCGTGCGGCGATCTCAGCGGCGGCACGCTGGTTGCGTGTCCGATCGCACCAGCGGAGCAGCTTGCCGGCGATGAGTTCGGCGCTTCGATGGCGCTCAGCCACGAGTATCTGGTGATCGGAGCACCGGCCCCGGAAAGCTCCAGCTCGGGTCGAGTCCACGTTTTCGTGCCGTCGGGTGATGGATTCGTCGAGCAGACCCAGTCCACTCCGGTCGCGTTGCCGTTCCAGGACTCCGTGCATGCCACCGGCGACCTCGATTTCGGAGCATCGGTCGACGTCGACGCCAGCACGATCGTCGTCGGCGCGCCGTTCGATGTCGTACCGGTGGGCGGCACGAGCTCCTTCGGAAGCGCATCGGTGTTCGTGCGGATCGGGGAGTCGTGGACCTTTCAGCAGAAGCTGCTGGATCCGACCGGCACGTGCACCGCGCTCGGCAGCGACGTGGCGATCAGCGGCGACACGATCGTTCTCGGTGCTCCGGCGGGCAACTGCGCTCTGGTGTTCGAACGCGAAGCAGCGCAGTGGAACCTGGCGGCGAGGCTGGATGCTCCGGTGAGCGGCGTCCGGTTCGGTCGCAGTGTGGATGTTTCCGGCAGTGAAATTCTCGTCGGAGCACCCGGCAAAACGGCGGATTCCGGTTGCGATGCGCAAGGCGCCGTCTACGCCTATCGCCGCAATGCCGGCGCGTGGCCGCTCGAAGATACGATAACCGAACCGGCGGAGTCGGGCGGTGGAGCCTGTTTTGGCGCGGCCGTCGGAGTAGACGGTGATACCGGCGTGATCGGAGCGCCATACGACAACACCGCAGCGAACGATGCGGGTGCTGCCTACGTGATCGAACGCAGCAACTCGCAGTGGGAGATCACCGCGCAGCTTCTCCGATTCGAGAACGCGGCCGAGGGCGATGGCTTCGGCGCTTCACTCGATATCAGCGGCGACCGCATTCTCGTCGGAGCGCCGGGTGTGGCGGCGTATCTGTTCGAAAGCTCGGAAAGCGGAGCGGTCGCCAATCGGCAGGCGTTCCCGCGATTCGAATCCGGTAAATGGCTCTCGACGCGCGAGATCGTGCCGCCCGAGGGCCTGCCTCCGGTGCTCAGCAAGTTCGCGTTTGCCGTCGCGGTCGATGCAGACGAAGCGGCGATCGGAGCTCCCGACGAGGGGCTCGACGCGTTGACACGCGCAGGAGCCGCGTACCCGGACCGGATCGATGCCGGTACGGGAACCTGCGGAGACGGAGTCGTTGCTGCCGGCGAGCAGTGTGACGACGGAAACTCGCTGTTCACGCCGGGCGAAGACTGCGGCGTTGCGTGCGTGAAGATCCCGTGCGGCAGACCGACCAACTCGACCGGTGCGCTGCCGAAGACCAGCGATGCGTTGTTCACGCTGAAAGCTGCCGTCGCGCAGGTGACGTGCAGCGTGAAGGTGTGCGACACCGACGCCAACGGGAAGATCACGACCACCGATGCGCTGAAGATCCTGCGCGCGGCCGTCGGACAGGTTGTTACGTTGACGTGCTCTCCGTAGCGCCCCGATCGCGCTGCGTCAGCGGAAATTCGCGGTCCCGGTCGTCACGACCGGTGTCGTCATCCGCGGCGTGCGGCGAATTCAACGGGGTTGCCTGGAGCGCAACCTTGCCGCATAACCTCGGCGCGTGAGCGGAGATTGTCCGGGATGATCTCGTACTACGGGCTGAGCGACGTCGGTCGCCAGCGGAAACAGAACGAAGATACGATCCTGACGTCGGCGAGCCTGTTTCTCGTCTGTGACGGGATGGGCGGCCGCAAAGCCGGCGAAGTCGCATCCCGCCTCGCCGTCGACACCATCGAAAGCGAGACGGCCAGAGGAATCGACGGTCACACCGACGGTGCCGCGCGGCACGAATGCCTGAAGACGGCGATCCGGCTCGCCAACGGCGCGATTCGCAAGCTCGCCGGCGCCTCCGTAGTCCATGCGGGGATGGGAACGACCGTTGCCGCAGTCTACGTCGACGAGAGATGCTCCCGGATCACGTATGCCAACGTCGGCGACAGCCGCATCTACCTGATTCGTTCGGGTTCGATCTCCCAGCTCAGCCGCGACGATTCCTGGGCAAACGCCGCGTTCGGCCCGGATGGGGCGGACACCGCGACAGCCGGCTCGCTGCAGCACGTTCTGACCAAGGCGCTCGGAACCCACGAAGAGCTCGACTTCGACGTCAAGGATCACGACCTGGTCAGCGGAGATGTCCTTCTGCTGTGTTCGGACGGGCTGACCAGCATGTTGACCGATCGTGAGATCCTCACGATCGTCGCGAAGAAAACCCCCGATCTGCAGGTGGCAGGCCGCGATCTGATCGCTGCCGCGAACGCTGCGGGCGGGCGCGACAACATCAGCGCGATCCTCGTTCACTACACCGGATGACGGACCATGGCTGAGTCGACCGGTACCGACCCCGTCGCTGCAGAAAAAATCGGCAAATACGAGATCCTCGAGCGCATTGGCCGAGGCGGAATGGGCACCGTCTACCGGGCGCGCGATACGCGACTGAACCGGCACGTCGCAATCAAGGTCATCTCGCCCGACATCGAGATCACCGAGGATCTTCGCGTCCGCTTCATGTCGGAGGCGCAGGCGTGCGCCGGCCTGCGGCACCAGAACATCGTCACGATTTACGACGTCGGCGAAGAGGGCGAGCGCGTCTTCATCGTCATGGAGCTCCTCGACGGACAGGAGCTCGCCCGCCTGCTGGCCGACGGCGCCAAGCTCGATCTCGACGAGAAAGTCTCGATCATGATCCAGCTCTGCGATGCGTTTCACTACGCGCACGCGCAGGGCATCGTTCATCGCGACATCAAGCCGGGAAACGTCATCGTCCTCGGCGACCGGTCGGTCAAGATCATCGATTTCGGCATCGCGAAGATGGCCGTGTCCGCTTCGGCGACGCGAACCGGCCTGATCATGGGCACGATCAAGTACATGTCGCCCGAGCAGATTCGCGGACAGGCCGATGCGCGTTCCGACCAGTATTCGGTCGGCGCGGTCTGCTACGAAATGCTGACGCTGCGACCTCCGTATCCCGGCGACGATCCGATCGAGCTGCTCGAGCAGCTTCGCTCGGAGAGCGTTCAGCCGATTCGCGAGCTCAATCCGGCGGTCCCGCAACAGCTCGCTGCGATCGTCGAACGTGCGATGAGGCGCGAAGCGTCCGACCGCTATCCGGACCTCGCCCACATGCGCAAGGAGCTCGAGGACGTCCAGCGGCAACTGGCGAGTGGGGCCGAGAACGATCGTCGCGACAACCTGGCGCGGAAGCTGATCGACGACGCGCGCGCATGCCTTGCCGAAGGTGATGCGTCGCTGTGCCTGAGCATCATCGAACAGGCCGCGGAGCTGCCTCCGCCTGACGGGCTTGCTGCAGAGCTCGAAGAGTTGCGCGCGGTGGCCCGGGCGACGAAACAGGCGCGGGCAGCGGCCGTTCCGCCCCGCTCGCCGCCGCTTGCGATGGCGCGTGCTCTGCTGCGGGCGAGAGGGTTCCTTGCATCGACATCGTGGAGACGATGGGGATTCGCACTCGCGGCGACTTCGGCCGCGATCGTCGTCGTTCTCGCGATTTCGGGTCGGCGCACCGTTCCGGACGGAGTTCCCGCCGCTCGCCCGATCGAGACGCCCGAGCCTCCGAAGCCGGCAGATGCCGGCGCCGCCGAACGCGAAGCGGACGCAGCGCGAGCGGCCGCAGAAGCGAAAGCAGCTGCGGAAGCGAGAGCAGCTGCAGAAGCGAAAGCAGCGGCCGAAGCCGATGCAGCCGCACAAGCGAAGGCAGCCGCAGAGGCCAAGGCAATTGCTGATGCCAACGCGGCTGCGGAGGCCAAGGCAATTGCAGAAGCCAAGGCAGCTGCAGAAGCCAAGGAAATTGCAGACGCCAAAGCCGCTGCGGAAGCCAAAGCCGCTGCAGAAGCCAAAGCCGCTGCAGAAGCCAAAGCCGCTGCGGACGCGAGGGCGAGCGCAGACGCAAAGCTCGCTTCGGAAAAAGCCGCCGCTGCCCGTGAGCAAGCCGCAAAGAAGGCCGAAGCCGAAGCAGCTGCGGCGAAGAAGCTCGAGAATGCGAAGGCTCGCGCCGAAGCCCAGGCCGGCAGCTCGCGGGCTGCCATGCTGAGCGCGCGTTCGCAGGCATCCCGCCTCGAGGCCGACATCCATGCCGGGGATCTGTTCGCGAGAGCTGCCCGCAGCGAGGCTCTCGCGGCAGCTGCGCTCGAACGGTCGGATTTCCCGGGCGCGACCAGATTCTTCGACAGCGCGACCAGCGACTACCGATCCGCCGCAAAGACCGCCGCAACGAAAGTCGCTGCCCTCGAGCAGGAGCTCGAAGAAGCGATGGACGAAACCAGCGCGCGGCGTCGGGAAGCGATCGCTTCAGGAGCGGAACGGTTCGCGGCGGAGTTGTTCGGCAAGGGATCCGCCCGGCAGACCGAAGCGCTGCGGCTGGCGCGCGAGAAGAATTTTTCCAAGGCGATCGAGGCCGAACGCGCGGCCAGCGACTACTACGAGCAGGCACAGATAAGGGCGGAGCTCACCGTACCGGCGAACTGACGAACGGCCGCGAACAAACGGGATCGTGAGATCGGCGAGCCCGCTCTACCCGCAGACCGGAAACGGCGCGTGCCTCAGCTCCTCGGCAACATCCGAAGGTCCGTCGGCATCGTCGTAGAGCATCCCGGTCACGTCGTCGAGACGCAGCGAAAGAACCTGCGCAAAACACCACAACAACTTCACCGACAGCGCCGGCTCGGTTCGAAGCAGCTCATGGAAGCGCGCCAGCTCCATCATGAGCAGCCCGCACCCGGTCTGCGCGTGGACGGTGGCCGAGCGCGGCCTGTTGTTGAACAGCGCCATCTCCCCGAAGTGATCCCCGGCGGTCATCGTGCGCACGAGGTGCCCGTCGCGCTCGACGCGCAGCGTGCCGTGCAGGATCGCGTAGAGCGCGTCGCTTCGCTCGCCTTCGCGGATGACGGTCCTGCCGGCTTCGATTTCCTCGGTCCGGACCACGTTGAGCACCTTGCAGACTTCCCGCATGTCGAGGTGGCGGAAGATCACGACGCGCCGGAGCGTGTCGATCCTCAGGTTCACCTGGGTTGCGCGACCGCTGTCGCGAACGATCTCGTCTTCACCGGAGATCGCGCGCAGCACGATGGAGGTCGCGTCGCTTTTCGATCCGTCGGTGCGCGCCTGCTCGCGAAGCTTCGAAGGAATCTTTTCGATGTCGTCTGCACCGAGAAGCCCCGCGAGGCCGGTCGTTTCGCCGATGTTCCGATGGATGCCGCGCGAACACAGCAGCAGCGTATCGCCCGGCAGGATGTCGAAGATCAGCGTGTCCGCGCGTACGCTCGACTGGTTGCCGACGGCGCGGGTGATCACCTTCGCATAGGGACCGCTCATGGCTTCCTCGAGCGTCATCAGCCCGCGGTTGACCGCTTCGGCAGCGTAGGTGTGATCTTCGGACAGCTGATCGGTGCGGCCGGCGCGGTGCAGGTACAGTCTCGAGTCTCCGACGTGGCCCATCACGCCGAAGTCGCTGGCGACGAGCACCATGGTCAGCGTCGTGCCCATGCCTGCGCGTCCGGCGTCGGACGTCGCGATGCGGAAGACTTCACGACATGCGAACTGGATGGCTTCGTCGACCAGTCGCAGCAGCCCGTCGCGTGACGAAGCACTCCCGTCGACACATTCGAGCAGATTGCGGTGCTCGATCACGTACTGCCGCGCCGCTTCCGCAGCGGCCTTCGCAGCCACTTCGCCGGCAGCCTTGCCGCCGATTCCGTCGCAGACGACGTAGAGCGACAGCGCGGGATCCAGAACGAGGTAATCCTCGTTCGGCTTGTTGCCGTTTCCGGCCTCGGTGCTGCCCGCGGCGACGATTCGCATCCGTGATACCCAGGTTCGCCCTGATCTGTTCAGCGAACGCGAGCCGTGGCAAGAGGACCCCGTTCCCGTTCCTCACGGAGAGCCGCGCGGCAAGGCTGGCGCCCTTCTGTCGGTGCAGGCCGCGTGGTAACCTTCTGCGGTTCCGCGAAACCGCGCAGGGCGCGGCGATGTCGAGACCGAAGGACGTCGGTCCGGACCGGCGCGGAGGATGGGATCGGCCGGGTTCGAGTGGCGGCAAGCCCTCGGGGACGCCAGATGACGCCGCCAGCTACGCGGTGTGGAGGAACCGCCTGATGATCGCTGCCTATGGCCTGACCGACGTCGGCAAACGACGCAGTCTCAACGAGGACTCCATCCTGGTCGACGAGAACCTGTTCGTCGTCTGCGACGGAATGGGCGGACACAAAGCCGGGGAAGTCGCCTCGCAGCTTGCTCTCGAGAGCATTGCCCGCTTCATCGGCAGGTCGAACGAGGACGACGAGATCACGTGGCCGTACGGGTTCCAGACCCGCTCCTCGCTGGAAGCCAACCGGCTTCGCACGGCGATCAAGCTCGCCAACAGGGCCGTTTCACGCAAGGCGGCCTCTTCCGACGACTACACGGGCATGGGAACGACGGCCACGGTCGCACTGATCGCACCGAACCGGCCGTACGTCACGTACGCCAATGTCGGCGACAGCCGGCTCTATCTGCTTCACCAGGGAACCATCACACAGCTCAGCCGCGACGACTCCTGGGCAAACCTTCCGTGGGGAGCCGACAAGGTCGACGTGACCGTCGCCGTCAACATGAAGCACGTGCTGACCAAGGCGCTCGGCGCGCAGGACGACGTCGACTTCGACGTGAATACGCAGGAGCTCGCCGACGGCGACATCCTGCTGCTGTGCTCGGACGGCCTGACCAACATGCTGAGCGATGAGCAGATCCTTGCCATCGTCACCTCGAACGCGAGCGACCTGAACGCCGCTTGCCAGCAGCTGATCGCAGCAGCCAACGAAGCCGGCGGCCGCGACAACATCAGCGCGATCCTCGTCCGCTACAGCGCCTGAGGCGATCCGCACCGAAGAGAACCGACACGCGATGCCAGACCGGATCGGAAAATACGAGATTGTCGAGCGCATCGGCCGCGGCGGGATGGGAACCGTCTACAAGGCACGCGACACGCGGCTCAACCGCATGGTCGCGCTCAAGGTCATCTCTCCGGAAGTCGAGCTCACCGACGATCTGCGCACGCGGTTTTTTGCCGAAGCCCAGTCGTGCGCGGGCCTCAGCCATCCGAACATCGTCACGATCTACGACTCGGGCGAAGAGGACGACCGGCTGTACATCGTCATGGAGCTTCTCGAGGGCCAGGAGCTCAAGCGGCTGATCGCCGATCACTCCGAGCTTCCGATCGAAGAGAAAGTCTCGCTGATGATCCAGCTCTGCGATGCGCTCGGATACGCGCACGAAAAAGGCGTGATCCACCGCGACATCAAGCCCGGAAACATTTTCTTCCAGCGTACCGGGCCGGTGAAGATCATCGACTTCGGCATCGCCAAGATGGCGACGTCGTCGTCGATGACGCGTACCGGCCTGATCATGGGCACGCTGCGCTACATGTCGCCGGAACAGGTCCGCGGTCGGGCCGACGAACGGTCCGACCAGTTCTCCCTGTCGGCAGTCTTCTACGAGATGCTCAGCTTCCGTCCGCCATATCTCGGAGAAGACCCGATCCATCTTCTCGAGCAGCTGCGCACCGAAAGCCCGCCGAAACTTACCGAGCTCGATCCATTGATTCCTCCCGAGCTCGCGACGGTCGTCGAGCGCGGCATGAGCAAGGCGCCGGAGGAGCGCTACGCCGACCTCCGTGCGATGCGCAGCGACCTCGAGCAGGTGCAGCGGCGTCTGCATGAAGAGTCGCAGCGGCTGCGCGGCGAGCTTGCCGCGCTCGTTGCCGAAGTGCGCGAAGCCGACACCGCCGTAACCTCGAGGCTCGGCGGGCCCGCGTTCGAAGGACCGGCGGCGATCGCCGACTCGCCGGCCCAGATCGGTGCGCTCAACCAGCGCATCAAGGCCGCGCGCGAGCGGCTCGACGCTCTCAAGGAATGCTCCCGCAAGCTCGATGCGGCCGCCGAAGTCGTCGCGCGCGGAAAAGCGGCGATGGAGGCGCGCCGGTTCGACGATGCCGTGCGCGACCTCGAATCGGTGGTCGAACAGATTCCGCAGTACGCAGCCGTGCGCCTGCTGCTCGAGCAGGCGCAGGCATCACAGGAGATCGAGCGCCGCCGCACGAAATCCATCGAGCTGCTCGACGAAGCGGCGCGAGCGCTCGAGGCCAAAGACGCGTCGCGATGCCTCGCGCTGGTGCAGAGCGCGGCCGATCTTCCGGCACCGACCGACGCCGAGGAACGGATCACGACACTTCGCCGCAATGCGAAGATTCTCCAGTCCGAGCAGGAGGCCTCGCGGCGGGCAAAACAGCAGGCGGAGCTCGCGCGCGAACAGGTCCTCGAAGCCAGGAAGCTCGCGGAAGGAAAGGAAGCGCTCAAGCTCGCGCCGGAAGAATGGGCCGTCGCCGAGTCGCGGCTCGCAGAAGCCGACCGCGTGTTCGCCGCCGAGCGCTACTCCGAATCGCTCCTGGTGTTCGACGCTGCAAGCGACGCGTACGCAGCCGCAGAGGAAGCAGCCCGCGAGCGTCGCGAACAGGAGCGCCGCGCTGCCGAGGAAGCCAAGGTCGCCGAACGTGTCCAGCAGGCGAACAAGCTGTTCGAAGAGATCCGCCGGCAGTTCGCCGATCGAGCGTACGTGCGCTGTCAGGAGCTGCTTCGCCAGGTCGAGGAAATCCCGACGCCGGAAAAGGTGAGGGAAGAGTTCGAGAAGCTCTCGCGCGAGACCGAAACCGCCCTGCAGAACGAGCGGCGTTCGCGAAAGCCGGCGCAGCAGGCGCGCATGCAGATGACCGCGATCCGCGTCGATGCGCAGGCCGAGGGAGCACCGGCGCGCGCAGCCGCAACGTGGGAGACGGCGGAGGCAAAGGCCGCGGCCGGAGCTGCCGCATTCGTTCGCGAGCTCTTCGGCGAAGCCCACGAGTTGTTCACGCAGGCCGGTGAGCTGTTCCGCCGATCGCTCGAAGAATGTCGCGCACAAGTCGCCGCCGGACAGAAAGGCAGCGACGGTGCGGCGGCAAAGCCGGTCGCTTCCGGCGCGGGATCGGCGGCGGAGGCTGCCGCGGATCCGAAGCGCCGCCAGGCCGAGCACGCCAAAGAGCTTCTCGACGAAGCGCTGCGCAGCGCCCGGCTGCAGGGCAACCCCGACGTCGCGCCACTCCTGTGGTCGGATCTCGAAGTGAAAATGGAATCGGCCGAGCGCGCGTTCGGTCGCGGCGCGTACGAGCAGTCGTTCGCCGACTACGAAGCGGCGATCCTGCTCTGCCAGCGGTTCGAGGACGCCGCGCGCGCTTCGACCGTCGTCAAGACTCCGTCACCGCCCGCGGCGCCGCCGGCGCGCCACGCGGTCGATCAACCGTCACGTCCGGCCGCCGCACGCAGCGAAGTCGGAGCCGACGATGCGACCGTGTTCGTGCCGCCGCCTCCGGCCCACGTTCCGGCCTCCGCATTGCCGAGGGACCCGCGCGTCTCCGAAGCCGTCACGGCTTCGACTGCGCGCAAACGCTCGGCCGATTCCGAGCGCAGGACGACGTTCGTCTACGCGGGCGTCGCGATCGTTCTGCTGTCCGCGCTGGCAGGCTGGTTTGCGCGGCCGTCCTCGAGGCCGCGCGAGGTCGCCGCGACCGTCCGCGAAGACGCCGTCGCGCAGCCCGACGCCGAAAGGATCGCCAGCGAAGCGGAGATGGCCGCTGCACTGAAGGCGGCAGACGAAAAGGCCCGCGCCGATGCCGCCGCGGCGGCGCCGAGCGTCGCACCAGTCCCCGCACCGCCAGCGCCGGATGCGAAGCTCACTGCGCAGAGCAAAGCCGAGGCTGATGCGAAGGCCGCCGCGCAGGCCCATGCCGAGATCGATGCGAAGATGAAGGCAGAGGCCGAGACGCGCGCCGCCGAGCAGGCGAAGTCCGACGCGCAGGCCAAAGCCGTCGCGGAAGCACGGCGCGACGCCGAAGCGAAGGCTGCGGCTGAAACCAGAGCTGCCGCGGATGCGAAGGCCGCGGCCGACGCCAAGTCTGCCGCGGACGCGAAAGCTGCGAGCGAAGCCAAAGCCGAAGCCGATGCCAAAGCGGCAGCGAAGGCCAAAGCAGACGCCGACGCGAAGGCTGCCAAGGCGAAAGCCGACGCGGACGCGAAAGCGCTCGCGCGCGCGAAGGCCGATGCCGACGCTGCCGACCGGCTTGCGGCAGACGACGAAATCGCGAGCGCCGGGAAACCGCCGCCGGCGATCAAGCCGCCGCCCGCGCCGCCGCCGGCCAAGGCGCTCGTCGGTTCGTACGCGGCAGTCTTTACCGAGGCCACCGACGGCAAGCGCGGCGGCGGCGCATGGGGTGCCTGCTGGCGCGCCGATCCGTCGGCCGCGAGGGACTGCGCGAAAAGCGCGTGCGAGAAGACCCGGCAGTCGAACACGTCGTGCCAGGAAATCGCATCGACCAGCCCGGGCGGCTACTGCGCCGTCGCGCGGGCTCCGGGTTTCGGCGTGACGTGGGGCGTATGCGGCAGCGATCCGCGTCAGGCCGAGGGCGGCGCGGTTGCCGGATGCATGAGCCAGATCAAGCGCAACTACGGAAGCGCCGTCGCGAGCTGCAAAGTCATCTGGACGACGAAGTAGAGAGCTCCTCGCCGCGGAACCCGCCTTCGTCGAGCGCGCGCCGTGCGGCGTTGTAACCCCGTTCGACCATGACGTCGATATCGTGGCCTCGCCGGCGCGACAGCATTGCGTGGTCGGCGATCGCCGGCGCGATGTAGCAATCGATTCCGTCACGGATGAGCGCGAGATGGCGCGTGCTCGCGGCGCACGCCGCACCGGTCAGCAGATCGACGAGACTCGCGCGCTCGTCGCGCCGTTCGAGGCCGCGCAGGCGTGTCATCAGCAGCTTCCATCCCGACGTCGAGTGAAGATCTTCCGGATAGTCGGTGCGCAGTGTCGGCAGGCCGACGTCGCTTGCGATGACGCGTCCGACCGGACAGCGAAGCCGCAGCAGGTCGGCCGGCAGGTTGTTGACGAGCGCTCCGTCCATGAGCAGGCGGCGGCGCCACGGAACCGGCGGAAAGATCCCGGGCAGCGATGCGCTTGCGCGCAGCGCGAGCCACAGCGGACCGCGATCGGGCACGAACACCTCGCCGCATTCGACCGCCGCGCAGACGGGAAGGAACGGAATCGGCGTACCGTCGACCAGGACGTCGCCGAAGATGGTGCGGAGCGTGCTGCTCAGGCTGCGTCCGCTCAGCAGCGCGATGATCGGCGGCCCGACGTCGCGCCACGCAGGCATTCGCCCGAGCAGGTGGACGTGCCGGAGCCCGTCGCGCCAGTCCATCTCGAGCGCCGCCATCGCGCCGACGATCGCTCCGGCGCTGGTGCCGGCCACGAGGTCGATCGCGATGCCGCTTTCCTGCACCGCACGGAGCGCGCCGAGATGCGCCGCTCCGCGCCGTCCGCCGCCGCTGAACGCAAGCCCTGTTGCGCGTCCGGCCAGCAGCCGGACGGTGCGCGCAACGTCGCGCGCGCTTCCGCAGCGCACATGATGAACATGCCGGAACGTCGTCGTCGCGCGCAGGTCCGGAGTGACCAGCGCTTCGCTTTTCTGCAGCAGCACGACGTCGGTCGCGGCAAGGTTGCCCTTGGGCGTGGCCGCGACCGCGGACGCAACCGACGCAACCTGGTCCGGGCGAATCGCCACCAGCACGAGGTCCGCGCGCCGCAGGCAAAGTCCGGTCCACTCCGGATTGTCGAGATGACACCGGTACACGACGAACCGTGAGCTGGTCTCGACGGCGTCGAACCACGCGGCGTCTTCCGCATGCATCGTGGATCGCGAGGTCGTGTCGATGAGGCGCCATGCGCGCGTTTCGGTCGTCGGGTCGCCACCGGAAGTCTTCCAGCGCGAGCTCGGCAGCGATTCCGGTCCCACGTCGACCGTCGGACCGATGCCGCGGAGCTCGGCGAGGAACCGGCGCTCGAACCCGAGCGCGTCGTCGTCGGTGTGGTCGGTGAACAGGCAGACGGTGGAGAACGGATCGGTGCGAAGGCCGACGTTGATGTTGGACTGCGCGCGCGCGGCGACGGTACGGGCGAGCATCATCGTGCTGGCCGGACACGCAGCGACCATCTTGTCGAAGCCTTTGCGTGACAGCCGCGCGACCGTGCTGTCGCGCACGGCCACCACGCTGGCCGAGCGCGGCGCTCCCGTCAGCATCGCCATCTCGCCGACGTAGCCGCCCGAGTGCACTTCGCCGAGCACGCGCCCGTCGTCCGACAGCGAACGCAGGCGACCGCGCAGCACGATGTAGAGGCCGTCGGCTTCGTCACCTTTGCGAAACAGCCAGTGTCCGCCGGGGATGCCGAGGAGCGCGATCTCGCTGCGGATCGAAGCGAACACGTCGGGCGGCAGCAGCGAGAACAGCCCGGTCTGGGAAAGCTCGTCGATCACACCGGAAATATCCGCGTCACCCGGCCCGGGCGCAATAGCCCAGGGACCTCGTGGCCCGCGGGCTGGCGTCAGGCGCTCCGGCTGCTAGCGTACGCGTCGCGTGTACGAGTTGCTCTTTCTGACCGGTGGACGCGCGGGCCAGGTGGTCCCGATCACCCGCACGCTCGTCGCGGGCCGCAGCGCCGATTGCTCGCTCGTCGTGCCCGATCCGAACACCAGCCGGCATCATTGCGGATTCGTCCTCGACGGTGCCAACGTCGTGCTCGAAGACCGTCATTCGATCAACGGCACCTATCTGAACGACGTGCTGCTGACCGCTCCGGCGACGATGCAGGATGGCGACGAGGTGCGCATCGGCCAGACGCTGCTCCGCTTCGGCGTCCGCAAACGCAAGGACGAGCCCGACGACGCCACGCAGGTCTTCTCGCTGCGCGACATGTCCGACAGCGGCCGGCCGGACAAATTCGACGAGCGCACGTCGCTTCTGATGGCGGACCTTCCGGCCAGGGCGATCGACGAACGAGGGCTCGCACTGCGCCTCGAAGCAATCATCAAAGTCTCCAAGGCGCTGGTCAACATCCGCGACTTCGACCGTATCTCGCACGGAATCCTCGATGCGCTGTTCGAAGTCTTTCCGCAGGCGGATCGCGGCTTCCTGATGCTCGGCAACGACGTCAGCCAGCTCGTGCCGCAGGCGGTCAAGAGCCGCGGCAAGGTGTTCGCGGCCGACCTCGTCATTTCCCGCTCGATCTGCCGCTCGGCAATCGAGCATCGCCGCGCGATATTGTTCAATGACCTGACCGCCGGCGATTTCACGGTGGGAGAATCGGTTTATGCGCTGAACATCCGCGGCGCGATGGTCGTGCCGCTCATCGTCGAGGACGAAATCCTCGGCGTGCTGCAGATCGACACGCCCGTTCAGCGTGCGGCGTTCACCGCGTCGGATCTCGAGCTTGCCGCAGCCGTCAGCCAGCAGGCCGCGATCGCGCTTCACAACGCGTTCCTGCTGCGCAAAGTCGAGGAGGAGAGCACGAGCCGCACCAGTCTCATGCGTTTCCTGCCAGGTGCGATGGTCGAACAGGTGCTGCTCGGAAAGCTCGATCTGGCGCTCGGCGGCAACACGTGCCACGGCACGATCCTGTTCTCGGACATCGTCGGGTTCACCGGGTTCGCCGAAACGCTGCCGCCCGAGACCGTCGTCAAGCTGATGAACGATTACTTCAGCCGGATGGTTCCGTGCATCGAGAACCTGGGCGGCGCCGTCGACAAATTCATGGGCGACGCGATCCTTGCCGTCTGGGGAGTCCCGCTCGTCAAACCCGACGCCGCGCTGCGCGCGGCCGGAGCGGCGCTGGCGATGCAGAACGCATGCGTCGGGCTCGACACGCGGCGCTACTGCGAAGACGGGCCATGCCTGGAGATGGGCATCGGAATCAACAGCGGAACCGTCGTCGCGGGTAACATCGGAGCGGACAACCGCGTTTCGTACACGGTGATCGGAGATGCCGTAAACACGGCCCAGCGCATGGAGGTCGCGGCGTGCCGCGGACAGATCCTGATCAGCCAGGCCACGTGGGCCGAGCTCGCCGGCAGCGGCATCGGAATCGCGATGCCGCCGCTGCGGGTCAAGAACAAGACCGGAATGCTGACGGTGCGCAGCCTGCGCGGCCTGCGCACTGCCCATTCGGAGATCGTGCTTCACATTCCCGTTCGCATCGGTGGCGACCGGGCGTGGCTGATCCGTCTGCTCGCGGATGAGTCGGCGATCCTGCTGCATCCCGAAACGGCGCCGCTCGCGTCCGAGCCGGTGATTGCGGAAATGCAGGAATGTCCCGACCTCGACTTCGGCCGCTGCGAGGTGCGCGACGTGATGCCGCACCAGCAGAGCGACGGACGCCTGGTGCGCAGCCAGATCGCCTTTACCGGAACGGCTCTGGTCGAATGGCTGCGATCGCCGGACCTGGTCTGCTCGCGCGAGTGGAATTCGATGACCAGGCATTGAGGGCCTGATTAATTTGCGGTGGCATCGGATGGGTGCTTCCGAGTTCTGAGCGGAGCGCAACCAGCCTGATTTCCAGACCCAGATCGCTGCTGCCAGCGAAGAAAACCTGGGACGGCCTGTGGATGCCGCGTCGCACGTCGCCGTCGCGTGTCTGATTCCTTTCGCTTCGATGGTTTCGGTCCCGAGCAGATGGTCGTCGGTATGTCGGCGACGCGAATGCGCGAGGAATTCGCGTACGCCTTCGCTACCAAGGCCGTCCATCATCCGAACCACCGACGACGTCTTCACGGCGCGGCCGCCATCGCCCGACATTCTCCGGGGAATGTTCGCGCATCGACGAGATTGCCGCGCCTCCCCCGACATTCCCCGGGGAATGTTCGCGCATCGGCGAGATTGCCGCGCCTTGCATCCATGAAGGCGCGGCCGAAGTCGAGATCCGCCTGATACTGGTTGTGTGCCGCGCAGCGCAGCTCGATGTTCTCGGGCGTAGCAGGTCCGCCCATCGCGAAGGGAGCTTTGTGGTGGAACTCGATGTTGCTGGTCTCGCGGCAGCGACGT
>Ga0134124_10000532_pt1 | contig 32052 bp, 37 predicted proteins | sample KB304_FD_96880 | JGI IMG/M metagenome (GOLD analysis project Ga0134124, IMG submission 96880) | Terrestrial soil microbial communities without Nitrogen fertilizer from Kellogg Biological Station, Michigan, USA - KB3-0-4 | ecosystem: Environmental > Terrestrial > Soil > Unclassified ... | reverse complement strand
GCCCGAGCGGTGCAGCGCCGCCAGGGCAGCGAGCGCCAATGCGCTCAACCACAGGCGCCAATGAAACGCCCGCAAAATCGTCCGCCCGGCGTCCGATTCCGCAAAGCCAGCCTCGACACGCACCCCGAAGAAAGTGGACCCGCGTCTCTGGGAACGTCCGGCGCTTCGATGCCAAACCGCGGCGTGGAGCAAGACCGCTCCGGCGAACAATGCCCTGATCATGACATCTGGAACTTGGATCATCCGTTCTCCAATGCTTCCGCCAAACCTCGCAACTCGACGGCGATGCGCCGGGAGCTGAGCCCGCGAGCCCTGATCCCGGCCACGAGATCCCGCAACTTGCGTTGAAAATCGCTGGCCACTTCCGGCCCAGGCTGCCGGGGCGCTGTGCGGTCCAGCACGCGCGCACCGTGGCCGTGAACGATTTCCAGAAATCCTTCCCGCGCCAGCCATCGATACGCCTCTGCGACGGTGTTGAAATGAATACCCAGATCGAGCGCCAGCCGGCGAACGGCGGGCAATGTATCGCCGGGCTGCAAGGCGCTTTCGACAATCAGTGTGCGGAGCTGATCCACGATTTGGCGATAAGCCGGAATCGCGCCGTCAACCTCGACCCGGATCTGGAGATTCTCGAGCGGCATATGGTGTACAGAGAGATCGTACACCACGGAGCGGATCGGTCAAGACCTCATGAAGCAGGGCAGGCGGACTTGACACCGTTCGACATTTAGCCAAATATCGAACTATGAGCAGAGTGTTCAAGGCGCTTGCCGACCCCACCCGGCGGCAGATCCTGCAGTTGCTGAAAGCGCGCCCGATGAATGCCGGCGAGATCGCAGAGCATTTCCCGACCTCCAAAGCCACGCTTTCGGCTCATTTCGCCGTGCTGCGCGAGGCCGGGCTGGTCGGCAGTGAAAAGAACGGCAAGAACGTCATCTACTGGCTCAATGCCTCGGTGCTCGAAGAAACGCTGCTCGCCTTTGCCGGCGCGCTCGAGCTCAACGTCAAATCCGGCCGCGCGCCCGCGCGCAAACTGGCTGCAAGGAGAAGCTGATGTCGGACACCACTCTGCCCATGACCGACATGGGTCCGTTCATGCGGCGCCACGACTTGAGATCGCGGCGTATCTTCATCGCATTGCTCACGGCCAGCCTGCTGTTCTCGGGTGGCACCTTCCTGTACGGCGTGCGCACACTCGGCTCACCCGCTGCGCTGCCGGGGCCCTTGTGGTTCGCGATGCTGTTCTATCCCTTCCCGATAGCCATTCTCATGGTGGGTCGCTTGGCCATGTCACGCAGGCGCCGACTGCAGGCAGACGCAAGCCTGCCCATGGATCCCATCGATGCGCGCAGCACCGTGCGCGTGGCCAATGCGGGAGCGGTGTACGCGGTGGGTCTCAGCGCCATCATGCTGTTGTCACAGATCGCCTCCGTGCTGAAAGTCTTTCACGCGCAGCCATTGCTGGATGGCGTTGGCGAGTGGTTCACCTGGCGGGCGGTGCCCGTCGTCACGGGCATTCTGCTGGCCTGGTTTGGCAACGCCTGGCCGTTGGTGCCTACGCCTCGCGGCTCCCATCCAGCCGTGGCGGTGATCAAGAATTTCAATCGCTACCTGGGCTGGATACTCGTGCTCCACGGGCTGCTCTTCATGGTTGCGGGGATGTTGCTGCCCAGAAATCCCCCGATCTACGCCATCGGGATCGGGGGGACTGGGGCTTCCATGATGCTTTGCGTAGCCGTGTGGGGTGTCAGTTTCCACCGTGCAATGAAGATGGCCCGCGCAACCTAGGCAGCGATGACTCGCATCAGAAGCGATACCCGATGCTCAGCGTCGTCTGCACCGTGCTGAGTTCCCGGCCGTCGGTCTTCACCAGCTTGTCGATGTAGCGGTAGCGTGCATCCAGTCCGGCGTAGATCGCGTCCGTGAAATAGAACTTCGCGCCCAGGCCGGCATTGGCGCTGAAGCCACCATCGTCGTCGAGCGTCTTGGTCGCGGTTCCCACGGTGCCGACGATGGGCCTGTCGGCATTGGCCCAGGTGTAGCCGGCGCCGATCGCGGCGTAGGTCTGAACCTTGTGTCCGCCCAGCTCGAGGCCTGGCGCCAAATCCACGAGCAAATTGGCATCGACGCTGTAGACGTCGACGTCGGTGTTTCCACCCTGGGTGTACCTGATCGCGGTGGGCGTGGCGCTGGCAGCCAGCTGCACTCCCAGGCGATTGCCGGACCATAAGGTGTAGCGGGCACCGAAGGTCGCGTCATCGTCGAGTCGCAGCGCAGGTCCCGCCGCGGGTCGATCCACGATTCGGTCACCGAAGGATGCGCCACCGAAGAACTCCACCTCCTGCGAGGGATCTGCGAAGGCCTGTTCACCGAATGAGAGTGTTCCCAGCACTGCAGCCACTGCCAGTGCGGATTGTTTGAGCTTCATGACCAAAATCTCCTTGAGCTTCGGCAATCAACATGACTGCCGTGACTCAGGAGATGGGTGCGCGCAAATGCCTCAGTAGATCTCCATCGCGGCAGAACAGCCTCTATCGAAATGGGTACACGGGAGCCCGTCGCCACCATGCCTTGGTAGGTTGCGGCGCGTCGAGGTTCACACGCTCGCCCATTTGCGGCGTTACCAGTGCAACGCCACGCTCAATCGTGATCCTCGAGATCTGTTCGAACGGGTCGTCCCAGGCATGCATCGCGAGATCGAAGGTGCCATTGTGCACGGGCAGCAGCCACAGGCCGCGCAGGTCCACATGCGCCTGCACCGTCTGCTTCGGAAGCATGTGCACATAGGCCCATCGCGGGTCGTAGGCGCCAGCCTCGATCATGGTCACATCGAAAGGTCCGAGCCGGCGCCCGATCTCCTTGAAATGATCGGAATAGCCCGTGTCGCCACTGAAGAACACGCGCAGGTCCTGCGTGTCGTGTGTGGCCGGATCGACGAGCACCCACGAACACCACAGCGTGCGATTGCCGTCGAAGAACGTGCGTCCGGAAAAGTGCTGCGCCGGCGTTGCGACGAAGCGGATGCCATCGATGCGGGTCTCCTGCCACCAGTCGAATTGCCGCACCTTGGAGGCGGGCACTCCCCATCGCTCCAGTCGGTCGCCCACGCCCAGCGGCGTGAGGAAGAGATCCGTCTTGGCGGCGAGTTTGCGCACAGTGGCGCGATCCAGGTGATCGTAGTGATCGTGCGACAGCAGCACCCCGCGCAGGGGTGGCAGTTCTTCCAGCGAGATGGGCGGCGCGTGGAAGCGCTTGGGTCCGAACCATTGCACGGGGGAAGCGCGCTTCGAGAACACGGGATCGGTGATCCAGAACCCGCCCTGCAGCTTGATCAGCAGCGTGGAGTGGCCGAGACGGAACAGGCTGCGGTCGGGCGCGGCTTCCACTTCTGCGCGGGTCAGCGGCAGCACCTGGGGTTCGGAAGCCGGCCGGGTGTTGGCCGGCTTGTTGAAGAGGAAGGTCCACAGATCTTTCATCGTGAGCCCCGGCCCCGGCACACGCGCCACCTTGTTGCGGAAGCGGTCACCGGCGCGCTGCGGCGACTGGGTGATTTCAGGGCGGTTCAGGGTGAGGGAGCAGGTACTCATTGCGGGACTCCGGATTCAGGACTTTACAAGTAGTACAGATGTTGTAAAGTCTGTTCCGGCCGTTTCCGCAATTCCATACCCCAAAAGGAGTAGGTGGCCCTTGGCTGAACCGAAGCTGGCCGCTCCCGGCCCGCGTCACGAAAGCATCTGTGACGCAGCCGCGAAGGTGGTCTACCAGTTTGGCTATCGAAAGGCCTCGATGGAGGCCATTGCCGAAGCGGCGGGCGTGTCACGGCAGACGCTGTACCTGCAGTTCCGCAACAAGGAATCCTTGTTTCACGCGGCGCTGGAGCACATCACATCCCGGATGCTCGGCGAGGCGCGCGCCATCGCGAGCCGACCGGGCAAGTCCACTGCGCAGACACTGTTGGCAATCTTTGAGGTGCTCTGCAGGGATACGCTGGAGCAGGCCTCACGCGTCAACCGCGTCGAACTGCTCGAAGTGGCCCGCTCGCAGGAAGGCGAGCTGTTCGCCCAGTTCGAGAAATCACTGCGTACCGTGGTCACGAACGTGCTGGCGAAGGCAGATGTCATGCCAGCGTGGGAACGGGATGGATTCACGGCCCGCGACCTGGCCTCCCATCTGCTCGACGTATCGAGTGGCATCAAGTCCAGCGCAGACAACCTGCAGGAATATCGCACCAGGATGTCGCTGGCGATCCGCGTCATCTGCGCGCGGGGAGAGGCGAGGGTAGCGCGGACGTTGTTGACGCAACAGCTATAGGTCGCATGGGCAGTCAGCGACCGTTGGCGTCCTGATGCCTTCAGATAGGTCTATATTGCTGGCGCCATGGACGATGTTAAGGACCGCGCCGCGCAGATATCGCAGCTGCCCCTGCGACGGGTGCGGGCCTATCTGATAGCCGTTGCCGCGCCTGCGGCTGCACTGCTGGTGCGCTACGTGTTCTCGTTCTGGACCGGCGACAGACCCTTCCAGATCCTTTTCGTCGTACCCATGATCGTCAGCGCTTATCTCGGTGGCTTGGGGCCGGGTCTGCTGGCCACAGCGCTGTCCGCACTCGCTATGGACTGGTTTGCGATACAGCCGGTCCACAGCTTTGCCATTACCCAGCCCGTCGAGGTCATCTACTGGTGCCTGCTGATCCTGGTCGGTGTGCTCATCAGCATCCTCAGCGGCGCACTGCATCGCTCGCGCGCGGACAACCAGAACGAAAGGCGGCTGCGTGCTCGGGCAGAGCAGGCGCTGGCGGAGCTCGATCGCAGCCAGCAACTGGTCACGGCCATCGTCGACAATTCTGCGGCGGTGATCTACGTGAAGGACCTGGAGGGCCGCTATCTGCTCGTCAATCGCCGCTACGAAGAGGCGTTTCACTTCGATCGTGAGGCGATTCTAGGCAAGAGCGATCACGATCTGTTTGCGGCGGAAGATGCCGATCGTTACCGCACCCTGGACCAGCGCGTGGCCGCGGGTGGCATCGCGCTGACCGAGGAAGAGACGGTGCAGCTGGACGGTGCCGTGCGCACCTTCCTGTCCGTGAAGTCACCGCTGCGCGACGCCACGGGAGCGGTGTACGGAACCTTTGGCATCTCCACGGACATCACCGAGCGCAGGCAGGCAGAGGAGACCGCGATGCGTTTCGCGGCCATCGTCGAATCCTCCGACGATGCCATCATCAGCAAGGATCTGCGCGGCATCATCACCGGCTGGAACCGCGGCGCAGAGAAGATATTCGGCTACGCGACGGCTGAAGCACTCGGAAAGCCGATGCTCATGCTGTTCCCGCTGGAACGGATCGACGAAGAACCTGCGATCATCGAGCGCATCAGGCGCGGCGAAAATGTGGACCATTTCGAGACCGTGCGATTGCGCAAGGACGGCGCGCGCATCGATGTGTCGGTGACCATCTCGCCAGTGCGCGACGAGCGCGGCCAGGTCATCGGCGCCTCGTCCATCGCGCGGGATATCACCGAGCGAAAGCTTGCGCTGGAGGCGGTGCGGCAGTCTGAAGTGCGCTACCGCACGCTGTTCGATACCCTCATGGAGGGGTTCTGTACCGTCGAGATGATCTTCGATGCGGCGGGCAAGCCGGTGGACTTCCGCTATCTCGAGGTCAATCCGGCCTTCGAGACGCAGACCGGATTGAAGGATGTGCAGGGACAGCTGGTGACCGATCTCATACCGGACCTCGAGAGCCATTGGTTCGAGACCTTCGGACGGGTTGCCGTGACAGGCGAGCCCGTGCATTTCGAGAACGAAGCCAAAGGCCTCGAACGCTACTACGACGTCAATGCCTATCGTGTGGGCGGTGCCGACAGCCCCAGGGTCGCGATCCTGTTCAACGACATCACTGCGCGCAGAGCGGCTGAGACCAAGGCGCGGCATCATCTGGTACGGCTGGAACTGCTCAATCGCATCACACGCGCCATCGGCGAGCGCCAGGATATCCAGAGCATTTTCCAGGTCACCATACGCACACTCGAAGAGAATCTGCCGGCTGATCTGTGCTGCATCTGCCTGCACGATGCGACCGAACAGCGCCTGGTCGTCACCAGCGTTGGCACGCACAGCGCGCCTCTGGCCATGACATTGGCACTGACCGAGCAGGCGCGCATCGACATACAAGAGAACAGCCTCGCCCCGTGTCTGCAAGGCCGGCTGATCTACGAGCCTGACATTACGCACTGTGGCGCTCCGTTGGCGCGTCGCCTGACTGAGGAGGGCCTGCGCTCGCTGGTCGTCGCGCCACTGCTGGTCGAGAGCCAGGTCTTCGGCGTTTTGATTGCCGCGCGCCAGCAGCAGCGAGCTTTCAACAGCGCGGACTGCGAATTCCTCAAGCAATTAAGCGAGCACGTCGCGCTGGCCGCGCATCAGGCCCAGCTCTATACCGCGCTGCAGGTGGCTTACGACGATCTGCGCCAAACCCAGAAGGCCGTCATGCAGCACGAGCGCCTGATGGCCCTGGGTCAGATGGCCAGTGGCATCGCGCACGACATCAACAACGCGATTTCGCCCGTGCAGCTGTACACCGAATCGCTGCTCGCAACCGAACAGACGCTCAGTCCGCGGGCCCGCGGCCAACTGGAGATCATCCTGCGTGCCATCGAGGACGTGGGACAGACGGTGGCGCGCATGCGTGAGTTCTATCGACCGCTCGACAACAAGCTGGCAGCTGCTCCCGTGGAGCTGAATCGCCTGGTGCAGCAGGTGGTGGAGCTGACGCGCGCACGCTGGAGCGACATGGCGCACCAGCGCGGCGTCTCCATCGAGATGCGCCTGGAGCTTGCGCCGGAGCTGCCCGCGATGCTGGGATCCGAAGGCGAGCTGCGCGAAGCGTTGACCAATCTGGTCTTCAACGCGGTAGATGCGATGCCCGACGGCGGGCCGTTGACAGTGCGGACTGCACTCGCCGGGAAATCGAATACCATCGTGCTCGAAGTGATCGACTCTGGTGTGGGCATGGACGAAATCACGCGCCGCCGCTGCCTCGAGCCGTTCTTCACGACCAAGGGCGAGCGTGGCACAGGTCTCGGGCTCGCCATGGTGTATGGCACGATGAAGCGGCACGGAGCGGAGATCGAGATCGACAGCACGCCTGGCAAGGGCACCACCATGCGTCTGAGCTTCACGGCAGCGACCGGACCGGTGACTACGGCTACGCCGTTGGTGCAGGCGGCAGTCGTGCCGACGCGCATCCTGATCATCGACGACGACCCGCTGGTGCTCAAGTCGCTGTGCGATGCACTGGAAAGTGATGGACACCAGGTCACCACGGCAAACGGCGGGCAGGAGGGCATCGACGCCTTCCGCGCGGCACAGGCGCAGGGCCGGCCCTTCCCCGTCGTCATCACCGATCTGGGCATGCCCTATGTCGATGGCCGCAAGGTGTCCGGCGCCATCAAGGCCGCGGCGCCCGAGACTTCGATAGTGCTGCTTACCGGCTGGGGCCAGCGTCTGGTCGCCGAAGGCGATATTCCGCCGCACACGGATCGCGTACTGAGCAAGCCGGCGAAGCTGCGCGAGCTGCGTGAGGTGCTGGCGTCACTATAAAACGATGGAGGGTCAGGATTTGCTCAGCGTACGGATTCGCCGGTCGTCTGAGCCTGCGTCAGATTTCATGTGGTAGTTTGAAGCCATGGACATCACCGAGTACTGGGCGACCTTTGTCTCCATCATTCTGGGACTCGGCGTCGCAGACCTGCTGGTAAACCTGCATCGGCTGATCCACGAGCGCCACCGCGTGCGCTGGGATGCCTTGCCACTGCTGTGGGCGCTCATCGCGCTGCTTTGGCTCTTCAACTACTGGTGGGCGGTGTCCGCGAACCTCGACGGCTCGCGCGACGCGCGCGTGGTGGGTCATTTGGCGCTGCTCGCGGTCGGACCCATCCTGCTGTTTCTTACTTGCGCCAGCGTACTGCCCCGTGCCCTGTCGGCAGATGGCGTGTGGAACATGTCGACCGAGTGGGCCAGTGGCCGGCGTGTGTTCTTTGCTCTTTTCGTCGGCAACCAGATATTCGCCTGGCTGGTGACATTATCCGTCGGCGCCTTCACCTGGAACCTGGCTGCCACCACGCGCAGCGTCGCACTGTTGATATTCGTTCTGCTGTTGTTTGTCAGGTCACGGCGCGTGGAATGGGTGGCGGCCACGGTCGTCTTTGCGCTGCTGATTGCCCGCATCGCGACGCAGCCGCTGCATTGAGCATCTGAGTACGCTGCGAGACGCTGCGAAAAGATTTCGGGGAAGAATCAAACCTGTTGCGTCCCTGATCCATCCAATCTGGGGACCAACCTTCCACCTCTTCGGAGCGCCGTTCATGAAAGGTGCCGGATTTCCTGCCGCCGTAGCCCTCTGTCTGTTGACGACCATCACGCAGGCCGCTGGATTCCGTTCGATCGAAGTCCCTGCGGACGCGGACAGCCCGGCGATCATGGGAGCGATCTGGTATCCCTGCCCCGAGCCGCCCAGTGACATCGATCTCGGCGCGCTTACCCTGCGCGGAGCAAAAGACTGTGCGATACGTGGCGACAAACTGCCCTTGGTGGTCATCTCGCATGGCAATGTGGGTGCCTTCTACGACCACTTCGACACCGCCGAGGCGCTGGCGGATGCCGGCTTTGTCGTAGCCAGCATCAGTCATCGTGCGGACAACGCTCCGCCCACATTTACCGACGGTGCCGACCCTTCGGTCATGCTGGCGCGGCCGCTCGACATCCAGCGCCTCATCAGCTTCATGATCGCGGCGTCGCCGGCCGCCGCCCACATCGACGCCACCCGCATCGGCTTCTATGGCTTTTCTGCAGGCGGTTACACGGGACTGGTCCTGCTCGGTGCCCGGCCCGAATGGGCCGCAGCGCTATGCCGCTTTTCCGCGGCGCTGCGTGCCTGCGCGTCGGCTCTCAGGCAATCGTTGCAGTGGAAGCCGATGCTGCCGGAGCGACGCATCAGGGCCGCGGTCGTCGCCGATCCGGGTGCGATATGGATTGATGCCAACAGTCTTGCGGCGATCAAGAAACCGATTCAGCTCTGGGAGTCGGAAACGGCGGGGCGTGGCCTGCCCAATATCGCCGTGGCGCCGGGCAGCGTGGCGACGCTGCACAAGGCGCTCGTGAGCCAGCACGAATATCACATTGTGCCAAACGCCGGCCACTTCGCCTTCGTGCTCTGCGGCCCCTCGATCAAGGCCATTCCCGAGTATTGCATGGATGCGCCTGGCTTCGATCGCGCCGCCTTTCATCAAAAGTTCAATGCGGAGGTGCTCCGCTTCTTCCTCGAACAGCTGGGCGTGCGGTAGGTATTGACGCCGCGCGCGATACAGTGCACGGTGATCGCCGCCGGCTTTTTCACCACGAGAACAACAACAAATGGAAGCTGTAGCTACACCGATTATTTCCGCCGAGTCCCGGGAACGCTGGTTCTTCCTCGCGATGGCGCTGGCGATCGCAATCACCGTGGCCACGGGCTTCAGCCTGTTCTACCGCGCGGGATTCTCAAGCTTCGCCTCGCCCTGGTGGGTGCACGTGCATGCCGTCACGTTCGTGACCTGGATCGTGTTGTACGTGACACAGAATGTGCTGGTCGCCCGCAATGCCATCGCACGCCACCGAGTGTTGGGCCGCATTGGCGCGGCGTGGGCGGTGTGGATGGTGATCGTGGGGCTGGTGCTCACGCCGATGAACCTCGCCGCGCACCGCGCGCCGCCATTCTTCACTCCGGCCTACTTCCTTGCGATCGACTGGCTGAACATCCTCGTTTTTGGCGCGCTGCTCTATGGCGCCATCCGCAACCGCAGGCGCACTGACTGGCACCGTCGCTTGATGCTCTGCGCCACGATATGCCTGATTGCGCCGGCCTGGGGTCGACTCGTCGTGTTGTCAGGCAACCCTGCGACGGCACCGGTGCTCGTCGCGCTGTTGCTGGCGTATGTGATCGTCGCCATGCTGTTCGATTGGGCCAATCGTGGCCGTGTTCATCCCGCCTATTTATGGGGTGGGGGAGCGTTGGTCTTCTTCGCCGTGGCAACCGAGCTGCTGGCGAAGCTGCCACCTTTTGTTGCGCTCGCCGGCCGCATCGCAGGGTGACTGCCGCTCCCGGCTAGCGCGCTGGCGCTCGCGCCGCGCCCGCTGCGTGTACCAGATGACCCGTTCAGTGCGCCTCGGCCGGCGCCGCCGGGCTGGCTGCGATCGGCCTCGGCAATAGCGGCACCAGCACCGCCGCCAGCACGAACCCCGCGCAGATCAGCACGAAGGTGTCCGAGAAGCTCATCGTCAGGGCTTCGCGCTGCACCAACGACCATAGCTGGCGCACTGCCAGTCCCTGTCCAGCCAGGGTATCCCCCAGTGCCGCACCGAAGCGGTTGGTCGCCTGCTGCACGTACTCGCTGAGAGCAGTGGGATTCAGGTGCTCGGCCAGTCGCGCGAAGTGCAGGTTGGTACGGTCGTTCAGCAAGGTGCCGCACGCCGCGATGCCAATGGCACCGCCCAGGTTGCGCATCAGGTTGAACAGACCCGAAGCCAGTCGCAGTCGCTGCGGCGCCAGACCGCCCAGCGTCAGCGTTACCGTGGGTGCGACTGCGAACTGCTGCGCGAAGCCGCGCAGCGCCTGCGGCAGCAGCAGCTCGCGCCAGCCCCATTCATGCGTAATGGGCGAGAAGCTCCACATGCTGGCGGCGAACAGCAGCACGCCGGCCAGCAGCAGCCAGCGCAGGTCGATGCGCCGCGCGAAGAAGGTGTAGACCGGGATCGACATCACCTGCGCGATGCCGGTGGTAAGCACGGTGAGGCCAATCTGCTCGGCGCTGAAACCGCGTACGCGTGCCAGGAATACTGGCGTGAGATAGATCGTGGCAAAGATGCCGATGCCGATGGTGAACGACAGCAGACAGCCGATGAGAAAGCCGCGGTTCTTCAATGCACGCAGATCCACCACCGGGTCGGAGTAGGTGAGGCTGCGCACGATGAAGGCCACGCCAGAGATGCCCGCGATCCACGCAGTGAGCCGGATGGTGTCGTCGGTGAGCCAGCCCCAGCGCGCACCTTCCTCCAGGGTGTATTCCAGCGTGCCGAGGAACAGAGCCATCAACGCCATGCCCAGGTAATCCGCCCGCTTCAGCAGCGAGAAGTCCGCCTTGTCGATGCGAACCAGCATGGGAACGGCGATGGCCACGAAGATTCCCGGCACCAGGTTGACGAAGAACAGCCAATGCCAGGAGTAGTTCTCGGTGATCCAACCGCCCACTGTGGGTCCGAGCGTCGGCGCCAGTGATGACAGCGCGCCCACCACCGCGGCAGCGATCACGCGCTGATTGCCCTGGAAGAAATGAAACGCCGTGGTGAACACCATCGGGATCATCGAGCCGCCGAGAAACCCCTGCAGCGCGCGAAACGCGATCATGCTGTGGATGTCCCAGGCCATGCCGCACAGCAGGCTCGCGGCGGTGAAGCCGATAGCCGAGAACGCGAACAGCCAGCGCGTGGACATCACGCGTGACAGCCAGCCGGAAAGCGGGATCACGATGATTTCGGCAATCAGGTAGCTGGTCTGCACCCAGGCCGTTTCATCGGGGCCGGCGGAGAGTCCACCGCCGATCTCCTTCAACGAGGAGGAGACGATCTGGATATCCAGCAGCGCGATGAAGAAACCCACGCACATCGCACCGAAGGCGAAGATGCGTGCGCCCATGCTGGGCGCTGCGGGCGCGTTCATGTGCGCGAGTCCTTCAGCGTGTTCACTTCTGCCGTCACCGACAGGCCCGGGCGCAGCGGCACGCCGGCCGCATCCTGAGCATCGATCACGATGCGCACCGGCACACGCTGCACGATCTTGGTGAAGTTGCCCGTGGCGTTCTCCGTGGGCAGCAGGCTGAACTGTGAGCCCGTGGCAGCGGCAAGGCTCTGCACATGACCGTGCAGCACGCGACCGGGGAGAATGTCTGCCACTACGGTCACCGGATCACCGGGGCGCATGCGTGCGAGCTGGCTTTCCTTGAAGTTGGCATCCACCCACAGCCCCTGCGTCGGCACGATGGCGAGCAAGCGCGAACCCGCGGTGGCATAGGCGCCGATGCGTGCGGTGCGGTTGCTCACCACGCCGTCGATGGGCGCGCGCAGCACGGTGTAGCTGACATTCAGTTCGGCGGCCTGCAGGTCGGCAGTGGCTGCGGCCAGTGCGGCATGCGCCTGCATTTGTTGCGTGGCGATCACCTCCAGTTGTCGCTGCGCGGCCTGCAATGCGGCGCCGACGCGCGTGCGTTCGGCATCGGCCTGCTTCAGCGTGGCATCCGCGCGCTCGAAGGCCTGGCGTGAGATGGCGGCGCTGCCTACGAGATTGGCGTAGCGCTGCTGGTCCTGCCGTGCGCGATCCCATTCGGCCGCGGCGCTGGCGATCTGCGCATGGGCCTGGTCGATCACGGCCAGTTGCAGCTGCCGCGTGGCGGCCAGGTTCTGCAGCAGCGCCTGCTGCGCTTGCACCGCCGCCTCGGCGCGTGCCCGGGCAGCGACGAAGTCGCGGTCATCGAGTGTGGCCAGCACATCGCCGGCGCGTACGGTCTGGTTATCCGTCACGCGGATGCTGGCGATGAAGCCCTGCACCTTCGGTGCGATGACTGTTGCATCACCGCCGATGTACGCGTCGTCGGTGGATTCCTGGTAGCGGCCTACGGCGTACCAGTGACTGGCGGCGGCGATGGCGGCTCCGGCGATGAGTGCTGCGCCCAATCCCAGCGCCAGGCGCTTCGTCAGTCGATGGCGAAGAGCAGTGCCGAGATGGACATCCGGGACAGTGTCGAGGGCTTCAGTGCTCATGGGAGACTCCTGGGAAATTCGTATGCGTTCAGCCTGTGGCTTCGGGATGGCTGCCGTCGTAGCTGCGGCCGGTCGGGGAGTAGCGCGCCTTGATTCGCGCTGTGGCGGCCGGGCCGGCCACCACGCGAAAGCGCGGATCGCTCAAGGGCAGGCCGGTTACCTGATCGATCAGCAGCGTCTGCACTTCCTTGCCCGTCTGCGTATCGATGAGCTGCACCGATTTGCCTTCGGGCGCGAAGTGGCGATTGCCCCAGTCGAGCAGGGCGAGCAGTACGGGCCGGAAGCTGCGACCGCGCTCGGTGAGCAGGTATTCAAAGCGGCGGCTATGGCTGCCGTATTGCTGGCGTTCGAGCAGGCCGGCATCCACCAGCTTCATCAACCGGCGCGTCAGCATGTTCGGGGCGATGCCCAGGCTCTGCTGGAATTCCTCGAATCGGCGCAGGCCCAGGAAGGCATCGCGCAGGATCAGGATGCTCCACCACTCGCCCACCTGCTCGAGGCTGCGGGCGATGGGGCATTGAGTCCGGCTGAGGTTTTTGCGCTGCGTCATGACGTGCCTATCAATTTGAAAGTGATGCCATCATATAACTATCAAAATGAAAGTCAATAGTGGCACGGGAAGCGACGGGGCCGGGCATCCATGGGCCGGATCATGGAGAATCAGGAGGCGCGACAAATTGCCGGTGTAACCGGCGCACGCATCAGGACGATCGATGCGCCGGGGCGAAGGTGATCTCGCGCAAACGAGTGTCAAGGAAAGTGAAATGAGCAAACATGCAGGCTCCTGTCTCTGTGGGCAGGTGCGCTTCGAAATCGAAGGCGACTTCGACCGCTTCTTCTTCTGTCACTGCAGCCGATGCCGCAAGGGCACGGGCACGGCACATGGCGCGAACCTGTTCAGCGCCACCGCCAAGGTGACCTGGCTTGCCGGCGAAGACAAGGTGACGCGATACCGGGTGCCCGATGCTCGCCATAGCAAGGCCTTCTGCTCGAACTGCGGCGGTGCACTGCCACGCGAAAGTCCCAGCTTGCTGGTGGTTCCGGCCGGCAGTCTGGACACCGACGTGCACACGAAGCCCACCGCGCACATCTTTGTTGCGAGCCGCGCAAACTGGGACAAGAACCTGGAACTGGTGCCGGCCTTCGATACGCTTCCATCCTAGAGAACTTCACTCGCTACGGGCACCTCGATGCTTCACCACGTCTCCCTCGGCGCCCATGCAGTAACCCGTGCTGCGGTCGTCGCCTTCTACCAGGCGGCACTCTCGGCTGGTGGAAAGGGCAACGGCTCTCCGGGCCTTCGACCTGGTTATGGCGATAATTACTTCGCCGCATTCGTCATTGATCCCGACGGGCATCGCCTCGAAGCAGTGTGCAAGGTTGGCGAAGTGTGAACCACCAGACTGAGCAGTCCTTGAAATCCTCCCGTTGATCGCCACTGTTCCGCCCATGCCGCAACCGCATCCGCAGATATAACGCGGCTCAGGGAGAGTCCCGTGACAGTTCTCGAAGGCGTTGTTGCCTGGTCGATAGGGATGATCCTGATTGCAGGCGCAGCTATATTGATACGAGGCGCCCGGCGCGGCGGCAAGGCGATCCATGTCATCGGCGCCGCGCTGACGCTGATGACCATGGGCAATGTGCGAGATCGCAGCAACGAAGCGGCTGAGGTTGCGAAGCAGCCACGCAAGAAGGAAGCGGGAGAGAGTGGCGATCCACCGAATGAGTAGGGAAGACGGGGGATGAAGCCCGCCATGAACTGCGCAGATGGGTATCGGCCATCGCAGCACGGCACCGTCGCACGGTAATTCGCGGAGCGAATAAAGACTCTCAAGGATTTCTGATGTCTGGAGCGTCTCAGGCTTGCGCGACGTCCACCGTGGGAAGGAGAGATTCGATGGATCGAAGACTGTTCATCTCGCTGCTGGCATCGCTGCCGGCGATCCGCGTGTATGCAGATGGGATTGCCTACCGGGAGGTACGCGAGGTCAGGGCTGCGCGCGATGGTCTGACTTTCCATCATCGCCACGACTGGAGCTCTCCCCGACTTGCTCCCATGTTTCTCGATCTGGCGCATCACGACAAATTCCTGTCGGACGCCAATGATTTTTCATTCGTGGAACTCACCGATGGCGACCGCATGCTGTTTCGTTCGCCGTCGCCCGCTCTGACCCACTTGTGGATTTCACCCGACGCGGAGTACTTCGTCGGGCTGTCAGACATCATGCTCTATAACCCATACCAGCTCATGGTGTGGAAACGCGATGGCAGCGCCAGGCATCGTGAGCACATTGCCAGCCACGTGGCAAAGCTGTCTGCTGCGCAGAAGCAGGAGTTCACTGAACGCTACCCCAAAGCGGCGCAATTTCTCGCCGATCGCTACTTCACGTACGGCGGCGTGGCTTACCTGGATTACTCCATCCTCGGAGTTCCGAATGCCATCGGGGATGAGGCGTGGCACTTCCTGTCCGGGTTTGCGATACCTCACCCCTATGGCGCGGACTTCAAGGAGTCCGTCACCAACACGATCGAATGGTTCGATGTCGCCATGCCGGATCTGGGCATCGGGCAGAGCGACGCCACGCTGAATCTGGCCCTGAGGTCGCCATCCGGACATCCCATTTCCATCCCGCTTTAGCGCTGAGCGCGCGCCAGCAGCTCACGCTGCGCTTCGGCGTTGGCCACCCGCAAGTAGGCCGGCACCATGTCCTGCGTCACCACTTCCAGCAGGATGCGGTTCTCCACCCAGAACTCATACAGCTCGAACAGCTTCACGCCCGGCGGGCCGCGCCAGAAGTGACGCGTGACCCAGCCCTCGCGGGCGCCGATGCGTTGAATGTCGGCGCGGTCCACATTCACTGAAATCAACGCGTGGAAGGCGGTTCCGCCAGAGGTCTCGCCGGCATGCCCGATCGCATGTCCGTCACCTTCGGGTAGCAACTGCGTGCGTTCCTCATAGATCTCGATGCCCGTGCCGTGGCCATCCTCCTGATAGACCACCCAGGCGTTAGGGAAGGGACCAACGAACGGCCCTGCATAGCCGCCGAGCAGTTCGGCCAGCACCTTGGCGACATGCGCCGGGTCGCGCGCGGGAATCGACACATGGTGGATCATGCGATACTCTTTTAGTTCGTAAGACTGACCAATATAGTCAGGAGTCCGAACTATAATGTCAAGCACCCGCGCAGAACCCGGCCTGCCGTTCATGGGCGCCATGCTGCGGATGGTCGGGCACGCCATGCAGCAGCGGCTGACCACCTGGATCGAGGCTTCCGGCTACAAGGACATCCAGCCGGCGCATTCTGCGGTGATCCAGCCGCTGTGGCAGCGGCCGGAGGGCCTGCGACTCACCGAGCTGGCGAAAGTGTCGCGCATCACCAAGCAGTCGATGAGCGCGCTGGTGTCCGAGCTGGAGTCCGCCGGCTACGTCACCCGTGCGCCCGACGCCAATGATGCCCGCGCCATGCGCATCCGCCTCACCGCCCGCGGCCGGCGCTATGGCACCGAAGTGCGTGCCTTCGCGCAGCAGACCGAATCGGAGTGGGCTGAGCATATCGGCGCGCAGCGTGTCGAGCAGGTGCGCGAGGCACTACACATACTGCTGACTAAGGTGCTCGCGGAGCAGGGTGAGCAATAGTAGGGTGGCGTCATGAGCGAAATCATCATCTGGACCCTGGATTGGGTTCCCGAAGGTCCACGCGGCTTCGTGCGCGATCTCAGGCTGCGCTGGGCCTGCGAAGAGGCAGGGCTCCACTATTCCGTGCGAACCGTGCCGTTCGAGGGACGCGAAACGAATCACCTCTCCCATCAACCCTTCGGCCAGGTTCCCTATCTGTCCGATGGTGACGTGGAGATATTCGAAAGCGGCGCCTGCCTGCTGCATCTCGCCCGCAAGAGCGAAAAGCTGATGCCGCGGGATGCGCTGGGAGAAGCGCGAACGGTTCAGTGGCTGATCGCCGCTCTCAATTCAATGGAGATGGTCACCGTGCCCTGGTGGTTCCTCGACATGACTGGCGCGAATGAAAACGGCCTGACGGGCTGGGTGAAGAGCCGCCTTGACCATGTCGAGAGGGTGCTGGGTGAGCAGCAATGGCTGGCGGCGAATCGCTTCACCGTTGCAGATCTGCTGATGGCGGATGTGCTGCGTATCCCGAAGGTTCGCGCCTTCGGTGATCGGCCTGCGACAGAGGCTTATGTATCCCGCGTGACGGATCGTCCTGCGTTCGAGAAGGCCCGCACCGATCAGTTGGCACATTTCGCTGCAGGCGACAGGAACAGATCCTAGGCGTCTACTCCCAGCGGGCAATCGAGCCGTCCGGCCGATCTGAAGCCTGTGCGCCAGTTCAAGCTTCACCGACATTGTCGATGCAGGTGATCTGTATCAGACTTGCGCAAACGGCCAACAAACCGAAGTCCTCACAGGGACCATGACCGAACTCATTGAAGACATCTACACCGAAGCCGAACCGGACGTAGACACGCTCGCGCATCTCGGCCCGCTCACTGGCCTGGCCGGCATCTGGACCGGCGCGCGCGGCGTCGACGTCAACCCGAAGGCCGATGGTCCGGAGGAAAAGGTATTCATCGAGACCATTGAGCTGCAGCCCATCGATGCACAGGCCAATGGACCGCAACTCTTCTACGGCCTGCGCTACCACACCCGCATCGTTGAGCCAGACAACGTCGAGACCTTTCACGATCAGGTCGGCCACTGGCTGTGGGAGCCGGCGACCGGCACGGTGATCCAGACGCTATCGATACCGCGCGGGCAGGCCGCAATGGCGATGGGGCGCGCGGCGCCTGATGCGAAGTCATTTCGCCTCGAAGCCGTGCGCGGCTCCGAGGTCAATGGCATTGTTTCCAATCCCTTTCTGGAGCGCGCGTTCAGGACAGAGCGCTACACCATCTCGATCACCATCAACGCCGACGGCACCTGGTCCTACGAACAGGAAACCCTGCTGGTCATTCCGGGACAGGTGCAGCCGTTTCGTCACACCGACCGCAACACGCTGCGCAAGATCGGTGAGCCCACGCCAAATCCCACCGCAATAGCCAACCAGAGGAAATGACATGAATCAGAGTTACGTAGCCCGCGCCGGCATGATCGCACTTGCCGCCCTGGTGGCAGCCTGTGGATCGGCGAAGCACGATGAGCCGACGGCTCTGCAGAACTACGTCGACCGCCAGGCCATCGAAACCACGCTGGTGCGCTACTCGACGGGCCTCGACACATTCGATGCCGACGTCTACGCCTCCGCATTCACCGAAGATGCCGAGTTCACCATGGAAGGCAAGGTGTTCAAAGGCCGCGCCGAGATCGGCAAGATCATCACCGACATGAAGGCAAGCCGCGCAGACCGCGCTGCCGACGCGGACAAAACCAATGATCCGCCGCCCATCATGCATCACGTGATGACCAATGCCGTCATCGACATCGTCAGCGCGGACAGGGCCCTGCACCACTGCTACTGGATGACCGTATCCGGCGGCCCGCAGATGTACAGCTTCCGTGTGGCGGCAGAAGGGCGCTATGAGGACGAGCTGGTGAAGCGCGACGGCAAGTGGCTGATCCACCGCCGCAAGATCGTGGAGTGATGCAGGCGCTGATCTTCGATATCGATGGCACGCTGCTCGATTCGTTCGAGGCGGCTGCGGGAATGCTGGGCGATGCCATCCGTACCGTGCTGGGTGACGTCCGCATCCGCGAGAAGTGGGGCATGTACGAGCATGTCACCGACATGGGCATTCTCGCGGGCGTCGCTCACGACAATGGTCTGGACATCACTTCTCGCATGGCGCGCGCAATCGAAGAGGATCACCTTGCACGGTTGCATCGCCATGTCGAGACCAGAGGCGCGTTTCGGGAGATTCCAGGCGCACGCGATTATGTAGCGGCGCAGCTGGCGCGCTCCGATGTATGCGTTGCCTATGCAACCGGCGCGTGGCGCTCATGCGCACTGATGAAGCTCGCCAGTGCCGGATTCCCGGTGGCTGGCGTTCCGCTGGCGACTTCCAACGATCATCACGAGCGCGCCGGGATCATGCGACATGCACTGTCGCAGCTACCCCAGCCGGTGGAATCGATCACCTACTATGGAGACGGTGAGTGGGATGTGGTCGCAGCCTCCCGCCTCGGATGGAAGTTTGTTCCGGTGGGGCCCAAACTCGGCGGACTGATGAAATTCGAAGTACAGGATTCGAATGCGCACGCACGGCACGCTGACCCGATGGAATGACGATCGCGGCTTCGGCTTCATCACGCCTGGTGATCGTGATGGACGAGCCTGCGAGGATCAGTTCTGTGGGCATTGAGTCGGCTAGCAGATGAGCGCCATGCCGCAGCTCGTCCCGGGTCTCGGCAACTGGGCCACTGCTGCGCTGGTAGGTCTCAGCTTCGTCACTTCGCTGATCACCGCCACCTTCTCGCTGGGCGGTGGCTCGCTGCTCATCGCCGCGATGACGCTGGTGATGCCGCCGGTGGTGGTTGTGCCGGTACATGGCCTGGTGCAACTCGGCAGCAACGCCGGCCGCGCAGTAGTCATGCGCGAACACATCCAGTGGAATTTCATCCTGTGGGTAAGCCTCGGCGCCATCATCGGTTCGGTCATCGGTGGCCGCTTTGCCTTCCTGCTGCCCGACAAATGGTTTGCAGCCATCATCGGATTGTTCGTGCTCGTGACCACCTGGCTGCCGATGCCGAAGATGATCGCACGCAGTCGCACGGTGCAGTTCTTCGGTGGTCTGGTGGTGTCGGCGGTGGGCATGGTGGTTGGTGCGGCAGGCCCACTTGTCGCAGCCTTCGTCCGCGGTATACCGGATCGGCGTCAGCTCGTCGCCACGCATGCCACGCTCAATGCGCTGCAGCACCTGTTCAAGGTCGTGGTGTTCGTGGCGATGGGCTTCGCGTTCCGGCAATACCTGCTGTTGATCATGCTGATGGTAGTGGCGGGATTTGCGGGCACCGCCATCGGCAGTCGCATGCTCACTCGCGTGCCCGAGCATGTGTTCCGGCTGGTGTTCCGGATACTGCTCAGCCTCGTCGCACTGGAGCTGATCTGGCAGGCGGTTCCATGATCAGTGGATCGTCGAAGGTCATTGGCGCCATGGCTGCAGGTTTTCTGGTGTCCATGCGCTGCGTTCCTGATTTGCTGTCACATGGCGATCGCAGTAGCGTGTGAGCCATGTCTGCGCCCGTCATCCTCTGGTCATCCGGATTGTCCGCTCTGGCAGGACTCAATCTGCTGTTGTGGGCGCGCGCGGCAGCCCGCCTGAAATGGCTTTCCTCCACGCTGCCTGACGAGATCCTGCGCACGCGACACCTGCAGCTGTGGCTGTCCGCAGGCTATGTGTTGGGCTGCGCGTTCCGCTCGGTGATTCCGGTCTATGACATTCCCCGCATCGCGTTGATCGATTCGCCACTGGCCAGTGTGCTGGTCGGCCGCAGCGTGGCCACGTTGGCGGAGTTGTGCTTCGTCGCGCAGTGGGCAGTAACGCTGCGCGAGGCCTCCCGCATGACGGGCAGCGTGTTCGGGCGCGTGAGTTCGGCGCTGGTGCTGCCGATGATATTCACCGCGGAGCTGTGTTCCTGGTATTCCGTACTCACCACCTCGAACCTGGGACACGTATTTGAAGAATCCCTGTGGGCGCTTTCCGCCACGTTGATGGCAGCCAGCCTGCTGGCCGCCTGGCCTCGTTGGCAGCCCAGCCACCGATTGCCGGTGGCACTGCTCAGCGCCATGGCCATTGGCTATGTGCTTTACATGGTGCTGGCGGATATTCCGATGTATGCCGGCCGCTGGCTCGCCAGTGAGGCATCGGCCGCTCAGTACCTCACCTTCACCGAAGGCCTGCGGGATATCGCTCGTCCGCATCTGGTCACCTATGCCCACGCCATGTGGCGGCACGAATTCGTCTGGATGTCGCTGTACTTCAGTGTTGGCGTCTGGAGCAGCATTGCGCTGATCCACTCGCCGCTGCCGGAAAGCGCGCCGGCCACGGCACCGCGCGGTGTCAAATTGGCCGGCCTTACTGCTGCCCAAACAGGGAGCGGGCGGGTGTAATAGTATTTTCCCCTGACGCGTGTGAAACTCTTCGGCCCTGCGACACAAAAGGGCAGCCTCATGAAGAAAAACCCTTTGTCTGGAAAGTCCTCGTTCACCCGCGCTTTGAATGTGGCGATTGCCGAAGCGCGTGATCTGGTCAAGCTGGCCAAGAAGAAAAGCAAACTGGCCAAGACCGAATTGAAGCAGGCGCGTGCGAAGCTGAAGACCGCGAAGCGTGCACGCAAGGAGGCCGAGGCCAAGGCGCGTGCGGCGCAAGCGGCCAAGCGCGCCGCCGCGAAGGAAGAGGCGGCAAAGAAAGCCGCTGCAGAGCCGCCAACCAGGATCAAAGCTGCGACGCCCAAAGCTGCGACGCGCAAGGCAGCTGCACCAAAGAAGGCTGCGCCCAAGGCGGCGAAGAAACCTGCGCGTCTGCGATTGGTGCGCAAGCCAGCTGCCAGTGCGCCCTTACCCGCGGTGGTCGATGATGGCGTCGAGCAGGCCGTGTCGGTGGCCGACTCGGGTGAGTCAGCGCAGACCACGGCCTAGGGGATCGCGATGCCGGCACGTCTCCGTGCCGGCGCAGCCCACATCGCCATTCTCCCCAGCCGCTCTTGGTGATCGGGTAGCTGCGCGCCCATAGCTTCCACCGCGCCATGCGCTCCCCTTTTCGATCCGTTGCGCATGCAACCTCGTTCGGAGTGCAGGACTATTCCTACACGGAGCGCTTCCACCCTGCGGAAGGCGCCCTGATATTCGGATGCGCTAGGCTTCCGATTGTGCGTCGGGAGGAGTCGCCCGGCCGGAGGCTACTCGCGATGAAACAAGCTGATCGTTGTGCGTCGGGAATTCCCGGCCTGGATGAAGTCCTGAACGGTGGACTGATTGCTCAGCGGATGTATCTGCTCGATGGCAATCCGGGCGCCGGCAAGACCACCCTCGCACTGCAGTTCCTGCTGGAGGGTGCGCGGCTTGGCGAGCGCTGCCTGTATGTGACGTTGTCGGAAACCGCGCTGGAATTGCGGGCTGTCGCCGCTTCCCATGGATGGAGCCTGGATGGCGTCGAAATCGTCGAGCTGATCGTCGACGAGGGCGCCCTGCACGGGGACGCGCAGCTCACCATGCTGCACGCCTCAGAGGTCGAGCTCACCGAGACGACGCGCAAGCTCATCAACGCACTCAATGAGCTGAATCCCACCCGGCTGGTGATCGACTCGCTTTCCGAGCTGCGGCTGTTGTCGCAGAGTTCGCTGCGCTACCGGCGGCAGATCCTCGCGCTGAAGCAGCTGTTCCTCGGACGCACCTGCACGGTGATAATGCTCGACGATCGAACCGCCGAGGGGCCGGACCTTCAGCTGCACAGCATTGCGCATGGTGTCATCAGTCTGGAGTCCAAGACGCCCGCCTATGGCCAGACGCGACGCGAGTTGCAGGTGCGCAAGTTCCGCGCCAGCTCATTCGTCAGCGGCCTGCATGACTTCAGCATTCACCGTGGCGGCATCACGATCTATCCGCGCCTCGTGGCCGCAGAGCATGTAACGCAATACCAGCGCGCCCTGATCGCCAGCGGCGTGGGCCCGCTCGACTCGCTGATGGGCGGTGGCATAGACAGGGGCACGAGCACGCTGCTGATTGGCCCGCCGGGCAGCGGCAAATCCACCATTGCTGTCCAGTATGCCAAGGCGGCCGTCGACCGCGGCGATCATGCTGCCGTCTTCATGTTCGATGAAACCAAGACGGCGTTGAAAACGCGCTGCACGGGCCTGGGCATGTCCTTGAAGGAAGGCAAGGGGCCCGGAGAAATCCAGCTGCGACAGATTGATCCTGCGGAAGTCTCGCCCGGCGAATTCGTGTCTTTGGTTCGCAGGGCCGTCGAAGAGAATTCCGCCAAGGTCATCGTCATCGACAGCCTGAATGGCTACCTGAATTCGATGCCGCAGGACCATTTTCTCACCGCGCAGCTGCATGAACTGCTTTCCTACCTGAACAATCGCGGCATCGCCACCTTCCTGGTGGTGGCGCAGGCGGGGCTGATGGGTCCTTCGATGACGTCGCCGGTGGAGGCCAGCTATCTGGCGGACGCCGTCATCGTGTTGAGGTATTTCGAGCACTCAGGGAATGTGAAGAAGGCAATCTCCGCCTTGAAGAAGCGCACCGGTGGTCATGAGGGCGCCATCCGCGAGATCTGGTTCGACGAGAACGGGATTCACCTCAGTGCCCCCTTGTTCAATTTGCGCGGGGTCCTGACGGGTGTTCCCGTCGAGCTGGGTCAGTTGAATGGCGCCGGCCCAGTGTCCGCGCACCGCGCGTGACAGATCAGCACCTCCGATCCGAGGAGGGTCGGGTGTTGTTGTTGCCGGCGACGCGTCGTGATGGTGAAGCCATCTGCGTCGTGCTTGCGCGAGAGGCCGTCGATTGCATCGTCTGCGATAGTGCGGCACAACTCGTCACCGAGATGGGGCGGGGTGCTGCTACGCTGCTGCTCACCGACAGCGCGCTGACGGGAATCGGCGGGCGGCACATCATCGAGGCCCTGCTGCAGCAGCCGCAATGGTCGGATCTTCCCGTCGTGCTGCTGGGCAGGGTGGAGCCTTCACCGGAAGCCGCGGAGCTGATCGGCAGGATGACGAACGTCACGGTGCTGGAGCGGCCGACTTCCAGCCGCACCCTACTCAGCGCAATACATGCCGGTGTGCGAGCGCGAATGCGCCAGTACCAGATGCGCGATCAGCTGAAGGCATTGCGCGATGCGGAGAACGCGCTGCGGCTGACCGATCGCCGCAAGGACGAGTTCCTCGCCATGCTCGCGCACGAGCTGCGCAATCCCCTGGCCCCCATGCTGACGGCCAGCGATCTGCTGCCGCGACTGGTGCCTGCGGGCAACGAGCGTATCGATTCGACCCTGCGCGTGATGAATCGCCAGGTGCGGCAGCTTTCGCGTCTGGTGGATGATCTGCTCGATGTATCGCGCATCACGCAGGGCCGCGTCGAATTGCAGCTCGACGTGATCGACCTGGAGTCGGTGGTGGCGCAGGCGCTGGAAAGCGTCGAGCCCATGATGAGGGAGAAGCGGCACACGGTGCTGAGTCATTCGGACGGCGCTGCATTTCACGTCCGCGGTGACCGGGCGCGGCTGGTGCAGTGCGTTTCCAACATCCTGACCAATGCCGCCAAGTACACAGACGCTGGCGGAGAGATTCAGATCAGCCTGCAGCGGCAGGAACGATCTGCGGTGATCTCGGTTCGCGACAATGGCGTGGGCATTTCGCCGGAACTGCTGGCCACCATTTTCGACCTCTTCGTGCAGAGCGAGCGCTCGCTCGATCGGGCGCAGGGCGGGCTTGGTATCGGCCTTTCAGTCGTGCGGCAGCTTGTGGGAATGCATCACGGCACCGTGACCGCGAGCAGTGCGGGCATCGGTCGGGGTTCCACATTCGAGATCCGCCTGCCTCTGGTCGACGCGCAGCCGAGCGATGCGCCTGCTGCCATGCGGGGGGAAATGGCACGCAAGCGCGTGCTGGTCGTCGATGACAACCGCGATGCCGCGGACTCCATCTCGATACTGTTGCAGACGCATGGCCATGATGTGCGCACCGCATACGAGGGGGTGGGTGCCCTCGCAATGGCTGCGAGCTTCCCGGCCGACCTGGTGCTGCTGGACATCGGCCTGCCGGGTATGAACGGCTACGAGGTGGCCAGGCAACTACGCTCCACGAACGCCACACTGCAGTTGGTGGCTTTGACCGGCTACGGCCAGCCTGAAGATGTGAAGCGCGCCATTGAAGCCGGCTTCGATGCGCATCTGGTCAAGCCAGTCGACTTCGAGCGTGTGCTGCAGGCTCTGGCCTAGTCTTCGGGCGTATCTGATCCGAAAATTTTCTTCTGTTGCGCCTTGTATCGCTCGATCAGTTCGCCGCGCTGCTGCAGCAGCCTGGACAGCTCTGGATTGCGGCGCGCAACTTCTTCCATGTTCTTCTGGAAATCCAGGCGTCGGCGCTCGATCTCTCCGGCCGCAGGCACGGGAGGTGAGCCCGCCATGCCCCTGCTCCGGAACGACTGCAGCACCTCGAACGCGGCCTTGCCTTCGGCGTTCACGGCCTTTTCCTGATACACCGGCTTGCAGGTGCGCTTGATGAAGCGTGTTCCCGTGCGCGCCTCCTCGATGCACTGGATGTCGAAATCCCTGATCGTGTTCAATTCGTTGTAGCGCGAGTAAAACTGGTCTTCGAGCTGGATGATCTCGTGACGCATCGCGTCGAGCTTCACGCGCTCACCGTTGACCACCACCTCATCGGTCTCATGCTTAGCCGCAGACTCTGCAGCGGAAACGTTCTGCAGAAGCGCGACCGCCAGAAGAGCTGGCAATGCCTTGTGAAATGAGAAATTCATGATGGTCTAGCCTACCGTATTCGGCCAATGCAAGGACCCTCTCGGGCATAATCCCGCCCGCAACAGCAGGAGCAGGAAAATGGAATATCGACCCCTGGGCCGCACCAATATCAAGGTGAGCGCCATCGGCATGGGCACGATGACCTTTGGCGAACAAAATACGGAAGCCGAAGGGCACGAGCAGCTCGACTACGCCTTCGATCAGGGCGTGAACCTCATCGACACGGCCGAGATGTATTCCGTTCCACCACGCGCCGAAACCTATGGTTCCACCGAGCGCATCATCGGCACCTGGCTGAAGAAGAGTGGCCGGCGCGACAAGGTGGTGCTCGCCACCAAGGTGGCAGGCCCGGGTGCGGTGCTGGGCGTGGGGCATGTGCGTGGTGGCGACAACAGCCTCAATCGCCAGAACATACTCGCGGCGGTCGAGACCAGCCTGCAGCGCCTGCAGACGGATTACATCGATCTCTACCAGATGCACTGGCCCAGCCGGCCGACCAACTTCTTCGGTCGCCTGGGCTATGAACACGCGGAAAGCGTCAACGGCGCACAGGCGGTGGCCATCGAAGAGACGCTGGGCGCAATGGGTGAACTGGTGCGCGCCGGCAAGATCCGCCACGTGGGGCTGTCGAATGAAACGCCCTGGGGCGTGCACCGCTATCTGCAGGCCGAAGCTCAGGGCCTGCCACGCATCGCGTCCATCCAGAATCCCTACAACCTCCTGAACCGCACCTTCGAGATCGGTCTGTCGGAAATGTCCATCCGTGAAGATGTGAGCCTGCTGGCCTATTCGCCGCTGGCTTTCGGCCTGCTGTCAGGAAAATTCCTGAATGGCGCGCGACCACCCGAGGCGCGCATGGTTCGCTGGTCGCGCTTCTCGCGCTACATGAACGAGTACGCGGTTCGCGCCACCGAAGCGTATGCAGGCATTGCAGCAAAGCACGGGCTGAACTTTGCGCAGATGTCATTGGCGCATGCGAGGCAGCAGCGTTTCATGACCAGCGTGCTCATTGGCGCCACCACCATGGAGCAGCTGAAGACCAATATCGGCAGCGCAGCCGTGACGCTGGATCGGGAAGTGCTCAGTGCCATTGATGCGGTGCATCGCTCGCATCCCAGTCCCTGTCCTTGAGGGTTGCTGCCGGCAGGACAATTCCTACTGTGAAGCCCTCACTGTCGGACTTAGGACGCCGTGCCCGGGCTCCTATAGTCGGGGTGCGAATCATTTGTTCGCGCCACGTACGAGGTGGAATCATGACCGGACAGACCGTCAATCCGAAGAAGCAGAATCAGGGCCAGAGCGCTGCCGATGAGAATCCTCCGGGCCGTGAGAACCGACCCACCGAGGATGGCGGCACGCGCCAGTACGAAGGTGGCAAGAATCCCGCCATGCAGGCGCAGCGCGGCCAGCGACAGGGCAGTGGTCAGCCGACTCAGCAGCGCCCGGAAGATCGCTAGACTGAAAGATCGCTGTCTTCCCGACAACCGGCGGACTGAGGCGTCCGCCGGCGTCGTTTGCGGCAATTGGCGCGTTACTTTGCCGCTTTGAACAGCGACAGATCGATCGAATCACCCACGGCCTTCAATCCTGCATCACTGCCATGCAGGTGGTCGCCCATGTGATACCCCTCGCGCATCTGCCGCGGATCAGCCGGATCCGCGAACGCCGTATCGATGCGCACATTGCCATCGAAGGCGCCGCTCTTCAGGATCCAATCGTTGATCTTCTGCCGTGCGGCTTCGCCTTCTTCCGTCCAGTAGCCCGCGCCTTTGTAGGGGCCGATGGGTGAGCCGATCACCTTGATGCCCTTGTCATGTGCGCGTTCGATGATCTGCTTGAAGCCTGCGATCATCTCTTCGACGCTGATTTCGGGCTGATCGAGGCCGGGAAGATTGGGCTGGCCAGGACCGCGACGCCCGAAGCGGTTGCCGATGTCGTTCACGCCTTCGAACACGATCACATACTTCACATTCGGCAGGCTCAGCACATCTTCATCGAAGCGTGCGAGCGCGGACTCACCCATGCCCGGACTCAGGATGCGATTGCCGCTGATCGCGGCATTGGCCACGGCCCAGTGCTTGCCCGCAGCCTGCAGTCGATTGGCGAGGATGTCGGGCCAGCGGCGATTGGCGCCGGCGGTTGCACCCACGCCGTCGGTGATCGAATCACCGAAAGCCACAATCGTGCCCAGTGCCTGTGGTGAATCCACTTCCACCACACTCAGGAAGGCACGGAACTGCGCCTTGCTGGCCGGAGTGAAGGGCTTGCCCACGAAATTGCCGGGTGGCGAAACTGCCAGCTCATCCACACCGGTGAGGTGGCAGGTGCAGGGGCCGGTGGGCTTGGGCAGGTAGAACTCCACCTTCAGTCGCGAAAGGCTGGGAACACTCAATTTGACGGCGTCGGTAGCAAACGGAGCTCCACGCGGAATCACCGCGCCAGCCTCACCACCGAATGTCAGCGTGCGCGATGAACCTGCGATCTCCTGTCCTGCGTCATCGATACGCACCACGCGCGCAGCACCGATGGCCAACGGGCCCGGTCCATAACGATTCGAAAAGCGCACGCGCAAGCGCTCGCCGCCTTCGCTGACACGCAGAATCTGCGTGAGCGTGACGTTGTCGTACGAGGCAGCAGCGAACGGGCCCTCGGTGCCCAGAGGCGCGTGTGGTGAGGCCGCCCAACTTGCCACCCAGGTGGCGTTGGCGGTTGCGGTGGCTGCGAGGCAGGCGATGCCTGCGACCAAGGCTGCGAACTGGCGAATACGCATCGTTTCCCCCTTTTGTTGGCGTCTTCCTTATCCTAAGGGATGGGTCCAGGGTGTCTGCAAGAATTACAGCAGGGGGTGGGCGATGAATCGAATTGCGAAAAAGGTCACCACGCGGGGTGTGGCGATCGCTTGTGGCGCACTCGCTGCGCTGCCGGCCGTGGCCCATCACAGCTCGGCGATGTTCGATCTCAGCAAAGAGCTCATGGTGGAAGGCACCGTCACCGAGTTCTCGTGGAAGAATCCGCACAGCTATCTCACGGTGAAGACGGCGAACGGCCCGCTGGTGCTGGAGCTGGGCCCGCCTTCGACGCTCAACCCGCTGGGGCTGCGGCGCGACGCGATTCATGTGGGTGACAAGATCAAGATCCGCGCTGCACCGCCGCGTCGTGGCACGATGGCGCTGGGCCGCGAGCTGATACGCCCTGATGGCAGCACGCTGCCACTGATGATCGGCGGCAGCGCGAAACTGCCTGCACCCACCGCGAAGGCGGCGACCATCGCCGGCACCTGGGTGCCGGAGGGCTTCTTCAAATTCGTCGGCAGCCGCGGCAGTTGGTCGTTCACCGACAAGGGCAGGGCGGCATTTCAGGCAGCCGACATCAAGAAGAGCACGCAGAACGAGTGCATCCCCGTGGGCGCCCCCCAGGTCATGATGTACCCGACTGCGAACCGCATCGAGGTTGGCAAGGATGAGGTGAAGCTGCACATCGACTGGATGGGTGCGGAACGCGTGGTGTACATGGACGGCCGCAAGCCGCCCGTCAAACCGACGATGCAGGGCTTTTCCACGGGCAAGTGGGAGGGAACCACTCTGGTCGTGGATACGTCTCATTTTGCAGAGCATCGTGAAGGCCTGGCATTGGGCATCCCTTCCGGTCTCGGCAAGCATCTGGTTGAACGCTTTTCACTGATCGACGAAGGCCGGCATATCAACTACGAGTTCGTGCTGGAAGACCCGGAATACCTCACGGCGCCCGTGAAGCAGTCGTTGCTGTGGAACTACAGCCCCGACCTGAAGCCCTCGGGTGTAAAGTGCGACGTGAAGTCGGCCAGCCGTTACCTGAAGGAAGAGTAGGAATCTCCATGACCCAGATTACCCGTCGCGAAGTTCTGTCATTGGCTGCTGCTGGAGCGGTGTTCGCCGCGGGATCCGCCAGCGCCGCGGAGTCGTGGACCGAAGGCAAGCACTACTTCAAGGTGGAGCAGCCGCCAACCGGCACCGTCGCGCCCGTGACGGAAATATTTTCTTACGGCTGCCCCGCGTGTAATGCCTTTGCGCCGTATATGCAGAGTATCGAGAAGAAGCTGCCGCCTAATTCCACCGACTATCTGCCGGCCTCCTGGATCCCGCAGGAGAACTGGCCGCTGTTTCAGCGAGCCTATCTCACCGCCAAGGCGCTGGGCGTGGCCAGAAAGGCCCATGATGCGATGTTCAACGCGGTGTGGACCACCGGCGAACTGGGCGTCACCGATCCGAAGACCCGGCGCGTCAGATCTCCTCTGCCCGGCATCCAGGAAGTGGCCGCGTTCTATCAGCGCGTGGCGGGGGTGCCGGCGGCCAAGTTCATCGAGACGTCCAAATCGTTTTCGATCGACACCGAGGCAAGGCGCACCGACGCGCTGATCAAGCAATACCGCGCCGAAAGCACGCCGACGCTCATCGTCAACGGCAAATATCGTTTCGAACCGCGGCTCGCGGGCAGCGGAGAGAAGGCCGTCGAACTCGCGCTGTGGTTGAAAACGCGGTAACCGCGGAATGCCCAAGGATGCGGGCATCGTTGCGGTTGTTGCTCTGGCGATTTCTGCCTGTGCCACAACTAACCCTGAGGAGCCTGGTTACCTCAGTGCCGATCAGGTGCACAAGCTCATTGTGGGCAAGACCATACAGGCCATCAGTCAGGAAGGGACCAACTTCCGTGTCTATTTCGATCCCGATGGCCAGCGTCTGGCGTTGGAGTCCGATGGTGAATATGCGCTGCCATGGCGCATCCTGCCGGACGGCACGCAGTGTGTTACAACCGGTACAGGTGACGACTGCGCACACGTGCTCCGGAATTTCGACGGTACCTACTCGCGCATGCGCGATGGGCAGGCCGTGACCCGGTGGTTGAAAATCTCCCCCAGCAAGGATCTCGGCACTCTCGCGCCGGGAACGTATGTGCGTCTGATTGCACCCAACCGATACCGCGTGCTGCTGGTGGCTGCGGCGGGCACAACCGAACAGCAGGCGCATGACAGCATTGGCAGAACAGCCAGCGGGATCTGCAAGAAGCAGGCGCCTGTGATGGGACTCTATCGACCCGAATCCCTCCAACGCAGTTCGCCATCATCTTCTGCTGGCATCACTGAGACACGATTCACGCAGGAGTTGTCCTGCGCGCCTTGAGGGCGTTGGTTGCTTGCCGGTTGTTTTTCATTCACCTAGGCTGTCGGCTTGCCGCGCAGGACAAATGATGCCCTCACCCGACGCCATGCTTCTTGAACAGCTCGCCAGGTCCGGCTCGGATCTTGCCAAGCTGCATCGCATCGACTTCACGCTGCACTTCCCGACGCAGAAAGCGGCCGAGCGCGCGGAATTCCAGCTGATCAGTCTGGCCTTCGAAACCACGGTAGAGCGTGGCAAGACCGGCGCCGACTGGGTGATCCAGGCGTCGAAGAATATGTATCCAGTAGAGTCAGACCTTATCGGTCTGCGCGACAAGCTCGAAGTGATCGCGAGGGAAAACCACGGCACCTACGACGGCTGGCGCGCCAAGCTCAAAACCCAGCCCTGACTGGGGGGCGGGTTGTCTTACGGTAGATGGCGGCCCCGTCCTACAGGGATCGGCCGGCCGCGAAGAACCATTCGGCTGTGGTTCAGGTGCGATCAGGCATCATCGCTCGCAACGGATTTCGCAAGAGTTCAACCGAGGATAAGGAAAATGAAGAAGTTACTCGCTGCACTGGCACTCACGGCCGCAGCTACAGCGGCACCCACATTTGCCGCAGATATAGGTGTATCCATCAGCCTGGGCGAGCCGGGCTTTTACGGCCAGCTCGACATCGACAGCGGTTATCGGCCGCGACTCATCTCCAGCCAGCCTGTGCTGGTGCAGCGTCGCTACCGCAACTTGGCGCCGATCTATCTGCGTGTGCCACCGGGGCACGCGCAGCATTGGAGTCGCTACTGCGATCGCTACAACGCCTGCACGCGGCCGGTGTACTTCGTACGCGACGACTGGTATCGCGATGTGTATGCGCCGCGGTATCGCCAGCAGCATCAGGGCAGGTGGAACGACGAACGCCAGGACCGTCGTGACGACAGGCGCGATGATCGGAGAGACGACCGCCGTGACGACCGCCGTGACGACCGCAGAGACGACCGCCGCGACGACCGCCGCGACAACAGAGACCACGATCGTAACTGAGGGACGGGTCGAAGCAACTACCGGGATTAGCCGGTAAGCAAGGCCGGTCCGGCGCATTACGTCGCCGGGCCGGCCTTTTTCATTGCGCGTTTGAAATCTCTTTCGGTGGGCACTTCACTGCGCCTGACATTCGGCTGACGTTCAGGTGAGCTCAGGCAATCTATCTCCCAAGGCCCAGGTTGGGGCACGAGAGGAAGAAGATCATGAAGAAGTTACTTGCTCTACTGGCATTGACGGCCGCCGCAGGCGCGGTCCCCGCGTTCGCTGGCGATGTGGGTGTATCAATCAGCATTGGTGAACCAGGCTTCTATGGTCAGCTGGACATTGGCGGCTATCGCCCGCGCGTTCTCTACAACGAGCCGGTGGTAATCGAACGTCGCTACGGCAACCTGTCGCCGGTGTATCTGCGCGTTCCGCGCGACCACTACCAGCACTGGAATCGCTATTGCGGTCGGTATGACGCCTGCGCGCGCCCGGTGTACTTCGTGCGCGATGACTGGTACCGCGATGTGTACTCGCCGCGTTATCGGCAGCAGCACTATGCGCGCAACTGGGGCTATGACCGCTACGACCGTCGCGACAACTGGCGGGCTGATCGGT
>Ga0134124_10000531_pt1 | contig 32075 bp, 35 predicted proteins | sample KB304_FD_96880 | JGI IMG/M metagenome (GOLD analysis project Ga0134124, IMG submission 96880) | Terrestrial soil microbial communities without Nitrogen fertilizer from Kellogg Biological Station, Michigan, USA - KB3-0-4 | ecosystem: Environmental > Terrestrial > Soil > Unclassified ... | reverse complement strand
GGCACGCCGCGCTCGGCGAACAGCCGCATCGAGGTCATCCCGCGCTCGTGCGGGACATGGCCGCCGCTGTTCATCCACACCGAGAGCGTCGACTAGCCGCGCGCCTCGCGCAGCCCCAGCAGGCGATCGGCCACGGCCTCCGGCGTGCCGTAGACGGCGAAGTCTCGAAGGACCTCGTCGTAGGGGATGTCGATCAACCGGTTGCCGGTCTCCATGCGCATGGTCGTCGTCGTCGACTTCGCCAGCGCCTGGCCGATCGAGCGGTAGAAGTGCATTGCGCTCGCCTCGGGCTCCTCGCGCGCCTGCCGCGCGGTCTCGGCCACGTAGACCGGCACGATCACGCCCACCTCGCCGCGGCCCGGATGACCCGCCGCCTTCCAGGCCTCGTGGTAGCTACCGATCCAGCTCGTCAGCTCGGAGATCGGCGAGGTGCGCACGGCCAGGAAGACCGGGTAGCCCATGCGGCCGACCATGGGATAGGTGTCCTGCGTGGTGGCGGCGATGCGGATGGGCGGGTGCGGCCGCTGCAACGGCTTGGGAACGACGCACACGTCGCGGAACTGGAAGTACGTGCCCTCGTGCGTGAAGCGCTCCTGCGTCCAGGACTTCACCAGGATGTCGAGCGTCTCGAGGAATCGATCTCGACTCTCGGCGTAGGGAATGTTGAAGCCCTGGTAGTGGGCGGGCAATCCGCTGCGGCCCACCCCCAGGTCGATGCGGCCGCCGCTGAGGTGATCGATGGTGGCGACGTCCTCGGCGATGTGCAGCGGGTGGCTGAGCGGGAGCACCTGCACGGCGATGCCGAGCTTCACGCGTTTTGTGCGCCCGGCCAGGGCCGCGGCGATGGCCAGCGGGGCGGCCAGCACCGAGCGATCCTTCTGGAAATGGATCTCGGCCAGCCAGATGGCGTCGTAGCCGCACGCCTCGGCCGCGGTCATCTCGGCCATGGCCTGCTCGAACGCCACGGCCTCGCTCATGCCGGGGGCCTGGCTGAACTCGGTGAAGAAGCCGAACTCGGTCCGCGCCGACTTCACGGGCGTCTCGGGGGTCATCGCGGTGCCGCCCACACTACCACAGCGATGAGCGCCCATGGGCGTCGCGCTACAATCCCTCTCGCGCCATGCGCATCGTGTTCTGGAACATCTGTGCCGGCGGCGGCGTGCGCGCCCCGCGCATCGCCGCCCGGTTGCGGGCGTGGGCGCCCGACATCGTGGGACTCTGCGAATTCCGCGGCACACCGCCCAGCCTCACCCTCTCCACCGCGCTGGCCGAGCACGGCCTCGTGCACCAGTGCACGACGGCCAACGGTGACTCGCCGGGCGCCAACGGGCTGCTGCTCGCCTCGCGCTGGCCGCTGCGCCGCGTGCGCGGGCGCGCCGAGCCGGCCGAGCCCGGCCGCTGGCTGCTCGCCGAGATCGCCGCACCGAGCCCGTTCACGACCGGCGTCATGCACGTCCCCAACCGCGTGACGGGCCGCAAGGACGTCTTCCACGCCTCGGTGCTGTCGATGATCCATCGCTGGCGGCGTGGCCCGGCCGTGCTGCTCGGTGACACCAACTCGGGGCGGCCCGAGGTCGACGAGGAAGTGCCGGTGTTCGGACCGCGCGAGGTCGCCTGGCTGGACGCGATCGAGCGGCTGGGATGGGCGGATGCCTTCCGATCACTGCACGGGCTCACGCGCGCGTACACCTGGTACTCGCCGAACGGGCGCAACGGCTTCCGGCTGGACCAGGCCTTCGTGAACCGCGCGCTCCAGCCGCGCCTGAAGGGGCTCGTCTACGACTGGGGTGTGCGGCGCCGGATCGGCGCCGGCCTGGCCCTGAGCGACCACGCGGCCCTCCTGCTCGACCTCACCGACTAGCGTTATACTCGGGTCCCCGACTGGGAGAAGGAGCACACGATGCGCTACGAGCTCATCTCCGCCGACTGCCACGTGGATCTCTGCTGGCTCCCACCCGATCTGTTCACGACCAACGCCTCGAGCGAGATGCGCGACCGCATGCCGTACGTCACCGAGGGCGCGCACGGGCCCACGTGGACGACGAAGCGCGGAGCCAACCTCGGCGTCATGAACGGGATGGGCTCGGCGGGACGAGTGTACGTGCCGGGCAAGATCCATCGCGCCGACCGCATGGCCGCCACCGGACTCTACGACGACGGCCGGCGCGGGATTCGCCGCCTGACCGATCCCCACCTGCGCGTGAAGGATCAGGACCGTGACGGGGTGCAGGCCGAGGTGCTCTACGGCGTGCTCGGCGCCAGCAGCCGTCTGAACGACCCCGAGGCGGCCGTCGAGGTCATGCGCGTCTACAACGAGTGGCTCGCCGACTTCTGCGCAGCGCAGCCGGGCCGGTTCGCCGGGCTGGCGTCGATCCCGAACAACCCGATCGAGGCGTCGATCGCCGAGGTCGAGCGTGTCGCCAAGCGGGGCGGCGTGGCCGGCCTCGACATCGCCAACTCCGCGGACCTCAAGCCGCTGTGGGACCCGCACTGGAACCCGCTGTGGGAGGTCATCAACGCCTCCGGGCTGCCGCTGCACTTCCACACCGTCGGCGGCTACGTCCCCGACCACATCCGGAAGATCGTGCTGATCGGCTCGGATCCGACGCGCGCCAAGGCCGTCGACGCGCCCAAGGTCGACCTGCCGGTGGCCCGGGCGGCGTACGCGACCAACATCACGGCGTTCCAGATCAACATGGCCAACGTCCTCACCTCGATGATCTTCAGCGGCGTGCTCGAGCACTATCCGCGGATCAAGCTGGTGCTGGGCGAGTCGGGCATCGGCTGGATCCCCTACGTGCTCTGGCGGATGGACGCCGAGTGGGAGGACCAGTTCAAGGACCTCTCGCTGAAGATGCCGCCGACAGGGTACTGGAAGCGCCAGTGCTGGGCGACGTACCAGACCGACCCGATCGGCGTGAAGCTGCTCGACGAGCTCGGCGTCGACAAGGTCATGTGGGGATCGGACTTCCCGCATCCGGACGGCGTGTGGCCGGACTCGCGCGAGTACATCCAGCGGGAGCTGGGACACCTGCCGGCCGACGTGCGTCGCAAGATCACCTGCGAGAACGCCGCGCGCCTCTACAGCTTCACTCTCAGCTAGACCGATGACCATCCTGCGCGGCGCGACGCTGATCGACGGCACCGGCGCCCCCCCGGTGCGGGACGTGACCATCGTCGTGCAGGACGGCCGCATCGAGAGCATCACCAGCGGTGCCGGCGGACCGCCGCCGGCCTCACGCGACGTCATCGACGCCTCCGGGCTCACCGTGCTGCCCGGCCTCATCGACTGTCACGACCACTTGGCCTCCCACGGCTACGAGCTGACGACGCGCTGGGGCCTGAGCGAGCCCTCCAGCACCCGCAGCGTGCGCACGAGCCGCGTGATCGAGCAAACGCTGGCGGCCGGCTACACCACCGTGCGGGACGCCGGCGGTCTGGACGCCGGCTTCCGGACGGCGGTCGCGGAGGGGCTGATCAAGGGGCCGCGTCTGCTCACCGCGATCGCGATCATCTCCCCCATCGGCGGCATCGGCGACCGCGTGAGCCCCTCCGGCCACGAGTGCGTGGTGCCGGACGACCCCGCGCTGCCGGCCGGTGTCGCCAACGGGGTGGAGGAGGTGCGACGGGTCGTGCGCACGATGATCCGCGCCGGCGCCGACGTCATCAAATGCGCGACCACCGGCGGCGCCTCCTCGCGCGCCGGCCACGGGCCCAGCGATCCCGCGTTCAATCTGGACGAGATGCGCGCGCTGGTCGACGAGGCCCACGCGCAGGGCCGCAAGGTCATGTGCCACGCGCTCGGCGGCTCGGGCCTGCGGCTGGCGCTCGAGGCCGGCGTGGACTCGATCGAGCACGGCTGCTATCTCGACGAGGACCCCGAGCTCATCCCGATGATGGCCGAGCGCGGCATCGTGCTGACGCCGACCCTGCTCGTCTACGAGTACCATCGCGAGTCGAAGGCGCCGCACGTGCGTGAGCGGGCGCGGGCGCTGCAGGAGCACCATCGCGAGAGCATCCGCCGCGCGCTGGCCGCCGGCGTGCGGGTCGTGGCCGGCACCGACGCCGGCGGGCACGGTCATCCGCCCAACGCCGGTGAGCTGCCCCTGCTCGTCGCCGCCGGCCTCACCCCGATGCAGGCCATCCAGGCCGCGACGGCCTGGGCGGCGGAGTGCGTGGGCTTCGAGCGTGAGATCGGGACGCTGGAGAAGGGCAAGCGCGCCGACCTCATCGCGGTGGCCGGCGATCCCCTCGCCGACGTCGGCGTGCTGGCCGACGCCTCGCGCATCCGGCTGGTCCTCAAGGACGGCGTCGTCGCGGCTCGCCGGTAGCATGGAGTTCGCGTTCACCGCCGAGGAGCAGGCGTTCCGAGACGAGGTCCGCCGTTTCGTCGACGAGCACCCGGCCGACCGGTACCCGCTCGACGGAATGGACGCCGGCTACGGCTCCGGCGCCCACTCCCGCGCGTTCATGGCCGAGCTGGGCCGCCGCGGCTGGCTGGGCATGACGTGGCCCCGCGCGCTGGGCGGCGCCGAGCGGCCCATGTTCTTCAAGCTCGTCCTGTTCGAGGAGCTGGCGGCCGCCGGGGCGCCGTTCGGCCCGCTGGCCGGCTCCTGGCAGACGGCCGACGCGATCATCGAGCTGGGCAACGCGCACCTGAAGCAGACACTGCTGCCGGCCATCGCGCGCGGCGAGGCGACGTTCTGGCAGGGCTACAGCGAGCCGGACGCCGGCTCCGACCTGCTCTCGCTCAAGACCGAGGCCAAGCGCGACGGCGATCACTGGATCATCCGCGGCCACAAGATCTGGTCGAGCCACGCCGGCATCGCGACCCACGGTCTCGTGTTCACGCGCACGAGTCGCGAGGCCCGGCGCAGTCGCGGCTTCAGCATGTTCGTGGTGCCGAACGGCACGCCGGGGATGCAGATCCGTCCCATCAGAAGCCTCACCGGCGAGGTCTACCACTACGAGGTCTTCCTGGACGACGTCCGCGTCCACCACGACACGATGCTGGGAGCCGAGGGCGAAGGTTTTCAGGCCCTGCTCAACGGGCTCGACTCCGACCGGTTCTGGGGGCGCTACTACAAGGCACCTGCGCTCGAGCGGGTGCTGCGCCAGCTGGTCGCCTACGCCAACACGACGATGATGAACGCCGCGCCGCTCGCGCGCGATCCCGTCGTGCGACGCCGGCTGGCCGGCATGGCCACGGACATCGCGGCGCTGCGCGCGCTGTTCTACCGGGCCGGCTGCCTGCTGCGCGACGGCGTGCCGATCACCTACGAGACGGCGGTCGCCAAGGTCATGGCCGACGAGCTGGGCCAGAAGCTGGCCCGGCTGGGGATGGACCTGCTGGGGCCGTGGGGACCGCTGCGCGAGGGCTCGCGCGGGGCCCGCCTCCATGGCCGGATCTCCCACGATTACCTGACGAGCCTCGGCCACACGATCGCCGGGGGCACCGCCGAGGTCCTGCGCACGACCATCGCCGTCCGCGGTCTCGGCCTGCCGGCCGACAAGCGAGCCTGAATGGACTTCGCGCCATCGCCCTCGCAGCACCTGCTGATCGCCACCGCCCGCGATTTCCTGCGCAAGCACTGCCCGCCGGAGATGATGCAGCGCCTGGCCCTCGACGAGCGTGGCTTCGACGAGCCGCTCTGGCGACGGATGGCGGAGCTGGGCTGGCCGGGGTTGCTGATCCCCGGCGATCTCGGCGGCAGCGACGGCTCGCTGCTCGACGTGATCCTGCTCGTCGAGGAGATGGGCCGGGCCGGGCTGCCCGGCCCGTTCGTGACGAGCGCGGTCGTGGCGACCCCCCTGCTGATCGCCGCCGGGACCGTCGCCCAGCAGAAGCGCCTGCTGCCCGCCCTGGCGGCCGGCGAGCGCATCGCGACACTGGCCCTGGTGGAAGAGGGCGGCTCGTTCGATCCGCAGGCCGTCGCGCTCCGATGCGACGTACCGGGACGACTGACCGGCGCCAAGCTGTTCGTCAAGGACGCCCACGTCGCCACTGATCTCGTCGTGGTGCTGCGGGGGGGCGACGCCCTCGTGCTCCCCGCGGACCGGTCCGGTATCGCGCGGCTGCCGCTCGATACGCTGAGCGGTGAGAAGCTCTTCGAGGTGACATTCGATGCCGTGGAGGTACGGGCGGAGGATCGGCTCGGCCGCGGCGTCGACGCGCTGGCGGCGGCGCTGACCGCGGGCGCGCTGGCGCGCACGGCCGAGATGGTGGGCGCCGCCCAGCGTGTGCTCGACCTCGCCGTCGAGCACGCCAGGACGCGCGTGCAGGGCGGCCGGCCGATCGGCGGCTATCAGGCCATCCAGCACGCCTGTGCCGATCTCGTGCGCGACGTCGACTGCGCGCGCGGGCTCCTCTATCTTGCGGCCTGGAGGGTCAGCGAGGGCGCGCCGGCCGACGGTGACGTGGCGACGGCCAAGGCCTACGCGGGCGAGGCGTGCCTGACGGTGGCCCGGCGTGGTCACCAGATCTTCGGCGCCATCGGGTACTGCGAGGAGCATCCCCTGCACCTGCTCCACAAGCGCATCCAGGCCGCCAGCGTCGACTTCGGCGACGCCGGGACGCACCTGGAGACGGTCGCGCGAGCGATCGGTCTGCAGTAGCTAGCGGCCGGCGCCCCGGTAGTCCGGGTTGGGCTTGAACGTCCCGGTGAGATTCCCCCGTCGATCGACCTTCCAGGCGCCGATGATCCGATCGGCCGGCACCACATCGTTGGGCCCGAAGGTGCCGTCGACGACGTAGACCCAGCCGCCGGGATTCCGCTTCGCCTCCTCTCGCATCGCCGGCGTCGGCTCCGGCAGGATCCTCTTCGTGCGCCGGAACGGCCACATCGCGGTTTCCCCCCGAGCACTCTAGCATCGCGGCCGTCTTGACTCCCATCACGCCACGCACTAGCGTGCAGGCGCATGAGCCACTTCTTCGCGTACCTGTCGCGGATGCGGTTCATCCGTCGCTGGGGCCTGATGCACAGCACGCAGGTCGAGAACATCCAGGAGCACAGCCTGCGGGTGGCGATGATCGCCCACGCGCTGGCGATCGTCCGCAACCGCCTGTTCGGTGGCACCGTGAACCCCGAGCGCCTCGCGGTGCTCGCCATGTACCACGACGCCAGTGAGGTCCTGACCGGCGATCTCCCCCGGCCGGTGAAGTACTTCAACCCCGAGATCGAGACGTCCTACCGCCGGATCGAGACGGTCGCGCGCGACAAGCTGCTCGGGATGGTCCCCGACGCGCTGCGGTCGGACTACGCGGCGTTGTTCCACCAGGACTCGACGACGGGTGCCGAGCACGAACTGGTCAAGGCTGCGGACAAGCTGTGCGCCTACATGAAGTGCCTCGAGGAGGTCACGGCCGGCAACCGCGAGTTCGGGGAGGCCGAGAAGACGCTCCGGCAGACGATCGAGGCGATCGACCTGCCGGAGGTCCGCTATTTCGTGGCGACGTTCGTGCCGAGCTTCCGCCTGACGCTCGACGATCTCACGTAGTCGTCGCGGCCGGCGTCGCCGGCGCCCAGGACGAGTCGATCGCCGAGACGGCCTCCTCCAGCCCGCCGCGGATCGCCTGCACGTTGGCCTGGGGCTCGGCCAGGGCCACGACGAAGCCGATGCGGCTGGCCGCCAGAAACAGCGTGCCGTCGTCGGCCGAGAACAACGCGGTCTGAAACGCACCGCGTCCCAGCCGGGTCGCACCCACCTCGAGATCGCGTCCGAGCGTGGCCGCCAGCGCGGCGACCGGCTCCATCGCGACGCTCGCCGGCACCTCGGCCGCGATGATGAAGCCATCGGGCGCCACCAGCAGGGCACCGCGCACGCCGACCACACGCGCGAGTCCCTGCACGACATCGCGCACCAGGCGTCCTCGTGAGCTTCCATCCATCTCCAGCCCCAGCCTCAATCGACTCATGACACTCTCCTGGTGCCCACCGACGGGGTCGTCTCGACGACCTCTTCTCTGGCGACGGCGAGCTCATGCTGGGCGGCCGCCCACAGGCGGTTGACCTCCAGCAAGCCCTGCGTGATGTGCGTCGAGCGCGGTAGCGTCAGCGCCAGGGTCAGCGTGACGTCGGCCCGCAGGAAATGCGTGTCGTCGGCGTCGGCCACGATGCCGCGCCGGAGGGGGCCGAGGCCGGCGCGTTGCAGTGTGGCGGCCGCGAATCCCGCCGCCCGCGCGAGACGACCCCCGGCCTCCCCGGCCGATTCAGGCCGCACCGCGATCACGGCACCGTCGCCGGCGAGGACGAAGAGGGCGCGGGCCGCCGCGGGCAGCCGCAAGCGGTCCAGGCGCGGCCGCGCGGGCGCCGTCGCGGGGCGGCGCGCGGCGAGGCCGTCGAGCAGGGCCTGCGCCTCGGGAAAGTCGGGATAGACGCGCAGCGCGCGCACCAGCGACTCGCGGCAGCCGTCGACGTCGCCCTCCTCCAGCGCGATCCGGGCCAGGCCGAGCAGGGCGCGCGGATGCGAGGCGTCGCGCTCCAGCACCCACCGGAACTCCTGCTTGGCCGGCACCGTCTTCCGGCGGGCGACGTGCAGGTAGGCCGCGAGCAGGTGGCCGGTAACGCTGGCGGGATCGAGGCTGAGTCCCTGGAGGACGAGCTGGGCGGCTTCGCCGTAGCGACCGGCGCGACGCAGGCGATCGGCGTGGCCGAAGAGCTCGGCCGGCGTCGGCTCACGCCGGGACAGCGCCGGCCACCACAATCGCGGGAGCGTGACGCTCACGAGAGCGTCACGCGCAGAACCTCCTGCGTCGTGGTCGTGCCCTCCAGCACCTTCGCGAGGCCGGCCTGGCGCAGGGTCTTCATGCCCTGGTGCTCGGCCAGCTCCCGGATCTCGGCGGTGGAGGCATTCTTCAGGATCAGATTGCGCAGCTCTTCGCTGATCGGCATCACTTCGTAGATCGCCACGCGGCCCTTCATGCCCGTGAAGTTGCAGGTCTGGCAGCCGCGGCCGCGGTGGAGGGTCAGCCGGCCGAGGCCCTGGGGCACGTAGCCGTACGGAACCAGCTCGTCCTCGCTGGCCTCGTAGCCCTCCTTGCAATCCCGGCAGATGCGCCGCCCGAGCCGCTGGGCCAGGATGAGCTGCAGCGACGAGGAGAGCAGGAACGGCGGCACGCCCATGTCCACGAGGCGCGCGACCGTCGACGGACAGTCGTTGGTGTGCAGAGTCGTGAAGACGAGGTGGCCGGTGAGCGCGGCCCGGATGCTGATCTGCGCGGTCTCGAGGTCGCGCGTCTCGCCGACGAGGATCACGTCGGGATCCTGCCGCAGAAACGAGCGGAGCACGCCGGCGAAGGAGCGTCCGATGCCGTCGTTGACCTGAACCTGATTGACACCCTTGAGGTTGTACTCGACGGGATCCTCGGCGGTCATGATGTTGTGCCCGGGGGCGTTGATCGTCGAGATCGCCGAGTAGAGCGTTGTCGTCTTGCCGGAGCCGGTCGGCCCCGTGATCAGCACCATGCCGTACGGCTGGTGAATGGCGTGGTTGAACTTCTCGAAGCTCCAGGAATCGAAGCCGAGCTTGGTCATGTCGAGCTGCAGCGCTTCCTTGTCGAGGATGCGGAGCACGGCCTTCTCGCCGAAGATGGTGGGCAGGATCGACACCCGGAAGTCGATCTCGCGACGACCGTGCCGGAGCTTGATGCGGCCGTCCTGGGGCAGCCGCCGCTCGGCGATGTCGAGGTTCGACATGATCTTGAGCCGGGAGATGATGGCGGGCTCCAGTCGCTTGGGCGGCGTCACCATCTCGTGCAGCACGCCGTCGATGCGGAACCGGATCCGCAGCTCCTTCTCGTAGGGCTCCCAGTGCAGGTCGGAGGCGCCCCGCCGGATCGCGTCCAAGAGCACCATGTTCACGAGCTTGACGACCGGCGCCTCGTCGGCCGACTCCTTCAGCTCGAAGACGTCGCCGGTGACGTCCTCCGTCTCGCTGATGATTTCAAGGGAGTCGCCGGCGAGCTCGGCCAGCACCTCGGCCATCGGCGCCGGCGTCGCCGTGTAGTAGCGGGCGATCGCCGCGCGAATGGACTTGCCGGCCGCGACGACCGGCAGCACGGCCAGGCGCGTCATCGCCGCGATCTCGTCCATGGCGATCACGTTGGTCGGATCGGCCATGGCCAGCGTGAGGCCGTTGTCGACCCGGCCCAGCGGCAGCACGTCGTACTTGCGCGCGATGTGGACAGGGACCAGCGCCAGCACCTCGGCCGTGATCGTGTACTGATCGATCGACACGGACGGCAGCCCGTGCTCCTTGGAGAGCACCTCCACCAACTGCTCTTCGCTGACGAAGCCGCGCTTGGTCAGCACGTTGCCCAGCCGCTCCTTCGAGCGACGATGCTCGCGGAGCGCGTCGTGCAGCTGGCCCGGCGAGATCAACCCTTCGGCCACCAGCAGGTCGCCGAGACGCTCACGACGCTTGGCGGGTCGTCCGCGGACGGCGACCATCGAGTCGGCGCGGGCGACGGCCGTCGCCGGCGTCGCGGCGCCGGCCCGACTCGGCGCGGGCATCGCGACGCTCGGTCTGGGAGCGGGCGACGACGAGGGCATCGACCGCGGAGACGTGGGTGGCGCCGGCGGGATCGCCCGCGGGGCGGTCGACGGCGGCGCCGCCGGGGCCGCGCGCGGGGGCGATGGCGGAGTGGCCGGCAGCGTCGGGCGTGGCGCCGGCGGCGGGGCCGCCGGGGCCGGGGGCGTCGGCTCGACGACGGGCGGCGCGGTGACGGCCGCCAGGCGATCGAGCGTCTCGGTCAGCCGGGACTGGTCCCCCAGCCGCTCGTAGATCTCCCGTAGTGACTCGAGGGTCGGCTCGTCGAGCCCGCCCGCCTCCAGCACGCTCTCGAAGACGGCGGCGGTGGCCAGGAGCTCGCGCTGCTCCTCGGGCGACAGCCGGCCGTCAGGCGGGGCGATGGTCGCTCGCGCGTCGCGTCTCCTCGGCGGTCAGGGGCGTGGCCAGCACCCCGACCAGCTTCGGCCGCTTGCGCGTCTCCTCGAGGGCAGCACCGATCGAGGCGCAGGCTTCCCGGGCGAACAGGCGCACCATGCCGATCGTGGTGCGCTCGTCGAAGATCGCGAGGAGGATGGTCTGCTCGTCCACCGTCGAGACGTGCATGCTCTCCTTCACGCCTTCGTGGAACAGGACCGAGAACTCGCTCTCGCCCAGCAGCTGGGCCAGGGCGGCGGTCGCGCTGAAGGCCGCCGCCGCCAGGGCGCCGATGGAGCCGACGTCGAGCGTGCGGGCGGTGCCGGCCTCGGCCAGCGGTTGGCCGCTGCGGTCGATGAGCAACGCCGCCGAGCAATTCGAGTCGCTCAAGAACCGCCGAAGGACGGCGTCGATGCGGGCTGCATCGCTTTCGTGGATCACGATGTCGTGGAGTCTCACGAGCGGACCTCCTGTGCTTGGCCAAACTCTTTGACGAGCACCATGCGCGACACCGTGTTGAGGGTGTCGAAGACGCCGGTGCCATCGAGGGCCACGGCCTCGAAGAACGGCACGCGCCGGGCGCCGCGATTGAGGAGATATTCGAGATAGTCGAGCGGCGCGACGCTCCCAAGGTCGCGCTTGTTGTACTGGATGACGTGGGGCATCGTCGCCAGGTCGAGGCCGTACTCCCGAAGGTTGTCGTCGAGGTTGCGGAGGCTCTCGACGTCCTCGCGCAGCCGGTCCCACTGCGAATCGGCCACGAACACCACGCCGTCCACGCCACGCAGCACGAGCTTGCGCGTCATGTTGTAGTGCGTCTGGCCGGGCACGGTGTAGAGCTGGAAGCGCGTGGTGAAGCCGCGCACGCCGACGGCGGAGACCGGCAGGAAGTCGAAGAACAGCGTGCGGTCGTCACCGGTGGCCAGCGAGATCATCTTGCCCTTGTTGTCGCCGGGCAGGCAGCGGTGGATGTATTGCAGATTGGCCGTCTTGCCGGCCATGCCGGGGCCGTAGTAGACGACCTTGAAATTGATGACGCGGGCGGCGTAGTTGATGATCGACACGTCAACGCGCCTCCAGCAGCGCCGCCGCCTGCGCGACCGCACGATGCGCGCGTCCGGCCAGCGCCACCTCGCCGGCGGCGGCCAGGACGGCCGGCGCCCCGCCGTGCCCGCGCAGGGGCCGCAGGACGGCGCGCTCGCGTCCACGCCGGAGCACCACCGACTCGAGCCGGCCCAGCGCCTCCTCGTCGTGGCGGACCACGAGCGTCTCGTGCACCGCGCGCGCGGCGCCGGCGAGCACGGCCTGGTCCTGGCCGCCGAACACGTACACGCTCGGCGCCGCGCCCTCCGCCTCGGCCACCGACATGGCGAGCGGCCCGAACGCCGCCAGCGCGCGCGTCGCCTCCCCGACGCCGCGATGTCCGTTGCCGTTGCTGGCCGGCGACGTGGCCACGGCCGGGAAGGCAATCGCGGGCGACGTCACGCTCGTCGTGTCACCGGTCGCGCGTCCCGCCCGCGTCGAGAGCATCTCCAGCATCGCCACCGCGCCACCGCGGCGGACGGTTGCAGCGAAACAGCCACGCGTGCCGAGCGGCGTCAGCACACACACCAGACGCGTCGTTCGGATCGTCACTTGCTCGATGCCCCATGACGCCAGACGTTCGACGAGCGGAGCCGCACCGGCCGCCATCGCATCGATCGGCTCGCGGGCCAGCGCGGGGGGCACGAAGCTCACGAGCGGTCGGCCACCGATGCGTCGAGCCTGCCAGTCGAAGGCGCCGAGCGGCATCAGGCCGAGCGCCAACGTACGCCCGAGCGCTTCGCTCTCCTCGTCGGTGACGGACGGTGCTGGGATGCCCGCGACGACGGCCGGCGCGGGTATGGGTGTGATGTCCAGAACCGGCGGGGCCACCGGCGCGGGCTGCGAGCTCACGACCATGGGAGCAGGCACGGACACCGCAACCGGCTCGACGAACGGGATGACGACGGCCGGGATCTCCTCGGCGACCACCGGCGCAGGCGCAACCGTCTCTAGCACCACTGGCTCCGGCGTGACCGGCTCGGGCTCGAGCTCGACCTCGATCGCGGCGGCGGTCACCGGCGCGCTCAGGGGCTCCGGAACGGCCTCGACGACCGGCTCGGGTTCCGCGACCGGCTCGGTGTGAGCCACGACGAGGGGCGCGGGCTCTTCCTTGGCGGCAGCCTCCTCCGGCGCGGGCGGCTCCGGCTTGAACGGCGCCGGGAATTGCCCGAGGTCGAACAAATCCGGCGCCGGCGAATGCACGTGGAAGACGTCCGCGGGGATCTGGCGCACGACCTCGTCCATCGGCAGCGAGAGCACCCAGCCTGGGAATCGCCGGCGCACTTCGATCTTGGGCATCGCCAGCGCGAGCTCGGGGAACTGGTCGTCGACCAGCGTCCACGGGATCTCGACCGCACCCTCGCCGAGCTGAGGGAGCACGAGACGGCACGGGATCACGATGACGTGCGGCTCGCGCACGCTCTCGGCGAGTCGCTCCGGTGGAAGCACGAACACATCGGGCGGCAGCTGGGCGGCGATCCGCTCGAACGGCACGCGGATGACCGGCTCGTCGATCGTCGGCGCGGCCGTAGCCTCGACCGGAGATGGCTCGGGTGCCGTCACGGCGGGGATCGGAGCCGGTGCCGCTACGACCGGCTTCGGCCTGGGCAACTCGACGACCGGCTTTGGCTTGGGCGCTTCGACGACCGGCATCGGAGCGGGCGGCGGCACGGCCCGGGTCCGCGCCGGCGCCGTCTCGACCGGCGGCGGGGGCGACGGCAGGGCGACGAGCGGAAGCGCGACGACCTCGGGAGGCGCGACGGCGACGGCCACGGCGGCCATCGGCGTCGGCACGCGGCGAACCCGCGGCGCGGGCTCCGGCTCGACCTCGGGCTCACGCGTGGGGCGGTCGAACACCGCGGTGGCCGGACCCGGCGCCCACGTCGAAGGCGCCGGCGCACGGAGGACGGAGTCCCAGTCCGGCGTCGAGGCGGCCAGCGGCAGGGCCGGCACCCGCGACATGGCACCGCCATACCCGGACTCGGCGCGCGCGGTGATCCGCAACGGCACGACGCGGCTGCGCCAGGCCAGCAACACGAGCGGCGCCGCCACCAGATGGATGAGCGGCCCCGGCGCGAACGCCCACAACGCGCGTCGCATGGCCCCCTCGAAGGACATCGGATACGTGAACGACAGCGTCACCCCGCTCAGGAGCGCGAGCATCGCGTTGATGCCGCACGCCGCGACCGCCCAGCCCAGCTTCCGGCCGACGGGCGCACCACGCAGCAGGGCGAACGCCAGGACGAGGTACAGCGCGGGGGGGACCAGCGCCACCGTCGAGGACGACAGAAGGATGGCGCGGCCCATGTCGGCCATGAACAACCCGGTCACCCCGGCGGCGGCCGCCACGGCCACCGCCACCGCTCGCAACGTACGCGATACCCGAACTCGTGTGCGATGCCTGGCCATTCTTCACACCGCCTGTAGCAGTTCGGAGATGGACTTCTTGGCGAAGTAACGGACCTTGCCGAGCGCCGAGGGCTCGCTGAGCGCGATCGCCAGCAGCGCCGAGGCGCCGACGCTGTAGAGCACGACCATGCCCTGGGCGTATTCGAGGATCATGCCGTGAAGCGGGCCGCGCCCGAGCTCACGCCCGAGGCCCTCCGAGGACTCCGTCAGGCACGCGCTGAGAGCACTCGCCACCGCCGCGTCGACCACGTCGTCACCCGACGCGTCGAGCAAGAACCCTTCGCGATCCGCCAGCACCGCCCACTGCACGCCCTCGATCGCGGCGAACTGCTTGAGCACGGCGGCACTGCCGGTCGTGGCCGGCGTCGACGCCGACGGCAGACCCGGCGACGTCGGCGCGACGATTGGAGTCGATGTGGCGGAGATCATCGTCGCCGGGGGCGGAACGAGCGGCTCCAGGGCCGGGCGGACGATCGGCGCTCGAGCCGGCGGCGCCACCGGGGCCGGAGCGGCCGCCGTGATCGGTGACGCCGGGATTGCCACGTGCCCGTTGCTGGTCTCGATGTGCCCGTTGCCGTTGAGGGCGACCGGCGATGGCATCAGCGCCGTGGGCGTCACCATCGGCTCTGGGGGCGCCGGCGGCGCCCCGGGGCCTTTCTCGATCGCGAGCAGCGCATCGAGCTTGCGCAGCAGGTCATCGGCGGCGAACGGCTTGCTGAGCACGTCGGCGGAATTCACGCGCGCCGCGCGCTCACGCACCTCGTCGTTGACGATGCCCGACATCAACAACACGGGGGTCCGTCCGAGCCGGGGATGGCGCTTCACGAATTCGCAGATCTCGTAGCCGTCCTTGTCGGGCATCACCACGTCGCAGACCACCACGTCGGGCTCATCGCGTTCGATCCGCTCCAGGGCTTCACTGCCGGTGGCCGCGCAGACCACCTCCATCTGGCGCCCCAGCAGCGCGCGCTCGACCACCTTGCGCACGCTGAGGCTATCGTCCACCACGAGGACCTTGGCCATCGCCTAGCCCTTCTCGTCGATCGCCGTCGCGCTGATGAGCAACAGCCTGTCGACGGTCTTGTCGATCGTCCGCGGGAGCCCGTTCGACTCCCCCGCCGACGACGGCAAGAAACAGAAGCGTCCAGCCCCGTCGGCATGGCAGGCGGCGAGGAGCGAACCGAACGCTTCCTCGCCGACGGCGTTGCGATATTCAGCGTGCACGACACGGCCCTTCTCGAAGAGGATCAGACCGCCGCCTTGCGGCAGCGCCAGGATGAGCCGGCCGCTCTTGCCGCCGGCTCCGATCGCCTGCGTCAGATCCGCGAGCTCCATGACTTCCAGCGACCCCTGGAACGTGCCGCTCGGCATCGAGGACAAGTCGGGGACCGACGGCGTGGTCGCCGGCCGCGCGGCCGCGGGCGGCGGCGCAGGCGTGCGCGCCGGCGGAGTCGCAGCCGGCGTGCGGGCTGGCGGTGTCGCGGCCGGCGTGCGGGCTGGCGGTGTCGCGGCCGGCCTGGCGCCCGGCGTCGAACTCGGGCGCTGCACAGCCGGTGTGGCCGGGACCCGGTTCCCGCCCGTGGTCACCGGCAATACCGGGGGGGTCTTGGCCCACGCGCCGTCCGGGCCGGCCGTGATCGCCGTCGCGTAACTCTTCGGCGGATTCGCCGGCGGCGGCGGCGCGGGCGCGGGGCGGATGCGTGGCACCGGCGCGCCGGGTGCCGGCGCGGCCTCACGCAAGACGGGCATGGGCGCCGGCAGCACGGGCGGGGCCGGAGGCGCGATCAACGGGGGCGGGGGCTCCGGCGCGACGACCGCGGCGACCTTGGCGGGCGGAGGCGTCGACGGTGCCGGCTCCACGGCCGGCCCGCGGTTGGCTTCCATCAAGCGCACGACCAGCGGCAGGATCGCGCCGCTCGTCATGCTGGGCGGCAGCACCAGGTCGACGCCGGCGGCGGCGGTTTCGGCGGCCGTGACCTCGTCGCCACCGGCCACCAGGACGAACCGCACCTCGCGCGTGCCGGGATCCGACTTGAGGATGGCGCAGAGCTCGTGGCCGTCCATATCGTCGATGCGAGCCCGGCTCACCACGACGTCGTGGCGGTTCCATTCGAGCATGGTGAGCGCGAAGGAGCCGCTGGAGGCCACCGTGACCTCGGCGCCGCCGGCCATCAGCGTCTCCTGGAGCGCGGGCGCTCGTCGAAGGTCGGGATCGACCACCAGGACCTTCATGGCCTTGCCTCCGCGCCGCCGTGCAGCGCCAGGGATTCGATGAGCCGCACGAACACGTCTTCGGTGACCGGCTTCGTGACGTAGTGGCTTACGCCGAGCCGGCGCGCTAGCGACTGGTGCTTGGCGCCGGACCGCGTGGTCAGGATCACGATGGGCAGCTCGCGCGTCGCCGGGCGGCGCCGCACGTCCTCGAGCAGCTCGTACCCGTTGAGACGCGGCATCTCGAGATCGGTCACCATCACGGCGAAGTCGCGCTCGCCCAGCCGGGCCAGCGCCTCGGTCCCGTCGATGGCGGTGGTGACGTCGAAGCCGGCCTTCTCCAGCATCTGGCCGACGAACTTCCGTACGCTGATCGAATCATCCACGAGCAACACGTTCCCCTTCCGGAGGGCCGCGTGACCGTTGCGCGACCCGTCCCGTCCGACCTCATGAACATCGTTCCCGTCGAGCGACGATGCGTCACCGGAGTGGGCCTGCGGCGGCCGCCGCGCGAGATCGCCGAGCCGTACCGGGTCGAGAAGCAGCGTCACCCGCCCGTCGGCGGAGACGGTCGCGCCCGCATAGGGGCCGACACCGTCGAGGAACGCGCCGAGCGGCTTCACCACGATCTCTTCCTTGTGCAGCACCTGGGTCACGGCGCAGGCGAAGGGCCCGGCGCCGCCGCGCAGGACCAGGCTCGGATGCGCCTCCGACGTGACCACCGGGATGCCGAGCGCGCGATCGAGGTAGACCAGCGGCAACCAGCGCCCCTCGACGAGCGCCGTGTCTCCCTCGGGCCCGGCTCGCCGCGCCTCGGGGCCGAGCATCGCGATCACGTGCACGGCGTTCAGTGGCACCGCCAGCAACTCGGTGCCGACGCGCACCAGCAGCGCCTCGGTGACGAGCACCGTCAGCGGCAGCCGCAGCGTGAACCGGGTGCCGGCGCCGGGGACCGTATCGACATCGATCTCGCCGTTCAGCCGGCCGACGTTGGTGCGCACGATGTCCATGCCGACGCCCCGCCCGGCGGCGGTGGTGACCTCCGCGACCGTGGTGAAGCCCGGCCGGAAGATCAGCTCCAGCGCCTCGCGCTCGCTCAGCGCTTCCGCGACTTCCGGCCGCAGGAAACCCTGGACGACGGCCTGCCGGCGGAGTCGATCGGCGTCGATGCCACGGCCATCGTCGGCGACTTCCACGACGACGAAGGCGCCTCGATGGCTGGCGCTCAGCGTGACGGTACCGGCGGCCGGCTTGCCGCGCGCGCTCCGCTCGTCCGGGGTCTCGAGGCCGTGGACGACCGCGTTCTGCACGAGGTGCAGCAGCGGGTCCACGATCTGTTCGATGATGCTGGCGTCCAGCTCGACCGACTCGCCGCTCGTCTCGATGCGCACGCTCTTGCCGGCCGTGCGGGCCGCCTCCTGGCCCTGGCGGATGAAACGCGTGTAGAGCGTGCCGATCGGCACCAGCCGCGCTCGCCCGAGACCGGCGCGCACCTCTCCGGTGAGCCGGTGCACGAGACCGAGATCCTCGCGCACGGTGCGGCCCAGGCCGGCGATCTCCGCCTGGACCTCGGCGATGTCCGAGGCGATCTCCGCCACGCTGCGAGCCAGCAGGGTGAAGTCGTCATAACGATCGAACTCCAGCTCGGCGAACAGCTCGGAGACCGAGCGCGGCGGCACCGTTCGCGCGCCGACGGCGTCGCCGGTCTCACGCCGGGAGGGGAGCCGGGTGTCGAGATGGCGCCGCTCGAAGTCGGTGACCGCCTGGCCCAGGCGGGCGCGGCTGGAGAAGAGCACATCACCGAGCCGATCGAGGTCACCGAGCCGGCGCTCGAGGGCGCTGCGGGCCACCACGAGCTCTCCGACGAGGTCCATGAGGCCGTCGAGACGCTCGAGCGCGACGCGGATGGTCTGTCGCGTGCGGCGTGGCGACGCATCGCGCGGGGCCGGGCGCGCCGGGCGCGGTGCCGGCGGTGGTAGCGGCAGTCGCGTCACCACCGATGCGGCTGGCACCGGTAGCGCCTCCATCGGCTGGATGGATGGCGCCGGCACCTCGGCCGGGGTACCGATGAGGAACGTGGTCACGCGCGTGCGAATGGTGGTCACGGCCGCCGTGAGGTCGAGCGACGCATCGGCCGCCGGGTCCAGCATGCGCCTGAACGTGTCGACCGCGTCGAGCGCGGCCTCCAGCACCGCCGGTGTCAGCGGCGCGCGGTGCGTGCGCACGGCCACGAGCAGGTCTTCCAGACCGTGGGCCAGCTCGCCGATCGGGTTGCAGCCGACGACGTAGGCCGCGCCCTTGAGTGTGTGGACCGCCCGGAAGAGGGCGTCCAGCTCGGTCTCGCTGGCGCCCTCGCGTTCCAGCCTCAGCAGGGCGCCGGTCATCGCCTCGAGGTGTTCGGCGGCTTCGGGTCCGAAGTACGTGAGGACCTCGTCGCCCTCGGCGAAGAACCGCAGCAGCTCGCGTCGCACCGGGTCGCGGTCGAGGTCGGCCGCGGACGTCGTCGAGATCGGCCGCACGACGCTCGGCGCCGGCGCGGCAGTCTCCTCGGAGCGGTGATGCTCGATCGCATCGAGCACCGACTTGAGCGCGCCCAGCAGGGCCGTGAGGTCGTCGGCCACGGCTCGACGCACGGGCGGCGCCGCCTGCGGCAACGGCTGCAGCGCGCGCTCCACCGCGTCGGCGAGCCCGGCGACCTGTCGGAAGCCGTGGAGTGCGGCGGCGCCCTTGAGCCGGTGGGTCACGAGGAAGAGCTCGTCCCACGCGGGCTCGACGCCGGCGGCGAGGCGACCGATCCCGTCCTCGATGACGGCGAACGTGTCCCACGCCTCCATGAGGAAAATGGACCGGAGAAATTCCTGGTCGGCCGGCTCGGCCATATCCGGTGTCAGGCCGTGGCCAACTTGAACCGTGACAGGCTCCGGGTCAGCTCGTCCGCCAGCTTCACGAGGTCCTCGACGGTCTTCCGCGTCTGCAGCACCGCTTGCTCGGTGTTGACGGCGACCTGGGCGATCGAGTGCATGGCCCGGGCGACGCCCTCCACACCATCGGCCTGCTGGGCGCTGGTCCGCGACATCCCCTGCGCCAGCTCCGCGGACGACGTCGACATCGCGGCGATCTCCTTGAGGTGCTCTTCCGCGCGGATCGTGACCTGATAGCCGGTCTCGACCTCGCGCGTGCCCTCTTCCATGGCCATCACGGCTTCCTGGGTCTCCGTCTGCACGGTGCGGATGAGCGCGGCGACATCCTTCGTGGCCTTGGCGGCACGCTCGGCCAGCTTGCGGATCTCGTCGGCGACGACGCCGAAGCGCAGGCCCGCCTCGCCGGCGCCGGCCGCTTCGATGGCCGCGTTCAGCGCGAGCAGGTTCGTGTGCGAGGCGAGCTCCTCGATGAGGTTGACGATCGCGGAGATCTCCAGCGAGCGGTCGCCGAGGCCCTTGATCTTCTTGGCGATGACCTGGACCTCGCCGCGGATCCGCTGCATGCCGGCCAGGCTGTTGTGCACCGCCTGGTTGCCCTTCTCGGCGGCCTCCAGCGTGTGCCGGGCCGCGCCGGCCGCGGATTGCGCGCTCGTCGCGACGTCGCGGACCGAGCGGCTCATGGCCTCCACCGTACGGCTGACCGTGGTGATCTCGCGGGCCTGGGCCTGGGCGCCGCCGGCCATCTGGTCGGTGGCTCCGATCATGTCGTTGGCGTTGGCGGCCACCCGGAGGGCGGCGTGCCGGACGTCGGCGAGCAGCGCGGCGATCTCCTCGACCATGACGTTGATCGAATCGACCACGTTGCCGAGCACGTCCGGGGTCACCTGGCCCCGGCGCGAGAGGTCCCCCTGGGCGATCTCCATCACGGTGTCCAGGAAGGTCTGGATGTTGCGCTGCAGCTCCTCGCGCTTGCGCTTCTCCTCGTCACGCTCGGTCTCGGTCATGACCTGCGAGCGCAGTCGCACCACCGTGTCGTTGAAGGTGTGGGCGAGCTGCCCGATCTCGTCGCGCGCGCTGACCTTGACCGTCTCGCTGAGATCGCCGCGGCCCACACGCTCGGCCACGCGCACGATCTGGCCGATCGGCCGCGTGAGCCGCCGGGCGAAGACGACCCCGGCCATCCCCGCCACCACGGCCACGCCGGCGAAGACGGCGAAGAGGAACCAGCCGGAGCGGGCGGCCGCGCCGTCGATGATCGTGCGGTCCATGCCCACGCGGACGGTGCCCAGGGTGCCGCCCAGCATCGGCACGCCGATGTCGATGATCCGTCGCGTCGCGCCGGTTACCGGGTCGGCGTACTCGATCTCCCGTACCTGCTTGGCGACGTCACCGGCGACGAGGTTCTTGTCCAGGAGGTCGGGCGGCACGAACGGCACGAACGTGTGGGCGATCTGCGTCTTGGCCGGGTCGTAGACCATGACGTAGGCCACGCCGCTGATCCCGGCGAACTGGTCGATCAACGCCTGCACCGTGGAGGCGTCGCGGGTCAGGATGAGGTCGACGCCCGACGAGGCCAGGCTGTTCGCGATGGCGGTGCCCTTGGAGGTGAACTCCTCGGTCATCCGCTGCCGCAGCGTCTGCACGGAGATGAACCACGTGATCGCCGCCAGCGGTACCAGCACCGCCGCGAGGAAGAGGACGATTTTGGCCCCGAGGCCGAACCGTGGCTTGCTGCTCTTCATGACCGCCGCCCCTCTCAGGCCTGCACGGCCGAGGTCCAGTCGGTGATCGGCACCCACCGCTCGCCGTCGACGCGAGTGAAGTAGACACTGTCGAGACCCTGGTGACGCTCGGGCCCGAAGCTGAGGGCCGCCCCGATGCCGAGGTCGAAGCCCTTCAGCGACTCCAGGGCCTGCCGGAAGCTGCTGCGGGTCGGGTTCGGCCCCGCCCGCCGCACGGCCTCCACCGCCACCCGAGCGTTCACGTAGCCCTCCAGGCTGATGAAGCTGTAGCGCTGCGGGACGTACTTGTCGTCGCGCAGGACCGCCGGGATGGACGGGTTGTAGCGGTCCATCAGGCCGCGGTACTCGACGACGCCGGGTAGCGTGACGTCGTCGTAGCTCGGCACGACCTGCGAGTTCACCAGCGCGCGCGTATAGTCGCGGCCGGTCGTCTTGCCGTGCTGGATGAGCAGCCGCAGCATGGCGTCGGAACCGACGAAGGACACGTTCGAGATCGGCACCGTCCAGCCCAGATCACGGGCGGTGCGCACGAAGGCGCCACAGCCCTGGTAGGCGCCGGTGCACAGCACGGCGTCGACGCCGGTCCGGCGGAGCGCGTTGACGGCGGGCGCGACATCGTCGTCGAACTTGGCGCCGCGCTGATAGGTCGTCTCGGCCGCCACCTTGGCCCCGCGCAAGGCCAGGGCCCGGCTCACGCCGTCGGTGCCGCTGCGGCCGTAGGCATCGGCCTGCGAGTACACGCCGATGTTCCGGGCGCCGAGCTGCCAGAACCGGTCGACGAGCGCCGCCATCTCCTGCCTGTACGAGGCGCGGACGTTGAAGACGTGCTCGACGTACGGCGCCTCGCGCTGCGGCTGCGCCCCCGTGAAATTGCCGACGAGCACCACCTGTTGCTCGGCGTAGCGCTTGATGACCGGCAGCGCCCGGGTCAGGGTCGGGGTGCCGACGTAGTTCGAGAGGAAGAACACCGAGTCCTTCTCGAGGAGCTGGATGGTGTTGCGCACGCACGGCAGCGGCTCGTAGTTGTCGTCGAGGCCCAGCACGGTCAGCGCCCGCCCGTACACGCCGCCACGTGCGTTCACATCGTCGTAGTAGGCCTGGGCGCCGCGGTAGAACTCGGTGCCGAGGCCGGCCGCCGTGCCCTTGAACGCCGCGCTCATCCCGATGCGGATCTCCTTGCTCGTCACGCCCGGGGCGCTGGCGATCGGCGCCTCGGCCGGGATCCACTTCGTGGGCGCCGAGCGCGACGGGGCCGCCTGGGCGGAGGCCACGGCGGCACGACCGAGCGTGCCGGGCACCAGCGCGGCGGACAGCAAGCGGAGAACGGTTCGTCGCTGCATCGTTACCCTCCTGGAGCGGGATCCCACGCACGGCGAATCGTGGCGAGCATCGCGCGCGCGTCGAGCAGCGTCGCGCGGCCGCCGGTGTCCGAGGCCAGCTCGCCCATGGCCAGATCGCCGGCCGCCGCCGGTGCCGGCTGCACGCCGTCGAGCACCGTCAGCCCCAGCACACCCTCGATGACCACGGCGGCGCGTCGCTCCCCGTCGGCCAGCACGAGCGCGCGGTCGCTGCGCGTTCCCACCGGCAGCCCCAGCAACGGGCGCGCCTCCACCACGGGCAGGACGTTGCCACGCAGGTTCATGACGCCGATCACGGCGGCCGGCGCCCCGGGTACCGGGGTCGTGGTCTCGAGCACGACGACCTCTCGCGCGTCGGTCACGTCCACCGCGAACGGCCGGCCCCCGAGCAAGACGACACAGGCGCGCCCGACGAGCGCAGCGTCCGGTGCGAGTGCCAATTCGGCCGGGACGGGCGTCTCAGTGGACAAATCGGCCCACCATCGTGAGCAGCTGGTCGGAGGTGAAGGGCTTGCCCAGATAGTCGTCGGCGCCCTGGCGCCGCCCCCAGGCGCGGTCGCTCTCCTGGTTCTTGGAGGACACGAGCACGACCGGCGTCGTGCGCGTGTGCTCGTTGCGCTTGAGCGAGCGCAACAGCTCGTAGCCGTTACGCTTCGGCATGACGATGTCCAGCAGGAGCACGTCGGGACGCTCGTTCGTCACCTTGTCCTCCAGCGCGTCGCCGTCGATGAGCGAGACGACCTGATGCCCGGCGCCGCGCAAGATCGACTCCATGAGCTTCAGCTCGGAGTAGGCGTCGTCGACGACCATCACCTTCGCCATCGGCTCCTCCCGCGCCCCGCCCGGCACGTCCGGGGCGCGTCCGCACGAGGCAGCGGGGGGTGCAACGCGATTGCCAAGCGGCCCCCTGGTGAAGGTGTGCGGAAGGCGAACAGGACAGCGTCTGACACTGTCGGCCCGTGGTCGTCTGCGCCTTCGCGGCACGCATCGGAAGCCGGGCGATGCCTCCCGGCGCCAAATCGCCCGTACCGGCCGCGCCACGGTGTCGCGCGTGTGGACGGAGTGACATATCATGTCGCCATGACGACACCGGCCCTGGCGACCGAACGCGAAACGCTGGAGCGCTACGAGAAGCGCGGGGCGTTGCTGCGCGGTCACTTCCGGCTCACGTCCGGCCTGCACTCCGACATCTATCTACAGTCGGCGCTGGTGCTCCAGCATCCGGAGGACGCCGCCGTGCTCGGGGAACGCTTGGCCACCCCGTTCCGTGCCGACCGCGTGCAGACGGTGCTGGCGCCGGCCATCGGCGGGATCCTCGTGGCCCACGAGGTCGCGCGCGCGCTCGGCGTCCGCGCGCTCTTCACCGAGCGCGAGAACGGCGTGATGCAGCTGCGGCGCGGCTTCACGCTGACGCCCGGCGAGCGCTGCCTGGTGGTGGAGGACGTCATCACGACCGGTGGCTCCACCCGCGAGGTCGTGCAGTGCGTCGAGGCGCACGGCGGCACGGTGGTCGGCGTGGGCTCGCTGATCGACCGCAGCGGCGGCACGGCGGCCTTCACGGTGAAGCGCGTGGCTCTGGCGACGCTGACGGCGGCGACCTATCAGCCCGACTCGTGCCCGCTGTGCAAGGGCGGCAGTCCGGCGATCAAGCCCGGCAGCCGTACCTGACGGTCGCCGCGCTCGAGTCGGTCGGGAGACGGCGATGACGACGTGGAAGGATTTCGCCGCGAGCGCCCCCACCCTGGCCCAGACCGGCGCCGCGTTGCTGAATCAGTTCGGCGTTGGCCTGGCCTTCCTGGCCACGGTACGTCGCGACGGGGCTCCGCGTCTCCACCCGGTGTGACCGGTCCTCTCCGGCGATCGCCTCTTCGTGCTCATCACGCCGGACTCACCCAAGCGGTACGACCTGGTTCGAGACGGTCGGTATGCGCTGCAGACCTTCCCCCAGCCGAAGCCGGGCAGCGACGAGTTCTACGTGGCGGGGCGCGCGCGGATCGTCGAGGATGAGGCGACCCGGGGCGAGGTGTTGGCAGACGCCCGCCACCAGGCGGACGCCTCCGAGATCGTGTTCGAGCTGGACATCGAGCGCGTCATGCACACGCGCTGGGAAAACGTGCTGACCGCCCAGATGCGCCCCGTTCACGAGAAGTGGCCCCCGCCGCGCGCATAGGTCGACCGTGGCGCATTGCCCACCCGAGCTGCTCGACGACCTCACCGCCCTCTTCACCGAGGTGCGCGGCTGGCGCGGGGTGATCGAGAAGACGCGCGGGGTCTTCTACGTGCGCCGCGCGCCGTTTCTGCATTTCCACCGTCAGGCGGACGGCCGGCGCCGCGCCGACGTCAAGGGGCCGCGCGGCTGGACGTCGTTCGATCTCCCCCATCCGCTCTCCCCCACGCGGCAGCTCGCGTTCCTTCGCGAGCTGCGACGACGGCACGCCGCCGCGCTGGCTCAGTATTCCGGCGGCGCGTAGACGGTCAGAAGGAACAGCGGCGTCGGCCCGGGATTGCGCACGTGATGGTTCGCGCCGGCCGGGATCGTGATCAGGGTTCCGGCGCCGGCGTGGTGCTCCTGCTGCTCGATACGCAGCACCGCGTCGCCCTCGATCACGTAGACGATCTGGTCGCCGCCGTGCTCCTCGGCCGGCCCGCCGTCGGCGCCCGGCGCGATCGTCATGACCGCGCACTGCGTCCGCGACGTCTGCTGGAGCACGCGGAAGAACTCACCGCGATGGCCGAGGATGGAGGCGACCTGCGCGCGGTCGTGCGTCTTCATTGGGTCAACACTCCGTTCTGGTACAGCACCACCGCGAGCCACAGGAGCTGACCGGCGACGAAGACGGCGAGCCCGTGCTGGCGACCCTGGCGGGTTTGCACGCGATACTGCCAGACGGCGCCGGCGACGGCGAGCAGCGCGAACAGCGTGCCGTCGTACGTCGCGATTCCATAGTGGTTGGCCAGCCCACCCACGAAGCCCCAGAGCACCCAGGCCCCCAGCCAGGCCGTGACCACCGAGATCAGCGTGGCCGGGCGCGAGCCCTGCCGCCCCGCCATCCGGGCGGCACCCATCGCGAGCAGGCTGCACAGCACGACCAGACCCCCGGCCAGCCACGCAAACCGCTTCACGCGCGGCCGCGGTACTCCGGCCGCCAGCGCAGCAGCCGCGTCTCGACCTGCTTGATCCCGAGCGCCATCACGATGCCGATCACGCCCAGCGAGATCAGCGCTACCATCATGTCGGCGGCGTTGAGCGTGCCGAGCGATTGGATGATGAGATACCCGAGCCCGCCGCCCGACTCACCGCCCAGGAACTCACCGACCACGACGCCGATGAGCGCGAAGGAGATGGACGGCGTCAGCGAGGCGAACGTCCAGGCCAGCGCCGACGGCACGATCACCGTGCGCATGATCTGCCGGTCCGAGCCCCCCAGGAAGCGCGCGGAGTGGATCAGGTCGGCGTCGACCGAGCGCGCGCCCTGGAAGGTATTGAAGAACACGATGAAGAAGACGATCGTCCACGCCAGCACGATCTTGGCCACCAGGCCGAAGCCGAAGATCATCGTGATGAGCGGGACCAGCGCGATGCGCGGCAGCGAGTTGAAGGCCACGATGTAGGGCTCGAAGATCCGGGCGAGCCGGTCGTTCCGGCCGAGGATCAGCCCGGCCGCGAAGCCCGTCGACACGCCGACCACGAAGCCCCAGAGCGTCGACTGCACGGTGGACAGCGCCATCTGCCAGATGGACAGGCGGACCTGGCCGGAGGCGAGATAGGCGAAGCGCTTGAGGATCAGTGACGGGCGGCTGATGAAGAACGGATCGATCCAGTAGAGTCCCGGCGTCCTCGAGATCGCCCTGACCCCGGTGAGCCACTCCCAGGCACCCACCAGCACGATCAGGATGGCCAGCCGCCACAGCAGCACCCGGGTGCGCTCGCTCATCACGCCCGCCCCGCGAACTCTTCGCCGAGCACGTGCCAGATGGCGCCGTACTCCCGGGCGTACTCGTCGCGCTCGCGCAGCTGGATCACGTCGCGCGGCCGCGGCAGCGCCACCTCGTGGATGAGCTTGATGCGCCCGGGCCGGCGGGTCATGACCACGATGCGATCGGCCAGCGTGATCGCCTCCGACAGGTCGTGCGTCACGAACACGACCGTCTGTTGTCGCCCTTCCCACAGGGCGAGCAGCTCGGCGTGCAGGTTGAGCTTGGTGTGGGTGTCGAGCGCGCCGAACGGCTCGTCCATCAACAAGATCTGCGGCTCGATCACGAGCGTGCGCATGAGCGCCACGCGCTGCCGCATGCCACCCGACAGCGTGGCCGGGAAGGCGTCCTCGAATCCGTTGAGGCCGGCCAGCGCGATCGCATCGCGGACGCGGCGCTGCGCCTCGGCGCGCGGCACCCCCCGGTACTCGAGCCCGACCGCGATGTTGCGGGCCACCGTGCGCCACGGGAACACGGTGTCCTTCTGGAAGACGTACCCGACCTGCGAGGGCACCGAGCCGGCCACACGGGTACCGTCGATCTCCACCGCGCCCAACGTCGGCACGACGAGCCCGCCGATCATGTTGAGGATCGTGGACTTGCCACAGCCCGACGGGCCCACGATGGCCACGAATTCCTGGTCGAGGATCTCGAACGAGACGTCCTGGACCGCGGCCACCTCGCGGCCGCCGTCGCGAAACGTCTTCGTCAGGTCACGAACGACGATGCGGGAACGCTTCACTCCGGTCAGGACTTGTACGTGGCCTGGGCCTTCTTCACGAAGGACTGGTCCACGGCCTTCGCGAAGGGGATCGGCTTGTCGATGGCGGTGGGGATGAAGACCTTGAGCCCGTTGGCGTAGTCCTTCTCGGCGATCAGGAGGTCCCAGTCGAAGATGGTCTTGTAGTAGCGGACCGTCTTCAGGACGTCCTCGCGCGCGAAGGTATCCATGTACGGCTTGTACAGGAGCTCGACGATCTCCTCGTCCTTCGCCTTGCGGATCCACTGCTGGGCCCGGTAGCAGGCGTTGACGTAGGCCTGCACCAGGTCGGGTGACTTCTCGATGGTCTCCCTCAGCACGTAGCCTACCGTGACCGGGATCGGGCCGCCGAACACCCGGTTCCACGCCTTCTCGTCGAGCACGTCGTAGATCGGGTGGCCGAAGCCCTCCGTCTCGGCCGCGAACTGCCACTCGGGCACCGCCATGATGGCGTCGAACTTCCCGGCCTTCAGACCGCCGAGCATCGTCGTGGAGGCACCGCCGCCGACCCACTCGACGTGGTCATTCACGGGCTTGCCGTCGGCGGCCTTGGTCCCGCTCAGAACATAGACGCCGTAGACGTAGGTCCCGGAGCCGATGGCGGTCGCGGCGACGACGGCCTTGCGCCCGACCAGCTTGCCGTCGCCGAGCGCCTCCACCGACTTCACACCCCTGTCGTACAGCTCCTTGCGCACGACGATGTTCGCGTACGAACACCGCCTGTCGGTCGCGAAGAGAATCGCGGTGTCGCGGCCCTTCTCGGTCGCCTTCAGCGGATGATTGGAGTCGCCGAGCCCGAACATCGCCTGGCCGGCCGTGAGCGCGTTGATCACGCGGGCGCCGCCGCCGGGCACGATGAAGCCCGGCACGCTGACCCCCTCGTCCTCGAAGAACCTCTTCTCCTTGGCCACGAGGTGCTGGCCGTAGACGAACGTGGATACGCTATGCGCCACCGTGATGGACCTGGCCTGCGCCCGGGCGATGCGGGGCCACCCGGCGGCGAGACCAGCGCTGGCGCTGGCGGCGGTGGCGAGAAATCTCCTGCGACTCCAGGTCATTAGCGATCCTCCCGGGCGGATCATAACATATTGACACTACAGAGAATTTCAGCCATTCTGGGACACTCGATGGTCCGGAGCATGACCGGGTTCGGGCGCGCGGAGCTCCGCGGCGACACGCTTGTCGTCACGGTGGAGGCGCGCTCGGTCAATCACCGCCACCTGGACGTGGCCCTGCGCGTTCCCCGGGCACTCGCCGCGCTCGAGCTGGACGCGCGCCGCGCCATCGCCGCGCGCCTGGAACGCGGGCGCGTGGACGTCTCCGTGCAGGTCGCCGCCGTCAACGAGCAGGCGTCGCAGCGAATCGTGACCGACACCGCGCTGGCCCGCGAGTACGTGGCGCGGGCTCGCGCGCTGGCCGCCGAGGTGGCCGATCTGGGCGTGACGGGCGGCGTCACCCTGGAGTGGCTGCTCCATCGCCCCGGCGTCGTGCGGACGGAGGAGGCCGAGCCGGCCGACGTCGTCGTGCCGTGGGCCGTCCTCGAGCAGGCGCTGGGGCGGGCGCTGGACGAGCTCGTCGCGCGCCGCGAGGCCGAGGGCGAGCGACTGGGCCAGGAGCTGCGCAGCCTGCACGCGGAGCTCGCCGCGACCGTCGACATCATGGCCGGCCGGGCGCCGGCGGCCGTCGCGCGACGGGAGCAGCGACTGCGCGAGCGGCTGCAGGCGCTGCTCGGCGCCGCCGGGGTGGACGAAGGACGGATCGTGACCGAGGCGGCCATCTGGGCCGACAAGGCGGACATCACCGAGGAGCTGGCGCGTCTGCGGGCGCACCTGGCCGAGCTGGCCCTCGTGCTCGACAAGGGCGGCGCGGTCGGTCGCCCGCTCGATTTTCTCCTCCAGGAGCTGGGTCGGGAGGTGAACACCGTGGCCAGCAAGGCCGACGACCTGGAGCTGAGCCAGGCGGCGCTGGCGGGCAAGGGCGTGCTCGAGAAGATGCGCGAACAGGTCCAGAATCTTGAGTAGCAAGAACGGCGCGGCCGTGCGGCTGATGAACGTCGGCCACGGCAACGTCGTGGTGGCCGGCCAGATCGTGGCGATCGTCGCCCTCGACTCGCTCCCGGTGAAGCGATTGATCGAAGGCGCAAAGGGCAGCACGAAGCTCATCGACGCCACCAACGGCCGGCGTACGCGCGCCGTCATCGTGACGGAGAGCGATCACCTCATCCTCTCCTCGCTCGAGCCGGCGACGCTGGCCCAGCGACTGGCCTCGGATCGGGGCCCGGCCGAGTGATCAGCCGCCGCGGCACGCTCTTCGTCGTCTCGGCGCCGTCGGGCGCCGGCAAGACGACCCTCTGCCGCGAGATGCGGCTGCGTCTGCACGACCTCGCCTACTCGGTATCGGTCACCACGCGGGCCCCGCGGCCGGGCGAGATCGACGGCAGCGACTTCCGGTTCGTGAGCGAGCCCCAGTTCCGTGCGATGCTGGAACGGCGCGAGCTCGCCGAGTGGGCGACCGTCCACGCGAACCTGTACGGCACGCCGGCGGCGCCGCTGGAGGCCGCGCTGCGGGACGGCCGTGACGTGCTGCTCGACATCGACACCCAGGGCGCGGCCCAGCTGCGCGAGCGGTACCCGGAGGCGGTGCTCATCTTCATCGTGGCGCCGTCCATCGGAGAGCTGGAGCAGCGGCTGCGCGAGCGGCGCGCCGACTCCGAGCGCGAGATCGCGCGCCGGCTGGAGCGGGCCCGCCACGAGGTGACGCTGTGGCGGCGGTACGACTATCTGATCGTGAATCGCGACGTCAAGGAGGCCATGGAGCAGCTGGAGTCGATCATCCAGGCCGAGCGCTGCCGCGTGGCGCGCCTGGCCCTCACCTTCCCAGACCTGGAGGTACCGAACTGATGGCGTTCCCCTCGCTCGAAGACGCGCTCAACAAGGTGTCGAACCGTTACCTGCTCGTCGTCCTGTCGGCCAAGCGCGCCCGCCAGCTGAACCGCGGTGCGCAGACCCGGGTGGACTCCAAGCACAAGAAGCCGACCAGCTCGGCCCTGGAAGAGATCGCCGCCGCCAAGGTCGAATACCGCGTGAAGGAAGAGGGCGAGACGAAGGGATGAGCGGAACGCTCGACGGCCGAGAGCTCATCCTCGGCGTCACCGGGTCCATCGCCGCCTACAAGGCGGTGTACCTGCTCCGCGAGCTGACGCGCGCCGGGGCCCGCGTCACCGTGTGCTTGAGCGAGCACGCGCGCGAATTCGTGGGCCCCCTCACCTTCCGCACGCTCTCGGGCCGGCCCGTCCTCACGAATCTCTTCGACCCGCAGAGCGACGCGGCGGTCGAGCACGTCACGCTCGCCGAGCAGGCGGCGGCCGTCGTGGTGGCGCCGGCCACCGCGAACCTGCTCGGCAAGGCCGCCCACGGCATCGCCGACGACTTCCTGACGACGATGTTGCTGGCCGCGCGCTGTCCGGTGGTCATGGCCCCGGCCATGGACGGGGGCATGTGGACGCATCCGGCCGTCGTCGCCAACGTCGCCACGCTGCGGGCGCGTGGCGTCGTCGTGATGGAGCCCGACGCCGGGGCGCTGGCCTCCGGCCTCAGCGCCCGCGGCCGGCTTCCCGAGGTGGATGCGATCGTCGAGACACTGCTCGGCGCGCTGACGCCGTCGCGCGATCTCGCCGGCGATCGCGTGGTGGTCACGGCCGGTCCGACGCGCGAGCCGATCGATCCCGTGCGCTACATCTCCAACCGCTCCTCGGGCCGCATGGGCTACGCCCTGGCGACCGCCGCGGCGAGGCGGGGCGCCCAGGTGACGCTCGTATCGGGGCCGACCGCGCTGGTGCCGCCCGCCGGCGCGGTGTTCGTCCCCGTGCAGACGGCCGAGGAGATGCGCGAGGCCGTGCTGCAGCACGCCGCGCGCGCGACCATCGTCATCAAGGCCGCCGCCGTCGCCGACTACCGGGTGCAGAAGCCCGCCGCCCAGAAGATCAAGGGCAAGCGTGACCTCACGCTGGAGCTCACGCCGAACCCGGACATCCTGGCCGAGGTGGCGGCGCGCGCCGGCGGCAGCTTCATCGTCGGCTTCGCGGCCGAGACCAACGACGTCGTGGCCAACGCGCGGGCCAAGCTCGAGGCCAAGGGCATCGACCTGCTGGTCGCCAACGACGTGAGCCGCCGCGACATCGGCTTCGACGCCGAGGACAACGAGGTCTTGCTCATCGACCGCTGGGGCGGCGGCCGTCCGCTGCCGCGCATGCCCAAGACCGCGGTGGCCGACGCGATCCTCGACGAGATCCTGGCGCTGCGCGTGGCCCACCCGGCGCCGAAGGCCGTCCGCTGAGCGAGGATCCGCGCGCCGCGCTGGCCGACGCCCTCGGCGATCTCGCCGCCACCCTCCGCTTCCATCGCGACCTCGGCGTCGAGAGCGTGCCGCTCGGCGCCGAGTTCTTGCAGTCGCCGGCCGAGGCGCTGCGCGCGCAGGAAGCGCGGCTGCGGGGCTGCCGCAACTGCAAGCTCTGCGAGGGGCGCCACTCGGTCGTCTTCGGCTCCGGCAACCCCGAGGCCGACCTGGTCGTCATCGGCGAAGGCCCCGGCGCCGACGAGGACGCGCAGGGCTTGCCGTTCGTGGGCCGCGCCGGTCAGCTCCTCACGAAGATGCTGGAGTCCGTGAAGCTCACGCGTGACGAGGTCTACATCTG
>Ga0134124_10000530_pt1 | contig 32081 bp, 47 predicted proteins | sample KB304_FD_96880 | JGI IMG/M metagenome (GOLD analysis project Ga0134124, IMG submission 96880) | Terrestrial soil microbial communities without Nitrogen fertilizer from Kellogg Biological Station, Michigan, USA - KB3-0-4 | ecosystem: Environmental > Terrestrial > Soil > Unclassified ... | reverse complement strand
CATTTTTTTTCTCCTCTTTCTTTTTTTTGATGCATTCAAACTTTAAGATATCACCCAAGATTTTGGCACACCAATCACATGTTTTAGTCTTATGTGTGGGAGGAGGAGATTGGAATTCTTTGATGAAGGCATCCGTCGGTTTTATGTTCATAATGTGCGTTTTGAGCATATGTTAGGAAGATAAGTAACAAAAAAAGAATTTTTAGTACAAGGGAATATGCCGATATATTTGATAATTTTCTGCATTTTTAGTTGATATGCCGATGAATTATTTTTTTCTCATTTGTCTACAAGCCACAGAGCAATATTTTGTGTTAGGAGGAGCATCTTTAAGTAATATTTTCTTACATAGATTGCATGTACGATAGACGATGGGTTGCCAATCAGGTTCATTATCAATCCAAGGGAGCTTATATCCACATTCAACAAGTGGATGGATTAAGTCTTGGTTAAATGTCATCGTGGGTGATTTTGGTATCGTCATGTGTTGTGTCTACTTCTTTGCTTATAAATTTATATGTTTTATTTAGCTTATCGCATTCAAGACAATTGGCATTATCGTATTTATAATCTTTAAACTTTTCTTGTTCACATGGCTTGCATAGACCAAATAACTTAATAAGATTAGATTCATTGGTCATTCTCTAAATCTCTAATGAATTTTTTAAGTGATTTTATAACATCTTCATGGCCATAATTCTCAACAAAAAGCATAACATAATCTTTGAGATATGTGTATGCATAAAAATTTACATCATCGCATTTGCAGTCTAAGCAATGTTCATTGCATTTTTCGCATTCTCCTGACATCATTTTTCCTTTGGTGCAGGAGGAAGTGGCATCCAGTGAGTCACCCCATAAATTGAATATTTTTTTTTATCTTCTGGATGAAGGTAATAAAATGAATGCCCGTCTTCCGTTTTTTCACAAAATCCATTTTCAAAAAATCCATCGAAAATAAAATTAAACTTACCTTTAAATTTTACTTTTTGTTTATCAGCAGGTAATTTATCTTCGATATTTATCCATTCATTCATCTTAGTCCTAATCTTCTTTAGTAATTTCGCAATAAAGACAATTGTCACTTGTTCCATCATAAACCATAGGCATATCACATAACTTGCATTGTCTGAATTCTTTTCCTTTAGGAGGCATGATTGTAAAAACTATTTCATCATTCATTTTTTTCTCTTTCTTCTTTCTTTTTTTCATAATCCTTGATTTTCATTTGCCAAAATTGTAAATCGAGCTTGGCATATTTTATTCTCATGTTAATATATTCTTCTTCACTTAAAACTCTTAAAGAGTCTAGAATTTCCGGCGCAAGAGTATATTCATTATCTAAGAGTTTATTTCTTCTAAATTTACATTCAGCGCATTCTTCATTCATTCTCTAATTCCTCTGGTGGTAAAGGTAGATAAAATCTTGATATTTCTTGTCTAAATCTTCTTTAAAAGAAGGATCTTCATTGATCAATCTTTCATAAGTGGATGAAAACTCATATTCGTTTTTTTCTTGCATTTCTTTTAATCTTTTTGGTTGAATTGTATAAACCTATTAAATATTGTTGAACATCATCTCTTGTTAACCATCTTGCCATTTCTTCAGAAACATAAAATTCTCCTTTGACACACTCATTTTCATCGAGAATACAAACAATAAATTTAGAATTTTCTTCGTTCATAATGTCTAACCTTTTTTTCTTCTTTCATCAGGACCAATAACTTTTTCCTGAATCATAATATGGGGAGTGCTCTAAATTAGGAATTTGATACCATCTATTATCCAAAGAATTACACAGTTGAGAGCTGACTAAGTTTAACACCTTGAACAATTGATTAGCTTCTTTACTTTTAACTCCATATGCCTGCCATAGTCTCTCCATATACGGTTCTAAAATCTCCTGTGCTTTTCTTAAATCACTAGCCAATTTTCTATGTTCTTCTTCATTCAGAGGATTTAATTTTTTTGCCATTTTACACCTTCGGCTGGTATTGTTCTGTTTCCTTTAACCATTTGAATATACTTATAGGAGTTTGTTCTACAGTGATAAAGTCAACTTCTTCGGGAATATCAGATATGCCAGTAAATTCTTTTAGATCTTCTAAACTCATTTCGCTTTTAGCAGCAATTGCAAAAGAACCAAAAATTCCTTCAAAAGTTCCCACAAGCAATTCAAATTTGTCATTGTTCTCATTCATGTAAAACTTTTCCTCAATGGCACAAATAAAATCATAACCTTCTTTGCAAAAACCTGGAATAATCCACCATTCTCTTGAATTAGCTTTTTTCTTTATTAGATCTCTCATTTCTGAATTTTCCATGAAATCGATCATACCTATCCCTTTTTATGTTTTTCTTTTATCACGTCTGATAATCTTTCTTATGTCGTATGTGCGGTACTCTCACAATATCGTGGGAGGGTTTCTGATACTTACGTTCATCCATTTTCCTGTTCTCAATGCACTCACAAGAACTTTCTTTCTCACAGTGTATTCTCAGCCATCGAAATGTTCCACATCATATTTTAAGCCACATGACTTACGACTTTTTGGTAATTCAATTTATCTTTTTTTCTAATGTTTTCAATAGCGGGTAAATATTGGAGATTTGAAAGACAGTGTTGTCCTCCTTTGGCAATTGGAATGATATGATCAACATGATAACCTTCAGGTCGATTCTTGTAGAAGTCTCTGATAAGCTTAATTTCATGCTTGTCAATTGCAACACCATTATTTTGCATTCTTGTTCTTCTTACAGCATTGATATGGTTTCCTTTTGCTCTGCATTCCTTTATGAATTCTTCTTTTTTAGAAATGAACTCATTATGATTTTCACAAAACTCAAAGAAGTTAACTGCATCTTTAATTCTTTCTTCGTGATAAAGATCTTCTTTAAATTCTAATTTTATTTCTTGAGTTTTTTCGTTTTTTCGTTTGAATCTTGTGCGTTGTTTATTCTCTTGTCGTTTAATATATTCTTCATTTGCACTCTTTGCCAGTTCTGAAGCTAAATCATGAGTTATTTTTAACTTTCTCATAAGGAGTAAAGCCGATACTCCCTTATGCTCTCTTGCCAAATCAAGAGCTTTTCTTTCGTAATTCATAACGATTTTTATAACTTGCTTTTTTCATTTTAAGTATCTACAATAACAGCGTGTAAATGACCTTCATCATTTATAAGTTAATTCTACCCCCTTGAGTGGGGGTTTTTTATTTCATGCATCTTTGTCATACAGATACTTCTTTTTTACTTTCTTAATCCGTCTCATCTTTCTGAAGGTGGTCTTAATTCTTTTTGGCTTTGGTGGGGATCCCTGTTCCATAATACCTCGGATGGTGTTTTTTAAAGGACATCTTTAGTCTCTCTCTGCTAATATGGACATATCGTTCAGTGCTTATAATGTTTTTATGTCCCATAAGATCTTGGATAATCCTTAAGTCAGCACCATTATCTAACAGATGGGTTGCAAAGGTATGCCTTAAGCTATGCGGAGAAACATTCTTGTTTATCTTAGCTAGTCTACTATAGTATTTTATGATTCTCCAGATTTCATGTCTATGAAGCTTTTTACCCTTTTTTGAGGGGAATAAAAGGTCGTCTCTTTTCTTCTTTTTGAGGGTGTTTAAATAGGATTTTATAGCCTCTAAGGCATATCTTCCGATAGGGAGAATCCTTTCGCTATTTCCTTTTCCTCTAATTTTGATAGCCATTTCATCGAGATGGTATATTCTAAGGTCGCATACTTCATTTACACGAAGTCCACATCCATAGATAATTTCCATGATTGCCCTATCCCTTTTTCCTTTTAATGTATTTAAATTTACCTGGTTGAAGAGTTTTTCAATTTCTTTAGAAGTAAGAACATCCGGAATAGAGTTTTTTACGTTTTTTGTTTGGAAGTCTGTAAAAGGATTTATTTGAATTAAATCCTCTTTTTTTAGGAATCTGAAAAACTGTTTAGTGGAAATAATCACTTTATTTATGGTGGAAAGAGCATATTTTTTTTGAGAAAGATACTCATAAAATAGTAAAATATCTTTTCGGCGAATTGATGCTAAAGGCTTCTTAAAGAATGTCAAAAAAATATTTATATCGTGTACATAAGACGTTACAGTATTATGGGAAAGCATTTTTTCCGCTTGGATATAGGTGATAAAAAGTTCAAAATATATTTTATTATTTTGTGACATCGCATGAGTATGATAAAAGATGGAAAATTTGCAATATATATATTATTTTTTTTAAGTCTATCTAGAGAAACTACCTATTGACAATAAGTTCGTTAAACAAAATAATTGGTCGGACTAAGGAGGTTTTTATGCAAATTCAGCTAGATATGTTCGAAGATATGTCTGATCTCGGAATCATGAAAAGAAAACTAGATCAAATTGCTGAAACTCACGAGAAAGTTAGAAAGAAGCAGTTTGCAGAATTACAGCTTCTCTCTAAGATTTGCTTTGCCCAAAATGAAAAGATCGATCAGCTTGAAAAACTTATAAGGGATAAAAACGAGGCAAAATAATTCTCCTTTGGCGTTGCTTGCTATCGAAACAGGTTCGGCATTGAGATATTTGCTTTCCTCGTCCCCGGTCGCGTCTAAAGTTATATAAGGGCTTTTCTTCTCGACAGATGGTGCATTTTTTCATGTTACTTGCTTCGGGGAATTGGCAAGCCACGCAAATGTTAGATTTAGGCATAAACGAGCTGGGGAATATCCAACGATCGCAGTTGAAGCATTGAATCTTTTCTATCACAAATTCCATAATGTATTAAATCCTCTGGTGTTAGAACAATATTTTTTGGAAATATTCTAATAACAGTTTGAGGCTCAGGATAATCAGGATGAATGATCTTGATACTGTATTTAATCGATACAGATGAATCACGATCGAAGAATAGACCTTCCATGCAGTCCATGTAAAACTTATGTAAATTGTCGCTGTCAGGTTTTTTTACATGATGGCATATGTTTTCTTGAAAAAACTTTTTTATGCTCTTAGATCCCTTGTTTGGTGGCGAAAAAAAGAAAATAAAACCAACTTCGGAAACTTCTGGTTTCTCGTAGTTGCGGGTATAGGGCATAAGCATTTTGCGTATAACCTGTTTTTCTTTTCCTCTGGGATCATAAGTGTGCGAATAGCCTCGTACATAAGAATGTCGAGGCCTTGCATAGGGAATGGAAGGACCTGGGAGTACAATTTCTAAAATGGCACGTCCTCTTGCTGAGCGTCTTGTGTTTTTAACGTTTCCTGGTATTTATCCAGGTAGTTGAGTAATGCGTGTTCAAACTTTTCTTTAACAGCTAAGTGATTATAATGGAAATACTTTTTTTCTCCGTTAACCTCAAAAGTGCGATAGGGAAAGTTGATAAATCTTTTGCCAAATTTATTTTTGTAAATCGTAATTTCGTTTATAGTTACAACATCTTCGATCCAATCAATACCGTCGAAATAGCGGATTTTCATTCGCATATTGACAGAGCCGAGATAGTTTCCTTCTGATTTGGATGGTGTGAATTTTAGTATTTCCATTTTTTTCTCCATTTTCTAGAAATCAAAAATTTTGAGGTTTATTTTAGTTGTGGGATGTTTTGGTTTTGAAACATGTTTTGATACATAAAAAGTAAGATCTCGCCTCCTACCTGAAATTAAACGTGTTTTTGACACATAAAATCATTGGCACAATCCTTGCATTAGCGATTTCTTGTAATCTTCAAAAGATTTATCCAAGTCTTTTTTGATTCTTGTCTTTTCTCTTTCGTTAACATTTTGAGGTTGTGATAATTGAGAATTACAATAATGATCAAAATTGGTTTTAGCATGCTTTAAAGCTTGTTTATACTCATCTTTATCTTCTCTAGATGCATTAAAAAGGTCCAATAATGCCTTTAAAAGAGCGTTAAAGGTGGGTGTAAATGCAAACTTTCGTTGTTTTTCAGGCAGAAAAGCTACCAAATTTTCCTCTTCAGAATATGGAAGTCCTTCAGGATCAAATCTTAGCATTTTCAAAAACCTCGCTTGATACGATGATGATTGTATTGTCTTCAGAGTTTATTCTGCGCTGGGTTCTTTCTCCTAACAGTTCTTTCATAGCATTCCAACCAAGGTTACTAGTAATAATCGTTGGTCTATTTTCGCTATATCGTTGATCTATAAGGTCTAACATAACTTCCTTTTGCCATTCCGAGTTAGTTGAAGCTCCTAAATCGTCATAGATAAGTATCTCATTTTGAGATATTTTTCGTATTTCTTCATATTGATTTTGATTACTTCCAATCGCTTTTTGTATTCTTTCAAAATATCTTCTTTGGTTAGTGTAAAATACTTGTCGTTTGTGGTTTATGAGATAATTAGCAATGGCAACGCAAAGATAAGTTTTGCCCACTCCAGGAGGTCCAATCACAACAAGAAAGTTTCTAGGATTATTTATCCATTTGTTAACAAGCTCTTTAGAGTTATCATCGGCTAACCATTTAGCTAAAGAAGCGTTTCTGTAACGGTCTCCAATGCCATTCTTAACTGCAAAGTCTTCTGAAAAGTATCTAGATTGCTGTTCTTCTTTTTTTCTTTTGATTTCAAGGTAAGCTAATCGATCATCCTGAAGGCAATTTTTATCTCCGCAAAAAAACATATTTCCTTCAGAATTAGTGAATAAGTAACCGTAATTTTTCAAACATCTTGGGCATTTGTAGCCATCCAAATAGCAGCTTTTTGCTCCGAACATGTTAGGGTTAAAGGTTACTTCCCGCCCGAGAAGCCATTGTTCTAAACTCCTCTCGTGACCTCGATATAGGATCTTGTTGATTAAAGCTTGGTTTTCTGCTACTTCCATAATTGTTAATCTCCTTATTCTGTGAGTTTTGTGATTTTTTTTGCCAATTGATGAGTGTGGCAAAATGGTTTTGATAATTGCCTTTTCCATTAGCGATATAAGCATCTAAAGATTCTATAAGTTCTTCAGTTTGAGATGCTCCGAATCGAGTTCGCATTTCGATCAACTCCCCTTCATGGAGTTCGACGCATTGAAAATTTCTTCCGAGGTGAAGTTTTTCACCAGTTGCAAAGATCGAAGTGCGTTTTTGTGTAACTTTTTTAGATTTTAGTTTTTTATTTTCTTTAGACTTATTTTTATCTTCAACTAACTTAGCTGTATTGTTTTCTAAATTAACATTTTTTTCTTCTATATATAAATTATCAGACGTTAGCGAGATCGAGGCGGAGCCGAGATTCGCGTATATTTCTTTATCGTTAGATAAAGAATATATTTCTTTATTTCTTATATTATTATGGTCCCCTTGGTTTGCTGGCCCGCTGCTGGCCCGCTGCTGGCCCGCTACTGGCCCATTTAGTGGTTGATTCGCTGGCCTTTTTGGTGGTTGTTCATATACTTCATTTACATCATAAATGCTTTTATCTAATAGTTTTACGTATAATTTATTAGTGGTTGATTCGCTGGCCTTTTTGGTGGCTGTTTCGCTGGACCGTTTCTGACGAGTTTCGAACAAGGTTTGAACGAGGTTTGTTTTTTCTATGAAGTTTTCCTCTGTGAGAAAATCAATTGCTGTTCTTACCTCTCTTCTAGAATATCCCCGCCCATAAGGAGTTTTTTCAAAACAATTTTGTTTATATTCCGTGACTAGCATAGGTATATGTTTATTGAATCGAGTTTCACAGCGTTTGACTTGCATAACAATATCGGTCAGAACAAGAAATGCTAAAGGGTATTGATGAAGTAGTTCATGAGCTTCTCGACTAAGTTTTATGTAACCATTTTTTGACATGTCCGCACCTAAATTTATATCTTGTGTATTTACTGCGGATGATGGTATATTTGAGGGTGTTGAAGTTGCCCTCTTTGATGTGTTATCAATTGTGATACCATCATCCGTATTAAAATGCCGAGTTAGACGCTCGGCATTTTCGTTTTCCAGGCTACCACTTCGAGATACATTTTGGGAAGCAATTTTAGATTTTAATTGAATTCCTTCCATATTATTTCCTTTAAATTATTGAATGCAACCACGTTTCCAAACAAAAGATATGTCCGACATCTTCGTTAAAATTGTAGCCATTGACTCTCACTTTAACAAAGTCTTCTTTCTCAGATTCATGGGTCACGACAAAGCCTTCTTTCTCCAGGATATAGAGTCCTAAAGTGTCGAAGGTTTCAAAAATGCCTTCATTTTCTAGAAAATTTATACAAAGAATAATCCAAAGATGAAGAAGCGTGTCAGAATAAGAAGTTATTTTCTTTGAGCAACATTTACATAAGATCAAATCAGGCATATTTTACTCGGAGGTAAGTCGTATAAAAAAGCCCTTACGATCCTCCATAAACTGCAAGAGGTTCTCATCAGATAACAATATGAGATCCTCTTCGATATTCTTTCTGCCTTTACCGATTTCTTTTATTTCTCTCCATCCATAATGAACGGAGCCGGATTCGTCACAATCTTTGCAGATGTGCATGTAGAGGCTGTGTGCCCTCGGATTGCTTTTCAGCATTCTTTCTAATGAAAAACATTGAAGTGTTAAAGTCATAGGTAAAAATCTTCTTGTAAATAATTGGTGAAAGATAAAACAATAGACGCATCCTTGTGAACAATGTTTACAAATCTGAGCATCTTTTGGGCGGCCATAAACCGCCCTTTACCTTATCGATTACCAAAACGTGACTTGGTGCGTGCCTTTTGCATATATTGTTTTTGAATAGATGTCAACATATCTGGACTAAAAAGATACTCATGATCTGCTCTAAGCCTATTTTTAACAAAACTTTGAATGGCATCTGATTCATCTTTTTTGATGAGAGAAAAGAGGTTTATTGATTTATTTTTTCCTGTTGATCTGGAGGGCATTTTCACCCAAATGTCTTTATAATTTCCTGTAATACGTACCTGACAATTCACTAAAAAACGGTTTTCGATTGATAACGTGACATAACCTAAAAGTTTCTGGTCTTTTTTGATTCTTTTAAATTTAAACGTCTCGATCTTATACATTTTACGTGTCCTTTGTTGATATATTGTGAAGTTGTTACTATGAAAAAAAGGGGGATAAAATGAAAGAGGTATGGAGTGAAATATTTAGAAGCATAAGAAAACCAAGCAAGAATGCCGTCTTCCTATGCGTCATATTTTTTTGGATTATTATAGGTGTGTTATGGCTGCGAACATAGATCCGGAGCCACAAAAGATTATTGAGGCTTTTTTGATGCTTTTGATCGTGTCCTCCTTTTTGCTTTTTTCTCATCAATAATCATATCTTCGATGGTAACTTCGCCTTTTGTGGCCTTCTCCACTGCAACGGCGATTTTTACTGATGGCGTATGCTTTTCTTTAAGGACATTTAAAACTGTGTCGTATATCAACCCATGCTTTATGCAAAACATTTTAACATTGATGCAATTTTCTTCGAAATAATCGGCTAGTTTCATTAAAACCCCTCTCCTTTTTCCAAAATCCCTCGGTTAATCTCATTTTTTTTCCTCTGAAAAACGAAAATCTTCCATAAAAAAACGGAATATGCTATCTTAAAATTATACAAGTTTAGCAAATAAATTGCTAGCCTAACCCTAACACTCAGATAAAGGATAAAATTATGCACAACCAAACCTCAGCTTATGACAGCTACCAATCCTATTTAGACGATCTTAGCGAAAAAGAAGATCGCATCAAAGAGCAAATGAAAGATGATAGCGAAGAAGCTCTTATGAAGATCACTGACTATATGAATCTAGATCTTACTTATAACAAACTTAAATTACTTGCTAAGTGTTTGGCTAAAGCCGCAGTTTATGGATTTAAAGAGGCTGATGAATTAGTAGATGATATCGGCCTTACCAACCAGCATCTTTATGCGATTTCCGATAACTATAGAGACTATGAACGCGAAATAAGCGACGATTACGATACATACCCCGATGACGATAAAGGATATTATGAAGACTGCTATGGGAATTGATTGTTACGATAGAGTGACCGCGGTTTTGGCTGCGTTTATGGACTTTGATAATATCCCACAAGATATATTGAAGCGTAAACAAGAGATCGGAACCAAGGTCCACTCATCCATTGAAGCTTATAACAACAATTTAGGAATGATTATAGAAAATGAGGAAATAGCTCCTTATCTAGATTCATTCCTAAAATGGAAGCATGTTAAGAATAAGCTCATCAAATGCGAGGAAAGACTCTATTGCCCTAAGTTACAAATCACGGGGCAAATAGACATGATTATGGAAATAGAAGGCGAGAATGTTTTATTTGACGTGAAGACATCTTCAAGCGTTCATAAGCATTATCAACTACAGTTAAGTGCTTATCGATACCTTGCCAAGGAAAATGGCATTCGCGTGGATAAACAAGCAATCCTTCTATTAGATAAAGAAGGTAAAGATCCGCAAGAATTCTACTTCGAGGATCAGCTACCTATTTTTTTAAGTTGCTTAGATGTTTACAGATTTTTTTGTATGTACATGTAGAAGGATACGCCCTCTACCTCATAAATAGAGGGCTATGTTCCATTATTTTACTAACCTGGAAATAATATAAAGGAGTCAAGATTATGACACAAGGACCAACACAAAGTGAAAATATTAATGAATTATTAACTGCTCTAAGTAAAGCTCAAAGCAAGATAGAATGCGCTATTAAAGACAAAAAGAACCCTTTCTTCAAATCTTCTTATGCTGATTTAAATAGTGTATGGGAAGCATGTAGAGATCCCCTAACATCTCATGGTTTATCTGTAATTCAGACCGTCGAAGGTTGTAAAGATAATATGATTTTAGTTACACTTTTAGGTCATTCAAGCGGTCAATGGATTAAAAGCTACTTTCCTATGCCTATCCAGAAGTTTGATCCGCAATCTATCGGCTCATATATAACCTATGCAAGACGTTATTCGCTATCTGCAATAGCGGGCATCTGTTCAGATGAAGACGATGATGGCGAAAAGGCTATGAATAGAAATCAGAATGCTTGTGCTGTTAAAAAGGCTACTCCATTACAACAGACAGAACCAGCAAAAAAAGAAAATCTTCCATATGTAACAGATGAAGAGCTAGAGATTTATGATAAATTTATCTATCTAGTACCTGAGAAAGATAGAGAAATTGCTAGAAAATATATAGAGGCTGCGGCTACTACAAAGAAAATGAGAATCATTGAAGTTGTTACCCATTTCAACAAAGATATGGAAAAATTTAAAAAGAATCTCATAGAATATAAGTCTAAGCAGCAAGAAATTGACCCATCCATAAAAAAAGCTGTTTAGAAGATTATCCCCACGGTTAGCGTGGGGAGGAGTTGAATGAAAAAACAAGCACTACTGTATTGGAGACTTATTAACGACGTCTATTTTTAAATGGACGTCTGTATCTTTCTTAATTGCATCACGGTCGATTTTTACCACAATTGCATCATCTGTTGCAATACTTTCGACACTTTGAGCAATATCAGGGACATAAGAACATGAATTAAATAAAAATATAAATATAATAGGAAAAAACTTAGTCATAGGCCTCTTTATTTTTTCTTAGGTATTTTGGCTCCAGCTTTGCGAGCTTCTGATAGAGCTATAGCGATGCCTTGCTTAGGATTAGTTACGAGCGGTCCTTTCTTAGATCCGCTGTGTAATTTCCCCGCTTTCATCTCGTGCATTACCTTCTCGATCTTCTTCTTTCCTTTCGATTCTACTTTCTTCATTGTGATTTCCGTTGATATGTATGCATGGGCCGCATGACTCTTCTATCTCATCTTCGCATGTTTTTTCAAAACAGTCTTCTTTATAGCTTGAAAATTTAGCCGCTGACCATCCTATAGATGCCGCAAAAAAAATCATGACTAATACAATTGATATCGATAGATCGTAGAGAATCATTTCTTTTTCTTTGCTTTTAGTTTATCCATCTTTTTATCCATCTTGATATCGGCTTTTTTAAGCTTCTTAAGGTCTTTGAGTTCAGACTTCTCTTTCTTGATGATCTTTTCTATCTTCTTGTGCATGATTACCTTGGAGTTGTTTCTGTAAATGTAAAATACATTAAATCTACTAATACTGAGTTAGCGGCAACTGTTCCTGCACTTCGAATTAAATTTGCCGAAATGCCAATTGGATTAGCTGTTGGTATTGTTGAAGCTTGTGTTCCAAGACTCACCCCGTTAACAAAAAATTCTACGCTTGAGGCTGCTGCATTAATTGTACAACCTAAATTATACCATGCAGTTGTTACTGCAGAACCGGTATCATTAACATCATTTCTAGAACCACCAGCAGCCGTTCTTCCTACCCATTTCCCGCTATTTAAGTTATCGGAATAGACAAGATAAACACCATTATTTGCTTCCGCACTATTTAAATCTAATAAGCCACAATAGAGTGTATACCGGTTGGTTACAGTGGAAGTAGTGGCGATCTTTATGACCCAATTAATTGTAACAACTCCCCCTCCTAATAGTATTGGTGTAGCAGTTGTACCGGATGTTGATCCGGCTGTTGTTAGTATACCTGCACGTGTTGTTGTTGAAGCATTTCCGATCACTCCAGGATGAGCCGTTTCTGAAGCTGCTACATATTGCAATCCTGACCCTGTGTTAACCCAAGGTATTTCAGACCACATAAATGTTGCAGTAATACTGTTGAAATTAGGAGAAAAGAAGTCATCCTTCAAATTATATATAGCATTTGGCCTAAAAGATGCAGCGCTAGTCCAATTAGTGCCATCAGATGTCATCACATTTCCAGATGTGCTGGGAGATGCATAAGTTTCAGTTGATGCTGTCCAGTTTGTACCGTCAGATTTTATTATCTTGCCAGAAGTTGCAGAAGCATTAGGGAAGGTTGGAGTGCTATAAACGTTATTTGTGCCATCAGAAATAACGACTTTTCCGGCTGTTCCAGATGTATTTGGATAAGTTGGTGTTGAAGCAACAAAATTTGTACCATCACTGATTAATATTTTGCCTGTTGTAGCGGATGAATTAGGATATGTAGGAGTAGATGCAATATAATTAGTACCATCAGAGATAATCACTTTTCCTGCGGTTACTGAAGCATTAGGATATGTGGGAGTTGACCAAACAGGAGCAGCACTTGAACCAGACATTAAGACTTTATTTGCTGTCGCTGTGCCTGATAATATTGCTCCTGCTGTTGCTGTAGAATAGAAAATACCACCATTTGAAGAAGTTAAGTTAGCATTTGTTCCACCGTTAGATAAGGCTATTGCTGTTCCGTTCCAGGTTCCAGATGTAATCGTTCCTAAGGTTGTTATTGTTGCTTGACCAACATAGGAAGTCGATATATCTATTACAGGATTAACGCCGCCTGTAGAAGTTATTCTATTAGCAGTACCACTTACGCTTTGTACAGCAGTTCCAGCTGTAGCATCTACATACGCTTTATTAGCAGCGTCATTTGCGTTTGTTGGATTTCCTGCAAGAGTGAGAGTTCCAGTCATAGTTCCGCCAGCTATCGGCAATAGATCGGAAATCTTTAACCCACCATCTTTAATTACTAGACCTGTATTATCCGCAAATGTAGCGATATCATCCATGGTAGCGCCAGAAGGACCTTGAACATAGCCCCCAGCAGGACCGCTATCGCTTGTAATATCTAGTTGGTGTGTAAGAGGATTATATCTGAAAGGAATAACAACCCCCTATCGAGCTGATGTTAGCGTTTGAGTTAAATACATAAGATCCATCAAAACAGAGTTTGTTGTTGATGTTCCTCCAGTAACAGAGAAAAACATAAATGGTGAAATTGTTGTGGCAGTAGGAATATTGGTAGCAAGAGGACTATTAGAAATTTGAACTCCATCAACATAAAAGCTTGCTGATGTTCCTGCTGCATTAATTGTAATCTGTAAATTATGCCAACTAGTATCAACTGTATTTGAACTATTCGCAGTAGATCTTACTGAACCAGTAGCAGTTTTTCCCACCCAAGCACCCGAATTAATATTATCAGAATATTCCCAATAAACACCGTTAGCTTGGTCAGAATTAGTGAAGGTGTCTCCTAAACCGAAACGAAGTATATATCTGGGACTAGCTGTAGATAGAACAGCAACTTTAACAACCCAATTCATGGTTATTTCACCACCTCCTAAAAGGAAAGCTGTTCCTTGAGGAGAACCTGTTCTACCAATCATAACAGTAGTAAAGTTACCACTTAAAATAGCTGGTACGGTGGCTATTCCTGGATGACCAGCTTCTACCGTTGTACTTGCTGATTGCCAACCACTTGTTCCGCTACTTGCCCAACCAAATGCGCCTATTCGTCCATTTGCGCTTGCTGCATCATTAACAGATATAAAGGAAAGAAAATCTTCTACAATGCTGACTGTAGAATTAGGATTAGACCCACCACCGCCAGAAGCGTTGATCGTTAAAGCTCCACCTAGAGATACTGCTGCTGGAGAAGCAACGTTAAATGTTACGTTTGTTCCGGCTGTAAATGTTATGGAATCGTTTTGAAGTGCTGCGTTAGGGACTTGTCCGAACGAAGGAACTCCTCCATTTCCTAAGAGAACGGTATTAGCTGCGCCTTGTGCTGTTATTCCAACTGGAGAGGTTCCATTGCCATAGAGTACACCATTAGTTGTTAGAGTTGTTGCACCTGTACCACCACCAGCTACTACAGCTGTTCCAAAGGCTGGATCAGAAGCAGCTCCTTGCGAAACTAAAGGAACGCCCGATGTTGCAGAAGGGGCGACTTTAGTAATTGTCGTCGTACCAGCTCCAATCAAAACATTATGATTGGTTAGACCTGTTAGCTGAGTCGTCAATGTACTGCCAGATCCAGAAGTTGTGATGCTTCCAGAACCTAATAGGTTCCAGTTGCCGCCTGTTGGGCTCAAGGCTCCGCCACTATCTCCGGTGATAGTCTGGCCGGCTCCTGTTCCATTTAAGGTAACATTTCCAGCAACGACAGTGAAATCCCCTGAATCAAAGGAAGCTATACCTTTATTCGTTGAGGAAGCATCTTCCCCGGCAATTGTCAATGTGGTGGTGCTTCCTGAAGTATCAATCCCCTCTCCTCCTACTACTGAAAATGTATTTAAGGCAGGAGTAACTGTTCCAGAATCTGTTCCGATAGAAGTAGGTATCGTGGGTTGTTCTGTAACATCGAAATTAAGTGTAACTGTAGCTCCCGAAGCTGTTGTATCAATCCCATTCGAACCACCAAATATGTTTATATTATTGCTAGAAGGTGTCGCTGTTCCTGAATCAGCAGTAAAAGTTGTGGGTACAGATACTCCGGCTGAAATTGTAGGATTGCCAGAAACACCATCGCCATTGGAGATAGATACACCAGATCCAGCAGTTAATGTCCTTGTAGTCCATGTGTTTGCTGCCGTTCTTGCAACCATTCCAGTAGTTGCTAATCCTTCTACAGCAGCTAAATCATCGGATAATGCAAGAGTTGGATTACCGGCTATTCCATCTCCATTAGAGACAGTGATACCCGCAGCAGGTTGCGTTATCGTTCTTCCTTCAAAAGTGCCTGCTCCATCATAAGCTACAATTCCAGCATCTGTTAAATTTATCGCATTATTTGTTGGCATGAAAATCCTTTATACAACTGTTATGTTTCCAATTGAACCAATTGGTGCAACCCAATCAGTGTTTGCTACGGAACAAACAAGAGTTATGCTGTCTCCTGTCATTGTTGATTCTAAATATCCTGTTGCGCCTGTAGTTGTGTCTTGATTACCAAAATGTATAGTTTGACCAGCACCTTGCGTCACCCTCCAGCCATTTGAATTGATGGCTGAGACAACGAAAGTATCACCAACCGAGGAAGTGTTAGGTAAAAGAACTTGTACTCTTGCTCCACCATTAGTGAAATAGCCTTCTTGAGTGATCGCCATTTGATTTCCAGTAATTACGAACCACGTAAGAAAAGGGAAGGTAGAACCAATTGTAAGAGTATTTGTTAAGGCATTTCCTGAAACTGTAACTGGTCCAGAGCCAACAATGTTAATATTATCTGCTCCATCAGGTCCGACTGGTCCTCCTGAATCTCCTGTCAATGTGGCTATAAAGCCTGAACCGCCTCCACCAGAAGTTCCAGTGATATTAAATTCGTGAGTTATCGGATTGAACTTAAATGGCATTTAATACCTCATGCGTATGTATATGTAGAACGGTCCGACCAGGCAAATTCGTAGTCATTACTTACCATTCCTGAATCGTTTACGGGCCATGTAATACTTATTGGGTTATTGCTACCGTCATATGTTATTTGAGATATTTGCCAAACTGCTGTACCTTCATTAGCACCGGGTATAGCAAACCCGGCGTATATTAGATTAGTTCCGCTATATTCCCCTCGAAAAGCTTCTTCAATAAAGAACTCTTGGATGAGTTCGCCTTGAGCACTATAACGACCAACGGGTCTATTTAAAGCTAGATTACGTGTCATTTTTAATTCCCTCAGATTTTTGTTCTTCCAGCTTTTTTAAAGCTAATTGATGCTGTTCGACTAAAGACTTTCTTATATCATCTAAGATTGATATAACTTCATTGTAATCAGATTCATAAGGAACTATGAATTGATACAATCTCTCATTGATTTGTCTTTCAATGCTTACTTTTGTCTTTTGCATTAATCCCCTCTTAGGTTTGTCTTACGATTACATAGTCAAATGTTGATACGTCTGTCGCAACAGCCACACCGGTTGCACTGTAAGAAGCAATAGTAAACGATGCGCCTGCGCTAATAGATGTGATTGGGAATCCAAGTGCAGGTGATCCATTCAAGGCAGATCTTGTTACAAAGATTCTATCGCCTGCTGCAATGTTGGTATTTGCAACTGTTACTGTACCAGCAACGAGTGTAGCACGGCCGATAAAGTCGGTTACTGCTCCCCCGTTCATGCTGATTTTTGTAGCAACAGATGTTAGATTAAAGTCTGTTGCGCAGTTTACGGCACCAGATCCAGCAGTTATGTTAACAGTAGTTGCGCCAGTTGTATTACCAATAGTTATTGTTTTCGCTGCAGCATCAGCACCAATGTTAATAGCTCCTGTTCCTGTCACAACGCCGAATGAACCATTAGTAGTAGTCCAAGCACAAGCGCCAGATCCAGAGTTTACGTTAACTGCGGTAGCACCAGTAATGTTACCTATGGTTATTGTATGAGCTACAGCGTTTGTACCTATGTTTAATGCACCTGTTCCACAATCAACAACTACTGAGGTAGCACCTGTTCCATTACCCATTGTGATGGTTTTTGCTGATGCATCAGTACCGAGGTTAATTGCACCTGTTCCAGTAGCTAAAGCAAATGATCCGTTAGTTGTCGTCCAAGCGCAAGCCCCTGTTCCAGAGTTTACGTTAACAGCTGTAGCACCTGTAATATTGCCTATTGTGATAGTATGAGCAATTGCGTTAGTTCCGATATTAAGAGCACCAGTACCGCAATTTAATACTAATGAGGTAGCACCTGTGCTATTTCCCATTGTAATAGTATGAGCAGCAGCATCGGCTCCAATATTAATCGCACCTGTTCCAGTTGCTAAAGACCAAGATCCATTGGTAGTTGTCCAAGTGTTTGCGCCTGTTCCGGAGTTGATTACAATAGCTGTTGCTCCAGTGACGTTACCAATTGTTATAGTCTTTGCGGCTGCGTCAGCACCGATATTGATAGCACCTGTTCCTGTTACTAAACCGAAAGTTCCGTTTGTTGTTGTATATGTTGAACCACCGGTACCAGTATTAATGTTAACAGCGGTTGCGCCGGTAATATTACCGACCGTGATCGTTTTAGCAGCTGCGTCTGTACCAACGTTGATTGCGCCTGTGCCTGTGACAAATGCTAAGGTAGAGTTTGTAGTTGTGTATGTAGAACCACCAGATCCCACGTTAATATTAACAGCGGTTGCACCAGTAACGTTACCAATAGTAACGGTATGGGCAACTGCGTTTGTTCCGATATTTATCGCACCTGTTCCGGATTGGATTGTGACAGCTGAAGCTCCAGTACCATTACCAATTGTTACTGTTTGTGCTATGGCGTTTGTACCAACGCTTACACCCCCAGATCCGCCGTTTAATACTATGGCTGTTGCTCCTGTTGAGTTACCGACTGTGATTGTTCTAGCAGCAGCGCCAGTACCGATATTGATCGCATTTGCGTCAGCATCATTACCTATTGAGATAGCACCAGCAGATGAATTAAGCTCTAAAACACCGTCAGCATCTAAAAGCATTGTGTCGTCAGAATCCAATGTAATATCGCCGGTGCCTGTAGTTGTAACAGCAAAATTACCTGTTCCTGTATTAACCACAACTGCGGTAGCACCAGTAATGTTACCTATGGTTATTGTGCGTGCACCTGCGCCTGTACCTATGTTCACAGCACCTGTAGATGCATCTGAAGCTAAATTAAGAGCAGTTGCGCCTGTCGTAATGGTAGCACTTGCATCGCCTGTGATTAGTCCTGTGAAGTGAGCTGTAGTACCAACAACGGCAGTAAATGTACCAGCGGCAGGCGTTGTTCCGCCAATTGCTCCGGGTGCAGCCATTACACTTGGCAGGTTGCTGGGTACGATTGCCAATCCTGTTGCTACTTGAGCAGCCGCTTCGGCATCTGTTGCAATTTCAATAATACCTGCTTGAGTTGTGGAGGCTAAAGGCGCACCAGCAATTGCAATCAAGGCTACCTTTGCAGGAGTCATGATAGTTGTGTCATCAGTTCCGGCTAAGGCTTCGGCAGCAGTTGATATTTCTGCAATACCAGCAACGGTTTCAGTAGCTTGAACGTTACCGCCCGCATTCCAAGTTTGACCATTATAGATGTATTCAGTTGGAGGAGAAGTAGATCTATCAAAGTATTGTTGACCTAATTTTCCTTTAAACGAAGCAGGTGGCGCACCTGGACCTTCTAAAGCAGCTGGTGGAACTTCAATTAAGCCCCCGATACCGTAACCTAAACCCATATATTACCTCTATTCCTTGTTGAAATTTCAACTTGAAAGTTTCGCATAAGTAAAGTCAACATAATACTTTAAGGTTTGTGCTTCTTGACGTAATATATGACAATGATGTACGTTAAAAGCATGGGAAATAATGAAGAGTTTTTAACAGTAGACGAGTTTGCAGAACTTTTAAAATGCCATCCTAGAACAATTTATCGTTCTATAAAAAATAAGAAGATAAACGCTTTTAGGTTGAATGCCGGAGAAAAATCTTCATTTAGAATTCCAAAAAGCGAGACAAGCAGAATGGCCGTAGTTGACCTGAAAAATATAATTGATAAAACGAGAGGGTTATAAAATGAACTTATTAGAATTCTTAGCAATAATTGCTGGAAATGTTGCAGTAATTCTTCCTCTTTTTCTTTGGCTAAGGGCTGAAGGTAATGCAGATAGAAGAGAAGTTCATCAAATGTTTAGCGAGATGAGAAGTGAATTTAATGAAATGAGGAATGAATTTAAAGATTTTCATGGTCGTATGTGCGTTTTAGAAGAAAGAATGGCTAAAAAGGCCGAATAATGAAAAAGGAACAATAATGGAAAAGTTTTTTATTGTATTAAGTATTATTACATTTTTCGGCGGAATTATAGGTTTCTGGATGTCTGTCGGTTGGCTATTGGATAAGTTGTGGGATTTATGAATTCCAGTATGATCCTTTTTTCTGGTTGTATTCTTGCAAATATCCCCTTGGGGCTCCTAAGTCCTTTTGCCTTGGCTGATTCATCATTAATCTAGCGCGTTCATCAGATAAAGGCTTATCTGGCCAATCTCTTTTAACGCGTCTTTGAACTTCCTTTAAAGCTTTAGGATCATTTTTGATGTTGAATTCTCCATCTCCCGGCACTTTGATATTAATCTTGTCTCCTTCTGGAGGATTATCTAAGGCTTTTTCTATCTTATCTAAAAGATATTCTTTCTGAGTTTTCAATCCTTGCTTGCTGATATCTTGTCTTTTAATTTCATCGAGTTTCTTTTCAATCTTGGCCTTTGTGTCCGGTCTTTTTTCAACCTTCAATGCTTCTTCCAAAGCTTGCGCTTTCGTTTTCTTTGGCTTCTTCGCTATTTCTTTTTGAGGTTTTAAGGATTTTATTTCATTTTTTAAGCGTTCAACTTTTGCTTTAGTCAATGCACTTTCCGGATTACGTTTTAAATGTTCTTTTGCTTCATTTAATCTTCGTTTTGCATCTTCTAGTGGATTTATTTCATCAAATTTTTTTTCAATCTTGGCTTTTGTATTAGGTTTAACTTCTATTTTTTGATCTATTAATTTGGGAACTGATTTTCCTTCCAATTCTCTAATTTCTGTTTTTGCTTCAGGCTCTTTCATTACAGACTTGGCTTTTTCTACTTCTTCTATCTCTCCCTTTAACACTTCAAATTCTTTTTCGGCGGTCTTAAAATCTGCCTTTTTAAAAGCATCTACCCCTTTTTTCCATTGAAGAGCTAATCTAGGTTTATCTAGTAAAGCATTGTAAGCCTTCTTAGCCAATCTTACAGCCAATTGACCTTTTAAGAACGTTGGATTCATAATATAAGAAGAAGCATCTTTAGCTAATTCTTCAAATCCTTTCTTCCTAGCCACTTTAAGCATAGACATACCTTTTTCTGTTGTCATAAGGTCGTCTAGAAGCTGTTCAAAGTCTTTATATCCTTTTTCTCCTAATGCACGCTTGAAAGATTGTGTCATTCTCTCATTATCAAAGAATTTTCTCCCTTTATCATATTTTATTTGGCCTTCAAACATTTCATTAATAAAAGTATTGATAGCTTCGGCATCTTTTATGTCGGTCCATTGTTTGTTGAGCTCTTTGAAGGTTTTGGAAGCTTCATTTCCTGCATATTTTTCTTCGATAACCTTGGCTATAGCCTTATTATAATCCGTCAATGCTTCTCTTTTTCCGCGATTAAAAGCTTTAGATTGACCAGGCTCATATGATTCACCAAATGCTCTATTGTTCTTCCTATATTGCGTTACAAGATCGTTAAATGAATTCTCTTTTGCAGGACTATCTTTAAGATATTTCTTCATGTGTTTTAGATAGGATTGATCAGATTCACTGGGCATCATTCCAGTTCCCTTTCTCTTTCCAATCATATTAGCAATTTCTTTAGCAAAGTCCTTAGATGAAACTGTTCCTGGAACATTTGGTGCTAATTCTTTTAAATCATCGAATCCCTGTTCTATAGTTTTTTTGAAAGCAGAATCCTCTGCAAGTGCTGAATGTGTTTTTTTAATAGGAGCTTCTTCAATGATTTTATTTGTGAGATTCTTAAAATCCTGTTCCACTTTAGCATTAATAGTTTCAAAACGTGCTTCTGAAACTTCTCTAGGAGATTTAAGAGATTCGAATCTACGAGTTGTTAAACCAGATGGCTTAGTTGATTTTCCTAATAATTGAGATCCTGCACCAGCTAATCCGGATACTCCTAAACCAACTAGTTCTGAAGCAAATTCGGGAACCCCAACTTCTTGAAGACCATGAGATACAGCGGGCGCCGTTACTCCGGCAGTGGCTTTTGGCAAAACTCCTGAAGGGGCAAATATTGCGGCCGTTGAACCTAATTTTACAGCTTTCTGTAATCCAGTTTGAGGAGTTAAAGGAAGGCCTGTTTGTTCTTCTACCATTCTTTCAATATTAGATTGAGTAGGATGATATTGAGCATAATCCATAGCAGTTCTAATATTTTCTTCTCTTTCTTGTGGAGTTATGTCCTCAAATTCTCCTGCCTCCATCGCAGCACCCGTAGAAATCAAAGATGCTATATCAGCAGGGTAAGTAAATGCCTGAGCAATACCAGAAGGTACTTGATATGCTGTCCTTGCTGCCCATTTTAGAAATGACTCATCTTTTTTCTTTTGGGGTTGAGCATCAAAAGAAACAAAACCAAAATCTTCACCTTCGGATGTAACATCATCAAATGCGACAAAATCGAAGTTTGAAGTCATAACACTTTATTTCCTTTGATTTTTAGAAAATCCTTTAATTGACTTTTAGGAATATATCCTTGAGATCCATCTGCTTTCTCAACGGCAACATGATCTTTTGGAGTCATTTTTCTTCGGTCTTCAATATTTTTTTCATATGATTTATCTAAATCTTTTCCAATATTCGAGAATTGTTTTCTTAATTCTGATATTTCTTTTTGGCTTTTTTTATATGCAAGATCTTCTGCTTTATCCATGTCAATATTTCTTATTCCGCCATGTTCATCAATGATTTCTTGGAGATTCTTTTCATAAGCTCTATTTATTTCATTAACCAATTTCATTTGTTGGATAATTTGTTCTCTGCCTGATTCGGAATTGGCTAAGGTAGGCAATCTTTTCATAAATTGTTGTAAGTCAAAATTAGTAACTCTTGCTCCATAACTATCTTTAGCTTTTGTAGTAAAGTCATTAACGGTTTTAACAAATCTTTGTGCTGCATCCGAAGCTAATCCTGGAATTAATAATTCCCCTGATATTGGATTAATATTTAAACGCTCATAAAATTCAATTTGAGGGGAAAGTTCTTCCATAATATTTAAGGAATCATTTTCAGCTTCCCAACCGCGGAGTCTTTCCTGTGATTTTTGAAAAATAGGCAAATTTATTTTATAACGTTCTTCCTGACGTTTTATTCTCTCTTTTGGCGTGAGGCCTTTATCATAATCAACAGCCTTAATGGGGGCTTTTTCAGGCATTTCTTTAGGTATTTTCTCTCTAGGGTTAGCTCCCACTGAGGAAGATCCGATCGCGCCAGATAAGCTATTTGATTCATCTATCGAAGGAACTTCATTATCTCCTGATCCTATTCCTAGCTGTTCTTGTAATGAAAGCCCTCTTTGTTTTCCTTCTAGCAACGATTCCAAAAATGCAGTTTTTCCGCCTTCTGGAGCTGCTTTATAAATATCAGCAGCTTCTTTTCCAAAATATTTAGCTATAGCTTGATATCTTTCGTCTTCAAATTTTGTATCTTCTTTATTTTTTTCTTGTTGAAACTTGTTTTTTTCTTTTAATAAATTAAGCTGGTTTTGGAAACTTCTCGCATTCTTTTCTTTTTCATACATTGCTTCTTGAGACATTTCTACAAGTTTTTGACGCATTCTTGGATCGCGAATGCCTGTAGGGTCAAATCCTGTTAAACTTCTAATGGCTGCATTTTCTTGTTGATATTGTTCATCAGCTTTTTCTTGTTGCCGTTGCGCGCCCATGTATTGGCCAATAAGATTGATACCCCCTCTAATGGCATTGCCAAATTTCTCACCTCTAGAAGGCTCTCTAAATTCTTCAACAATTTGTACCATATATTACCCCATTGCCATAAGTGCTTGTAGGAAGTTTTGTGTATTTTGGGTATCACCTTCGTAGATATCTCCACCAGCAGGTGACACAACTCCCAATAGACTTTCCCAAAACGATTTCTTTTTTGGAGCTTTTTTCGTAAGAAAACGCTCATAAGGGCTTTGAGAAAGTAAATTGCTACGAAGGGATGCTAAATCCATCATAGCTTGTCTTTGTAAATCTTGACGCTTGCCAGCCAGATCTTGAGCAAAGCTAGAAGTTGCTTGATTCATTGTATTTTGGAAGCCACTAGAATTTCTCGCTCCAAGACCCATACCGCTAAAACGTGACGCTAATCCGCCTTGAAGTTCACCGAATTGTCTCAAAGCTGGCGCTTCCATCTCTTGAAATAATGATTGGTCCCCACCAGCTAGACGAGATAGATAACTATCGGAACCCACATCACCAAACATCTGCTGAAATAATTGCATTTGTTCAGGAGTAAATTTCTGCATTTGGCCAGATCTATAACCTTTAGGGATTATATCACCTGAAAAATTACCCGTTGAGCTTCTTGGACCTGTAAGTGATGTCATATGTAACCTCTTTTCTTTAAATTATCATGGATTACTCATCCACTCAAGGACTATAGTACCAGATGTTAATGCCGGCGCACCTGCACCCAAAACAAATATGATTTGGGTTGAAGTAATATAAAATGTAATCTGCCCGGCTATCGCTACACTTGTTGCAAAGGGCAGCCCAAACCAATTAGTACCATTTGTATAAACACCCCAACAATGCGTAAACTGGCTTATCGAGTTTACTTGTATGTTGTGGTTGATCGCTGTCGTAGTAGTAAATGTAAATACCTGTCTTAAAGTCTGTTGTTTTGTTTGTCCTCTTAAGTACCAACTTTCACCTGTTACGAGTGGCCTTGTTGTAGGAAAGATCCCTACTGTCCTTACATTTATTGCATTCGCAGTATCTACGTAAGCTTTATCTACTTCGACAGTTAACTGATGTATTTCTTCAGGAAACTCTCGTGAAGTTCTAAGGTAAGTAACCTGATTTGCAACATTAAAACTCATACTAACGCCTGACTTTGGCTTATATCTATAATAAATCCATGAAGTTCTATTTCAGCTATTTGATTACCTAATCCTAAAGCTATTGTTGTTCCACCATCTGTATATGCATCAAATCCGGTTGCGTCAACGCTTATAGTTACATCAGTTGCGGTAGATGAAATAACATAGTAAACATTTCCATTTAGTTGAACCATCCCCTCTACATCGGTTATTAAGATTAAAGTACCCGCAGGATAATTAGCAGTTGTTGTAAGGACGCATGGATTAGTCTGAGTAGCATCCGTAATATCAATAGCAGTTCCAATAGGAGCAAGCTCCTTCATTTGTTCTTCTGACATGGTAAAACCTAACTGAATAGTATCTCCAATTAGGCTCGTATTTATTCTATGCCATATCTGATCCTGTTGGATGGCTGTAGGCGTCATCAGATTTATATTTGCTGGAGTCAGTCCTAAATTTGTGCTTTCAGGACAAGTGTAAAGAACAGTGTTATAAATTAGAGAATTATTTAAAGAGCTCGTATCAGGTACGATCGGTCCTTCGTTATAGGGATTTGAGGTATTTTCGCTTAAGAAAATTAAAAGCTGTATTCGGGAATTATTCGTGGTTGTTAATAGATAACGTTGTGGCCCTATTCGTGTCTTTCTTCCTATTTCCCAGGCTGCTGGAAAGGCCTTTGTTTGTATGTAAGGATTATACAATCTTTTTATTAAACCCCCACCAATATATGTTCCTGTTATATCGGTAGAATCAATTGTAAAGGTATGTTGAGTGACTAAAACAACTTCAAATATCCTTCCATTAACTTGATATCCCATTGATCCAATAACTCCAGAAATAACAATAAAATCCCCTTGATCTAGGCCATGGTCGGGAGAAGTAATAGTTGTTGTTGATATCCCTTGAATCATCAAGGAATCTCCTTCTTCTGTTCCTTCATCTCTGAAAAGCACAAATCCTTGTTGGTTTCCACCAATGATGTCAGGTTGTTCTAAAGTAGATTGACCAGCATTCCAAGGGTCATTCCACGCACTCCAAGTAGGATAAATGGTTCCGACATCCGCCCAAGTAAAACCTGTTTTACGGGAAAAATTACCATAAGTTGTATAACTTTCATGAAATATTCCCCAGCTGTGATCTCTGTAATTATATAAAAGGGTTTCATTAGGAAATTCGGATGTTTCATTATTATTAACATAAGTGAAATAAGCCCACTCATTTATGAAATCTCTAATCGATGTAACTCTTTCGTTGCCATTATTTTCTAATGAAACTTCAAAGACCTGATCAGGGATCTCTAAGTCAGATCTTTGTGTTTGAGTCTGACTTGATATGATAAATCCCCGATTACCAAAACTCATTACGCCTTGGTCAAAATTAATAGCCGAAAATGTTGAAGCAGCTCCCAACTCAGAATTAATAAGATAGAAATTGAATGGAACGATATCATTGGAAGTATAGACAAGTCTTGTGACAATCGTATTGAATTCGCAAATGAGCACATCACCATTTGTTGAAGCTACAACAATTGGTTGAGAAATCCCTGCTGTAATAAATCCGCCATAACCTGTTAAGTCTGACCAATAAGCGTTTGGTGTTGCAGTTTGATTTAAAGGAACTAACTGGGGTGTATAAGTAGTTGTTGCAAGGGTTGGATCGCCTGTGAATGATGCTGTATAATAAGGAGTTCCGTTTTGGCTATAAACGATTGTGTCTTGCAAATAGACTTGACTTCCAGCCGATGAGGATTGAACTACTGGTCCAATAAATAGCAGCCTATCTTTGAATGGAACAATCATTCTTGCGCCTGCAAGATAATATTGTGCAGGAGGAAGATCGGCTATTGTTATGGCAAGGTTCGAAAGAGGCGGCATGAAATTGACCCAGCCTTTTCCTTGGGAAAAAGCAGGTGAAGTTACGCTTCCATTTGTTGGATCTCCATCATACCATCTGATGCAATCTAAACTTGTGTCAGCTCTATTGGTTAAATATTGAGCAATACCTCCAGAAGAATAGGCTCCTCCGAGAGTAGCTCTAGAAAATTCCACATCTACTTGGTTAGCATTCGGTACAGCAATCACGTAACAAGTTTGAAAGTTAATTCCTGTAACACCTTGTATTTCATTTAGAAATAAAAAATCGCCTATAACTAAACCGTGATTAGCGATATCAAGTCTTGCTGTTGCTGGTGGACCTGCCACAATATTTGTAACATTAGTAATAGGCTTAAATTGCATTCCAATGTTTGCAGTTGTGAATGGGACATTGACCCCATTAGTAGCCCATAAGGCGCCTTGATAGTTTACTGTCCAAAACTGTCTATAGTCTTCACCATTCCACCAAGTATTTGTCCAAGTAGTTTTTGGTGTATATCCAGGATAATTAGTAACATCGGTAGCAATATTTTTATAAAAACTTACATCATAATTATCATAAGGAAAGGTTGTCTTGATGTTATAGGAATAAGTGGTATCGAATGCAATGGTTCCGGGATCAACCGTTGGATTTAGTTTAAGATCTTCAAGGCCCATGACAGGCAAGACAGGATAATATCTAAAAGATCCACTAACTGCACCTGCTCCTCCACCAGCTATGGTTATTGCGCCAGTTGCATAGTTAATCGTGCCACTTCCTCCAGGAGCACCAACTAATACCCCATCCAAAGCAGGATCGGTATAAGTATTTGCGCCGACAGTTATGGAAACAGATCCAGGGACAATGCTAGCATTAGTCTCTAGGTTAAATCCCGTGATTAAGTTTCCAGCACCTGCTACAAGATTAAAAGATGAAGTAGTCGTATAAGCCGTAGAAGTTGAATTGAAAAATCTTGCTAGTCTTCCAAGTAAAGTTGTTCCCCTCTTTCTCTTCACTCTACCTCGCCATTGATAAGCATTGATAAGGACAGGAAAAGCATCATTATCAATATTGAAAGGAAGGACATTTGTTTGAAGACCTTTCTTAAATGGACCGACTACAAGTTTAGATGACATTAGTTACCTATTGCAACCCAATAAAAACCAGTATATTCACCCGAATTTGTTACAAAGACCCATTGAAAACTTAGTTTATTTACTGTAGATTTTCTTATTTCAACTGTTGCTTGGCTTGATGGAGGAGTACCAGTACCATATGGCTGCGTGTAAACAGCAAAACAATTGTTGGGAAATGGAATATTATTAGTAGCAAAATTCAGAGTTTGAAAAGGTGAAGATGTCGTTGAAGTTACTTGACCCCATTGTATCAAAACACCTCCTAGCCATTGATATCCGTTATTTGCAGCATTATTTCCAGTTAATTGAGAAATTCCACCTAAAGCTGTTTTAAAGAATAATTGGGTATCTGTTGATCCTCCAGGAGGTGTATAATCTTTTACATATAAAATTCCTGTATTTGCAACAGACGCAGGGTTTCCGGTTCTTTTAACAATATGAATGTCTTTATGATAGCCGCCTATTGTGTTAACGTTGAAGCTATAGTGATCAACAGCTATTAAGCTATCAGTTGAATTAGTATTAACCTTCATCTTAGGCTGATCAACAGAAGGGTTGTTTGGTGCATCTGGTATATCTCTATTAAAGGTAAATAAACCCATATTATACTCCTAATGAGGATTGGTTATAGTTTGATTGAAAAGTAGGTCCTGCAAAGATCGTGGGAGTCCGTGTCGCGGTTTGCTGCCTTTGGCTTCGTTTCCATACAAGCGTTTCTTGTTCTTGGAATAAAGGCTCATAAAATTGAAATTGTTCTATATCTCCTGTGTCTGCAAGAATCTTCCGGGCAGCTCCTCTTGCTATGTATTCTGCCATATAGGCAAAAGGTACAGCATTATTGCTTGCTAGGAATGCTGCCGGAGAAAGATATGCATCGAGCTCGATAAGATATTGTTTATCTGGAGGATTACGTAGAGTGAGAGTGTTATTATGGAATAATATAGAACGTGGAAGGCCTGGTTGGATAAAATAACATTGAGCATTGATTGGATTCCCTGCAGGAATGTTAGCTGGAAACGTTATATTAGCAACACCAGTAGCATAGTTAATTGTATTTAGGGTTGTGCTATATCCCCCACCCAGTGCGCTATTACCAAAAGGTGCATTTCCAGGAGCCATTAAAAGGCCATATAGATCGCTTCCTGTATTAGCATCTAAGAATTGGCCGCTATCAGCTACTATGATATTGCTTCCGTCTTCTGCCGTTGCAGTGAAGTAAACACATGATTCAACACTAGTTGTAGGTATTGTAGTAATAAAATCTGTCACAAAAGGAGGATCTTCATTAGTTCCCCAAGCGATAATCCCTGACATATCAATATGCCCAGGAATGGCTGGAAAAAAGGGAAGAGTTAAATTATATGTCGCTCCCCCATCTCCTGTTCCTGCCTGTACAAGCGTTTGCACATAATTAGGCCAAACATCAAAGAAAGAGCCTCTTTCTGTATAGAAAGAACAAGTGACGCCATTGACTCTTGCAGGAGCCATAAATCCTTGATAAACAGGATAGAAATTAATATTTTGATTACCGGATTCTGTTTGAATATCATAGAGAGGCATATTATATTTATCGATTCCAGGGATTGTCTGGAATCGATAAACGGTCTTTAAATCAAAGAGCTGAATCCTTGCATCGACATCCATGATCCAGAATCTATTTACATAATCAATCAAAAGATCATCGGTGATTTGCGCATTAGATGGGCTTTTAATGATCCTACGTATGTATGTCAGAATGTCAGATAAAAGATTCATTTAAAGCTCCTTAAAATGATTTTGCGCCCATGAAGACATGTCTATCCTCACTTACTGGATTCGCCTCTAATCTCGCAACAGTTGTATCTACTGCCATTTGACCGTAAAATTGCATTCCGCCATCGCCACCCGTCACTCTATCTTCCATCTTTAATCTATGATAGTTACAACGAGATATCTGTTGAGCAAGATATCTAGGACCCCAAACAGGCGTATTTACTGGTACGATCCAGTTTTCACAAGGTAAGCCAGGGTAAGGCTTTGACCAAAGCTCGATTGACTCCCCTATTATTTCTTTATTCTCGGCTTTAAACTTAACATATTGTTTATCATACTCATATTTGGATCTAAATTTCTCATTGAATTTTTCTTTAGATGAGATGGTACGCTTAGGCTTTAAGTATATATCCTTTGCTTTAGCAATCTCTATTTGAGATAACTTTGTCTGTTCTTCTGTTTCTTGCTTAGGTGCCATATTCATTCTATCCAATGTCATTTCTTTGACATTAGCGTCAAAAGCATCAAATTGTTTTTGTGCTTTTTCTAGTTCCATTTCTGCTGCAGAATTTACATTTGGTTTTTGTGTCATTTTATAAACCTATAATGGTGAAATATTTATAAAGCTTCCGGGAACAAATGTCCCTAAATCGGATCTTCCATCGGAATTAATCAGTCCACTATTAAAATCCCCTATGGAAGTAATCTGAGGAACGTTAGTATTTGTTGAAAAAAGAGTGGCTGTGCCTCCTGATGAATATGTTGTGAAAGCTGAAGAATCTACATTTAAAGAGATAGTTGTAGATGTAGCTGCATAGACGCTATAAATATTGTCGTTTAGTTCAGTCATACCTCCCACATCAGTAATCAATACTGATTGACCTGGATAAAAAGAATTATTAGCAGTAAGAACGCAAGGAAACGCTTTTGATGCTCCCGTAATTGAAGCTATTCTTGGAGACGAGATAAATGCGTTATATGAGGACGAATCTATATCCAATTCGACTTCAGTAGCTGATGGAATTGAAATAACCATTCCTTGTTTACCATTAAGCTGCGTAATTCCATAAAGCACAGGTATGATTAATCTAACAGATTGACCAACAACATAATCATGATCTTCAGAAGTAGTAACTGTCGTTGTCACTCCTATCGAAATATTGTTAATTTCAAATCTACGCGGCTGATAATAATCAGCTTGAATTGGTACATTTGAATAGGGTGCAATAGGTCCTGTGATCGCCATAGTTTCCTTTAAAGGGGGACGAATCCCCCTTTAATTATGCAGGTATAGTCGCATCGTGTAGATACGCTCTAAATTCCATAATATCGCCAGCAGAACCGCCAACCCAGCTAGATGTGTCATTGACGCTTGCGCCAACACCCACAATAAAGCCTTGTTGGCTGTTATTAATAAATGAACCTTGAATTGCAGGGCCATTTATTGTGTTAACACGAGATGTTCCGATAGGCACTGTGTATGGAGGCGGATACAAAACAGACCCGCTAGATATCTGCACTCCACCAGTATTTACATCACCAACGGCCACAACTTGTGGGAAACTAGTTCCTGGCACTTCGTTGAAAGCTACGTTGTTTGTAAATGCTGAGTAATTAGAGGAGTTGATATTAACTACAAATGTATTGTAGTCAGTTACCGCAATCACATAACCATAGATCGGAGATCCTGGAGTTGTGCTGTTTGGTAATGAGTTCAATTCAACAGTACCGAAATCATTAGGAATTCTAAAGGCAACCTCTTGACCTACAACAAAATTGTGAGCCGAAGCTGTGTCAATAGTTGTAGTTGTGCCTAAAGTAATACCGCTAATTACACATTGACCAGGTGCATAAAGATAAGGATAAAGAACCTTTCTCATGTAAGCACCAGAAGGAGAACCAGACAAAGCAGTGTATTCGCTTTGGTTAGTGTTCCATGGAATTGTGAATGAGTTAGCATCTACTACAGTTACAGTGAAATGAATCTGTTCTAGAAGAGGCATACCAGTAGTTGCTGATTGATTTAATCCTTGGAAGACAACTACGTCACCAGAGGATAAACCATGAGCAGTTACCGTCACAACAGCAGGATTTGCTTTTGTGATAGAAACAACTTGCTTTCTTGCACCTAACTGCATGATATTGCCGGCAGTAAATGTAGAAATACCACCACCAACTACAACGGAATCATATGTGATAGCTGTAGCAGAGGAGTTTACTTGTACGAAAGTATCTCTTACGGTAGTAGATGTTACAGTTACATTAGCATCCCACCAAGCATATGGTATTGAATGTGTTGCTGGTGTTGCTTGTTGTGTTAAGTTTCTTAACTCAACAAAATCAGGAGTAAATGGCAAAGCAATAATCTTTGCGTTAGGAGCAGAAACCCCTAATACCCCACCGGTAACGGTATAATAACCTTTTACCATTCTTGAGTATTCAGTCATATTATACCCCCAACGATGTTAAGCGGGTGCATAGTAGGTTACGAATAGCTGTATCTTGTGTAATCGCTTGCGCTTGAGCAAACTTAACAGCAAGGGTAGCATTCTGTGCCAACATACCCGAATAATATGGATCACGATAAATCAAGTTCATGGAGTAACCATCTTGATTAATGTGGGTGATGGCTTGTTTACCTAACACGGTGTTGAAGTAAACGTCATTATTGCCATCAGATGCGCCTCTAGCAACAGGTGCTTCAGAGCTGGTAAGAATACGGATGTTAAATACAGAACCATATTCGGAAGGAAGAGCAGAGCTATTAGTAGGATAGTTCCATTGAGACAAGAATCCAGTAGATGTTAGACCATCAAAATCAGGCTGAAGCTCAGTTGAGCTAAGCATGAAGTAGGCGCTTCTTACAGGGCCAGTACCGAATCTATCCATACCTTCAACGCCAGACATAAATTTGTAAGCATTGTTGGTGTCTAAAGTAGCAGCTACAACGCTAAAATCTGTTGTGGCTAAGTTAGTAGGATTATCACCATT
>Ga0134124_10000527_pt1 | contig 32164 bp, 26 predicted proteins | sample KB304_FD_96880 | JGI IMG/M metagenome (GOLD analysis project Ga0134124, IMG submission 96880) | Terrestrial soil microbial communities without Nitrogen fertilizer from Kellogg Biological Station, Michigan, USA - KB3-0-4 | ecosystem: Environmental > Terrestrial > Soil > Unclassified ... | reverse complement strand
TGGGCTCGCTCTCGCGTTTTGATTTTGATCGAGCGAAGTCGGTAGCCGAAGAGTTTCAGCGGCCGGAGATGCGCATCATGGCGTTGGTTCAGATCGCGCAGGCAGTGCTAACCAGAAACGACAACTAACAAGAGAAGACGCGCCCAACCGGCTTATCGCGCGGGACGCGCTGCGAATTTGACGTGACCGTTGTCGACTCCGACGATGAAGTCGACGGCTTCGGTTGCCAGATGGTCCTTTATGTGTTCGGCGCGCGAGATAATGAACTGAGTGAATATCTCGAGACTCAAAGCGCCCAGTCTCTCCCCGCACTCTCGTTTTGCCGCGATGAGATAGTCATAAAGCTCACTGACTTTTTCGGGTTCGAGTCTGGGGTCGCGGCATCGAACCGCGTTGATGCGCTCGCGCACCGCGACTTGAGCCTCGACCGTTGGACGCCGGCCGATCTCTTCACGATCCTGAGTCTGCCGCCGCCACAGTTCACGCATCACGTTGTAACGCGCAACGAGGCTGTTGTAACGGAAGCGCTGCCCGAAGGAAATCCCTTTCGCATCGTAAAAGCGTTTGATCGCGGTTTCGACGCGGCCTCTGGTCTCGAGCGGCGCGCGAGAGGTCGCTCCGTTGAAGTAGATGTCGTATTCGACCTTCAACCGGCGAATCTCGTATTCGAGCTTATCAAGCTCCTGATCAAGCGGATTCTCAACTTTAGGTTCCATTGAAATTGCTCGTGGAGGGCCTGGGTATAACCTGTGGGGGTTGTGTTAGAATGTACGATAGACACTCATCGGTGTCAACGGAAATCACATGCCGAATCAACTGCTTAGATCGCTGCCCTCGATCGAGCGGCTGCTGGAGAGGCCGTTGGCGTTGCGGTTGTCCGCCGCAGTGGGCCGCGAGCGCGTGCGAGATCTGCTGCGCGAAACCACGGACGAACTCCGACAGGAAGTAACCAGCGGCCGATTGCCATCGGCCATCACAAGTCAATCTCTAATCGAAGAAGTTGAACGCAGGCTGGAACCGCGAGTTGCCCGGTTTTCTCAGCCTTCGCTTCGAAGCGTCGTCAATGCAACCGGTGTAATTATCCACACCAATCTTGGGCGCGCGCCGCTTGCTCGTCAGGCGTTGGAAGCGCTCTCGGAAACGGCAGCGGGCTACTCGAATCTCGAATATGATTTGACTCGAGGCGAGCGCGGCCGGCGCGAAACGCATTGTCAGGACTTGATAAGCCGGCTTGCCGGAAGTGAAGCGGCCATTGTAGCGAATAACAACGCAGCCGCGGTCCTGCTTGTGCTGAACACACTGGCGGAGGGCGGCGAGGTGATCGTCTCGCGAGGTGAGTTGATCGAGATCGGCGGCAGCTTTCGAATCCCCGATGTAATGGCGAAGAGCGGCGCCATACTTCGCGAGGTTGGAACCACTAACCGAACCCGTATTGAAGACTACAAAAACGCAATCAACGAGCGCACACGGCTCATACTGCGCGTGCATCCCTCAAACTATCGGATAATCGGCTTCACCCATCGCCCAGGCGCGGACGAGATTGCCGATGTCGCGCGACGCGCGGGCGTGCCGTCGTTTGAAGACCTGGGCTCGGGTTGCTTGATTGATCTCTCTCCTTTCGGAGTGAAGGACGAACCGGTGGTGGCGGATTCGTTGAAGGCGGGCGTTTCCGTAGTCAGCTTCAGCGGCGACAAGATGCTGGGCGGTCCGCAAGCGGGCATCATCGCGGGTTCTCGCGAGATCGTCGATCGAGTTGCCGGGAACCCGTTGATGCGAGCGCTCAGAGTCGACAAGTTGACCTACGCCGCGCTCGAGGCCACGCTGAGGTTGTATGAGCGGGGATCTGCCCGGACGGAAGTTTGGATGGACGTTCCGGTGATTCGCGCGATTGCGGCTTCATACCGGGAGATTGCGGACCGAGCGGCCAACCTCCGCGAATCAATTGCGCGATTGACAAACGGGCGGTTCACAATCGATCTGGAGGACGGATCTTCCGTGATCGGCGGCGGGTCGGCGCCAGAGGTAAAGCTGCCGACGGTCCTGGTCACGATGAAAGCCGCAGAGATGTCGGCCGCGTCGTTGGAAGAACGGCTTCGCGGCTCCCGGATACCGATCATCACCCGAACCGAACGAGACCGGGTGATGATCGACTTGCGAACGGTCTCGATCGAAGAGGAAGCGATCATACTCGAGGCGCTCGCCGGGCTTGCGCAACCTGCGCGCGAGTCCGCCGCATCTGTAGAAGCGTTGGGATGATTCGGTAACGCGAGAAGGGGCGGCCACGGAGGGCCGCCCTTACATGACGACGGGGTGGCCACGGAGGGCCGCCCTTACATGACGACGGGGCGGCCACGGAGGGCCGCCCTTACATGACGAACGAGAAATCGAAGGAAGGGACGAACAAGAAATCGACGGAAGGAAGGTCACATAAAACCCAATATGTCGTTATTACTCTTAAGCCTTCTCCAGCAGGGCAGACTATCGAAGGTAGTGATAGTCGGCGCTGCCCTGCTGTTCATCGCGGGTGTCTCGCTGCTGGTTTACTTCTATCGCCGGTACCGGCGCATCGAGAAAGAACCGGAGGAGGATTGGGACCTGTCGCGACGCAGTTTGTTCGTGAACGTTGCGCCTCCCGCTCGAATCGCCAACGACGGTAGTGCCGCCGCTGCGGTTCCAACGGCCCCGATTCCCGAAATAACACCTGTCGTGCCGGGCGGGACAAGCGTACTGGCAAGCGAAGCGCCGTCGCAAACATCTAAACCGGCGGCGTCTGACGCTCCGCCACCCAGCGAAGCGCCGGCTCCTCCGAGCGCGCCCATCGAAGTTCGCGAAGCTGCTCCGCCGGTCGAACCCGTGCGCGAAGAGCGCATGACGCAGGTACTCGCAAGCCCTTCGCTCCCAGAATCGCAAGAAGCCCCAGAATCGAAAGAATCGAAAGAACCGAAAGAACCGAAAGCGCCGGAACCGTCCTTGGCAAAGACAGAATCGGAGCACGAGCACACAGCTTTCGATGACGAGGTGTGGGCCGGTCTCGAAGCGGACGAACTGACGTCCACTCTAGCGCAGGGCGCTGAAACGATGCCGTTGCACGCGGTCACCGAACAGCTTCCGGGAGCGCGAGTCGACGAGCGCTCGCATCGTGAGCCATTTGAGGCGCCTCGCATCGAACGCGTACTTCACCGGGAGCCCTTCGAGCCGCCGGCCATCACGCCGCTAACCCCGCGAGAGCAGGCCGCAGTGACGCGCGAGCTGCGCTCCTCCACGCCGGCCGGTTCGCAGACAACAATTGAGGAAGCCAAAGAGACACCCGCGCGAAACACGATGATCTTTGGCGCAAGTCCCGCTAAACCTGACGCAAGACCGTCGAGCGCCGAGCCGGTTATTGCAGCGTCTGGACGAATCGCTGAGCCGTCTGTTGCCGGCGTGCGGTCTCGCAAAGCGCCCGCCGGATCGATCCTCGGACTCCCTGCCGAAGCGTCGCAAGGACCCCTGATCCTCGGCGCTCCTGCGCGGACCGAGAGCGACACCGGAATCGGCGCGCTGACAAACTACGGCAAAGATCTGTCGCCGAAGGCCGGCTGGGGTGGAACGATTGCGCTAATCGTCGTCGTCGCGTTGCTTGGCGGCGCTGTGCTTTTGTACCTCTTCGTGCCGACGGTTCACTCGCGGGTCAACTCTTATATCGGGCGCGCTCGCGGAACAGACAGTCAGGCTTCGACGAAGCCCAAGGCGCAGATATTTCCGTCTTTCAGACAAGAAGGCAGTAAGGCGAAAGGTGCGATCGATAACATTTCCGACGAGCCGCTCGAGAACCTCGAGGTAGAAATATCGGTCCAGCATGACGCGTCACCCGAAGTTCGGAGAGGCGCCGTCGCACCGAATCCGCTGCCACCAAACACGCGAGGCACGTTCGAGTTCGACTACGACGCAAAAAAAGATACCAACGGCAAGATCTTGAGGCTCTTAAGCAACGGGAATGAAATAAAGTTCCGCGCGCCAAATCAGCCATAGTAATGTACACAACAGTTCAGATGTGAGTGTACAAGAGAATTCGCTGGTCCTGTATGGGCGGTCCTCCGTGGCCGCCCCTCCTTCGAGAACGCGCTTCTCACTAAGGGGCGGCCACGGAGGACCGCCCATACAGGAGTGCCCTTCATCGATATCGAAACCTATGCTAGACCTCGCAGCGCAGCGACCAACCTGGGCTGAGATCAATCTCGATAATCTAATCCACAACTTCCGCGTCACTCGATCGGCGGTGGGCGGCGCCGCGATTATGGCCGCCGTCAAGGCGGACGCATATGGCCATGGCGCAGTCGAGTGCGCTCGGGCGCTTGAATCAGCCGGCGCGGATTGGTTCGGGGTCGCGCTTCCCGAAGAAGGCATTGCATTGAGAAAAGAGGGCATTACACGGCCTATCTTATGTCTCGGCGGTTTTTGGGAGGGCCAGGCTGAATCGATAATCGCTCATCGACTCACGCCGGTTGTGTTTAGATTGGATGACCTTGCCGCGCTCAGTCGAGAGGCACACAAGACCGGGCATAACTTCGATTATCATCTGAAAGTCGATACCGGGCTGGGACGCCTCGGAGTCCAGTGCTCCGAACTGGAAGGATTTCTCGATGGCGCGAATCAATTCACGAACCTGCGGCTCGACGGCATAATGACTCACCTGGCGTCAGCAGACAATAGCGACCAGGATCTATTCACACAGCAGCAGTTAGATTTGTTCGACCGAGCAATCGAGGCGGTCCAATCCGAAGGTCACAGCCCGCGATGGATACATGCAGCCAGCAGCGCCGGCGCCCTTGCGTATCCACGCGCCCGCGGAAATCTGGTAAGGCCCGGTGGCGTGCTTTACGGCCTGTGGCGCGATGTGATTTCACCATCGACGGAGCCCTTGGGCTGGCGTCCGGTGATGTCGGTCCACACGAGAATCGTGCTCGTGAAAACCGTCAAGGCGGGCACGCCTCTTGGGTACGGTGGGACTTTCGTGACGGCCCGTGACAGCCGGATAGCCACAATCGCAATCGGTTACGAAGACGGATTGCGCCGCGAGCTGTCGAATCGCGGTCAGGTTATCGTACGGGGATCGCTTGCGCCCGTCGTAGGCCGGATAAGCATGGACCTGACCTTGATCGACATTACCGACGTCGAAGGTGCGTCCATTAACGACGAAGTAGTGATCATCGGCTCTCAAGGCGAGAGCCGAATAACAGCAGAGGAGATTGCGGCCCGGATAGGCACTATCTCCTATGAAATAACCTGCGGCGTAAGCGATCGCGTCCCTCGGGTCTATTTAGCGAGGGAGCCGGCGCCCGACTTGAAGTCGGATGGTCCGTTCCGACGGTGAGCCCATTCCGAGCCTAATGACGGAGAAAACTTGAACTTAAATGCCTGACAAATGCCCGCTGTCAACCCACCAGCGGTTTCGGGAGTATTCGGATTCTGGGTTGCCAATAACCTCCGCGTGCTTTGCGGTCCTTTGCGACTTTGCGCTGAGTATTGTGTCTTGTTCCTTCAATAGCCAATACTCAGCGCGAAGGCGCAAAGGACCGCAAAGCACGCGAAGGGCTGACCACACGTTACAAGTCAGCAACCCAATAAGCGAACACTACCGCGGTTTCTCATTCAACTTGCCCTCACGTCTTTTTCATATATAATCTCCGCATTGCAGGGAGTAAGGTTCGAATGGGTCCCTCGTGACGTGGCGCAGTAATTTCAAAATCAGTGGAGTGAGGTCTATTTATGCAGCAGCGGTCGCCCGCAGTAAAAGACGTATTCGAGAAAGCTGCGGGGTTTACCAAGGCTGAAGAGTTCCGAAGAGCCGGGCTCTACCCTTATTTCACCGAGTTCTCGAGCGGCGCAGACTCCGGGGAAGCCGAAGTGATGATGGGCGACCGGCGCATCCTCATGTTCGGGTCTAATAACTACCTCGGTCTCACAACCAATCCCGAAGTGAAAGCCGCCGCAAAGGAAGCGATTGACCTGTACGGCACGGGCTGCTCGGGCTCTCGAATGCTGAATGGAACGATGGACCTGCACGTTCGGCTCGAATCCGAACTTGCCCGCTTCATGAAGCGCGAGGCCGCCCTGGTGTTCGGCACGGGGTTTCAGACTAATCTTGGAGCGCTTTCGGCAATCGCTCAAAAAGGCGACGTTATCATTGCGGACCGTAACATTCACGCTTCGATACTGGACGGTTGTCTTGCGTCATTCGCGCGAACGACCAGGTTTCGTCACAACGACATGGACGACCTGGAAAAAGTGCTGGCCGGCCTTCAACCCGATGAAGGAAGATTGATAGTAGTAGACGGGGTGTTTTCGATGGAGGGAGACACGGCCAATCTCCCCGAAATCGTTCGTCTGGCGCGTCGTTATTCCGCTCGAATCTATGTCGACGAAGCGCATACTATCGGGGTGCTTGGAGCTAACGGCCGCGGCACCAGCGAACATTTTGGAGTCGAAGGCGACGTCGATATCGTGATGGGCACGTTCTCGAAGTCGTTTGCGTCGATCGGCGGCTTTGTAGCTTCGAGACACGACGTCATCGAATTCATCAAGCATCACAGCCGCGCGTTTGTATACTCCGCATCGCTGGCGCCGGCAAACGCGGCAGCAGTGTTAAAGGCGATCGAGATAATCGAGCGCGAGCCCGAACGCCGCCAACGACTGCATGACTTGAGCGCGTCGCTGCGCCGGGAACTGGTGAGATTGGGCTTCAAGCTGCTCGAGGGGTTCACTCCCATTATCCCGGTCGTGGTCGATGATGAAGTGCTGGTCTGCAAGTTCTTCTGGGAGTTGATGAGTGAGGGCATCTATACGAATCCCGTGCTCGCTCCCGCCGTCTCGCACAGTCTCGTGCGCATAAGCTGCATGGCTACGCATACCGACGAGCACGCCGACCGACTTCTGGAATCAATGTACCGGATAGGAAAGAAGCTGGACCTGATTCAATGACGCGTGATGCGTGACACGTGATTCGTGATCGAGGAAAACGATTTCTCACGGATCACGTTTCACGTTTCACGTTTCACGTTTCACTCTTATGAAGCGAATTGCAGTTACGGGAATCGGAGTGATCGCGCCAACCGGCGTGGGGCGCGAGCGCGTGTGGGAAGCGCTTGTCGAGGGGCGCAGCGGGATCTCGCGCATCGATGACTTCGACACGTCGAACCTCAAGACCAACATCGCCGGCGTCTGCCGCGACTTTCGGCCCGAAGAGATGTTTGACGAGCGGGAGATGTCCCGGCTCGATCGGGTGTCTCAACTGGCAATTGCCGCCACCGAGATGGCTACGCGTGAGGCCGGGCTGACCAACGGACAACTTGATAGCTACGACGCGGGAGTGTTTCTAGGAACCGGGTTCGGCGGGCAGGGCTCGATCGAAGAGTTCTGCGGCGCGTTCTTCTCCAACGGAAAGGGCCGCCGCTCCGCCATTGCGATTCCGAAGTCGATGTACAATGCGTCGTCTTCGAACATCGCAATCCGATTCAAGACTCGCGGGCCAAACATCACCGTGACGACTGCGTGCTCGTCGGGAGCTAACGCGATCGGCCAGGCTTTTCACCTGATCCAGCACGGGCACGCGGAGCGGATGATTGCCGGTGGGGTCGATGCTCCGATAACTCCGGTGGTGATGGACGCCTGGAAGGAAATGCGCGTGCTTTCGACCAAGAACGAGCCGCCTGAGCGCGCGTGCAAACCCTTCAGCGCCAACCGCGATGGGTTTGTCCTCTCGGAAGGCGCAGGCATCGTCGTGCTCGAGGACCTTGAAATGGCCGCCGCGCGAGGCGCACATATCTACGCTGAAGTTATCGGCTACGGTTCAACCGCGGACGCCTCTCACATTACCTTTCCGGATCCGGACGGCGAGTCGCACGCAATGACGCGCGCAATGAAAGACGCGGGCGTCAATCCGAACGAGATTGACTACATTAATGCGCACGGCACTGCGACTAAACTAAACGACGCCTCCGAGACCGAAGCCATCAAGCGCGTGTTCGGAAGCCGCGCTCACGAGATTCCCTGCAGCTCGATCAAGTCCATGCTCGGGCATTCGATGGGCGCCGCGGGCGCGATCGAGTTCATTGCAACCGTTCTGGCTATCGAGAATCAGGTGATCCCACCGACGACGAACTACGAGGAGGCTGACCCGCAGTGCGATCTCGATTACGTCACCGAAGGCTCGCGCCGCGTAAGCTCTTCGACGCCGTTGAGGACAGCTATTTCAAACTCATTTGGCTTCGGCGGGAACAATGCGGTACTTGTCGTTCGCGCTTATGTGCAGTAGTATCAAGCTTCAAAATTCAGAGTAGCAGATAGGCCCAAGGGAAAACGCAAATGACCAGAGAAGCTGTGGAAACTATTGAAGACTCCGTAAAGAGCATAATCGTAGCCGAGCTTCGCGTGGACCGAGATCAACTGGGACCCACCACCCACTTGATGAAAGACCTGGGCGCCGACTCGCTTGACGCGCTCAACATCGCGCTTCGCCTTGAAGAGCAGTTCAATATCAAAATTCCCGACGACGCCATCCCGAGGTTCCTCACCGTGGGCGACATAGTTCACGGAGTTAACGAACATTTGGCAGCGGCGCAGTAACGCATCGCTCGCCAGCAACCTTTCAAATCCCTCCACATTTGGTTAGAAACGGTTGGGTCAGTATTCGCCCAATCTCTAGGAGTCTATCGTGTTGCCGGCAAGGCTGCTCCTCTGCGTCCCCGGCGTCCTCTGCGGTTTTCCTTCTCAGTGCTGGAAATCAACCGCAGAGGACGCCGGGGACGCAGAGGAGCAGCCCGATCGTGAGCGAGCAAGATACTATGAGCCCGCTACGCCAATTCAGTGCGCTTGAAGAGCCGCTTACTCGACGGGTACAATGAAGTGTTCTCGACTCAGCGAAATTCGTATCTATCAGCGTCTGGCTCTCGATGGCGATAGAAAAGATAACAGTTCGCGGCGCCCGACAGCACAACCTAAAGGACGTGAGCGTCGAGTTGCCCCGCAATCGCTTGACCGTAGTCACCGGGCTCTCGGGCTCGGGCAAGTCGAGCCTCGCATTCGACACCATCTACGCCGAAGGCCAGCGGCGTTATGTTGAATCGCTTTCTGCTTACGCGCGCCAATTTCTCGATCAGCTCGAAAAGCCCGACGTCGACGCAATTGAAGGCCTCTCGCCGGCAATCTCGATCGAGCAGAAAACCACCATGCGCAGCCCGCGCTCGACCGTCGGCACCGTCACCGAAGTCTATGACTATCTGCGGCTTCTCTTCTCCTCGATAGGCGTGCCTCACTGCCCAAAATGCTCGCGGCCAATTTCACGACAGTCAATCGATCAGATCGTCCAGCAGATGGCTACCTTGCCCGAAGGCGAGCGCGTAATGATACTCGCGCCAATCGTCCGCGGCAGAAAAGGTGAGTTCAAGAAGGAACTGGAAAAGCTGTCGCGGTCCGGTTTCAATCGCGCGCGCATCGATGGCGAGATTCGACTGCTCGACGAAGACATCAAGCTCGACAAGCGCCGCAATCACACGATCGAAGTAGTAATCGACCGGCTGCTCATCAAGCACGGCGTGCAGAAGCGTCTCGACGATTCGGTTCATCTTGCAGCGAAGCTCACAGACGGATTGGTGATGGTCTCGATAGTCGACGGCGAGGAGCGTCTCTATTCCGAGAAGATGGCCTGTCCCGAGTGCGGGATTTCCGTGAACGCTCTCGAGCCGCGTTCGTTCTCATTCAACAGTGTGTACGGAGCCTGCCGAGAGTGTCACGGGCTGGGCAGTAGAGCGGAAATCGATCCCGCCAAAATCGTCTCCGATCCGCAGCTTCCGATCGACCAGCAGGACCCGTTTCCCGCGGACACCAACATCAGCAACTATCTTCGCGACGTGATCAAGTCGATGGCAAGACAGGCGGGCATCTCGACCGACAGAGCGTTCGCCGCGTTGCCGCAAAAGGTCCAGGACGCGTTTTTCTACGGCTCGAAAGAACGATTGACGCTGCGCTACGGGGCTTACGAATACAAGACTGATTGGAAGGGCGCGGTCGCGTATCTGATGGCTCGCGTCGAAGAGATGAAGAGCGAGACCCTTATCGCGAGTTTCGAAGGTCTCATATCGCCGATCGTTTGCCCCGGCTGCGGAGGGCGCAGACTTCAGTCCGCGTCACTGGCCGTGCGCGTCGGTGGCCGGACCATCGCAGATTACACAGCGCTGCCGATCTCGCAGGCGGTCAAAGTCTTTAACGGCGTCAAGCTCAACTCGCGCGAAGAGAAAATCGCGGGGCTGGTGCTGCGAGAGATTCGTCAACGGATGAAATTTCTCGAAACGGTTGGACTTGGTTATATGACTCTCGACCGGCCTTCGTCGACGCTGTCTGGAGGCGAGGGACAACGTATAAGGCTGGCTACGCAGATCGGCTCTCAACTGCGAGGCGTCCTTTACGTGTTGGACGAGCCGTCGATCGGGCTTCATCCGCGCGACAATCGCAAGTTGCTTGACACGCTCGAGCACCTTCGCGATCTCGGTAACACCGTGCTGGTAGTCGAGCACGATGAAGAGACGATTCGTCGCGCCGATCACGTTTTAGATCTTGGGCCCGGCGCCGGAGCGCACGGCGGTTGGGTGGTCGCCGAAGGCACTCCCGCGGATATTGCCGGCAATCCGGCGTCACTCACCGGACGATACATTTCCGGCGAGCTGTCGATTCCAGTGCCGGACGTGCGGCGCGTTTCCAACGGCAAAGCGATAACCGTGCTCGGCGCGCGCGCTCATAATCTGAAGAACATCGACGTCAGGTTTCCCCTGGGCCTGTTCATCGTCGTCACCGGCGTATCGGGTTCAGGCAAATCCACACTGGTCGATGACATTCTCTATCGCAGCCTCGCTAAAAAACTCTATCGCAGCATGCTCGAGCCAGGCGCGCATCGCGAGGTCGGCGGACTCGAACATATCGACAAGATCATCGAGATCGATCAATCGCCGATCGGCCGGACACCGCGATCGAATCCCGCTACTTACACCGGCGTCTTTACTCCAATCCGCGAACTGTATGCGATGTTGCCGGAGTCGCGTGAGCGCGGCTACAAACCGGGACGTTTCTCGTTCAACGTAAAAGGCGGGCGCTGCGAGGCATGCCAGGGCGACGGCTTGAAGCGCATCGAGATGAACTTCCTTCCCGATGTGTACGTGCTGTGCGACGTCTGCCGAGGCGCCAGGTACAATCGCGAAACGCTTTCGGTTCAATACAAGGGTTACTCGATCGCGGGGCTTCTGGACACGACGGTTGAAGAAGCGTTGCCGATATTGGAGAACATTCCGCAAATCAAAGTGAAGCTGCAGACGTTGATCGACGTCGGGTTGGGCTACATAAAGTTGGGCCAGTCGGCGACTACGCTTTCAGGCGGCGAGGCGCAGCGGATCAAGCTTGCGAAAGAGCTTTCGAAGCGGGCAACGGGCCGCACTCTTTATATCCTGGACGAGCCGACGACTGGACTGCACTTCGAGGACGTGCGCAAACTTTTGGACGTGCTTCATCAATTGGTGTCGCTCGGCAACACGGTGCTCGTAGTCGAGCACAATCTGGATGTGATCAAGAGCGCGGACTGGGTCATCGATCTCGGCCCGGAAGGCGGCGAAGAAGGCGGCAAGGTCGTCGCCGAAGGAACGCCCGAAGACGTCGCTCGCACTAAGCGTTCATACACCGGACAAGCGCTTCGCCCGCTCCTCAACGGACACCAACGATAGGCTGCCAATCGCTCCCTGAGTTAGGCGGCGGTGCCCTTTTTGCGAACTTTGCGGTCCTTTGCGTCTTTGCGCGAGGAATTCTCCGTCTTTGCAGCAGGAATTCTCAACGCAAAGGCGCAAAGGACCGCAAAGCTCGCAAAATAAACCGGAGACGCCAAGATGGTTGACCGTAACTTTCGTCGGGTGTATTAGTTCATACCCATGAAGACCAACCCCGAGGACCGAATATGAAAAGACCTGATCGTTTGATTCTTGTGCTCCTGTGGGTAGCTGCAGCGGTGTTTCTGACGACTCCAACGGAATTGCGATCGGCCGCTCAAACCAAAACGGGCTCTACGTCGCAGAACGTCGTCGTTCCAAAGATATGGGACTCAAAGCAGCTTGCGACGTGGGCCACACCCGTCGCCGGCATCAACAAGACCGCCAACTTCTACAGCGAAGAAGAGTACTACGCCGCGCCGGTCGACAACGTGCGCACCTACCCGGTCTATGCTCCCGACAAAGAGCCAAAGGGTTACCGTGAGTGGATGCTCAAGCAGGGCCAACAGAGATTGATCGAGCCCGAGAAGCTCAAGACTGAACGCGATTGGATCGAAGCCGGGCGCGCGGTATTCGCGGGGCTCGACTTCCCGGTTACTCGAACCGACGACCCGCGCATAATGAAGTTCCTCAGCGACGCAGAAGCCGTTCGCAAAGGCGGAGACGCAATCACCAAAGACGGCATTCTTCCTTCGCTTCGTTGGAGCGTCGGCAGCGACGGCAAGTTGAAAGTTGCGCTTGCGGATTGCTCGGGTTGTCACAGCAGGTTGATGCCCGACGGCTCGGTGCTTCTCGGCGCTCAGGGCAACCTGGCCTTTGCCTTCGAATCCGTGGGCGTTGTTGTAGAGGGATTCAACAAAGACCTCGAACGGAAAGGAATGTCGCTCAATCAAGCCGAATACGGCTCATACGGAATGCCCTGGCTAAAAGACGACATTCACGAAGGCTTCAAGACGATGAAGCCGGAAGAGATCGGGCAAGTAGACGGGTTTCCGCAGCCCGGAACGTTCTCGCGTTTCAATGGTAGTCCTTACTACATCACAAAGATTCCCGACCTTATCGGCTTGAAGGACCGCCGCTACATCGATCACACCGGCACTCACGTCAACCGCGGCCCCGAGGATATCGCCCGTTACGCAGTGCTTGTGAGTGTCGCCGACGACGGCTCGATCGGCCAATACAAGTTCTTCGATGAGAAGCAACGCAAACTCGACCGTCGATACAGCGATGAAGCGATGTACGCGATAGGCAAGTTCGTTTATTCTCTCGAGCCGCCGCCCAATCCGAACAAGCCCGACGCCGTGGCCGGGCGCGGCGAGAAGGTTTTCAAGAGTGAGGGCTGCGCGATGTGCCACACGCCGCCGCTCTACACGAACAACATGCTGATCCCGGTTTCGGGTTTCACTCCGCCCAAGGATGATCCGGTCACTGCGCGCCTGCATGTCATGCGCTTTCCTTTAGGCACCGATCCGAATCTTGCGTTGAAGACGAGAAAAGGAACCGGCTATTACAAGGTTCCTTCGCTGAAGGGACTCTGGTATCGAAGCCTGATCGAGCACTCGGGATCGATTGCGACGCTCGAGGAGTGGTTCGATCGGCGAAGGCTTAAGGAAGATTACGTGCCGAGTGGTTGGAAAGCTCCGGGCAAGAAGACTCGCGCGGTCCCGGGTCATGAGTTTGGGATGGACTTATCTAGTGATGACAAACGCGCGCTGATCGCGTTCTTGAGAACTCTTTGAGTCGCCGCTCCCAGGACCACGTAGCGCGACCTACTGTCCGCGGGTGCGATCTCTTTCCCGCATCACCAAAAGGAAGCCTGCACGGCGGCGCGAAAACCGGGGGGATTGTCTGCGAACGGTCTGTAGCTGCAGTCGAAAACACCATGCAGGAGTGGCCAACTGAAAGCAAGTAGATCGGCTCCCGACGACGGTGTTTAACGTCCGGGCCCGCCAGTCATCCAACTCCATTCCGGCCGGATAATGGGCCGCAGCACCTTCGGATCGACATCGAAGTTCAGCATCGCCAGATGATGCCATTCAGCGGTTCGGAACTTTGATGCGGTCCAATTAGATAGACTACTAAAAAGAGTCATCGCAAACGCTTTTCTTCTTTTTTCTTTTTGACCCCCGCCGCCTCATAGTCGAACTCCTTCGGCCAAATTGTGCTGTCATCGCAAATCGCGTCCAGCAGTTTTGCACCTTTCAAGTGGGCATTCTCAAGATTAGAGCCCATCAAGCGCGCTCCGCGAAGCGTGGCACCGGATAGATAAGCGTCATTGAGGTCGGCCCGTTCTAAATTTGCGTTGTTCAGCTCAGTGTCGAATAGAATCGCCTCTCGCAGATTTGCCTCAACGAGATTTGAATCCATTAACTTGGCTTTTGTGAGATCAGCCTTAACCAATTTCGCCTTGCCGATCTGTGCGCCGGTGAGATTTGCAAGTCTTAGATGTGCCTGCGTCATATCAGATGCGCCGAGTTGAGCACCACCGAGGAGACCTTCACAGAGATTGGCGCCGGTCAAATCCATACCAGAAAGATTCGCCCTTTTGAGGTTCAACACTGCCAGCCGTAGCTTTGATCTTGCCGACACATCTTGGCTTGATAGCCAAGAAACTAGGAATCTAATCAACTGATCAGTCGAACGAATCGATCCTAAAGGCCTTGACTCTGTGCCATAGATAAGCTCCCGCGCGACCAGGAATTCTTGGATGCTGTAATGGGAAAAGCGATACCAACCCTGCGAATTCTTGTTCAACAAAGAACGGCCTCCGATGTCGAGCTTACTCAGATGTCTGAAGTTCCCACCCATTAAGCTTTCTAATTTGTCGTGGAGTATTTCTCGGTGACCGGTTGAGTGAAGCTGAAGGGCTAACACGGTGCATACTTTCCAGAGGTCTTGCGTATCCGGCATCCTCCTCCCGGTAAGCGGCTTAGCGTGTTCCCGTAGGAGCCACGCGCTCACTAGAGCATGGTATATCGTGTACTCGGTCCATTCTTGGGTGTCAGAATGAAGAAGATCTTCGATGTGCGCAAGCAACATCGGTCTGAATCGCAGGGACTGCATACGCGACAAGAGGATCTTAGCCTCGGAAATCCGCCGCGGGTTCTTAGGAAAACGTCGCTTCAAATAGTCGCCAATTTGGTCGTCCGAAAAGAGTGACAGATAGACGACCGGACAAAGGAATCCCCCTACTTGGACCTTGCCACGACGGTTGAAGGGGTCCTCCCCAGCACTAAAGAATTGAGTTCTGCACGATATGATAACACGCCAGAAGTTACGAGTTGCGAGAAGTATTTCCTGCAGTCGATGCGTGATGCGCCCCCAAGCTCGAGGATCTTCATCGAGAGCGTCAAGCAAGAGAATAGTCCTACGTTTTTTTGCAACAGATTCAATTTGCTCAAGGGAATCGTTACCAAGTTTGAGAAGGACGCAGTCGTAGTTCTGTGGCCAAAAAGACTTCAAGTGCGCAAGCTTAAGCATCATTAGCACGGATGACTTGCCCATCCCAGAATCGGCCAGGATAAACATCTGATGCCCACCCGTTAGCGAATGTCCGCCGAAGAAGTACTGGAGCCGGCTGAAGATCAGTTCTCGAACTATGTAACGTGCTTCATCCTCGTCATCATCCGCAGGATTGAATTGCTGGCAATAAGGCTCCACATAAAACTCTGCAAGTTGAAGAGGATCTCCGAAAAGGTCTGCAATCCGGTCGACTTCGTCCTCCCGAGCAGATCGCTGCTGACGCAAAGCGCGCAGGAGATCAGGGATCCAATCTCTTGCAAGGGTAAATGCAGCCGTATCAAGTTCAAATGGCATCGCAATTCCTTTCAACTGGTATCTACGAGCTCTACAGGGTAAGTCCTTATAGATAATTCTAGTACAGAATCCGATGAATAAGCTTTCTTGCTGGCCGATACATTGAAACTGCCCAATTGCGCCGCAGGGATTCGGCAGTAGGACAGAATAAATGGGAGATGAACGGACGATTCATACTGCGCTACGCCACAACCCCTGCGGACTATCTTGCGCTTCAGCTTTTGAGACTGTCACACTCCGAACACCTAGCTGATTCTTCTTACCCTAAGAGCATAGCACCAAATCCGGCATTGTGAGTGCAGCGCCCCGGCGTCTTATCGCTAGTCATCGTCAGCCTTCTTAGAGCGAGGCTCATCAGGTTTCCTAACTCTCAGCACCGTAGTGAACTTGTCTTCGTAGACCTTTTCGAAGTCGCCGCTGTCGTCGCACACCTGCATGAAATCGCTCTGAGCATTTTCGGTCACGATGTACTCCGAACCGAAGCGGTCGCGAATCAAAGGCGCCGGGTTGTCTTCGTTGCCAAGCGTTATGTCCGCATAAACTTTCCACAACTCATGATCGCGATCATACATGTAAGTTGGATCCAGTCCGACGATGTATGTGTTGTTCGGATTGTAGTGGAACAACATCGGGAACTTATCCCAGTTGGTGTTGAAGATCATAGAGCCCGGCGGAGTATTTGCCGCGATCCATTCGGAAGCGCCTCGATAAGCAAACGGATTGTCTTCGCTCCTCACGTCTTCGCGGGCTTGCCAGATCGCTCCGCCCATCCACAGGATCGCCGATATCGTGACGGCCGCTGCGGCTATCGCTGCGATAGCTCGATCGCGCGTACGAGCCAGCCACGTGAATCTTATTCGTTCGAGTTTCGGGCTGATCGTGAAAGCGGCGAACAGGATTGCGAATGGTGGCCAGTACTCGATGAAGCGCCGCGACCTGAGCGCCATCACTAACAGCATCGCCGATACGATCAGGAAGAAGAGAGGCTTCAGGTCACGCACTCGGTCGCGATACTCGAATGCCAGCAGCGCTACGACGTAGATAATGAATGCGACCGCGCTGCTCCCGACTATTATCCACGTCTCGTAGGGATACCATTCGACGCCGACGTCTACGGCGTAGGTCCCGCCGGCTTTCATAAACCAGTGCTCACGAAGCAGCGTCAGGTTCTTCGGGAAGTAAGGGTTGATCACCAGCCCCGCTGCTATGCCGATGAACGAAGCCAGCGCGCTCCACAAATCTATTCGTCGCTCGGACAAATAAACCGCGAGCGAATACGCCAGCGCAAATGCAAGCATCAACGGGAACAGGCTGTAGGCCCAGACGAACACGAAAGACAACACGCCAACCCACACGTGCCTGCGCTTGAGGATGAGGTACGTTCCTACGCCAAGCAACACAAGCGACAACGCTGGCGCTCGTGTCATCGACATTCGATACAGAAAAGGCTCGGAGCTTGCGACCAGCGGAATAAGCCATTGCCATCGATAGTTGACTCGATAAGCGACCAGCAGCGCGAATAGAGAAACGATGCCCAGGCTGGAGAAAACCACCGCCGCGAGCTTGGCGCCTATTCGAAGATCGCCAAATGTAAACGGGATCAACAGAACGTGAAACAGGTAATGATGATCGACGTAGTGTTCTTCATCGAGAGTAGTTAACGGCAGCGCCTTGAACGCCGGCAGGTGAGGCCAGTTCTCGCGCAACATCGCCGCCCATCGGATGTGATAGTAGCCGTCGTTGTCGAGGATCGCGGGTCCGCCAAACTCGATCCAACCCATGACGGCGAGGATCAGGACGAACGCGGCCGTAGTCTGAAGGGCGGTGAGTGCGGGAGAGCGGAGGCGAAAAGGAGCAGAGGAGCGGAGGGGCGGAGGCGCTGAGGAGATTGCGCTCTCGCCGGGTGCACATTGATCCGCATCGGCAACTATATCGACCACCCGGCTCTCCTCTGCTTCTCAGCTCCTCTGCTTCTCAGCTCCTCTGCATTACTCCTCTACTTGATTCGCGTTGTGATTTGATCGAGTCGCTTTGTAAGCCCATCAAGCTGCGCAATGAACTGCTTAGCCTGGTCCGTATTCAACTGACGAAGTTCGTTTGCAAGCGCACTGACACGTTCGCGAATCGAGTCGGAATCACGCTTTGCTTCCCCTTTACTGAACGCTCGATAGAATGACGATGCGATGCGGCGCTCGAGCTCGTCCACGTTAGACTTCAGCTCGGCGAAGATTCCGGCAAATGCAATGCGCTGCAAGCGGTCGATCCGTTCTTCGCGTTCTTTGAGCCCGGCAGTTCGCTCCCCCAGTTCTTCGGTGCGGGCTTCAATCTGTCGCGCTCGCCTGTCGAGTTCCTTCTCGAGCGCCTCAGTGCGAGTCGCCAGCACCGAAGCCTGGTCTTCGACCTTGCCGACCTGCTCGGCGGCGCGAGTGGCTCGCGTCTCGACTTCGGTCAACTTAGCGGTGAGCTGCTTCTGAAACCCTTCGGCCGTCTGCCTGGCGGCTTCAGCCTGCCCGACTCCTTCGCCGGCCCGCGCTTCGGCCGCGCCCACGCGCGTGCCGATACTCGAGAGCTGCTCGGGCAAGGTTTGAAGCTGACCCGTCGCGCTCTTGATTGAGTTCAGCTCGCTGCGCTGGGCCGCGATGATTCGATATTGCTCTTTGAATTTCTTGTCGCTCTGGTAATCGTCTTCATCGATCGTCTGTTCAAGCTCGCGCACACGGGATGCAAGAATGCCTTCTCGCCCGCTTCCCTGCTCCGCGGCCGGAACGCTCATTGGACTCAATCCTGAGATGGGGGTTACCGACCTCTCCTGGCTATTGGCTGAGCCGCCGAAGAGCAGGTTGCTGCGCATGAACGCGACCTGCGATGAAGGGTTGGCCGGCTTACCGGTCAGCTCGAGCGCATACGCAACACACCACAACACGAACAGAAAGATCGACGTCAGGATTGCGAGACGAAGGAAAGCTCGATGCACTCGCGAAAGAAGCTTGAACGGGGCTTCGAAGAATGGCGCCGTATGTATCTCGCCTCGCTCTGGAAACGTAAAGCCATGGTTCGAAAATCCCCCAAGGTCAACAGGTGCAGCAGCACCTTCATCGGAGTCAATAACCATCTTCTCGCTGCGGACGCTTCCGCGGCGAAGCAGCGTCTTGCTGAATGAGAACAATGGCACGGCGGCATAACACGCGAAGAAGACGACCGCCAGAAGACCCAGCCACGCCATCGCCCAAAGCTTCATTGAAGCGTTAATCGAACCCAGGTACGCCCGGTACAATCTCTGATCGCGCTCTTTCAAATACGGCGCGACTTGCCAGACCCCGAGATACCTTTGATTGGCAAGGCCGGTAAGCGCGGACACTTCCTGGTCGAGGCGGTCTTCCGAGTAGATGCGATTGCGATCGAGATAATACTTCAGCCACGCACGAAAGCCATTGGGATCCTGTCCGCCGTCGAGATACTCATTGATCACGGCTAAGGAACCAGACGGCGAACCAGACGGGGAACCAGACGGCGAATCAGGTGCGGCAGGCGGCGTAGAATCCGCCCAGGCCGCGTCATTCTCAGAATCGAATCGCGACGTAATCCATCGGCCCGGACCGTTTCTCAGGTAGCGTTCGTAATCGGCTTGAAACTTCTCATCCGACAGCAGCCAGTTCGCTTTGACCCAATCGTGATAACTCGCAACATTCACGTCGCGCTCTTTAGCGAGTTGCGCAAGCGAGCTGGTATGCCGAACCGGATTGGTCGTTTCTTTAGTGCGCAACACCAGAAAGCTGAGCAGCGCCGACATCGCGACAATCAGCAGAGTCGCCGGCAGCGTAGTCCTCCACGAGCGAAAGTACCTTCCGCCGAACAACACCAGCAACGCCAGCATCGGAGTCGCGAGAAAGAAAATGAAAATGAAAACGAACAGGAACCCGGGCTGCTCGTGCGGCAACAATGGATTCCATTGTTTAGGCACGGGCACGAAGCGGACAAAGAGCAGCGTCAGGAGCCAGATGAGCGCCAGCGCGAGCTGCTGGCCAACTACAAGCAGCAGGAAAACTGATGCTCGAGCTCCCCACGGTCCGCTTTGAAAGCGTCGCAGCAGCGACCGGCTCAAGCGCTCGTCGATCTCGCGGCGGAGCGCGCTAAAGTCGTCATCAGTTGTTTCGAGCTGCGCGCTGTTCAGCTCGCGACGCAACCGGGAAAGCTTCACCGTGGCGGCAAGCTTTGCAAAAGGAGAGACGCCCCGCTCTTGCGCGTCGAGCGCGGCCATGTATTCGCGAAGCGTGTCTGTATCACGCGTTATTACTGTTTCCATAATTGGCGTTGGAGTAGCACAGACCTCAGTCTGTCAGTCCTTCTATCATACCTGAAATCCACAGACTGAAGTCTGTGCTACGCCCATCTTTATGTCTGAAAATTCTGTGCGACCTTTAGCTCATCCCCGTTCATCGCGTCCATATACAAGGTCCAGGTCATCGATTTTCCCGCGACTATCTCCCATGCGAGATGTACCTCCACGGCGTCGCCCTTCTGGATCGGAAGAATGACCAATCGCTTCACGGTCACTTCCTCCGCGGCGCCTATCTCAAGCCGTTGCTCGCGTCCCGCGATATCGGTATAGCTCAAGACTTTTCCGACGACCTTTCTCGCCGCAACGTCTCGGTCCGTCGAAGGTTTCAGGGGCAGATCGACGACCGGGATGAACCTGTCATCGAGTTGCATCAACTTCCCATCCCGGCTGATAACCGCAACCAATTCGCCGTAGTTGCCCGCGACCGGAAAAGCGTAGTTCCCCTGCCTAAAAGTCAGCCGCCGCGTGTCGTCCGACTCGTCGGCGCTCACTAGCGAAATTGTCGACGGATCCGCTCCGAGCAGGTCACGCCAGCGTTCGATGAAAATCTTCATCGCCTGTCGCAGCGCGAAGACTTCAGTGCCCGGCTCGGGCTTCGCGCCCAGCAACGTTATTCCGCCAGATACTCCAAGCAACGAGCGAGGCGTATCGATGATTGGATGGAGATCGGGAGGGGTCTGGGGCACTCCGTAGGCATCGAGCATCCGTCTCCAGTCTCGCTCGGCCTTTGCACGCAGGTCAGCCGAGTCTTTGATCAGCACCGGATAGTTCTGCTTCGAGCGGGAACCCTGTGGGTAAGCACCCGGTCCGGTCACAATAAAGGCGATGATGAGATAAGTGGCGGTCAATGCGCTCATAGATGCATAGCGGCGGAACGCGCGCGCCGCCTGCAAACCAGACTTCAATCGCGACGCGCGAGAAGAGTTCAATAGACGATTATTCATGTTTTCAAATGAGCGGGCAAGGTTGTGCGACTTTTGTTCGAGGTGGAAGTGATGATCATGTAGGGGCGGTCCTCCGTGGCCGCCCCTCGCCGCGCGGTAGGATCATGAAGGCAGAGAGGGGCGGCCACGGAGGACCGCCCCTACATGATTCACTTCCGGTATTATTGCTTCATGATTTTCGACTTCGTATTAAGACTGATTCGCCGAGACTATCAAAGTGCAAAAGAAACAAAGACGTCGTCAACAGGTGAAGATGACGACGAATCATTCGACCCCGACAATCCTTTTCCGGATAGGGTGACAATCGAGTTCCGCGACGTCATCGACCTTCATTCGATCCCGGCTAAGCAGACGCGCGCGGTCGTCGAAGACTACCTCGAGGAAGCGGGGCGCCGCGGAGTCCGCTTTGTTCGCATCATTCACGGCAAAGGCTTCGGTGTTCAGCGAGAGATAGTCCGGTCGATTCTCGAGCGCACGCCTTCGGTCGTCGATTTTCGCGACGCTCCCGCGGAAGCCGGCGGCTGGGGGGCAACGATTGTCACACTGCGCGTTAACAAGAAGAGCGTTGATTGATGAACCTCATGGCGTTTTTGGGGATCTATCCGTGAGAACCCGTCAAATCCGTGTCATCCGCGGTCTATTCTGGGTGTGGCGCTTAGACCACTGATATTCATTGCTTCTGTTGCACACGAGCGGTTGCTTTGTGCTAAATTATTTTGCCATGAAACAGTTGAAGCTGAAGAAACGCATAGCGCTGTTAGGCCTGGTAACTCTACTCTCCGCCTGTGCGAGGTCGCCCGAGAATACCGCGACGGCAAACGGGAACTCTGCTCAGCAAGCTAACGGCAATTCCCAACAACCGGTTGCGCAAGGTACTCCTTCGGATGCTTCCCCGAGCGTAACGCCGCCCACAGTCCAGACGATTCCTCCGCCGGCGGCGCCGGTGCAGCCTCAGGCAACGGTCAACGGCAACCCGAAGAAGCCGGCTCCCGCGCCGAATGAGCGAGCGCCGAAGTTGATCGCGCCCGCAAAGCGACTGGAGTTTGGCAAGCAGCCTCAGGACAAAACTCTCGTTCGCGCGATATCCATCAGGAACGGAGGGCGAGCCGATCTGAAGGTCGAGTCGGTAACCCCTAGCTGAGGATGCACCACCGTGGACTTCCCGAAAGTCCTCCGGCCTGGTCAGGCCGGCTCCATCAAAGTAAAAGTCGAGACCGGAAAATCACCCGGCGAACACGTCAAATCTGTAACCATTAAAACAAACGATCCAAATGATCCTTCACACATCGTTCAATTCATGTTCGATGTGAAGGGTGACGCCTCTCACGCAACCAAATGATCGAGACCATACCCGATTACGAAGAAATGCTGTCCGCGGTCGGACGGCGATTGCAGTCGAATGCGATTCGCAAACTGACCAAACTGCTCGGCAGCCGAGAGGTGATCTCGCTGGCGGCAGGCGCACCGAGTTATGAGACGTTCCCGGTTGAGGAACTCGCGGAAATCTCGGCGCGGGTTCTGCGCGATCACGGCCGGTTCGCTCTTCAGTACGGACCCACTCGAGGGTTGAGCGGCCTGGTCGAAGCGGTAGCCGGTATTCTCCAGTCGCGCGGCATCGCGGACTCTAAACCTTCGGAGATCGTGATCACTACCGGCTCGCAGCAAGGGCTCGATCTCATCGCTCGAGTCATGCTGGACCCGGGCGACGTAGTGCTGGTCGAACTGCCCAGTTACATCGGTGGGATCATCGCGCTGTATAACGCTCAAGCCGAATTGGTGGGTGTTCGTCAGGACGACGACGGGATGGTCATCAGCGATCTCAGAAGCAAGATCGATCGCCTGCGCTCCGAGGGCCGCCGGGTCAAATGCATCTACACGATTCCGAATTTTCAAAACCCCTCAGGTGTGACGCTCGCAGCCGAACGCCGCAAAGAGATGGCCGAGGTCGCCGAGAAGCATGACCTTCTCATCATCGAAGACGACGCGTACTTTGATCTTTACTTCACCGACGAGGCGTCCCGGTTGACGCCGCTTGCGGCGCTTTGTCCTGAGAGGGTGGTCTACCTGGGTACGTTTTCGAAAGTGCTCGCGCCGGGATTGCGCACCGCTTACCTGCGCGCTCCCGAAGCACTGGCCTCGAAAGTGGAGCTGGCCAAGGAAGGCGCCGATCTGTCGTCCAGCATGTTCGATCAGGCAATCGTCATCGAAGCCATCCGAGATGGATTGATCGCGCGCCGTCTGCCAGGGCTTCGCGAATTCTATGGCGTTCGCCGCCACGCGATGCTCGACGCTCTCGAGCGCTGCGCTCCCTCGGGGTCGCGTTGGACCAAACCGGTGGGCGGCTTCTTCATACTTATGGAGCTTGCCGCGGGAGTCGACGCAGCCGCAGTCCTGCCGGAGGCAATCGACAACGGCGTCGCGTACGTGCCGGGCCAATCTTTCTTTGTTGATGGAAGCGGCGCAAACACTCTTCGCCTGGCTTATTCAAAAGAGTCGCCGCAAGCGATCGAAGATGGCGTCAAACGGATGTGCAGCGTATTTCAGCATGCAAAAAGCGCCGGCGAAGCGTGATCGGTGACAACCATTGGCACGCCGGCCCTGACACTGATTGTCATAAACAAGTGTGATGTATATTTCACACAAGGACGGCCCGTTTTTCTCTCGGTCAATCTGAAGCATTCACGCTTGATCCGGTCCTTCAAACTGGTTGAACCCATCATGACCTCTTACCCGGCACGGCTACCCCGATAGTTGATTTCGTCTTTGCCTTCAATTGCATCATTAATGAAGAACAGGTCGCTTGAACGTTGGAACAGTAGTTGATACGTGATGTGCGTCGCTCGATGTTAGTTGACAATCATTAACGGTTTGCTTGATTGTCTGTCGCTCCCTGTTGCCAGGCCCCTTCCGGTTAGCCCCTTAATCCGATCAACCGCCGCTGCGCCGATGGTTGCGAGCATCGCTCGCCCATAAGCGCGCGGCGGTTTCGGCTTTTTGGGTTCGGCTCAAAGTTCACACCTCCGCTCGTGCGGGGGATCGGCATATCCACCTCGTAATAAACAAGAAAACAAACCCAACGTTCGTAGTTCGGCCTTCAGGCGGAAGTTTGTAATTCATCGTAAATGAAGCCTACAAACTTCCGCCTGAAGGCCGAACTACGAACTGGCACTCACTTCTTAACTGCTCTTGTTTGACTGTCTTTCGGACGGGTCGCGATTGCGACGACCAAGCCCTTGCTGGTCGGAAGCACCAGGCTCCCGTTTGTGAAGATGGGGTCGGCGACGATTTCGAAATCTTTATCGAGTTGATAGACATTCACCCGCCGGCCGTCCGCGTTTAGAAAGACCGCAACGTACACGCCGTGAAGCGGAGCGACGAGACTCGCATCACCTTCCACAATCGGGGCCGCGGTAATTCGGTTTTCCAGCCGGCGCTTCCAGATCCGATCCCCGCTCGAGCGGGCGAGCGCATATACGAAGTTATCGAAGGACGCAACAAGCACACGGTCCCCGGCGATGACCGGCGATGCTTCGACGGCCGCGCCGGTTCGCGACCGCCATCGAAGCTTGCCCGTGAGATTATCGACCGCGTAAACATAGCCGTCAGCCGAACCAAAATACACGGCATGGTCATCAACGGCAGGCTGGGCAACGACTTTAGCTGAGGTCTGAAACTTCCACATCAACTTCCCGCCCGCGATATCGACCGCACGCAGAGCCCCGTCGTCGCTACCGAAATAAATCGCGCGATCCGTCACAAGCGCACAACCGCGAACAACATCCTGAGTCTCGACCTTCCATACGACTTCGCCGTTCCCGGCTTCCAACGCGTAGAACGAACCGTCAGCGCTGCCGGCGTAGATTCGGCCCGCGCCCTGGGCCAGCGGCGATGAGAGCGGGCGGGCGTAATCCTTTACCCAAACCGTCAAACCGGTTGCCTTGTCCACCGCGCGAAGCGACCCGCCTGCCTCCGACCCGTCATCTGAAAACTTGCTCGTCGCGATATAGACCGAGCTTTCCGCAAGAGCAACCGGCGCGCTTATGATTCCGCCCGGTTCGCCGGTCCACAGCAATGTTCCGGTTTCGCGGTCCAGGCACAGCACGCGTCCGCCGGCTAGAGGCAGATATATTCGCGCGTCGTCGATAGAAGCTGGAATTGTAGATGCGCTGTCGGTGAGATAGTGCCAGGCTCGCTTGAAAGGAAGCGCAAGTCGCGAGGTCGAGGTAGCGCCTGCTTCGGCGGTTAGTTCTTCTGCCGCCCGCTTCCTCTGCGCCTCAGCCTTTCTCTCGTCTTTTGTTTGTTTCGAGCCTGCCGGAATAGAACCAGTCTGGGCGGACACGACCACAGGCAGCAGCAGCGCAAGCGCGAGACTCCTCATAGATATGAGTTGTGTAAACAACATTCCTGGGTCACTGGCTTGCCAGCAAGCGCTCGCTCTCCTGTCGTGTCCAATCACACAGAGTCTGTTTGTCTGCTTCCGACAATCGGGCCGCGGGATGGAGAGGCAGGTAATACTTCAGCGGCATATCACCCCCTTCAACTTCTTCGCATATCTTCTTCAGCTTACGAGTTCTTTTCTTCGAGTCGTACGTGCCCCACTCAGACAACGACAATTCCTTGCGGCCGCCGTTCACGTCGTCGACCAATAACCACGAAACCGGCGCCACCTGGCTGTACCAGGGCCAAATCGTCTTATTGGAGTGACAATCATTGCACGCGCGCTCGAAGATCGCCGACACTTCCGGGCTCATAGTGGTGTTCGCCTGAATCGTTTTTGTCTCATCGACTGGAGGATTTGTCTTTGCAGGCCTGATCACTTGAATCAACACAGAGAGAACGACAAGCGCAATGCCGGACCACTTGAGTATTTTCATCCGTTCTACCTTACGTCCAGCAAGCGTCCGCGTGTCAGTTGAGACGGAAATCACCGGCGTTGTGCGGTGAGGCGTGCCCCACCGCACAATTTGGCAACCGATAGCGGTTCTACTTCGTCATGCCCCACTGCCATAGCATGAAGGAATATACAAAGGCAGCCTCGTGCAGCGCGTCGTAGCGGCCCGATGCGCCGCCGTGACCCGCTCCCATATTCGCCTTCAGCAGCAGCGGGTTCTTGTCGGTCTTCGTCACCCGTAACTTCGCTACGAACTTGGTCCCCTCCCAGTAAGGCACCTGGCTGTCGTTCAGCGAAACCTGCACCAAGAGCGAGGGATAGTTCTGGGGCCGAATGTTGTCGTAAGGCGAATACTTGATCATGTAGTCGAACGCGGGCTTCTCATTGGGATTGCCCCATTCGATCCATTCACCTGTCGTCAGCGGCAATGAAGCGTCAAGCATGGTGTTTATCACATCGACGAATGGAACTTGCGCTACGACTGCTTTGAACAGGTCCGGCCGCATGTTGGCCACCGCGCCCATCAGCAAGCCGCCCGCGCTGCCGCCCTGGATCACCATCCGGCCTGGCGATGTGTACTTGTTTTTCTCCAGATAGTCGGCGCAGTCGATGAAATCATAAAACGTGTTCAGCTTGTTCATCATCCGGCCTTGCTCGCGCCACTCCTCGCCCAGCTCGCCTCCGCCACGAATGTAAGCCAGCGCATAAATCACGCCGCGATCAAGCAACGCGAGCCGGCTCGACGAGAACGTCGGCGCCATCGAAATGCCGTAAGAGCCATAAGCATAGAGAAGCATCGGCGCTGATCCGTCGAACTTCACGCCCTTTTTGTAGACCAGCGAGATCGGGACCTTCACCCCGTCGCGCGCTACCGCCCAGATGCGCTTAGCCTCGTAGTTCTTCGCATCGTAGCCGCCCAGCACTTCCTGCTGCTTGAGGAGCTTGCGCTGCCGGGTGTTCATGTCATAGTCGTAAACAGAGTTCGGCGTCACCATCGACTGATAGTTGAAGCGCACCGTTGTCGTGTTGTATTCCGGATTACCGCCCATGAAAAGCGCGTAGTCGGCTTCATCGGTTGCGATGCGATGCGACTTTCCGGTTTTCATATCGATAACGCGCAGATAATTGAGGCCGCCTTCCTTCTCCGAAACCACGAAGTGATTTGCGAATGTGGCCAATCCGTCGATTTTTACATTTGGATTGTGCTCGATGAACGGCTTCCAATTCTTTTCCGAAGGATCGTTGATCGGCGCGGTTACTACGCGAAAGTTTTTCGCGTTCTTGTTGGTCGTAATGTAGAACTGCCCTTTGTAGTGATCGACGTCGTATTCATGCCCGTCCTGACGCGGAAGGACGACTTTGAATTCGCCTGTCGGGTTGTCGGCGGCCAGGTATCGAATTTCTCTGGATGTCTTCGCATAAGAACCGAGAAAGATCATCTTTTTGTCGAGCGAGCGGCCCGCGCCCACATCGAACAGCTCGTCCTTCTCATCGTAGAGCAAATCGTTTTTGTCGCTTCCAACCACGTGGCGCCAGAACTTGTCCGACCGTTTTGAAACCGCGTCTTCCGTGGTGTAGAAGAGAGTTTTGTTGTCGGTAGCCCAGACCACCGAGCCGGTGCGCTCAATCTTTTCACCAAGCGTCTCGCCGGTCTTCAGGTTCTTGACGTGAAGAGTGTACTGGCGATAGCCCGTCGTGTCGGTTGAATAAGCGAGCCAGTCGCCGTCATCACTGACGGTGTATGTGCCAAGCCCCAGGAAGGTGTTTCCCTCGGCGAGCTTGTTCAGATCCAGCAACAGTTCCTCTTTGGCGTTCATGCTGCCCTTCTTGCGGCACATGTAGGAATACTGCTTGCCTTCCTCGGTTCGCGAATAGTAGTAATAGTCTCCAATACGAGACGGAACGCTCAAATCCGTCTGCTTGATGTGGCCGAGCATTTCTTTATAGAGCGCGTCTTGCAGATCTTTGGTGGGCTTCATCACTTCATCGGTGTAAGCGTTCTCGTCTTCGAGATACTTGATTACTTCCGGGTTGGTCTTTTCGCGAAGCCAGAAGTAGTCATCCTTGAGCGTATCGCCGTGAACTTCCATCGTATGCGCCACCTTCCTGGCTACCGGCGGCTGTTTCGCGCCGTCTTTGGCTGCTGTCATTGGGGCTGCAAGCGCGACGAGCAGGGCCGCCTGCAGCAAAAGGGACATTGTCAGTCGTTTCATACAATCCTCTTGATAGAAATTTGAGTCGCCTTCGTCCTTGTTCACCTTCAGTTTGAAGGCTCTGGGCTTCAAACAATTCTCGTTCAGGTCGGAGGGTGCGCGCAAGTAGGCTTTGACATGCTCGATCGTCTGCGATAATTTTGCTGCGTCAGGCATCGCTTCAGGTCTATCCCCCAAAGGAGTCTACATGAGAAGCATCGTCGTCGCCGTCGTAATGACCGCGATGATCGTTTCGGCGGGTTGCAGAGGCGGATCGTCAGGCGGCGTCAGCGGAACTCCAAATCCGCCGTTCCAGGGCGACCCGCCCCAGGAGGCCTACAAGTACAACGGCGAACCGGGAGTGCACGGAGGAACGATGGTGCTCTCGACGCCCGATGACCCGAAGACCTTTAACATCATCCTTGCATCCGACACCGCGACCGCCGACGTGCTCTGGTTTAACGTCTTTCGATGCCCAATCGATTTTCGCAACGGCGGCAACCCACCTGACTTCGATCCCGGCCTGTGCACAAAATGGGAAGCGTCGCCGGATGCGAAGACCTGGACTTTCTACTTGCGTAAGGGCGTGCGTTGGTCCGACGGCGAACCGTTCGATGCCGACGATCTGGTATTCACCTACAATGTGATACTGGACAAGAACGTCGCCACTCCTTCGCGCGACGTCTTTGTAGAACACAAGGATGAAAGCGGCAATCCGGTTTATCCCGACATCGAGAAGGTCGATGACTACACGGTGCGCTTCAAGCTGCATAGCCCGAATGGAAGCTTCCTCGATGTGATCTACAATCTCTGGCTGATACCCAGGCACAAGTGGGAACAGCCCTGGCGCACCGGCACATTCAGTTCTTCGATGGGGCTCGCCGACGATCCAAACAACATAGTAGGACTGGGTCCGTTCCGCCTGAAGGAGTACGTTACAGGGCAGCGGCTCGTGCTCGAACGAAACCCTTATTTCTGGAAAGTCGATAATCGCGGCCAGCGTTTGCCGTATCTGGACCGAATGGTTTTCGTAATCGTGAAGGACTTCAACACAGTTCAGTCCAAGTTCCAGTCCGGCGAGATTGACGTAATGCAACGCGTTCGCCCGGTCGACTATGCGCTGGTCAAGCGAATGGAGAGCCCGGAGATCAAGATCGAGGACATCGGCATCTCGTATGACACAAACTGGATTGCCTTCAATCAGAACACCGGAGCCAATCCGAAGACGCATAAGCCGTTCGTCGAGAAATGGAAACGGCAGCTCTTTCGCGATGTCAAATTTCGGCAGGCGGTTTCGTACGCGATAAACCGCGAAGCTCTTGTCAACACGGTCTTCAACGGGCGAGGCGTGCCGATCTATTCATTCATCTCACCGGGCGACAAAACATGGTCCACCGACGATGTAATGAAATACCCTTACGATCCCGCGCGCGCTCGCCAGTTGCTCGCAGAGATCGGGCTGAAGGACACAAATGGCGACGGTGTTCTCGAAGACAGCGAAGGTCACACCGTTGAATTCAACATTGTTACCAACAGCAGCAACAGTCAAAGAGTCGACACAATGAGTTTCATCGCAAGGAGCTTGCAGGACATCGGCCTCAAGGCCAATGCGCTTCCGGTTCCGATGGGCTCGATGGTCGACATGATGGAAAAGAATTTCGATTTTGACGCGATGGTGCTGGGCTGGCAGGGACCCACGCCGCCGGGCCCGGCCAACAACAAGAACATCGTGCTGTCTTCGGGTCAAAACCACGTTTGCTTTGCGCTTCAGGACCAACCCTCATCGGAGTGGGAGGCGCGCGCGGACAAACTAATGCACCAGATCGATGCTTCCTCGGACCAGGCCGAGCGACATCGCCTCTTCGCAGAGGTTCAGCGGATATGGTCGGAGTACCTGCCGGAGATCGACCTTGTTGCATCGCTCGAGGCTGTCGCCTTCAAAAACAAGTTCGGCAATCTTCATCCCGTTCCTTTGTCGCCTCGCGTCACCTGGAACTGCGAAGAGATTTACGTGAAGAAGTAATTCGGGTCGTCCGTAGTCCGTAGTCCGTAGTCAGAGGTCAGAAGTCAGAGGTCAGAAGTCAGAAGTCAGAAGTCAGAAGTCAGAGGTCAGAGGTCAGAGGTCAGAGGTCAGAGGTCAGAAGTCAGAAGTCAGAGGTCAGAGGTCAGAGGTCAGATATGCAGTCTTGATCACGACCTGACTGCTGACTTCGGGCTTATGACTTCTGACCTCTGACTTCTGACCTCTGACTTCTGACCTCTGACTTCTGACCTCTGACTTCTGACCTCTGACTTCTGACCTCTGATCTCTGACTTCTGACTTCTGACTTCTGACCTCTGACCTCTGACTTCTGACCTCTGATGAAGACTTTCCTGACAAGACGCCTGCTGGCCGCAATTCCACTGATAATCGTTGTTACTTTCATCACGAAAGCGATGCTGGTCGCGTCGCCGGGCAACTATCTGGACAACATCAGGCTTAATCCGGCGATATCACGCGAATACGTCGCCCAGATGGAGCATATGTACCATCTGGACAGCAACAACGTCTTCGAGCGTTACTGGTACTGGTTCTGGCCCGCGATACGGGGCGACTTCGGATATTCATTTACAAAGAGCGCGACGGTTGGATCGCTGATCGGCGAAAGAGTGTCGAATACGCTGCTGCTAACCGGCTCGGCTCTTGTGTTCTCGTGGCTTCTCGCGATTCCGCTTGGAATGCTCGCAGCGGTTTATCGCAATCGCTGGCTGGACAAGCTGATCGGTTTCATATCCTTTTTCGGCCTCTCGATTCCCAGCGTTTTCTTTTCGCTCCTCATGATTCTGTTCGCAGCAAGGACAGGTTTATTTCCGGCGGGCGGGATTCACGATCAAGTCAATTGGGACGTGATGAACGGGTGGGAGCGATTCGTCGATACGGTCTGGCATCTGGTGCTGCCGATGATCGTGCTCGGGACCATCGGCATGGCTCAATATGTTCGCCAGATGCGCAGCGAGATGATCGAGACGTTATCCCAGGATTACATTCGCACAGCTCGCGCAAAAGGATTGAGCCGCTGGCGAGTGTTGACTCGCCACGCGCTTGGAAACGCCATCAATCCGTTGATCACGATATTCGGGTTCTCGCTTGCGACCTTGCTTGCGGGCGCGCTGCTCACGGAGTACGTGTTTGGCTGGCCCGGTTTGGGCACGTTGATCTTCGATGCGCTTTCAAGCAAGGACGAGCCGATCGTTATGGCCTCGGTGGTGATGCTGGTGTTGATGCTGGTCGCCGGAAACCTCATCGCGGACGTCTTGCTTGCGATCGTTGACCCGCGAATACGGCTCGAATAGTTATCGATGACTGACTTGATCAAGCACGATGAACCCGCGGCGCCCTCCCCTGACGAAGGCGTCGTGGCGGCGCTCGTCGGAGACTCAAAAGCCGCCGAAGCCGCCGCGCTTGTCCCTGGAGGCCCAAGTCCTTCAGCAGTCTCGCGAGGCCGCTCGCCTTCGCAAATTCTGTGGCTCAAGCTACGCAGCAATCGGGCCGCAATGCTCGGCTTGTACACGCTCGCGGTAATGTATGCGGCTGCGATACTGGCGGGGTTCATCGCGCCGTACAAATACGACAACGCCCGGCACGATCTGCCTTTTCATCCGCCGATGCTGACGCGCATCCGCTTCTTCGATGAGCAGGGCGCCTTCCGGCGTCCATTTGTTTATGGCATCGTTCCTGTCGATCCTCAGCTTAAGACTTATCGCGACGATACATCGGCGCGATTCCCGATTCGTTTGTTCGTCCGCGGCGAGAACTATCGCGTGTTATGGCTCGTGAACTCGAACATTCACTTGTTCGGCGTCGAGGAACCGGGTCACCTCTTTCTGTTCGGCGCGGATCTAGTCGGCCAGGATATTTTTTCGAGAATCCTCTACGGCGCCCAGGTCTCGTTGTCGATCGGAATAGTCGGGATCCTCATTTCGACGATCATTGGGATGATAGTCGGAGGGATAGCCGGCTACTTCGGCGGCGTGACTGACTTTGTGTTGATGCGCTCGGTGGAAGTGCTGCTTGCGCTTCCAAGTTTGTATTTCATCCTGATTATGCGGCAGCTCTTCGGCACGGGGATGAGCTCGACTCAAATCTATCTGATCATCGTCATCATCCTGGAGTTCATAGGTTAGGCAACCGAGGCGAGAGTGATTCGAGGAATGGTTTT
>Ga0134124_10000526_pt1 | contig 32172 bp, 21 predicted proteins | sample KB304_FD_96880 | JGI IMG/M metagenome (GOLD analysis project Ga0134124, IMG submission 96880) | Terrestrial soil microbial communities without Nitrogen fertilizer from Kellogg Biological Station, Michigan, USA - KB3-0-4 | ecosystem: Environmental > Terrestrial > Soil > Unclassified ... | reverse complement strand
TGGAGGCCGGCGAGTGCCGCGCCCCGATTGCTGGAGGACAGGCTCGTGTTGAAGCGCATTGCGTTGCTGGTTCTGACCAATCTCGCCGTCATGGCCGCGTTGACGATCGTGCTCAACGTGCTGAACGCCCTGGGCGTGTTCGGCCAGGGCGATTTCATGCGGAACTATGGCCCTCTGGTGGTGATGGCCGGGATCGTCGGCTTCGGCGGCTCGTTCATCTCGCTGCTCGCCTCGAAGTGGATCGCCAAGTGGACCACTGGCGCCCGCGTCATCACTCAGCCGCGCACCTCGGATGAAGCGTGGTTGCTGCAAACGGTGCAGCAGCTCGCGGAACGTGCCGGCATCGCGACCCCTGAAGTTGCCATTTACGACTCCCCGGAGCTGAATGCGTTCGCCACCGGCGCCACGCGCAACAGCTCCCTGGTCGCGGTCAGCTCCGGGTTGCTGACCCGGATGAATCGCTCGGAGGTCGAGGCGGTCGTCGGTCACGAGCTCAGTCACGTAGCCAACGGTGACATGGTGACTCTGACCTTACTGCAGGGCGTACTGAACACCTTCGTGTTCTTCTTCTCGCACGTGCTCGGTCGGCTGATCGACGGCGCGCTGCGCGGCGAACGAGACGACGAGCGCCGTGGCGGCGGCATTGGTCAGTTCATCGCCACCATGGTCGCGCAAATAGTGCTCGGACTGTTGGCCTCGCTGATCATCGCCGCCTTCAGCCGATGGCGTGAATACCGCGCCGACCGCGGCGGCGCGAACCTCGCGGGTCGAGCCAAGATGATCGCTGCGCTCCGCCGGCTGGGGACGGAGCAAGAGACTGCCCTGCCGCAGTCGCTGGCCGCCTTTGGCATCAACGGTGGCGGCCTGATCGGTCTCTTGCGTTCACACCCTCCGATCGAGCAGCGCATTGCGGCGCTACAAGCGGAAGGCCAGGGCGCGCGCGTCAGCGCTTCCGTTTGAGCACGTCGTTGCGGGGCGCGCCGCTCGGCGCGCTCTGCGGCTTGCCCTGAGCGGCCAGCCCCAGCTTGCCGCGCATCAGATCGCCGAGGCTACCGAAGCCGACCTTTTCGGGCGGCTTCTTCTTTTGGTTCGCTTCCGGCTTGGCGCTGGTCTCCTCTGCCGCCTCTGCGACCGTGCTCTCGCTGACGCCCGCGGCGAAGTCACGGAAGTTTTGCTCTTCTTCGACGCGGGCCACTTTCGTCGCGCTGAAGCGCAGCTTGCCCTGAGCGTTTGCGTCCAACAGCACGACGGTCAGATCTTTGCCGACGGCGTATAGCTTGCGGTGATCGGAGCCAGGAGGCAGCGGCAATTCGCGGAGCGGAATCAAACCGTCGCCGCGCGCGGTGCTGACGAACACGCCGAACTTTTCCACGCGCGTGATCTTTGCGGCCAGCACCTCATTGCCGGTCGGGGCATCTTCGCCCGCGGGTGCGGCTTGGCCGAGTGCCTTGCACAGCGAGCCCTCGAAGCGCGGCTCGACCACACTGACGCGCAAGCGGTCACCCACCGCGACGCGGACCTTGCCCTTCTCGTCCAGCAACTCCGTGCGCGGGATGCGTCCGTCGCTGGGCATGCCGACGTCGATGAACACGTATTCACCCGCGATCTGCATCACGGTGGCGTCGATGACCTCGCCCTTCGTCAAACGGCGTCGAGCGCGATCGCTCCCGCCTTCGGTTGTCATCAGAGACGCAAAACTATCGGTCGGCATGGGCGGCAGTCTGCCATCGCCGCGGGATTGTACAAGACTTGGGTAACAGGGCCGTGACAACAGCCGAAAAGATCGGTCTTTGCGGGCTCGCGCGGCAGATTACGGTGGAATTTTCGCTCCAAATCGAGAGGGGCGCTCGTTCTCCAGCATCGCAGCTCGTTGACGCGCGCGGTTCCCGTCGCCATCCCCACGACGGCCCTGCGGGCGCGTCGAGCCCCGACGCCGAAGGCTCTGACGAGCTACGCGCGACCACGTGACCATCAAAAACAATCTCGTCAGAAACACAACTCTGCCCATCGAGTCTGAGCAACGCGAAATGTCGGATACTCACTTGTGAGCGCAGTCCGCGCCCCGAACGTGACCGTCAAAATACGTGCTTATCCGCGGCTGCTGGCCGTGGCCCTAGAGAAAAGCTAGCCTGCGGTCGTGCGGAGTGCAGATCGGAGGGTGCTCGCTGCGGCAGGGCTCGTGCTTTGTTGCGCGTGTGAGGCGACGAGGCCGCGCTCTCGGTCTGACCTGGTGAATCAGGCATTGCCCAGCGCTTCCGCGTCGAAGCCGAGCGCCGTTCCAGCGCAAGCGAGCAGCGTACGGCCCAGGCGCGACTCAATGCCTGTGGAGGAGCTGGACGCCATCATCAAGGCGGAGTTGGCCGCGAAGACTCGGGCCAGCGACGGGCCGATCACCGGCAAGCCCGCGCTTTGGACCGGTCCCTTCGAGCTCACCAAGCCCGCCGGCCCCTCTCGGCTCTCGCCGCGTGAGTCGGTCGCCGAGATCGCGTTGGGCGACGGCTGGGGTTGCGCGGAACTCGACGCGCACGGCGAACGCCAGCGTGTCTGTTGGCTCACGTCGTCCGTCGCGGAGCGAGATCGCGGAAAGCGTGCGCTGCACGCTGAGCGAGTGCCCTGGCTCGGAGTTTGGCCAGCGGCGACGGCTGATCGCTGGTGCGCGCGTGTCGGCTCTGAACTCCGGTGCTGGTCGGCGCTCGAGTTCATCCGAGAGCGGCCTGCCGCCGTTCCCGAGCCCAAAGCTTGGGCGCGCGAGGATAACGCGACCCGTTGGTCCCTGGGCGTCGCGGTGGCCCCGGGCTTCGAGTGTGCGCTCGATGGCAGCGCGCTCGTGTGTCATGGAAGCGATCCGTTTGCCGTGCTCGCACGCAGCCCTGCGCAGAGCGGCAACCTCGCCGTCGATTGGCCTCACCCGCTGGCTCTTGGGCTTCATCACGGCTGTGTCCGGGAGGAGCTGGCAATCGAATGTTGGGGCCGCGGTGATCATGGTGAACTCGGCTATGCCCCATCCGAGCGTTGTCAGGACGGAGCGGGCGAGATCGCGTGCAGTCGCGGGCTCGGGCTCGCACACGTGCAGGGCGAACGCGGTAGCCACCCGCCGCTGCTCGTCGCGGCGGACACTTTCACCTGCGCCGTCACGGCGAATTTCGTCGAATGTTGGGGCAAGAGTCGCGACGGTTTCTTTGCAGCCCCTGGTCCGGCTCGCGTTCCTGGGCTGCGGTTGAACGGCGTCAATTCGGTGTCCGCTGGGCCGCGCGGCGTGTGCGGCGACGATTACGACGGCGGCGCGCGCTGCGCGGGCGCGATCCCAGCGCCGCCGCGCGGCGTGAGTCACGTCGCCGTCAGCCAGGGAGACGACGCGAGCGCCTGTGGCGTGGACGCGGAGGGGATCGTCTGTTGGGGCGCGGCGTACTCACCGCGCACCCGTCCACGAGCGCCCGTTCGGATCCGCGTCGACCGTGCGGCCACCAGCCAAGCGCCGGTGCTCGACAGGCCGGGGCACTGGGACGCAGAGTGCGAGATCAATCGCCCCTGTTCGCGCGATTGGGCGAACCCGCCACGCTGTGAAGGCACACTCACGGCCGCACCCTGGGAAATGCTCGCTCGCGACGCCGCCGCGCGGCGCGGCCAGATCGTCCGCGTGACGGGGACCTTGGTCGCGGGCCCAGCCGCGATGACGCTGATTGGTTGCTCGCGCTGGGGGCCAGACCATCCCGGAGTCGATCCACCCAACGCGCCTGAGCTTTGCTGCAATCAAACCTGGGCGCCGCTCGGGCTCGTGTCCGACGGCTTGGCTCTCCGGCTCGAAGACCTGGCATGTGCCGGCGACGAATCACGCCTTTGCTGTAGCGCCCCTGCGACGGGACAGGCGATCGTCGCCACGGGCAGGCTGGAGTGGGACACGCGCGGCGACGCTGGGTGGATGCTGAGCGAGCCGAGGCTCTGCTCGCTGCAGTAGACGGGCGCGCGGGCGAGGCCGCGTCAGAAGACGGACCGCGGGCTTTGATTCGCGCTCTGACTAGTTGTGCCCGCTATCCAACCAAGGCAAAGAGCGTGGGTGATGAGTGCGAATCAGTTGGTTTCCGAAATCTTCGACGCTGACCAGTGGCAACCCGTTGCGGGCTTTGCGTTCGAAGACATCACGTATCACCGCGCGCGCGGCGTCGGAGCGGTTCGGATCGCCTTCAATCGGCCTGAAGTGCGCAACGCGTTTCGACCGAAGACCGTCGACGAGCTGTACACCGCGCTCGAGCACTCGCGGGTCTCCAGTGACGTGGGCGCAGTGCTCATCACGGGCAATGGTCCTTCGCCGAAAGATGGCGGCTGGGCATTCTGCTCGGGGGGCGATCAGCGCATCCGTGGCAAGGACGGCTACAAGTACGAGGGACAAGAGGGCGCGGACGTCGCACGCCTCGGGCGCCTCCACATTTTGGAAGTGCAGCGACTGATTCGCTTCACGCCCAAGGTGGTGATCGCGGTGGTTCCCGGCTGGGCCGTCGGCGGTGGACACAGCCTACACGTCGTCTGCGATCTCACCATCGCGAGTCGCGAGCACGCCATTTTCAAGCAGACGGACCCGGACGTCGCGAGCTTCGACAGCGGCTACGGGTCGGCGCTCTTGGCGCGCCAGGTCGGCCAAAAGCGAGCGCGCGAGATCTTTTTCCTGGGCAACAACTACAGCGCTGAAGAAGCGTTCGCGATGGGCATGGTGAATGCCGTGGTCCCGCACCGCGAGCTGGAAGCGACCGCCCTGGAGTGGTGTCGCAAGATCATGCAAAAGAGCCCAACGGCCATTCGCATGCTCAAATATGGCTTCAACTTGCCGGACGAAGGGCTCGTGGGGCAGCAGCTGTTCGCAGGCGAAGCCACGCGCCTGGCCTACGGCAGCCCCGAAGCGGAGGAGGGACGTGATGCGTTCCTCGAGAAGCGGCCGCCCGATTTCGGCAAGTTTCCATGGCATTTCTGAGCGGACGCGCCGGGCTCAAAGCACACCTGATCGTGCTCGCGGCGTTTGCGCTGCTCGCGCTCGCCATCACCGCTCCGCTGGTGACCTGCCTCGGGACCTGTCTCGGTGAAGCTCCCGACTCCATTTTCACGGTCTGGGGCTTCGCTTGGGTGGCCAGGAGCCTGTTCGGCCCAGAGCGCCTGTACGACGCGAATCTGTTTCATCCGTACTCGGGCGCGCTGGCGCTGAGCGAGCCGTCGCTGTCGAATGGCTTCTTGGCGGCGCCGCTGATCGCCGCGACGCACAATCCGCTCGTCGGCTACAACGCGGTTTTGATCTTGCAGTACGTGGCCGCCGCTTTCGGTGCCTACCTGGTAGTGTGGGAGGTGTTGGGACGGCGAGTGCCTGCCCTCTTCTCAGGCGTATTGTTCGCGATCTCGTCTTTCTTGGTCCACAACGCGTACAACCTGCAGAGCTTTACCGTGGTGTGCGTGCCGTATCTGGTGGTCGTTGCGCAGCGCTTTTTGCGAGCGCCAAGCTACCGAACCTCGGCGCTGCTGTGGGGCATCTTCCTGGTGCTGGCCGTGACCAGCGTCTACTTCACGGTGTACGGCGGACTCGCGCTGCTGTGCTTCTTCGCGGTGGTGCTGCTTTTCAAAGAGCATCGCCTCGGTTTGCTGCATCTGCAGCGCGTCGCGTTCGTCGCACCCCCGTTTCTGATCACGCTCGGCCTTGCCTACTATCCGTATTGGATCTGGTCGCGCCAGCACCATGAAACGCGCTCCCTCGCCGATGTCGAGCTGTACCGCGCCAAGCTCGAGAACTACGGCTTCGTCGCGCCGACGAACCTGGTGCACCGCAGCCTCCATTGGTGGAACACGACCGGCACCACCACCAGCGCGGCTTTCCCCGGCATCATCGCTGGTTTGCTGGCCGTGCTGGCGGTCGTCGGCGCGCTGCGTGAGCTGCGGCAGCCGGACGCCAGCAGACGCGCGCGCGCGGTGCAGGGGGTGGCCTGGGCTGCGTTCTGTGCGTTCAGCTTCGTGATGGCGTTCGGCCCCACGCTTCGAGTCGCGGATCTGGTGCTGCCGCTCCCCTACCGCCTGTTCTTCGAGGTCGTGCCGGGCATGAGCGCCTTGCGCACGGCGAACCGCTTTTTGGGCTTGGTGAGCCTCGCGGTGGCCGTGTTGGCGGGCTTCGGTCTCGATCGCTTCAACGTCTGGGCAGCGACGCGGGTCTCGCCGCGAGTCAAATCCTGGCTGCTCGCTGCAATTCTCACGTTGGGCGTCGCTGAATTCGTCAGCTACCCGTATCCAGGCACGGTCCAAACCTTGGCGGGGAACCTCGGCTCCGACCATCTAGCGTTGGTCGATTGGCTCAAAGCTCAACCCGGAAAGCCGAGCGTCGTCGAGCTGCCGATGCGCGGTGAGTTGGCGCTGTACGACGCCGCGCTGACGGGCAATCGCTTCGTGAATGGCTGGTCGAGCTTCAACCCGCCGCTGTACGACGAGCTCGTCAAAGGCTTATTGCCATTTCCCTCCGGCCGAGCGCTCGATTTGCTGGGCGCGCTACCGGTCGATCTGGTCGTCGTCGACGGCGCACGATATCCCCGCGCCGCCTCGCGCTCTAGCGTGCAACGCCTGCTAGAGCCGGCTGCGACGTTCGGAAAACTCCAAGTGTTCGCGAAGACCAGCTCGAAGCTGCCGCGCGATGAGCTCACGGTCGCAGCTCACCTCGAAGGGCCTGGTGATCAGGCGATGATCGCGGTCGAGCTCGTGAATCCCGGCTCGCGAGCGCTCGCGCTCTATCCGAAACACCGCCTACAGGTGACGCTCGGCTCCGCTCAGGCGAGCGCGGGCGCACAGACCGACCTGGGCCTGTGGGTCGAGCCGGGCCACTCTCCGGCGCTCTCGTTTCCGGCTCCCTCGGCAGCGCAGCGAGCGTCCGCCCTGCGCGTGCAATGGAAGCTCTCGGCGAACGGCATCCCCGACCTCAGCGGTGAGCTTTCGCTCGAACCGCCGACGCCGAACCCGTGACAACGGCTCGCGCGTCCCAGGGGGCTGTCCCATGGGACGCCCTGAGACCGGGCGCGCTTTTCGTGCGCGGCGCCTCGGATCTCGGCGTTTTAACTCGAGCTACGGCGGTTCGAACCAATGGTGCACCGGCCGCTTTCGGAACCCCGCCCAGGGCGGCGTGAACGCGCCGTAAGCTCAGCAGCTCTGAAACACACGACTCGTGAATCCTCACCCGGGGTGCAGTCACAATTGACCCCGGGGTGATTTTCGCGTGGTTCCTACCTGGGCGCTCCGCACACTCGCTCGGTGACCCGCCTGAGGGGGCCTGGTTCGTCGATTCGGAACGGGGGCTGCGAATTCGACGTCTGGTCGCCGGGAAGCAGCGCGGTCCTCCAGCCGTGAGCCGAGCACAGCTGATCTGGTGTCAGTCCCTCGCAGCCCGTGAAGTTCGCTTCGCTCACGTTGGCGGAGTCCAGCTTGGCGCGAGCGAGCTTCGTCGATTGCAGATCAGCGCCGGTGAGGTTCGACCGTGAAAAGTCTGCACCTTCGAGATTGGCGCCCTCGAAGCCGGCGCCGGGCGCGTGTAGCTCGCGCAGGACCGAGTCACTGAGATCGGCGACGTCGAAGCGAGCTCCGTCGGCGCGAGCGCCCTCCAGATTGATGCCACGAGCCTTGACGCGGTCGAGCCGTGCCTGGCTGAGCGTCGACCGCGCACCTTTGGCGCTGACGAGCACGGCGTCCTCCAGCTTCGCCTTCCACAAGAAGGCGTTGCTGAAGTCGCTCAATTTGAGATCCGCGCCGACGAACGAGGCGAACTCGGCGCGGGCTGCATCGAGGTGCGCGCCCATCAGGTTTGCGCCGTCGAAGCGAGTGCTGCCCAGCACGGCGTGATCGAGCCGGGTCACGCGCAGATCGGCGCCGAGCAGCGGGGCACCGGCGAGATCGGCTCCTTGCCACTCTCCATCCGAGAAGATCGAGATCCGCTCTCGAGGCGCGACAATCCGGAAGCGGTGCACGCCCATCAAGACTCCCGGCAGGCAACCGAGCAAGAGCAGGGCCAAGCCGACGCTCGCTACCGCGACGCCGCGCCCTGCGCGTTGACCGCGCGTCGACCGTGCGCGCAGGTACGATAACCAGCCGACGACGACCGTGCCGGCAAGGAAGCCCCACAGCACGTAGCTTTCGCCTGCTCGTTGACTGGGCAGGAAGCGCAAAAGCAGCGCGAGAATCGTCAACGGAGCGATCCCCCACGCGAGCAGAAAAGCTCCCACCACGGTCCAACGCTCGAGCCCGCGGTTCTCTCGACCGAGCCACGACCCGAGTGCCGACGCTACCAGCGACGAGTGAATACGCTCGGCTCGCCGAATCCCGTCCGGAAAGACGCGCGGCAACCAGGCGAGTTCTCGCACCAGGCGCGCCTGCAGGATGTGCAAGTAACAGAAGACCAGAAACGCCGCTGCTGAAGCGCCCGCGAAGAACAGCTGCAGAGGCAGCTCGACGTTCGCAATCGGTAACCTCACGAGGGACCGATTCACCGCCAGCGAAGAGTCCGACGTGGTGAGCGCCGTGATCAGCACGTAGATGCTGAGGCCCAATAGCGACAGAAGCGAGGTCTGGTGCTGCTGCGCCAGATCGTCCGCCGAGCCAACCCGGGTCTCGAACGGCACTCCGTCCGGCAGCATGGCTCCCGCGAGGTTGGCGTTCCCGAAGTTCGTTCCGGCGAGCAGCGCATCGCGCAGGTCGGCGCGCTCGAGCTCTGCGTTCGCGAAGCTCGCCTTCCTGAGATCGGCACCCGAGAAGTCGGCGCTCAGGAGTACGGCTCGGTCGAAGCGGGCTGCGCTGAGGTTGGCGCGCGTGAAGCTCGCCTGAGCTCCCTGGCTGTCCGAGTAATCCGCGTCGACCAAATGCGCTGCGGACCAATCGCTACGAGTCAGCTCGGCGCCTTTGAAGCTCGCCCCATCCGCTTTGACGGCACCCATCCGCACCTGCCCGAGGTTCGCGCCGTCGAAGCACGCTTCGGCGACGTCGGCGCCCTCGAGATTGGCCCGGGTCAGCACGATCTCGTTGCAAATCGCGTCCCTGAGATCGGCATTGGGCAGGCTCGCTTCCGCCAGGTTGACGCGCGACAAGTCGCTGCGCCGGAGCGAGCAGCCCGAAAGATTCGCGCCCTCGAGCGTGAGCACGGCGAGCGAGAGCCCGGCCAGGTCTCTGCCCGAAAAGTCGCGCTCACCGTGAAGGTAGGCGTCTTCCACCCGAGAGCGCAGGGCGCGAATGTCCGAAACTCTCTCTTCGTCGTCCGCGCGCTCAGGCGAACTCTGCTGCAACTCCCGCTTCGACGTACTGCCCGGGACCATGGTCGCCTCCGCTCCCGCGAAGCACAGCCGACTTTGCACGGGAAGGAAAGCGGTCTTTTCACGCCTGCTCAGGCTCGCTCCGCGTAACTTCGGCCGGGGCGCTTCGGGAGTCGTGCTGGCAAGAGACGACATGCTCCGGCGAGCGCGCAAAACGAAGCGCACAGCGCGAGCGCTTCCAAGTTCCTCGCCCAGGTGGGGTGAAAGATCAGCACGAAGCCGTGCCCCTTGATCAGCGCGGAGAAGCTCGAGACGCAGAACGGCATCAAATAGAAACGGAAGACGGGCCAGAACGGCAGTCGAGTGCGCTCGCGACCCGCGAAAGCGGTGCTCAGGTAAAGGCCCGTGCCGATGATCCCACTGAGGCCGAGTGAGCTGACCCACAGAGTCGGGCTGGGGTCGAAGTACGTGACCGCGACGAACAGGTACCAGAGCAGGTAGCACCACAGCAAAAGCTTGGGTGCCGGCAAGGAGCGCAGGTAACCGACCACGAGGCAGGCTCCTCTGGCGCATGTGTCGGCGTGATTTCCCAAGTGCGACGCGACCCGATGCGGGCACGCTTTTACGCCAATTTCGCGCGCCCGAGCGCGCCGCCGGCGGGAGAGGGATGCGACCGCGCGCTACTTCGCGCGCGCTTCGAGTCGGATCGAGCGCGCTACCGTGATCGCCGTGATGTGCACGATGGCGTCCACGTTCGCGCCTTGCTGCAGCACGTTCACCGGTTTCTTCATGCCCAGCACGATCGGACCTATCACGTCGCCGTCGCCGAGTCCGCCGAGGAGTTTGTAGGCCGCGTTGCCGGCGTCCAAATTGGGGAAGATGAGCACGTTGGCGGCGCCCTTGAGACGACTGAACGGGTAAGGCGCGCGCGCTTCTTCGTCGAGCGCGAGGTTCGCTTGCATCTCGCCTTCGACCATCAGATCCGGTCGGCGCGCCTTGACCAACGCAGTGGCGGCGGCGACCTTTTGCGACTGGGCGTGCGGCGCGTCGCCGAAGTTCGAGAACGAGAGCATGGCCACCCGCGGCTCCAAGCCGAGGTCGGTCACGGCTTCTGCGGCCAAGATCGCGATCTCGGCCAAAGTGTCGGCGTCGGGTTCGATGTTGATCGTAGTGTCGGCGAGAAAGCGCACTCCACTCTTTGCGACCACCATGTACATGCCCGCGGCGCGGCGGACGCCCTCGCGGGTGCCGATGATTTGCAGGGCGGGGCGAATGGTGGCCGGATAATCTTGGCGCACGCCTGCCACGAGACCGTCCGCGTCGCCTAGCTCCAACATCATCAGCCCGAAAGCGGTTCGTGAGCGGCGGATTTCCTTGTACGCCGCGTGCCGCGTGACGCCCTTGCGTTCCCGCTTGTGCCAGTAAGCATCGACGTAGGCATCGAGCTGCTCGCTAGCGCGAGGGTCTACGATGGTCACGTTCTCGAGGTGCAGGCCGAGTTTGCGCGCTTGTTCGTGGATTCGCTCCGGAACCCCGAGCAAGATCGGCTGCGCGATGCCTTCTTCGAGTACGCGCTGCGCGGCGCGCAGGATATTGTCGCTTTCCGACTCGGGAAACACGATCCGCCGCGGATCGCTCTTGGCGCTTTCGGTGATGTTCCACAGCACGCGGCGCGTGGGCGAGATCGTGCGGTACAGCCGCTCCTTGTATTCTTCGACGTCGATCGTGTCGCGGGCGACGCCGCCTGCCATGGCCGCTTGGGCCACGGCGGGCGCCACCCAATAAAGCACGCGATTGTCGAACGGTTTGGGAATGATGTAGTCGCGCCCGAAGCGCATGCGTTGTCGGCCATAGGCACGCAGCACTTGGTCGGGCACGTCCTCGCGGGCAAGCCGCGCGATCGCTTCCGCCGCGGCGACCTTCATCTCCTCGCTCACCGTCGTGGCACGCACGTCGAGCGCACCGCGGAAGATGTAAGGAAAGCCGAGCACGTTGTTGACCTGATTCGGAAAATCACTGCGACCCGTGGCGACGATGGCGTCCGGGCGCACGGCGAGTGCCTCGGCGTAGCTGATCTCCGGATCGGGGTTGGCGAGCGCGAAGATGATCGGGCGGCTGGCCATGGTCTTCAGCATGGCCGCGTTCACCACACCGGCGGCGGACAGGCCGCACATCACGTCGGCGTCGACCATGGCTTCGGCCAGCGTGCGCCGACCGTCGCTCTTGGGGCGCGCGAATGCTGCGCGAAATTCGTCGATATCACCGCGATCTTGGTACAAAACGCCGTTCACGTCGACGAGCGTGATGTGCTCGCGACGGACGCCCATGCGGACCCACATCTCCATGCAACTGGTGGCTGCTGCGCCAGCCCCGACGCAGGTGACTCGCAATGAATCAATCGGCTTGTCTTGCAGTTCGGCAGCGTTGCGCACGGCTGCGGCCGTGATGATCGCGGTACCGTGTTGGTCATCGTGAAAGACCGGGATCTTCATCTGCTTGCGCAGGGCTCGTTCAATCACGAAGCAGTCCGGTGCTCGGATGTCTTCCAGATTGATCGCGCCGAAGGTGGGCTCGAGCGCGCGCACGATGTTTATGAACTTTTCGGGGTCGGTTTCGTCGACCTCGATGTCGAACACGTCGATATCGGCAAATCGCTTGAAGAGCACGCCTTTGCCCTCCATCACCGGCTTGGCGGCACGCGGGCCGATGTTACCGAGGCCGAGCACCGCCGTGCCGTTGGTCACCACCCCCACCAGGTTTCGACGCGCGGTGTACAGGTCGACGGCGTCCGGGTCCTTGGCGATCTCCAAGCAGGGCGCGGCGACGCCCGGCGAATAGGCGAGCGACAAATCCAACTGCGACGCGACGGGTTTCGTCCAAACGACTTCGATTTTTCCGGGACGCCCCTCTGCGTGGTAGCGGAGGGCATCTTCGTATCGGCTCATCGCGGCGATGCTAGCAAAAAGCCCGCCTCATGACACACTCGGGGCCGACCATGGAAGCCCGCACCGAACGCCTCAGCGCTGAACTCGAGCGCGCGGCGCTACACGCCATTATCCGCACTTGGGATGATTTGAATGGCGCATTGTTTCGTTTTCGGCTCACTCGTCCGGCGCTCGAACTCGTCGACTCGAGTTCGCGTCTGGGTCGTTGGCACGGCGGCCTGCGGGTGATCGAAGTTTCGCGCAGCCTGCTGAGTGACCACGGCTGGGGAGTGCTGGTGGAAGTGCTGAAGCACGAGATGGCGCATCAGTACGTCGATGAAGTGCTAGGCCAGCCGGACGACGCCATGCACGGCGCGGTGTTCCGCCAGGTATGTGAAGAGCGCGGGATCGATCCGAGCGCGGCGGGCGTGCCGGGCGTCGACAAGCAGGCGTCGGTCGACCAACACTTGCTCGAGCGCATCGCCAAGCTTCTGGCCCTGGCGGAGAGCTCGAACGAGCACGAGGCACAAGCCGCGATGAGCGCAGCGCAACGCCTGATGCTCAAGTACAACATCGATCTGGCGGTCAGTGGCCTTGCGCCCGCCTACGGTTTTCGTCACCTCGGAGAGCCGACTGGTCGCGTCAACGAGGCACAGCGCATCCTGGCGGGGATCCTGGCGGACCATTTCTTCGTTCAGGCGATTTGGGTGCCGGTTTGGCGGTCGCAAGAGGGCAGGCGCGGCAGCGTGCTCGAGATCTGCGGCTCCGAGGCGAATTTGGAGCTCGCCGACTACGTGCATGCGTTTCTGAACGTGACTGCCGAGCGCCTGTTTCGCGAGTACCGTCGCTCCGCTTCCGGCAGGGGCGCCAAGCGGCTCAAGTTCGTGGCGGGCGTAATGTCGGGCTTTCGCGAGCGGTTGGAGCGCGAGCGCAAGAAATCGAAAGCGGAGGGGCTGGTGTGGGTGGGCGACGCAGCACTCGAGGGCTTCTTTCGCAAGCGCCATCCGCGCATTCGCTGGACCCGCTACGCGGTCGGCCACGGCTCCGAGGCGTATGCACGCGGTCGCGAGGCCGGTGAAAGAATTGTCCTACATCGCGGAATCAGCGCAAATTCGAGTGGGGGTGCGCCTCGCCTCTTAGGGGCCGGTAAGCGCTAGCCGTAGTCCTAGACTCTCGGTGCAAAGCTTTCCACAATACGAGCCCGTGAGCGCGCGCGACGACGAACAGGCTGCTGAGCGCGATGCTCTGCTCGGTACTCTGCTTGCTGGGCGCTACCGTATCGACGCTTTGATCGGCAGTGGCGGCATGGGTGCGGTCTACCGCGCCAAGCACATGCACATGCGCAAGGCCGTGGCGGTCAAGGTCTTGCACAAGGAGATGACGGCCTTCCCCGAGGTCGTGGCGCGCTTCGAGCGGGAAGCGGTCGCGGCCGGGCGCATCGAGCACCCGCACGTGGTCTCCGCCAGTGACTTCGGCAAGTTGGAGGACGGTTCGTTCTACCTCGTGCTGGAGTTCATCGAGGGGCAGAGTCTGGCCAGGCTCGTGAACAAGGTGGGGGCGCTTTCGCCGCTGCGCGCGTTGCGCATTACCCGGCAAATCGTGGAAGCGCTGCAGGCCGCGCACGCCGTCGGCATCGTGCATCGGGATTTGAAGCCCGACAACGTGATGCTGGTCGACAAAGACGGCGATCCGGATTTCGTCAAAGTGCTCGACTTCGGCATCGCCAAGGTGAAGGTCGAAGAGACCGTCGAGCAACCCGTGTTGACGCAAATCGGCACGGTGTTCGGAACTCCGGAGTACATGTCGCCCGAGCAGGCGCGCGGTGAACTGGTCGACGCGCGCGCCGATTTGTACACCGTGGGAGTGATCTTGTTCGAGATGCTCTCCGGCCATTCACCGTTCAAGGACGATGATCTGGTGGTGGTGCTCACGCGTCATTTGACGGCCGATCCTCCGCCGTTGCCGAGCAACATCGAGCCGATGATTTCTGACTTGGTGCTGCTCTTGCTCAAGAAGAATCGCGAGGAGCGAGTGCAGAGCGCGGCCGAGTTGATCGAGCGCATCGACGTGATTTTGTCCGCAACCTCGGGCGGAAGTCCGATTTCGGGTGTGATCCGCTCCGGCATGCGCTCGAGCGCGGATTTGGCAGCGACCGCGCGCGATCCGAACGAGGCGTTTTCGCCGACGCTGCTCGGCGAGACCACGCCGCACGCGCTGGTTTCGAATGCACTCGCTGGGTCGTGGCTGATGCGCCAGATCACGGTTGGCAAGCATCGCATGCCGGTTTGGCTGTTGGGTGCGGGCGCGTTGCTTTCCGTGGTCGGCGTGGCAACCGTGATCGTGGTCGCTTCGTTGCTGTTCGGCGGCAAGCGCGAGGCTGCCACGATCAAGGACGATGCGTCGAACAGCGTGGTGGCCAAGGACTCGCAACTTTCACAGCTGATCGCGCGGGCGCAAGGCGGCGATCAGACCGCCTTGGCCGAACTCAGCGCGCGTCCAGAGCCGCTGCGCGCGGGCAACGAGTGGCTGGCGCTCGGGCGCGGTTACGCGAAGCTCCAGCATCTTTCTGCGAGTTTGGCGGCGTATCAGCAGGGCGTGACGGTAAAACCAGAACTGAGTCGCGATCCCGGGTTGCTCACGGACGTTCGCCGCGCGGCGCTCGAGACGACGACCTCGGAAGCCGCGTTGAAGTTCGCTGCCAACGGCCTCGGCGCTGGCGGCGTCGACTTGCTGTACGACGTGTGGGACTCGTCCAAGGCCGTCCCGAGCCGCGCGGCGACGACCAAGCTGGCCCGGACCTACCTCGACGATGACGCGGTGAGGGCCAAGGCGTCCCCCGCGCTGAAGCTCTTGCTCGAGCTCGGGAAAGCGCAAAAAGAGGGCTGCGCGAGCGTCAAGCGCTGGCTCGTGCGCGCTGCCAGCGAGGGCGACGCGCGCGTGGTGCCCGCGCTCAAGCGCTTCGACGACCGCCGTGGCTGCGGCTTCCTCGGCCTGAGTGATTGCTACTACTGCTTGCGGTCCGGGAAAGACCTGGGTGCGGCCGCCAACGCCGCAGCCGCGCGGCCCGCGCCGAGCTTCGACTGACGCCCGCGCGGCGCCCGGCGCACCGCTATTTGCAGGAACCCGGAGCTGGGAGCTGCTAGCTTCAGCGACGCCATGAAGCTCCTGCGCGTCGCGGCCGCGACGTTGAACCAGACTCCGCTCGACTGGGACGGAAATCGCGCCAATATCAGCGCGGCGATCGACGAGGCGCGGGCGGAGGGCGCGAGTGTGCTGTGCCTGCCCGAGTTGTGCATCTCCGGTTATGGCTGTGAAGACGCCTTTCTCGCCCCGGGCACCCAGGCCATGTCGCTGCAGGTGTTGGAGGAGGTTCTGCCGAACACGCGAGGCATCGTGGTCAGCGTCGGGCTACCGCTGTTTCACAACAAGGCCTTGTACAACGCTTGCGCGTTGCTCGCGGATGGCAAGCTCGTCGGCTTCGTCGCCAAGCGCGCGCTGGCCGGGGACGGCATTCATTACGAGCCTCGCTGGTTCAAACCCTGGCCCGCTGGCGCGCGCACCACGATCTCCGTGTTCGGCCAAGATGTCCCGCTCGGCGACCTCTTTTTCGACTGCTCGGGCGTACGCATTGGTTTCGAAATCTGTGAAGACGCCTGGGTTGCCCAGCGCCGGGGTGGGGAACTTTCCCTGATCGGAGTCGATCTGATCTTGAACCCGAGCGCGAGCCACTTTGCATTCGGCAAGCAAGAAGTTCGACGCCGCCTGGTGCTCGAGGGGTCACGCGCTTTCGGTGTGAGCTACGTGTACGCGAACCTGCTGGGCAACGAGGCCGGCCGCGCCATCTACGACGGGGACGCGCTGATCGCCACGGCGGGCAAAGTGGTTGCCCAAGCGCCGCGCTTCAGCTTCGCCAGCCACACCTTGATCAGCGCAGTGATCGACATCGATCTGACCCGCGTGCAACACGCTTCTCTCACGAGCTCGCAGCCTCGCGTGCTGAATGCGCCGGGCGAGTGTGTGCGCTTCGACTTCGATTTCCCGGCCTTGGCAGGGTTCGTCGATGACCCCGGCGTCGCCGAATGGGAGCGTTCGCCCGCGCTGAAAGAAGAGGAATTTGCGCGCGCGATTGCGCTCGGTCTGTTCGACTACTGCCGCAAGAGTCGCTCGCGGGGGTTCGTGGTGTCGCTGAGCGGAGGGGCGGATTCCGCGGCCGTTGCCTGCTTGGTCGCGCTGATGGTCCGCTTTGCGCTGCGCGACCTCGGGTTCGACGGCTTCGCGCAAAAATTCGAACATGTCGAAGGTCTGTCACGGCTGATTTCGGAACGTGAGCTGGTTCACGTGCTGCTGACCACCGCCTACCAAGCGACGAAGAACAGCTCCAAAGTCACGCGTGATGCCGCGTCGAGCGTTGCTCGCGCGCTCGGCGCGACGCACCTCGAGTTCGACGTCGACGCACTGGTCACTGGCTACGTGTCGTCGATAGAAGCCGCGCTCGGTCGCAAGCTCGAGTGGCAAAGGGACGATTTGGCGTTGCAGAACATTCAAGCGCGGGTGCGTGCGCCCTCCGTTTGGCTCTTGGCAAACCTGAACTCCGCGCTGCTGCTGTCGACCAGCAATCGTTCCGAGGCCGCAGTCGGCTACGCAACCATGGACGGCGACACCGCGGGCGGGCTGAGTCCGATCGCTGGCATCGACAAAGCCTTTTTGCGAAGGTTCTTGGTTTGGTTGGAAACCACCGGACCGCACGAGCTCGGCCCGATCCCCGAACTGCGGGCGGTGAACGTGCAGGCGCCCACCGCGGAGCTGCGCCCGCCCTCGGCGACGCAAACCGACGAGGCCGATCTGATGCCGTATGAAGTGCTCGACGCGATCGAGCGCGCCGCCATCCGCGACAAGCGCAGCCCGCGCGAAGTATTGAGCCTAATCACCGCCGAATTCACGCGATACTCGAAAGACGAGCTGTGGCTGTGGCTCGACCGCTTCTTTCGCTTGTGGAGTCGCAATCAATGGAAGCGTGAACGATACGCCCCCAGCTTCCACGTCGACGACGAAAGCCTCGACCCCAAAACCTGGTGCCGCTTCCCGATTCTCTCGGGCGGCTTCACGCGCGAATTGCGCGAGCTGCGCGAAGCGTTGGCCAGGGAAAAAACCTAGGCCAACGAAAGCGTCTACGTCGCGAGAGCCGCACCGGGCACGCTTTGGCGTTTTCCGTGAGGCCGCCAAGATCGCCAAGGGTGCCAAGATCGCCAAGGGCACAAATTGGGCCCTGCGTCTGAGTATCACACCGGAGCTCCCTTGAATTTGGGGTCGCGCACGGCGTCTATTTTCGTGATTCTAGGCGGCGCAAGCGACCGAGGCTTGACGCTTGCAGTGTGCGAGTTCGACGCGATCTGCGAACCCCAAAAACTCTCCTCTCCCTTGCCGATCTTGGAACCCTTGGCGATCTTGGCGAGCTTCTCCCCTCGCGAAACGCCGACTAGCGGTGCACCACCACGAGCGTCGACGGTCCCAGCCAAGGCAGCCAGCGGACGCCGTGCCAACCCGGGGGCAACGCGGGTTCGGTGAACTCGAACAGTGAGCGGCCGTCGATCGGTGAAAGGTTCACGCAGCCGCCGCTCTTGAATTCACCCCAGCTGTCGTGCCAGTAGGCGGTGTGTAAGGCGTGGGGCCCGCTGAAGTTTTGGGTCCAGGGCACGTCGGAGTGGATCAGCTCGCCGGGCGCCTCCATGGTGGCGGTCGCGAATTTGCCGGAAACCGGGAACGTGCCGGTTGGGGTGAGCGCGCGCTCGATCGGATCTTCGCCCGGTTTGGCGAAGCCGCCGCGTCCCGGTGAAATCAAGGTCGCGAACACGGGCTTGGTGCCTTCGTAGGCGATCAGGTAGCCGGCCGTGACGGCAACTTCGAGCCAGCTGGAGCGGCCTTTCGGCGCTTGACCCGTCGTATCCTCGACACCGACGTCGGCGCCCCAAGGGGTCTTCGGCTGCGGGATCGGCAGCACTGCGTCGCTCTCCTTGAGCCACAGCTCACCGCGCTTGGTGCGCAGATAACGATCTTTGCCGACCAATTCTCGTTCGCCGCGCAGCTCGACGAAGCTCAGTCGCGGAAAGGATTCGCTGCTCGCGCTGAACTCGCCGTTCGCGCTGCGGGTGTACGCAGGCCGATCCTTGGTTCGGAAGAACGCCAGCGGTAGCTGAGCGTCTTGGCCGAGCTTGACGCCTTGAAATTTGACCACCGGATACGGCGTGACGCTTGCCTTTGGAAGCCACTGATAGTCTGCGCTGAGCAGGAAGTCGTGACCGTCGACGCGCACCTCGCGGCTGAAGGCGACGGTGGAACGGCGATGCAATTGGTTCCGCGGCTCGTGAATCGCGCTCGGCAGGGGCGGGAAGTTCAAGGGCGAACCCGCCAGGGAGGCCTCACTGGTGAGCCCGAGCGATTCCCCGTATTGATGGGGCCAAGGGGAGCTCAAATTCGGCGCATAAGGCAGCACCGCCCGATACACGGCATCGTTTTCATCGAGCGTTGCGCGGTTACCGTCTACACAGACATAGCCGCGTGGTTCGACCGCATACCAATTGACGCAGCCCGGCCCGAACACCGGCTTGCCGCTCTTCAACGCGACCGACCCGCCGGTCCATAGATAGCCAATCCACTCCTTGGACGCGTCGGGTTCCGGCCGGATCCAGACATAGCGGGTGCGCGCGTAGACACGCGCTCCGCTCGGGCTTCCAGGCGCGCGCGCGGGCGCGTCGAGCACCACCAGCGCAGCCGCGCTCGCCGATGGCGTCAGCGCTGCGGACGAGGCGACTGCGAACGCGCTCGGGGCGATGGGTGCGGTCGCTGCGATGGGCGCGCTCGCCACGCTGACTACCTGTGGAACCTGGCGCTGGGCGGTGTCGGGTTTCGACGTTGCGCACTGTGTGCTGCAAAGTAGGCAAAGGAGTGCGGCGGGAACACTCTGCTGCACTTTTGTGGAGGTGCGCGTCACGGCCAAACGGTAGCGCATTTGCTGGGCGCCTCCGGCTTTTTTCCATGGACTTGGAAACAGTAGGGCTGATCTGATAGCGGTGGTTTTGTCAGAGGGTGTTTCGAGGGTGCTTACCGAGTCGTGAAAGTGCGAAGGGTGTCAAGAAATGTCTAAGCCGCTAACTAGTTGGGTTGTCTGGGGCTTCAGTCTTACGGTTGCGGGCAGCGCCTTCGCCCAATCCGCAGGTACGTCGGGGTCAGTATCGCTCTCGAGCAATGGTGCAGCGACTGACGCGTCGGCGAGTGCGGCTGCACCCGCGAGCGAAGCCGCGCCTGCTGCGAGTGACGCGGAACCGCCCAAGACCGAGGCCGCACCCGAGAAGTACGAACCCTACGAGCCGGGCTTGCCGCCTGAAGGGAACGTGCTCGAGCTGGGCATCTTCGGTGGTGTGATCTTCCCGAGTTCCGATCACAACCTGCGCTACGAAGCTTATCCGCAACAGCCCTACAGCACCGGCGCCGAGATCGGCGCACGCCTCGGCTACTACCCAGCCTCGTTCCTGGGACTCGAAGCGGAAGCCATGACTGCGGCCAGCAAGGTCAAACACACGGAGACCAGCGCCGCTCTCTACGCCTATCGCGCAAGCCTCGTGCTCCAGGCGCCGCTCCCTTACGTGGCTCCGTTCATCCTGGGCGGCGTCGGGCGCTTGGGTGCCATCAGCCGAGCCATGGCCAACGACAGTGATCCCGCGTGGCACTTTGGCATCGGTGCCAAGATCCCGATCACCCATTTGTTGTCGGCACGTCTCGACTTGCGAGATACGCTGACTCAAAACACGCAACAAGACGGGCAAGCGCAGACGTTCGAAGTCCTGCTCGGCTTGTTCACGACGGTCGAGCGCAGCCGTAAAGAGCAGCCGCCGCCGCCACCGGACTCCGATCACGACGGTTACATCGACAGCGAAGACCAATGCCCGCAAGAGCAGGGCATTGCTCCGCGCGGTTGTCCGGCGGACACGGACTCGGATGGCGTGCTGGACAAGGACGACTTCTGCCCGCGCGAAGCCGGTCCCGCGCCGAATGGCTGCCCGGATCCGGATCCGGATCATGATGGCGTGCCGCTGCCCTGCGATCAGTGCCCGAAGGAAGTCGGCGTGAAGCCCACGGGTTGCCCGATCCGCGACACCGATGGCGACGGCATCTTCGACGACAAGGACAAGTGCGTCGACAAGCCGGAAACCAAGAACGGCTTCGAGGACGACGACGGCTGCCCGGACGCCATACCGGACGCGGTCAAGAAGTTCTCGGGTGTGATTCAAGGCATCTCGTTCGACAAGAACAAGGCCACCATTCGCCCGCAATCGAAGGCGACGTTGGGCAACGCCGCGACGGTTCTGAAGAACTTTCCGAGCATCAACCTCGAGATCTCGGGTCACACCTCGAGCGAGGGTGATGCTGCGGTCAACCAGCGCTTGTCGCAAGAACGCGCGGACGCAGTGAAGCAATGGTTGGTGGACAACGGTGTGCCGGCCGATCACATCAAGACTCGCGGCGCAGGTGCCGATGAACCGATCGCGGACAACAAGACCGCGGCCGGTCGTGAGAAGAATCGGCGCATCGAATTCAAGGTCTTGCAGTAGACCGAGCGGCTCCCTTTGCCGCGAAGCGCTCGCCCCCGCCCCACCGTCGGCCTATTGCTCGACGCGCTGTACAACGAGTACGCGAGCATGGTGGTGGGGGCGTTCGACGCCGAATGCGCTCGACGCGGTTTGGATTTGATCTGCTTCGCAGGCGGATCACTCCAGGCCGCGGCGGGCTACGAAAGACAGCGCAATCGCTGCTTCGATCTCGCTGGTCCCGAGGCCGTGGATGGTTTGGTTGCGCTCAATTTGAACACCACCGCGCCGGTGATGAAGGACTTCCTCGACTCCTTCCACGGGCTGCCGATCTGCTCGGTGGGCATCGAGGTCCCGGGCTACTCCGTGGTGCAGGCCGACAACGCGTCCGGCATGCGCGACGCCGTGTTGCACCTGATCACCGTGCACAACCGGCGAAAGATCGCGTTTCTGTGCGGTCCAACCGATTATCCCGAAGCCGAAGTGCGCTTCGAGGCGTACCGTGACGCGCTGGCGCAGTTCGGGATTCCGTTTACCGCGCAGCGCGTCGTAAACGCCAATTTCAGCGAAAGCCAGGGTTACCAGGCGATGCTGGAGCTGCTCGACCGCGGCGTGGCGGTCGACGCCGTGGTCGGTGCCAATGATCGTTCCGCGCTGGGCGCGATGCGCGCGCTGAAAGAGCGCGGCATCCGCGTGCCGGACGACATTGCCATGGTCGGCTTCGACGACAGCGAAGATGCGCGCGGCGCTTCGCCGAGCCTGGCCACCGTGCGTCAGCCGTATTGGGAAATCGCGGAGTGCGCGCTGGAGTTCATCGTCGACTCGCTGGCGGGACAGCTTGCTTTCGGCAGCCGGCTTTTGGCCTCGCACTTCATCAAACGTCGTTCCTGTGGCTGCTTGTCGGAGGGCGCGCCATCCGAAACCCAGTACATGCTCGATGCCGATCCGCTGCCGTTCGACGAAGCCTTCGCGCGCCGGCGGCAGGAGCTGTCCGCGGAGCTCGCGCGCGCCGAGCGCGTTTCGCGCGTGGTCGGTCCCGAGGGCTGGATCGAGAAGACGTTGGATGCCGTGCATGACGCCACTCTGGGCTTGCCGGATCACGAACTATTGTCTTTGCTGGACGAAATGCTGGCTCGAACGGCCGCCGCCGAAGGCGACGTGGGCGCCTGGCAACACGCGGTATCGGTGATCCGCCGGCGAGTCTTGCCGTGCGTGATGAACGACCCGCGGCGCTGGATGCGCTTCGAGGACGTCTGGCAGCGCGTGCGCGTGATGATCGCTGACGCGGTCGAGCGTGAGCAGCGGGCGCTGCGCGGCCAGGCCGAGCGCGCAGCCGGCATCTTGACGGACACCAGTGAGTCATTGATCACGTCGTTCGACGTCGAGTCATTGCCACGTGCCTTGGCGGATCGCTTGCCGGCGCTGGATATTGCCTCGGCCTACGTCGCGCTGTACGAAGGCGAAGGAACGCCACCGGTCGAGTCGCGCATCATCGTCGCCTACGAAGATCGGCGGCTGATCGAGCTTCCTACTGCCGCGCGTTACTTCGAAACGGCGCGGATCGTACCCAATCGGTTCCGCGGGGAACGCCGAAAATCGCTGGTCGTCGAACCGCTGTTCTTCGAAGGTCGACAGCTGGGTTACGCCGCGCTCGAACTCGGCCCCAAGCGCCGCGTGGTGTACGAGCTACTGCGCGAGTTGATCAGCGCCGCGCTGCGCGGGGCGGAGCTGGTACTCCGCGTGGCAGAAGAGGCGAGCAACCGCGAGAAAGCCGAAAAAGAGCGGCTCGAGCAGGAGCTCGAAATCGCGACGCGCATCCAAACCTCGATTTTGCCGCGCGATCTCCGGGTCGAGAACTTGGAAATCGCTGCCACGATGCTGCCAGCCACCGAGGTGGGTGGTGACTACTACGACGTACTCCCAGGCAGTGGGGGATGTTGGCTCGCGATCGGCGACGTGGCAGGCCACGGGCTTCGCCCCGGTTTGGTGATGATGATGCTGCAGAGCATCGTTGCCGCGCTCGGGCGCGAAAACTTCTCTGCCGCCCCGCGCGAGATGGTGAACATCGTCAACGCCGTACTCTACGACAACGTGCGAAATCGGTTGCGTCAAGACGAGCACGCCACGCTGACCCTGATTCACTACTTTGCGAATGGCGAGCTGGTGTTCGCGGGCGCCCATGAAGATCTGGTGATCTTGCGCGCAGCGACTGGTCGCTGCGACCGCATCGAGACGCTCGGTACCTGGGTGGGCGCCACGCAAGACATTGCGGACGTCACCGAAGATCAACGAGCCCGTCTGGAAGACGGCGATGTGCTGCTGCTGTTCACCGACGGCGTGATCGAAGCGGCCAACGCGGCCGGTGAACAGTATGGTATCGAGCGTCTGTGTGCGGAGTTCGAAGCCGCGCGCGGTCGAAGCGTGACTGAAATTCGCGATCGGCTGCTCAGTTCGGTGCAAGACTTCCTGGCCGTGCAGGACGACGACATCGCGCTGCTCGTCGCTCGCCACACTCGAGCCAGCGTGTAATATCCCGGGCGTGGCCCCCGAAACCGAAGCCGAGCTCCTCGCGCGCGCCCGCGCGCTCGCCGGCTCGACGATCGCCGAGGTCGCGGCTCGCTTCTCGCTCGACGCCCCGGCCGATTTGCGTCGACACAAAGGCTTCGTCGGGGCGCTGATCGAGCGCGCATTGGGCGCCACGGCCGGCTCCCGCGCCGCGCCCGACTTCGAAGCGCTCGGGATCGAGCTCAAGACGTTGCCGGTCGATGCGCGCGGCCGCGCGCTCGAATCGACGTTCGTGTGTACCATTCCGCTGACCGAGATCGGCGAGGTCGAATGGCTCTCTTCGAGGGTGCGCCGGAAATTGAGCCGCGTGCTGTGGGTACCCGTGCAGGGCGAGCGGCAGATCGCCGTGCCCGAGCGGCGCATCGGTGAGCCGCTCTTGTGGTCACTCGACGCGGTCGCGGAAGCCGCGCTCCGTTTCGATTGGGAAGAGCTCGCCGGTATCATCGGCCGCGGTGACGTCGAAACCATCACCGGCCACATCGGGCGCTGCCTGCAAATTCGACCCAAAGCGCGCGACTCACACGCACGCCGCCGCGGCGTCGACGTGGACGGCGCGCGTTTTGCGGCGCTGCCACGTGGGTTCTACCTAAGAGCCACCTTCACCAGCGAAATCCTGCGCCAAAACTACGTGCTGTAAGGAGCGCGGCGCCTTCGGCGCGCGGCTGGAGACTCTCGTTGGCGCACGCTCGGACGGTGGCGATTGGCCGCCCGCGCTGAAGCCGAGGGAAAGCAGGCGCCTGTTCGGTCAGCTCTTTGTAGGTCTCCATCTCGTTCGCAGATCGTGATCTGGTCTTCCAAGACTTCTCGCTCGTTTTGGTTCCGGGCAGGCGGCTGTTGCGCTTCCCGCGCGCCCGGCGCGAGCGTGCAGCGCTCCGCGCGCACCTAAATTTGTGGGCAGCGTCGCGCTACTCCGCTCAGCGCTTACGCGGGACGCCGTGCAACGTTCGGCGGGAACGTTTGCAGTTTCGCGAGCGGAGTCGTACGACGCTGCTCACAAACTCTGGTGCGCGCGGAGCGCTGCACGCTTCGCGCCGGGCGCGCGGGAAGCAGCACAGCCGCATGCCCGGGAATAAAACGAGCGAAAAGTCTTGGAAGACCAGATCACGATCTGCGAACGAGATGGAGGCCTACAAAGAGCTGACCGAACAGGCGCGTGCTTTCCATGGGCGAAGCGCGGGCGGCCAAGCGCCACCGGCCGAGCGTGCGCAAACGAAAGTCTCCCACCGCGCGCCGCAGGCGCCGCACTCCCTATTCAACCTCATCAGGCAACGGCGAAACCCCCACATGCACGTGGTCATGGTGGTCTGCGTTGTCGTCGGGCGTCAGATACTCGTGAAAAAGCCCGCTGTTGTGAAAACGCGCCGCGATCGCGTTCACTACCGGCGCGTCCATGTCGAGCGCGGTGCCGAGGCCTCGGCGAAAGTCCCGCTTCACCTCATAGTGCACGCCGTTGCGCGTGAAGCCGTGCATGTCGAGGGCGAGGCCGTAAGCGTGCAAGCTGACCCGCCGTTTCGCGCTCAGGCGATACACGTACGCGCCGGAGAATCGCACATCGGTCACGCCGTATGCCGTGAGTTCGGTTCCGACCAAGGCGAGGGCCAAGGCCAAGCGACAGTCGGTGATCAAGGGCCCATTGCCGCCCGTATAGTAGCGGACGTTGGCGATCGGGCCGTCGATCACGATCGGCGTGTGTACGCCCAGCTCGTGATCGAGCGTGCGAAAGCGAACGCTGCGTGCCGCGAGACGCGCCAGGCAATCGACGCCGCCGGGTAGGACCGAGCGCAACTCGTTGCGCGTCCGCGGCCGTGGCACGTCCCCCAGCGTCTTGGCAAAGACGGACGTGGGTTCGCTGTGCGGGCTCTTGACGGGCTGTGCGGGCAAGCTCGATAGGTGACTCGTCTCTCTGGTTTGAACCCCTTTGGGCGCGTTCTGAGTCACCGACGCCGGCGGCCAGGCGTACCCAGCGGGGACGACCCAGCCGGCGCTTGCTGCGTAAGGCGAGATGGCTCGGGGGGCCTCGCGCGCACAGCCGCCGAGCCCGAGGGTGAGGGCGGTCAGCAGCGTCAGCGCGAGGGCTCGGGGGGTCACGCGCGAAATTGTGGCAGGGTGCTGGGGTTCGGGGCCAAGAATTGGGCGTGACCGGGGGTCGAAAGAGCCGGCGTTCAGAAAATGCTAGGTCTTTTACGCATGTTTCCGAAGCCTGAGCCCGCCGCGCCGCCCTTTCGCGATCGCTTTCCCAGGCCGAGCTTCATGACCCTGACCGTGGCCGCGGCCTTGCTCGTTACGCCGAGCGTCGGACTGCTGGCGGCCGAATTGCGCGATCCCGTTGCGGAACGGGCTCGCCTCGTCGAAGAGGCTGACCTGGCGCTGCGGGCAGATCTGATCGACCAAGGCCTGGCCCCGGTGGCAGGCACGAGCGGCGATCTCACTCGCTTGTGGGCTTTGGGAATCGAAGTGTTCACCCCCGAGCGCGAGTTTCACTTGGAGTCGGGCGGCGCGCTGCTCACGGGCGTCCCAATTGCCGCGCACGATCGAGATCGCGCGCTCGTCACCCTGGCTCGTGAGCTCGCGCGTTATCCCAAAGATTTTCTGGCTCGCGCGCGGCTCCGTCGTTTGGTGTTGTGCTCGAAATTCCACGAAGGTCGCGAGCCCATTCCGTCACTGCCCAACTACCACGGCGCGCTGCTGATCGACGTCGACGCCGACGCGCCGTATCTCCGGCGACTCGTCCATCACGAAGTCTTCCACTTTGCCGACTACGCCGACGACGACCAACTGTCGCACGACCCGGCGTGGCTCGCGCTCAACGATCGCTACTTCGTTTACGGTTCGGGTGGCCGCTTCGCCCGCGAGCCGGGAGCGGGCCGTTTCAGCGCCGAGATCCCCGGCTTCGTCTCGCGCTACGCGACTTCGGCGCTCGAGGAAGACAAGGCCGAAACGTTTGCCATGCGCATGTCCGCGCCGGAACAGTTCGCCGCGCTGACCGCGACGGATTCGATACTGCGCGCTAAGTCTGGCGCGCTGGAAGCGCAACTGCGCAAACTGGGCCCAATGCTCGACGATCGCTTTTTTTTCGCATCGATTGCAGGTCAGTGAGCGCAGGCGTGGCTGCTGTGCCGCGCGCGGTCGCGGCTCTTGGCCCAGAGTCGAGGAGCGACGCCCCGCGCGCCCGTTCCAGCGGGCGCGCACCAAACCTCAGCCGCTCAGTTCCTTGACCAGATTGGCGGCTTCGTCGCGATCGATCTCCAGGACTTGAGCGGTGTCCATGATCAGTTCGCGTTCGCTGGTGCGGATGATGCCGTCCGCGGCGGTGACTCGAACGGCCATGGAGAGTGCCACGCGCCGCGAGCCTTTGTCGGGTAAGCGGCTCTTCACGCTCAGCAAGCGTGCCTCGCGGCCTTCACGTTCCAGCGCGTCGCTCGCCTCGGCCACCAACTGAGCGAGCCGCGCAGTGGGCAGGCGTCCGGTGGTGAGCGACTCGATCGATTTCAAGAAATGCGCGCGTTCGACCGGGCTGAATTCGCCGTCCGCCGCGGCGGCCAGGTACATCGCCTCGATCAGGGCTTCCAACTTGGCCTCACCCAGCGCCTGCGCGTCATTGCCACTCATGGTTCGGGACTATAGCGACTCTCGCGGTGCGCTAGCAATCACCGCGCTCAAGAATCGCTGCCGCGGTCGGCTTCGTCGACCAAGAATGGCGAATGCGTGAATTGACGAATTACTTCGGTTGCATAGCTGCCCGACGGCAGTGAAAATTCGAGTTCGAGACGACCCACGCCGGTCCAGCGCAGCTCGAGCTCGCTGATCGGCGCGATCAGATCGCGACGTGTGCCGGGGGCCAAGCGCGCGAGTTTTTCGCGCGCTTCGTGATTCAACCCGAGCTCTTCGAGCTGCGCGAGTTCCAGCGCGGCGGCGTCGGCGGCGGTTGCGCGCGCTTTGGGGCCGAAGATGGGGCCGGTCAGGTGAATATCGCCGCTGGTCAGGCGTGGTCCTTCGCGTTCCGTATCCTCGACCGAGAACATGGCGCCCGCGTTGTTCAGACGCACCACTTCACCGAGCAGGAGTCGGTCGAGGCCAAGCTCGCGGCGTGCAGAAAAGTAGCGGTTGAAGATCTCCGCCTGGATCACGCTGGGGTACAGCTTGGTCAAGAAACGCGGGACGCCGTGCAGCTTCGCGCCGTCCCTCAGCCAAGTCAGCGCTTGAGTCAGGCCGTCTCCGCCCCGACCAAAGCGTTGGCCGCCGTAGTAGTTGAACAGGCCACGGGCACGCAGCTGCTCGCCCAACACGGTCGCTTTTTCGAGCGCTGCGAGGTCGGGCGTGACGAGCGTGATGCGGAAGCGATTGCCCAACAAATGGCCGGTTCTGAGTTTGTTGGAGTGGCGCGTGTGCTCCACCAAGGTGATGCCTTCGGGCAGCTTCCATTCGCTCGGTGGTCGCGCTTTGGACGGTAGCGATAGCCATTGGCGCGTGACGGCGTGCTTGTCTTTCAGGCCTGCATAGCCCACGTCGCGTTCGTCTACCCCTGCGGCGCGCGTGACGGCGCGCACCATGGCCGGCGTGGTGAAGCCGCGCTTTTCGATGCGCGCGTACAGATGTTCGCCCGCGCCGCTCTGCGGATAGAGCGGGATCTCGTCGACCACGAAATCTTCAGGCGTAGGTCCGATCGCCGCGTCGATTGGGACCGCATCAGCGAACATCACCGGCGGCGTGTGGGGAGGGATCGCCAGCGCCGGCGCGCTGTGGGCTTCGGTATTCATTTGCGGGGTGGTCCGGAGATCAATTCGTCCAGTGCCTTGAACAGGCCATCACTGGCGCTCTCTTTGCCTTCGGCGAGGTCGACGTCTTCGATGCCCAGGATCAGCAGCTCCGGATCGGAGTGATCGGGATCGAACTCGATGGCTGAGGGCGGGGGAACGCTGTCGGCCGGAAGCGCGCGCTGATGTCCGCCTTGGCAAGTCAGGACCAACACCGCGATGTTGTCCGGCCCGCCCGCGGCATTGGCCAGCTCGAGCAAACGAATGGCGATCTGCTGCGGCGCTTCGTCGCGCCCGAGCGCGACTGAGATTTCCGCCGCCGGAACCGGGCCGCTCAACCCGTCACTGCACAACAAATAGCGATCGCCCTCGACCACCGCGTAGGAGCGCACCGAGACGCGAACTTGTTCGTTCATGCCGAGCGCGCGCGTGACCACGTTCTTGGGCAAGCGCGCCAGCACTGCATCGTCGAGTTCCGGGCGCTGTTCGATGACGTCGGTCAGCAGCGAATGATCTTGGGTCAGCTGTTCGAGATGGCCGCCTCGCAGTCGATAACAGCGACTGTCGCCCACGTGTGCGACGTGCATCAGCCCCGAGCGCGCCGAAAAGCAGGCCGCGACCACCGTCGTGCCCATGCCGCGATGAGCTTGCGAGGAGCGCGATATTTCCACGATGTCGCGGTTGGCCTTGAGCACCGCGGCGGACAAACGACGCGCGCCGTGAGGAATGCCGAAGCGATTGAACTCGGGGCTTTGATGCGCACTACGGATGGTCGCGCCGAAGTAGTTCGCCATCGAGCGGGCGCACAGGGCGCTCGCGATCTCGCCCGCGTTGTGCCCGCCAGCGCCGTCGGCCACGAGGTACAAGTTCAAATCGTCGCGCACGAGCACGGCGTCTTCGTTGTGCGTGCGCCGCTTACCAACGTCGGTCGCGCCGCCTGCTTGGAGCACGAGCTGTGCCGTCATCTGCGAGCTCGAGAGAGTGTCGCAGGATCGCGCACTTGCGGAAAGCACGACTCGTGCGTGTAGCGGATAAACCGCGGGAATTGCTGAAAATCCGGCCAGCCGCTCGATCGGCTGCGCAGTCCCTGCCGGAAATCGTCAGTGTTTTCCTTGCGCGGGCCCGGGCGACACCCGAAAGTTGAAAGGAGTGAGTAGTGAGGCGCCGCGCTCCAAGGCCAAAACAGGGCTAGTGCTCTCCGGCGGGGGCATGCGCGGAGCTTACGAGGTCGGCGTCGTTGCTGGCATCATGGAGGTCCTGGATCCGGAGCCTGCTGCGGGACCGGTGTTCCAAGTTTTTGCCGGCACCTCGGTGGGCGCGATCAACGCCACTTACCTAGCGTCGAACGCGGCGCAGTCCGACCACGGAGTCGAGCGCTTGGCCGAGGTGTGGGGGAGTTTGCGCCTCGAGGATCACGCGCGCTTCCGCCCGTTCGGCTTGGCTCGCTTACCCGACGCGCTGGCTCGCTTCCGAGCCAAGCCGGGTGAGGCGATGGGCAGTTCGCTGCTCGATTCGCGCGGCATCGAGGTGTTGGTCCGGCGCACGATCGATTGGACCAAGCTGCACGAAAATATCGACCGTGGCACGATCGACGCGGTGATGGTCGCTGCCTTGCACGTCGTATCCGGGCGCACGACGATGTTCACCGAGCGCTCGCCGAGCTGTCATATCGAGCCGACGCACGACGAACGCCGGGCGACCGCGTTCGAGCGCATCACCGCCGATCACGTGCTGGCTTCGGCCGCCATTCCGCTGCTCTTTCCGACGCGCCGCATCGGTGAACACTACTATTGTGACGGCGGTTTGCGCTTCAACACCCCGATCGCTCCGGCGATTCGCGCAGGTGCGGAGCGGCTCGTGATCGTTTCGGTGCGACACGAGCGCTCGCAGCGCGAAGTCGCGGCCGTCGAAGCGGCCGACTCTGGTTCAGGCAGCGAGCTGAGTTCGGCTTTCCTGATCGGGAAACTGCTGAACGCGCTCTTGCTCGATCCCGTCGCCTACGACTTGCAGGTGTTGGAGCGACTCAACCAAGTCATGGAGGTCCTCGAGGAGACCCTTGACGCGGATGATCTAGAGCGTATTCAAAGGGTGTGGATCAAGCACCGCGGTGCGCCTTACCGCCGTCTGAAGAAGCTCGTTTTCCAGCCCTCGCGGGATCTGGGCCGAGTCGCGGGCGACTTCATCAAGAAGTCGCTCAAGACTACGAATCTGCGCCCCGTCGCCAAGTACTTGATCGAGAAATTCGCCAGCGACTCGCCCGAGCCGGAAGCGGACTGGGCTTCCTACTTGTTGTTCGACGGCAGCTTCGCCCACGAGCTGATCGAAATCGGCCGCCAAGACGCGCGCGATCAGGCCGAAAAGATTCGGGAATTTTTTAGCTGAGTCGGGCCGCGCGGGCGGGGAATGAACCCGCCTTTGCCGGTGTTGACGAGACACGCGGCTGTCCCAGCCGCCAACACTCCAGGAAAGCTATCGATGATCATTCGCCGATTGACATCTCCGTTGCTTGCTTTGGCTACCATTGCGGGTGTCGCCGCCGCGGGTTGCGCGAAGTCCGGTGGAGCGCCTCACCCCGAAATTGCCGCCGAGACACGGACGAGCGCCGCCCCGGTTACGGTCGTGCCGAATCCGGCGCTGAACCGAGTGGGCGCAGAGTCGATCGCCGACATCACCGAGCGCGTGTTGCCCTCCGTGGTCAACATTTCGATGACCAAGGTGACCAAGATGAGTGCGTCACCGATGCCGTTCATGCCTTTCTTCGGCCCGCAGGGGCAGGAAGATCGGCGCGAGCAAGGCATGGGCTCGGGAGTGATCGTCTCCAAGGACGGCTACATCCTGACCAACAATCACGTGGTCGCTGACGCTCAGGAAATCAAAGTCACCACCTCCGACCGCAAGAACTACACCGCGACCATCGTGGGCACGGACCCGAAGAGCGATTTGGCGGTAATCAAGCTGAAGGGCGACATCAGCAACTTGACCCCCGTCGAGTTCGGCGACTCCGGCCGTCTGCGCTTGGGTGACGTCGTGCTGGCGATCGGCAATCCGTTCGGCGTCGGCCAAACGGTGACGATGGGCATCGTTTCCGCCAAAGGCCGCACCGATCTCGGCATCGAAGCATACGAGGACTTCATTCAGACGGACGCGGCGATCAACCCGGGCAACTCCGGCGGCGCGTTGATCAACGGCGAGGGCAAGCTGGTCGGCATCAACACGGCGATCTTGTCGCGCAGCGGTGGCTACCAAGGCATCGGCTTCGCGATCCCGAGCAACATGGCCTCGCCGATCATGGATAGCTTGAAGAAGAACGGCAAAGTCATCCGCGGCTGGCTCGGAGTCGCCATTCAAGACGTCGACCAAGACGTGGCGGACGCCATGAAATTGCCTGCGGCGACCGGCATCCTGCTCTCGGATGTCAAACCTGGTGCGCCTGCCGCCAAAGCAGGGCTCGCGCGCGGCGACGTGGTGCTCAAGGTCGACGGCAAGGTGGTCGATACCAGCGGCCAGTTCCGCAACGTGATTGCTGCGAGTGGTTCCAAGCGCTCCGTGCATTTGGACTTGATCCGCGACGGCAAGCCCCTCGCTACGGACGTCGAACTCGGCGAAATGCCCGAGGCCGACACGGCGCTGGCGGGCGGCTCGAACTCGGCCCAAGGCAGCGCTTTGGATGGCATCACGCTGGAGAACATCAATCCGCAGAACCGCCAGGCCTTCGACATCGATGATTCGGTGAAGCAAGGCGTCGTCATCACTCGCCTCAATCCGCAGAGCAATGCCGCGCACGCCGGTCTACGCCCAGGTGACGTGGTGCTGGAGGTGAATCGCGTGCGCGTCGACACCCCGCAACGCTTCCAAGAGCTTTACTCCAAGTCGAAGAGCCGCGTGCTCTTGCTCGTCAACCGGCGAGGCAGCACGACCTACTTGGTCGTCAAAGGTTAGTTTCGGGCCTCGAGCTGGGGGCCACGCGCTTCGCGTGGCCCTTGGCTGGCCGTGACGGCGCCGCTCATTTCGCCGCCGTGGTGCGAGGACAGGCCACGAGGCCGTTCGTCGGTCGCCCGTTTAGCGCGCTTCGACGCCCGTTTGGCGAGAGCAGGCGAGG
>Ga0134124_10000525_pt1 | contig 32251 bp, 28 predicted proteins | sample KB304_FD_96880 | JGI IMG/M metagenome (GOLD analysis project Ga0134124, IMG submission 96880) | Terrestrial soil microbial communities without Nitrogen fertilizer from Kellogg Biological Station, Michigan, USA - KB3-0-4 | ecosystem: Environmental > Terrestrial > Soil > Unclassified ... | reverse complement strand
GTTTGAGTGCCTACGGTCGAACGGGGGTTACGCGTGGAGTTCTTCTGTCGGATCGCAATGGCCTGAGCGATTCCACGAACTTCATCGACGTCCGGTTTGTCCATTCGTTCCAGAAACTGTCGGGCGTAGGCAGACAACGATTCAACGTAACGTCGCTGTCCTTCAGCGTAACTCGTGTCGAAGGCAAGAGAGGACTTCCCCGAACCACTAACACCCGTAACTACAGTCATCTGGTTGATGGGGATGGAAAACGACACGTTCTTGAGGTTATTAACGCGCGCTCCCCGGACCTGAATGGCTTCTTCTGGCATATTTCTAAAGCTGCGACCTACAGATAAGAATCTATGCAGAGTCGCAAACCTCGAATAATAGCGTAGGGAGGAACCGGGACGCTAGCGGACCCTAAAAGGTGAGCTTTGTGCTTGGTACTTTGGGCTTTGTTTCGGGCTGTTGCTTTAGATCTCTTCCAAATCTAGCTTCTCATTCTCCCCTGGCTTTAGCCTGGGGCTCGGATCTCGCCGTGAAATCTCGGAACCGTTTTAACGGTTTTCAAAAGTTTCCAGTGTCTCTTGATAAACCGTTGAAAGGGTTAACTACTTTTTTGAGTCGCCACTAGCCCCAAGCTGAAGCTTGGGGAGAATGAGAAGTTTGAGTTTTGCAACGGACTCTATCAAAGCAGTGCCGGGCACCGTACTCCAAGGAGGTCAATAGAGCGAGAGACTCAAAGCTCAAAGTACGAAGTGCAACAGCAAGTTGTCCCAAATGTCATTGACACGCTTGAGACTCCTCCGAGAAAATGGCCGCCGTTATGAAGACTACAAGATTTCTTCTGCGCGGTTTTCGTCGCCCACGGGAAATTGCCTGCTTCGCTTTGGGCAAACTTGAGCGGCAGGTGCTCGAAGAAGCCTGGCGACTCGGTGAAGTTAGCGTTCGGGACATCTACCGTGCTTTTGACGAGAAAGTTGCCTATACCACTTTGATGACAACGCTCGACAGACTCTTCAAGAAGAATCTACTCGAGCGTCGCAAGGATGGCCGGGCGTTTGTCTATGCCGCTGTGCTTTCCCAGGCAGATATTGATCAGGGGATTAAAGAAGACGTGATCGACGGACTGTTGGGACATGGGGCAGACGGCGTCGCGCCTGTGCTCGCCTGCATCGTTGACACAATTAGCGAGAGAGATCGAGAGCTACTCGACGAATTGGATCGCCTGGTGCAAGAGAAGAAGAAAGAGCTGCGACGAAAGAGCTAGTTTATGTATGAGTTTTTGGGCATAACGCTCGTCTTAGCAATGCTATTGACCGTGAATGCTGTAGCAACGGCAGCTGCTACTGGACTGTGGTACCTGCTTAGACGTCCGCTCTTGCACTGCTCTGCGCGAACGCGCGCTGAACTTCTCTTTGTCATGCGCATCGGACCGCCGACGATTTCAATCCTTTGGACTATCGCATTTATCATTCCGTCCTACCTTGTTTACGAACCTCAGTCCACAGACGAATTCGTTAGCCTCAAACTCGGAACGCTTGCAACGATCTCAGCGGTTGGTGTTGGTTATGCTATCTGGCGGGGCATTCGTTCGTCATGGGCCACTCGTTCATTGTTAAAGATGTGGGTGGCTAACGCAGTGCGGATACAACTGAAGGACGTGACCGTCCCAGCGTATCGGCTATCGCATTCATTTCCGATCATCGCTGTGGTTGGCACTTTTCGTCCGCGATTGTTCATCGCCGAACAGGTATTGAAGATACTAACGAAAGATGAGTTGGCCGCAGCAATCGCTCATGAATATGGTCACATGGCTGCACACGACAACCTCAAGCGTTCAATGCTGCGAGCGAGTCGGGCCGCGTTGCTAATCATTCCCTGTGGTCGTTCGCTTGATCGAGCATGGGGTGAAGCCTCAGAGTCCGCGGCCGATGAGCATGCAGCACAAAAGAGTTCAGCGACGGCGTTGGATTTGGCGTCGGCCCTGGTGCGAATAGCACGACTGATTCCTTCAGATCAACGTCACGTCATGCCATCCTCTGCTTTTTTAGTTGGTGCCGAGGAAACACGTGGAGTAAAAACGCGAGTGCGAAGATTGTTGGAACTATCCGCAAGCGATCCAAGTTTGTTGGGTAGCCGTGCGCCCATCTTTCGAGTATTACCGTGGTTAATTCTGATCCTGGTTGTTGCGGTCGGCCTAACTATAGAAACTCGTCCTCATGTTCTCGCCGCTGTCCATTCCCTCATCGAGCACGTCGTCGTGGTGCTCAGCTAATCAGTGGCACAGACTTCAGTCTGTTTAGTGGCATAGACTTTAGTCGTGTATCCCGTCAACATCGCAAAAAAGAGCCCACAGACTGAAGTCTGTGCCACTTTCACTAAGTCGCTGCCGTATCAAGCGGACGGCGAAGCCAAACAAACACTCCGGCTGACAAGATCTGCGCAAGCATACCGAAAACCACCAACGCCATTAACGAGTGATCGTACAAGACCCCCATCGCTACGCTTCCAAAGAACCACAGCACACCGTAAATCCCATTGAAAGCACCGAAGGCAGTACCTCGTTTGTTCATTGAAACAACCTGCGAAATTCCCGATCGCAACGTCGCATCCTGCGCGCCGAGACCAGTGGCCCAGCAGGCTACGCTGATGTAAGCGCCGATCCTGCCCCCAAGAAAACCAAAGGGAAGCGTCAGTAACGATACGATTATTCCAAAAACAATCACCTGAATACCGTATCGATCGAACAGGCGGCCAAAGATTAATGCTGTCAGTCCCACGATTCCCATCGCCGCAGCGTAAATTAGCGGTATGCCTTCGGGACTCAAAATGGAGTTCTTTTCGAAGTGGTACGACAACAATGGAAAGTCGACGAAACCCAACGCAAGTAAACCTGCGGCCCCCACGTAAATCCAGAACACAGACGGAAGTTTCTGTTGCTTGACCTCTTTGGGTGGAGTTCCTTTGTAAGGGCTGACGGCGCGCGCAAACACTAACGCAATGAAGGCACCTACTGCGGGCAGCCCTAACCACAAGAACGCCGGACCGAAATGATGACTGCGTGCGACTGATCCGGCTACGAGTAACGGTCCCAGCACCGCCCCCGTCTGGTCCATCGCTGCGTGAATACCAAAGCCGGACCCATGACCGACTACTTCCGTTGCTTCAGAAAGCAAGACGTCACGCGCGGGACCGCGAAGACTTTTGCCAGTCCGTTCCGCGACGACCAGCAAGGCAGCCGCCTGCCAGCTTCCCACAAATGCCAACCCGGGCACCACGACGAGATTCAGGAAGTAGCCGAGAGTAGTGATCGTCCAATAGGCTCGAGTCTTGTCTGCAAGTTTTCCGGAAAAATAACGCAGGCTCGCGGCGATCATTTCACCTAGACCAGCAATGATGCCGACCTGGGTGGCGGTTGCTCCGAGATCTTTTAGGAGGGGACCGATGACACTGTGGGCACCTTCGTAAGTCATGTCTGCAAACAGACTCACGACACCAAGACAAATAATGAAACGGAACGCTGCGGTCCGTTCCTGTTTCGAAGCCATCAATGATTAGCGCCTCTCAACGAGAATTTCCAGAACACTCAGTACGCCGAGTACTAACAGTAAGCCGACGGCTGCATAGCGAACAACTTTGGGTGAGACATGCGCTTGAATTCGTTTTCGAATACCGGCACCGAGGAACGCTGCCAAGGCTCCTTTTGTGGTCATCGCCGCGACCGCCCCTAACCAGACGATCAATGGCAGTCGGTAACGTGCTGCCAGGGTTGCAGCCGTTACCTGGCCGACATCTCCCCATTCTGAAAAGAAGATCGCGGCAAATGAAACCATTGCCGCTTTGCTTGCAGTGTGGTTTTTATCTTTCGCTGTGGGTTGGTCAGGTTTTCGCCAGAGTGCGAAAGCAACTCCAAGAAAGCTGATCGCCGTGATGCTCGCTACCAAGATCGGGGGCAGTCGCGAGATTGCTTCACCAACGAGGACTGCCACACCCATTTTTGCCATGAAGGCACCAGCCATCCCGAGCGTGATTGGAAGTGTTCGATACCGAGCAGCAAGGACACCAGTGGTGTATAGAAGTTTGTCGCCGACAATTTCAGCGACGAACACAGTTCCAAACGTGGTGAAGAAGATGAGCAAGATCAGCGACGAGAATCGGATGGTTCGGAACTGCTGAAGAGCTTTTGCATTCTAGATAGCAATTCTCGAATTCACAAATGTATACATCGCCGGTTACGGCGACTGGTAGTAGTTTTCTCAAGGCAATACAGTCAATGGCCATCTCACAAGAATATTGGCGAGACTCAGGACAAGACACTCCAGGAAAACGCGACTCTACCACCGGGGAGACCTCACGGAGTTTTTGAAGTATAGGAAGAAAAGGAGTTCTGGTGCTCCAACATCAGATACTGGTTCAGTTTTGTTTTGACGCATAGCGTCAGATGAATTTAGCCCGGCTTTTCAAAGCGGGGAAAGGTGGCACAGACTTCAGTCTGTGTTCCTTCAGAAAAACGGGGCTCGGCAATAGTCGAGCCCCTTCCTACTTCTAAGTCCCTTGTATATCAGGCACACAGACTGAAGTCTGTGCCACTACTTAAAAAATAAACCGTGCTTGCAGCTGAAACATGCGCGGTGGGTCGATGTTAGCGAATGCCGGGATTGCATTCGTTGCCGAACCAACACCGCCCACGAACTGTCCGAATGTTGGAGCAGGCGTTAGACCGTCACCGTAGGTGGTTACGCCGCGACCGAGAAAGTTACCGTGATTGAAAAGATTGAAGCCTTCCAGCCTGAGGAGAATGCTCGTCCTTTCCGATGTTTTGATCCGCCCTTCAATGAACGTTGCGACATCAGAAGTTGGTGTTCCACGAAATGCTGACTTGCTGATGACCGATCCATTGATGACTGGTCGATCGTTGTTCAAGCCGTCGCCGTTATTGTCCACGCCAGTTGTCGCACTGAAGGTACGCGCTGAGGCGAGCGTGGTCAGAGTGCCCGCCGTGATGTTGTACGGGAAACGGTAGCTAAAAGTAATAACAGCACGATGACGTTGATCCACGATGCTTGGGCCACGCTCTTCGCCACCGAGTCGCAGAAGGATGCTTTGGTTCGGCGCGACGCCGTTACCATCCGGTTCGGTTGTGTTCGTCGCTTTCGAGAGCGTGTAGCTAACCGATGCGTACATTCGTGAGTTGCCGCGATAGCTGAACAGTGTCTGCAAGCCGTCGTAATCTGCAACGCCGTAGTTCTCCAACACGTTGACCTGACGCACACCTCCGTTTACTGGAAGGATCGGACGCGTGGCATTGGCAGCCGCTACACTACGAACTTGTCCAGGTGCGGTGCGATCGAAAGCCGAGGGAGCATTCAAATCGATCGTGCGATCGATACCGCTCAAGTGTTGATGCACATAGTCAGCACCGGCGAAGAAACCCTTCACTACCTCACGTTCACCGCCGATCGTGATCACCTGGCTGCGTGGGTTATCAAACTCATCCGGATAATTCGGTAGCAGATTGAAGTTCAAGCCGTACTTCGCAAACTGCTGTTGGTAAAACGCTCGTTGGCCCGCTCTGATTGTGATGTCACGCGCAGGTAATTGCGAAGGAGGTAGTGTCTTCGGATCCAGAGGCACCGGTAGGCAAGGACCCGTCAAGCAAGTTGGGAAACCTGTTTGACCCGGAGTCGCGGTGTACGTGGTCAAGCCGTCGAGTCCATTGACGAGGTAGCCGGCGATCGCATTGCTTCTAATCTGCGTGTAATACATCGCGTAGCCGCCACGAATCGACGTACGTGAGTCACCGTTTGGATGCCAGCCAAAACCAATGCGTGGTTCGAAGTTCTTGGTTGCAGTTGTCAGTGTCTGGCGGTCGTAACGCAGTCCGAGATCAAAAGTCAGATCAGGACGTATGTGAACGCTGTCCTGGGCGAAGCCGGTTATCAGCCACTGGCCCAGTTCGTAGGTACTGATGCCAAAGTTAATTGGCTGCGTGTAATTCTGTACGTCGTTGAGTGTCAGTTGATCGAGAGGCGCCGTTGTTGTGTTCTTGAATGTGAATGTGCCCAGGATTGCAGTTCCGGGTTCGCTACCAAAGCCCCCCGAAGAGTGATGAATCACGCTACCGCCAAAACGGAAATAGTGCATTCCGTGTGACCACGATAACGTGTCCGAGAATTGCAGTTGATGTCCCCAGAGATCAGACGCGCGCGATTGGCCAACTGTAAACGGTACAGCCCCGCTGCGAGTGTATGTAGTTGAAAGGTTCTGCGCTTCCCAAAGAGTCACAGGATCGCCATGCAAGTACGCGAATCGTGCCTCGTTCAGCACTTTCGTGCTGATAACGGCGGTGTGGTTCACCTGGAACGACCAGGATCTGCGCGAATATTTGCGAGCGACACTGGGCGCATTTGTGCCACCCACCGCATCCTGCGGATTGTCGTCGTAGAAACGATCGATGTTGAACCGAAACATCAAGTTTTGATTTTGCGTCAGCTTGTGATCGAGACGTCCGTTGAAAAGAAACTGGCGATAGTGACCTGTCCAATCGAGACTGCCGTCGGCTGGCAATACGAACGATGGCAACGAAGTGGAAAGAAACGTTGTTCGATCCTGGTGTGTGTAATCAGACGTGACGAAGAAGAACGTTTTGTCTTTGACGATCGGGCCGCCGATAGTTCCCGAGACTTGAGCGAGTTGATCAGGAATGTCGACAGGATTGATCGCCTGCAGTGTTGATGGCGTTACGCAAGTAGGAACCGATTTGGGACAGAATCCCTTGGTAGAGAAGGTTTCAGCTTGCCAACTCCCGGGACGATACAAGAACAAGCCTTCACCATGTACATCGTTTGTTCCTGATTTCGTTACGAAATTCAATGCGGGGCCAGAGGTCCAACCGTACTCTGCGGAAAACGCGTTAGAGAGCACGTTTACTTCCTGAACTGCACCGAGAGGCAGCGTGGTGATCGCAGTTTGGCGTCCCCAGGCTTCGTCGTTATTCGCGCCATCAAGTGTGAAGGTAGTCGCGCGTCGCGAGCCCACGCCAGTGATGAAGTACGTGGCGTTAACGAAGAGATCGCCCGTGCCTTTTCCCTGGCGGAACGCGGAGTTGAGAAGAGGTAACGTTGTCACCTTGCGGCCGAGTATGGGTGTCTCGTCGATTTGCTTGTCCTTAAGCGGAACACCGATCTGTGGATTTGATCTGACACCTTCCGTCGTTCCAAACACCGTGACTTCAGACTGAGATCCGCCGACTAGCAGCGTGACTCTTAGTGTCGCAGTTTCACCCGAGCGAAGTGCAATGTCTTTTCTCTCTTCAGTGCCGAAACCTTCCTTTGACACGGTGACAGTGTAAGTGCCGGTGAGCGACAGAGCGGGAACTGTGACGTTGCCATCACTGCCTGACATTCCTTCACGATTGGCGCCGGTTGCAGTGTTAACTACTGACACTTTGGCGTCTTTGACCAAAGCACCATTTTGGTCTTGTACGACGACGATAAGACTCGCAGTGTTTGGTGACTGCGCAACGATCGAAGTTGCGTTAAGGCTGAAAAAGGCCGCGGTAATCAATGCCAGTAAGGTTAATAAGGTCATCGACTCTAGTTGACAACGAAGTTGACAGGGCTTTGTTTGCATCTTTCTCCAGCTTGAAGTGTGTTTTCTAAGCTCTTTGAGTTGACTGTGGAAGGGACCGCATTGGAAAAGCTAGTAGCAAACTGAAATTACTACCAGTCGACGTACTTACCGTGTGAGGCGACGCATAGTGTTTAGGATCAAATTTCAGATAGGGAAGGGATCCTGCACCCGCCACTCAGGACTAATATCCGAGGTCGAGGTATTCAAGACGGCGGGGACAGGATCCCCTTCCCAACCTGAGAATTAATCCTTGGGACGCAGAGAAAAACTTAGGTATAGGACCAGGAGCTAAGTAGATCAGAACGTTGGTGTTTCTTCAAATGGAAGATCGGGTTGGTAACCTTTGTCGCGGCCGGCAACGTACAATCGCATCGCGAACCAAAGAATTCCTAGTGCTAACACAATCCAAATCACCGCCCAGAAGATAGCTGGAATTCCCGTAGCGTTCGCCATGTTCATGGCATCGGTGTGCACTGGGAGTGCGAACGGAGATGAAAGAAAGAACACCGTTTTCAGGTCGAACAAAGCATTGAGTACACACTGCACAGCGAGGAAGCTGACGAAGAAGCTAGCGACCTTCGCGCTTGCGAATCTTGCTACTAGTATTAACCCAACAGAAATTAAGGATCCCGCAAACAGCGTAAATGGAATGCCCGACCACGCAACGCCGCTATAGAGTGGCTTGAATAATCCGTAGATCATTGTTAAGCCGAAAACCAAAATCGCCGAACCGAGTAACACGAACCTCGCAGCGACGGACTTTCTAATCAGAGTCAGGAGGAGCGCGCCAAACGCCATCGAACCAATGTAGCCCGCACTTGAGATCAGGAGTTGTGATATCAATCCACCTTGCGTCGTGTAGGTCTCTCCGCTGCTATTTGTCGCAACGCTTAAACTGCTAACGCTATTTCCGGTTATCAAGGCCGCAATCGCATGACCACCTTCATGGATGAAGGTCACGAAAATTCGGAAGGGATATGCCAAAATTTCGGCGTAAGGAATGAACCAAAGCAAAATTGAAATCGTGGCTGCAACCAGCAGGGTCATGGCCTGAGGCCGGGCATCTCTTGAAAGACTTACTTTCATTTTAAATCTCCATGATTCGGCGGCGTTTGTCGTTATTGTAAGACCGTCGCCACCTAAAACTAAAGGTCGACTTGGATAACGCACGACGCCGGGATGATGTTCCCGTCTTCTCGTGGCTGCTCGTCAGCCGCTTCGGCGATAATCGCCTGACTTCCCGCCGCTCTTACTTTCCAGGACGATTTCAGTGATGGTTATGCCTTTGTCCAATGCTTTGCACATATCGTAGATCGTCAATGCTGCAATCGACACGGCCGTCAGTGCTTCCATCTCAACACCAGTTTGCGCGTTGGTAGAAACTTCAGCAGTCAACGATACACCGGAGTCTTCAAGTTGTGCCTGTACGTCAATGTGAGTCAAAGGCAGCGGATGACAAAGTGGAATAAGATCAGCTGTCTTCTTCGCTGCCATTATTCCTGCCAAACGTGCAGTCTCCAGTGGGTCTCCCTTAGGTGTCCGGCGATTTCTTAGTGCCTCAACAGTCCCGCTTTTCATGACGACGCGTGCAGAAGCAACAGCTCTTCGGGAACTTATTTCTTTCCCACCCGTATCCACCATTCGGATTCGACCCTGTTCGTCGACATGTGAAAGAGGTTTCATTTTGAAAAGTAGATAACAGAATGTGGACCGAGGCAAGTCTGGACCTCGACAGATGGAGCAGGTTCAGTCTATTTTTATCAACAACTCAAGGGTTCAGTCTTTTCTTCATCTCTCATTTTTTGGTTCGTTCGTACTAATCAAGTGCTAAGGGATAGACCCGAGCAATCCGATTACTTAGATCGCCTCGTAGAATAATCCGTAATCACTTAGCCCCAAAGGGAGGCTCACCTGTGTTCGAGACAGACAAAGAGGTTCTCGAGTGGTACGAACGACAACCGCGCGCACTATCGAAAGAGTACGTCAATCAGATTCGTTGGAAGGATGTAAGTAACTACTCTCTCAACGAAGCATTTGTGCCGGTCCTCTTTTATATGCGCGACATTGAGTACTTCACTGACATGTACTATCGCGAGCTCATGCGAACGCCCACCGGCCGTGATCCAATTATCAAAAGGTTTATGGATCGATGGAGCGTCGAGGAACTGCATCACGGGAATTTGCTAAATCGATTCCTTGAGGAAGCTGGTTATCCGACGGGTAAAAACTGGCAAGCTGATGCGATGCGCAAGATCCCTCGGGGTTATTTAATTGGTAGCTGGGTAGCCGATCACGCATCGAGGCCTTTCGGCACACACTTTCATGCAGCCCACATGGTTTGGGGAACGATTAACGAGGTAACAGCAGTGCAAGCCTATCGCAAGCTTGGCGACCTTGCGGGCCATCCTGTACTGAAGCAGTTAGTGATGGGCATTGTTCAGGAAGAATCGATCCATGCGAGCTTCTATTGGAACATCGCGAGATTGAAGCTAGCGGAAAAGAAATTTGCACGCGGTCTGGCAAGGTTCATCATAGCCAGGTTCTGGACACCGGTTGGTCAAGGAGCAAAAAGAGAGCACGAAACGAATTATGTTTTGTCGACTCTCTTCAAGGGCGTTGATGGTGTTAAGGACTTCAATAGGACAGTTGCCGCTCGAATCGAACGTCTGCCAGGCTTTGCTGGTTTCAATGGACTAACGGAGAGAATCGCGGCGGGGATGAAGGGTCAAAAGATTGGTCACGAGTTTTGAAACACCCGCAACCAGCTACGGCAATCTCACTAGCTTCACTAGTGAATCAGTTGCCACTTTTCCAGTTCCGGCCGGTATGTTCAGAAGAGCTGTTGCGGCCGCGAACGCCACAAAGTCTGAAGACCCGCCCCACTTCAGTGGAAACACAACGAGTTGACCGTCATCGTTGGTTGTGAGTTGCGCCGGAAGATAACTCTCACGATCGATATTTCCCTTAACCGACTTCGCTAAAACTCCAGTTTCTGGCTTCAATGACGGTTCAGTTGCTCCCTGCATAGCTAGCAGTGAAGTGCGTGCAAAGAGATTGAAGGTGACTGATACGGAAACTGGATTGCCCGGCAGCCCAAATACCAGTGTTCCATTAGGTAAGCGGCCGAAGACTGTTGGCTTGCCTGGACGTAGAGCGACTCGTTCAAAAAACAACTCTGCTCCGAGTTCCTGCAAAGCTGTTTTCGTAAAATCATAAATACCCATCGAAACGCCCCCGGAAGTAACAATCATGTCGCACCTCTTAGAGGCCTTTTCAATCGCACGTTTCAAAGACGCCGTGTTGTCTCCGATCAAAGGAAGGCGCTCTACTGTGGCGCCGGCCCGAACTGCATATGCTCCGATGGAGTAGTTATTTGAGTCTCGAATTTGATCCTGGCCGGGGACTTGATCGACGGTGACCAACTCACTACCTGTTGCCATCACCGACACGCATGGTCGCCGTCGCACTTCGACTTCCGCGCATCCGAAAGAAGCCAACACTGCCAACATGGCAGGGTTGAGGATTGAACCTGACCGCAATACTGTCTCACCTTTTGTGACTTCGCTACCGCGATTCACAATCGATCGACCTGCCTCGACACTCTCCAACAATTCAACCACTGTGTTGTCTTTCAGCTCATGAGTTAATTCAACCTGCTGAACAGCGTCCGCACCCAAAGGAACCGGGGCACCAGTCATTATTCGTACAGCCTGCCCCTCGTGCATTTCGTGATGCCAACCCTTGCCTGCCGCTGATTCACCTACGATCCGCAGGCGAACCGGAACTGACTGTGTTTCCTCAGAGCGCACAGCATAGCCATCCATTTGAGATCTGTTGAATGGAGGAAGATCCGTGTCGGCAATCACGTCCTGAGCCAACACACGGCCCAGTGAATCCTGGATTGACAGACGTTCCGTCGTCAGGACTTGTGTTTGTTCAATGACGATTTGGATTGCTTCGGCTACAGAAATCATGGCGGCGTTGAATATTATCGCACCTAAAAAACCGAAAGGCCGGTTTGGACCGGCCTCTCAAGGTTGGCGGAGGCATTCAGCCTCAATTGGTTACTGTCCTCACCCCAGCAACCACATGCGCCGTTGGGGTGAATTTTATTCAAATTACGTTCAGGGTCAATAGGCCAAATTGGTTATTTGTTTTCTAAAACGATTGTTTTTGATCTTAGATGGCTGTTTGCTTAGATAAAAGGAACAAAAATGGAGTTGGAGTGCTGACTAAATTGTCGAGTGTCCTCCGTGCGAAGTGCGCGAATCAGAGCTGTCCGTCCAAATCATGTGTACAGATGTGTACATAAGGAGACTGCGAGATTAATTTCCATTTGAGCCCCCAGTTCCAAATGGCACATGGAAATGAGCTAGGAAATGGAAAATGACGAATATTCTCACAATTCAAATAGCACCAAAGCCTCCATTTCCGCTAACTTGACACTCATACGTCCTTCTCTTAGCATGACGACTCGTTTACGAGACTGTTTGTTCGTTGATAATTGATTCGAAACGTGCCGCAGAGAATTCGACGGATATTCCGTCACAACGAAGAAGGGCGGGCGACAGGGCCTTCCTGGAAATAGGCACGTACGTCAATGGTAGACGGCTTCCCTTACAAGGAAGAGGTTGGGGGTTCGAGTCCCTCCGTGCCTACCAGCTTTTAGATCTCCGAGCCCAGCGCTCAGATCTCAAAAGATATTTGAAGAACAGTTTTGCGGAGTCGTAGTTCAGTTGGTTAGAACGCCGGCCTGTCACGTCGGAGGTCGCGGGTTCGAGTCCCGTCGGCTCCGCCACTTATTAACAACGTAGCGCCACCAAGGTGGCGCTATTTTTGTTTTGTGGAAGGTTTGAACCCAGCGTTTAGGTCAATAGGTTCGCAGCCTTTTGCAGTCACTGGGCCTTCCAGTTATATTTCTCTGTAAGCGAGCCCATCCGGATTTGTAACAATGAAAGCACGATCCAAACTTGGAAGTTTGTTCAGACTCAGTCTCTCCTTAAGTCTTGCGATGACGCTTGTCACAAGTGAACGCCTCCTTCGTTCGGCGAGAGCGCAAGAGATTACAAGCCAACAAACGCAGCGGCCCCGTCGAGTCGCCGGAACAGATCAGACTACTGACCAGAAGAAGCCGACCGCTTCATCGTCGGATGAAGTGGACGAAGGCGATGTTGTGCGAGTCGACACTCAGTTAGTTTCAGTGCCGGCGGTTGTGACGGATAGCACTGGCCGTCCACTGTCTGGATTGCGGCCAGAAAACTTTAGCTTATTGGAAGATGGCCAGCCGCAAACTATCACCAACTTCGGCACCACAGATGCTCCGTTCGAAATCGCTCTCTTGCTCGACACCTCAGGTTCAACACGCGAGGATGTTGGTCTTATCAGGCAGGCGGCACTCTCTTTTATCAATGCGCTACGTTCGGGTGATCGTGTCGGGATCGTTGCTTTCAACCAGGCGCAAACGGTTAGCGATCCGATGGCGGTCGTCGAAGTTCTCGCACCTTTGACAAACGACAGGGCGGAGTTAACGAAGGCCATCGGAAACCTTGGCAGCAGCAATGGCACCCCGTACTACGACGCACTCGGGCGTGTTGCTGACAGCATTTTTCGTGCTCCAGTCACTGATCAAGTACGCCGTCGCGCCGTAGTTGCACTGACAGATGGTGTCGATTCCGCAAGCAATTCAGATTTCAACTCGGCTAAAGTAAAACTCTCGCGGGCGGGCATCGCTTGCTATTTCATCGAGGTGAATACTGAAGACTTTGTCGAGGATCGATTGATGAAGGATTGTCAGGACGACGGACGCCTGGCATTGTCACCACGCCAGCTTCAACGCTATCGAGAGATCTTCATGCCGAAAGCCAAGTCCGAGGAGCTATCAAACTTCTGCCAGATGGGCCAGTTTGAGCGCATGTCGATCAGTAGAGGACTGTACAATCTGGCTCGACGCGAGATGGATGATCTTGCGCGAGTTTCCGGTGGGCGCAGTTTCGTTGCTTCGGATCTGGCGGATGCCCGTGCTGCTTTTGCTCGAGTCGCAGCCGACATCGGAACGCTGTACAGTTTGGGTTATTACCCAACGAACAAAGCACGTGACGGGAAGTTTCGTTCGATTCAGTTACAGGTAAAAGGGCTGAAAGATAAGGCGCAGATACGCGCGAGAGATGGGTATTACGCGCCGAGGCAGTAAAGGATGTGAACTTGGTACTTGGAGCTTTGTACTTTGTTTCTTTGATTGAACAACGAAAAGATATATTCGATGTAGGAGAGAAAGTTCAAAGAACAAAGCACAAAGTACAAAAATCCAAGCCCCGACCGCAAAATCGACCATGTCCCAATTTAACCGCATCCTCTTAATTGTCCTCGACGGCGCCGGTATTGGCGCCATGCCTGACGCTCCCGACTGGGGCGACGCCGGCTCGGATACCTTTGGACATATTCTTGAATCTCGTAAGCTTCAACTACCCAACCTCCAGCATTATGGTCTCGGGAATATTCGACCGCTGAAAGATCTTCCTCCGGTTGAAAGTCCGGTCGGATCGTATGGGCGTTGTGCTCTGCGTTCGAATGGCAAAGACACAACAACAGGTCATTGGGAAATGGCGGGCATCATTCTCGAGCACGCGTTTCCGACTTATCCAAATGGATTTCCCCACTCGGTGATCGACCGGTTTGTTAAAGAGACGTCAGTCCCCGGAATCCTTGGAAATATTCCTGCTTCGGGTACAGAGATCATCAAGAAGCTAGGTGAAGAGCACGTAAAGACCAGGAAACCGATTGTTTACACTTCCGCTGACTCCGTTTTTCAAATTGCTGCGCACGAGGAAGTGATCCCGCTCAATCGACTTTATGAAATCTGTGAAACTGCGCGTCGCATTTTGGATGGTGAACACAAAGTAGGCCGCGTCATTGCTCGTCCCTTTCTGGGACAGCCGGGCTCTTTTTATCGCACTGAGAATCGTCATGACTACGCAGTTCCGCCGCCCCGTGAAAATCTTTTGCCCGCGTTGGCAGACGAAGATCTCGATGTAGTTTGTATTGGAAAGATTGCTTCGATCTACGATTCGATTGGTGTGACGAAAGATCTGACCGCAAAGAACAACGAACAGTCGATTAATCAGACTATCAACGCACTGAAGGAATCAACACGCGGTCTAATCTTTTCTAACCTGGTTGACTTCGACATGCTCTACGGCCACCGCAGAGACACTGAAGGTTACGCAAAAGCATTGGAGCACTTCGACAGCCGCCTTCCTGAGATCGAAGCGGCGATGCGTGATGATGATGTGATGATGATCACTGCCGATCATGGAAACGATCCAACCTTCCCCGGTTCTGATCACACGCGCGAGTATGCACCGCTGCTTGTTTACGGAAAGAAAGCAAAGCCAGTGAATCTCGGAACGCGGGAATCACTTGCTGATATTGGGCAAACCGTTGCTGACAACTTTGGACTGAAGCTAGTAGCCGGAAAGAGTTTTTTATCAGAATTGAGTTAGGTATTCATTTGAGACAACAGGGCTAAAAAACGGTCGGGAAGGGGGCAGAGCGGCAGTTTCGCTAAAGTCTACCTATATAAGCCTAGCGCGCCCCCGCCGGTTCAATAATCTCAAATGGAATTCTGGCGTCACACTTTGATCTAGTGTCATGCTTACCTGCGGGGGAGCGCTAGGATGGCGTATGGTCAGTTAAGAGTATCTGCCGCTCCGACCTCTTCCAGTTGAGCTTTAGAGTTGCGCTCTGGCTTTCCCAACCTTTTATTCTCCACTTACCTTCATCGATAAACTGCGATACACCAGCTCAAGCCAGAAGTCAGTCTTGACGAAGCCTTCGCCCCACGGCTTCCACTCAGCTGGTAGCCCTTCCTTCTTGATCTGATCGAGCGTCTTCTTTGCTGCGATCTGCTTTTGGATGTATGCAGTTGTTTCCATCAACATTCGATAATAGGCCTTCAGATCATCGACCGTCGAAATCGGGCCGTGTCCGGGTATCAACTTCGCCCCGGCCGGAATCTTGGGAATGATATCCGCGATGTTCTTCGTCAGTCCCTGCACACTCCCACCACTCTCGAGATCGACGAAAGGAAATCTGCCGGCGAAGAAATCGTCACCCAAATGAACAACGTTCGAAGTTGTAAAAAAGATGACGCTGTCGCCATCTGTGTGCCCATGAGGGAAGTGAATTACTCGAATCTCCTCGCCGTTGAAATGAACGGATAACGACTGATCAAAAGTAATTACGGGCAACGCTTCTTTTGGTGATGCTGGAGTTGTCTGTTTGAAAACCTCGGAACGTTGCTCTGTCGAAAGTCTCTTGCGAACATTGTCGTGCGCGATGATAGGCGCCTCTCTTCCAAACTGAGCGTTGCCACCAGTGTGGTCGCCGTGCCAATGCGTGTTCAAAATAAACTTCAGCTTACCGTCTCCCAGGGTTTTCAACGCCGCTCGAATTTTTTCTGCGAGCGGAGCGAATTGATCGTCAACAATCAAGATGCCGTCTGTGCCAACAGACACACCAATATTGCCACCGGATCCTTCAAGCATATAGACATTGCCACTGATCTTGGTGGCTTTGATCTCGACCTTCGAAAAATCATCCTGGGCAACAGCCAGGACGGAAAGAGTTAGCAGCGTAAGCAACGCCAGAATTGTTTTCACAATGAGTTCTCCATAGTTTTAGTTAAGGGCTTCGCAAAAAAGCTATCCCTCAATACACCGGCTGATAACGAGAGTTTCTCATTCACCCCAAGCTTCAGCTTGGGGATAGCGGTACGTGCGATGCCGGCGAAACCGTTTCAACGGTTTAGAGAATTCAGAACGAATGCCGCAATCACTAGGAAACCGTTAAAACGGTTGTTGATGTTCGAAAGCGAATGACCCCAAGCTGAAGCTTGGGGTGAATAAGAAAATTGCCACCACCAATTTGGCTTTTGTTCAAAAGAAAAGGGAAAGAAGCGGTGATTAGACTAAATCGTCCCATTGATCTCCGATTCTCCCAGCTTAGTGTGAACTCGATCAACTTTTATGCGTTAGGGTCTTTCAAAACGCCAATGAACGGAAGGTTCCGATAACGTTCGGCAAAATCCAATCCGTAGCCAACTACAAACTCGTCCGGAATCTTGAACCCAAGGTAATCGATCTTGACCTCTCGTTCGCGTCGCTCAAACTTATCCAGCAAGGCTGCAAGCTTCACGCTGGCAGCACCGCGAGATTCAAGATTAGCGAGCAGGTATGACAACGTCAGTCCTGTGTCGACGATATCCTCGACCACCAAAATGTCTCGACCCTCAATCGGAACATCGAGGTCTTTCATAATCCGCACCTCGCCCGATGTTCTGGTCGAAGCGCCGTAACTGGAAATTGCCATGAACTCAATGCCGAGTCGTGTATCAATTGCGCGCAATAGATCACTTAAAAAGAAACATGCACCCTTCAGCACGCCAATCAACAAGGGGTTTCGACCCGCGTAGTCGCGCGTAATTTGCTCGCCCAACTCTTTAATCCGTTCGCGAATCTGTTCTTCAGAAATAAGTACGGCAATGTTTGGATTATTAAACTCTGACATGATCTGAGCGGAAGAAGTAGCCAAGGTTTTTCTCCTTAGAGTTCTGGTGTTTTGGAAAAAGCTAAGGCGTTTGCGTATGTGCTGCGTGGTGCGACATACTATTCAAGCTCTTCCCTTTAGGTCAATGCTCAGCAACGAAATCCACGGAGACAAAATAGGCATGCGGAACATGTTGAGTGTTGCCCGTCTGATCCATCCCGCGCTCGTTCTTCTCGTCTTGTTGATTGCCTCGCCGCTCTTGTACGCGCAGAGCGCGCCAATTGAGCCCTGTCCTGCAACGCCAGCAACGAAACCGCCAAGTGTCACTTCGGGAACTCCGAAAAAAGTAAGCGCCAAAGCTAGTGAAACAATAATTGATTCCAGCATCGCAGACGATCCTGACATTGAGAAGTTATTGCGCCCATACAGTGACAAGGTGCACGCACTGAGTGTTGAGATTGGACGACTTGAAGGTGAAATGAAGAAGGGTGCGGTTGGAGCAGGTACGTTGGGGCAGTTTGTCACCGACGCAATGCTCGCTGAAACCCGTAAGAGAACTGGCAAAAACATCGTGCTCGCGCTGACAAACGCGGGTGGTCTCCGCAAGAACGAAATTGCACCGGGTCAATTACATGCCAGTGACATCTTTGAATTGTTACCATTCGAGAACGAACTAATCACCCTCGACGTTACGGGCGCTCAGCTTCGAAAGCTTGGTGAGCTCACAACCAGAAATGCACAGGCTGGTGCCCGAGTTCAATTTCGCTGGAACGATCAGAATCGAACTGAAGTCATCGAAACAAAACTACTCGACCCGAACGGCGGCGAAATTGAGATAGACAACAATCGCACTTACACCATCGTTACCATCGATTACCTCTACAAACTTAACAGCGGTTCTTACGCGATCTTGCAGGAGGGTAAGAACCTTCAATCACTAAACCTAACTATCAGAGATGCGGTTGTGGATTACGTGAAGGCTGAGACTGCCGCTGGTCGACCAATTCGAGGGCAACTAGACAACCGATTTGTCCAGGTTGGGCCAGGCCCGAGTAAACCGGTGACTCCACCAAATGATTAATCGTCGAAACTTTCTTGCAAAGTCCGTAGCTTTAAGCGCCTCGCTGGCGTTGACTTCTAAGTCCAACCTGATCGGAAGCAGCATCGCCGGTTCTTTTTTGTCAGCCGACGAAACCGTGATTACGATTCTTCACACGAATGACACGCACTCGCAGATCGATCCGCTCCCTGCCAACGATAAGAATGCGGGAAAAGGTGGTGTGGCGCGGCGCGCAACTTTGGTTAAAAAGTTAAGGACGCAAAACCCGAATAGTTTGTTAATCGATGCAGGAGATGTTTGCCAGGGAACCCCATACTTCAATTTCTTCAAAGGAGAAGTTGAGTACAAGGTGATGTCGGCTATCGGTTACGACGCCAGTACGCTTGGCAATCACGAGTTTGACAATGGAATCGATTCACTCGCAGCTGCTCTCAAATTTGCAAATTTCGATATTGTATCTGCGAACTATGACGTTAGGGGCACTGCGCTCGACAAGATCGTGAAGCCGTACGTCGTGAAGACTGTCGCCGGCGTGCGAATCGGGCTCTTCGGATTGGGAATAAGTCCTGTTGCACTGATCGACCCTGCGAACTTTAAGGGGGTTACTTACCTTGATCCAATCGAGACTGCTCGAAACGTTGTCAAGATACTGCGAGAAAAAGAAAACTGTGCACTCGTCGTGTGTATGTCGCACCTTGGTTATTCCTCTACGCCGAGACCAGGAAGTGTCAGTGATGGCCCGTTGGCAGCGCAGGTTGATGGTATCGACTTTATAGCGAGTGGCCATTCACATCTGTTCATGGAGCAACCCGTTATTCAGAAACAACCCTGCGGTGCTGAGACAATGATCTTTCAAGTTGGTAAGAGCGGAATCTACCTGGGCAGAGTTGATTTCACGCTTCGAGCAGGTAAGGTGGTGGCGCGGAGCGGAAAGTTGGTAGATCTTCGTGAGACATAGGCCGAAGACCCAAAACCCTTAATCCATGTCAGACGAAACACGAGATAGAGTGCGTGCGCTGGTTCGCGAAGTTCTCGCGAACGCGATGCCGAATGATGCGAGTTCGCAGGATCAAACGCGAGGCGGCCAGCCCAGTCGCTTCGTGCAAGTCGCGCCGCAAAGCACTGAAGGTCAAGTTGTCACTCGCGATGAGTCGTCGAAAAGTGTAATCACAGAAGATGATGTTCGAGGTCTTGAAGCTGGTTCAGTACTGCGCATTGGTGAGGGAGCCCGCTTAACTCCACTCGCGGCTGACATCGTAAACGAAAAGAAGATCGAGATCGTTCGCCGCCCCTCGCGTCGTGGTTCAAGGGCATCAAAGCTAATCGCAGTAGGCGCAGATCACGGTGGCTTCCAGATGAAAGAAGAGCTGAAGGCCTTTCTGAACGAACTCGGACATCGCGTCCAGGATTTTGGGACCAACTCCGAAGAGGCAGTTGACTACCCGGACTTTGCTCATGCAGTAGCTCGTTCAGTATCCAACGGCACTTCCGACGTTGGCATCGTCATTGATGGAGCTGGCGTTGGCAGTGCAATGACTGCGAATAAGGTTCCCGGTGTGCGGGCGGCCGCATGTTATTCCGTCGCGGTCGCGCGCAACTCACGTGAACACAATGGAGCGAACGTTCTTAGTCTTGGAAGCAAGACGATCAATAGCAAAGAAATGCGTGAGATTGTTGCTGCGTGGTTGTCGACGGAACTCACTGAAGATCGGCATCGAAAGCGAGTGTCTAAGATCGACGCAATTCAGAAGCAATACCAGCGTCAATGATTGCTCGCTGCTCTGCGACGTCGTTACAAGAGCAAGTCTTAAATCTCTCTGCTAGAATGTGTCTCATCCGGAGCTTTCCAACCAAATGGCTTTCTCAAACAACGGCGACTACGAATTACTGATTGAACAGATCACTGACGCGATTGTGACGCGTTTGAACGGTGACGGTAACGATCAGGCTTCGATGTGTGGTTGCACATCGGAATGCTTCAATCGCTGTCCAGAGCGAATGCATCGCATAGTTGACGCTGGTGCTTCACGGATCGGGTTGATATTGGGCCAGACCGCGTCGGCTAGAGACTGGGCAAGTTTGGTGGATCACACCTTGTTAAAGCCCGAAGCAACCGACGAAGACATCAAGAAACTTTGCCAGGAAGCAGCTTCCTATCGTTTCGCATCCGTTTGTGTGAATCCGACCTGGGTAAGAGTCGCCGCTTGTAGTCTTCAAGGAAGCGGCATTCCCGTATGTACCGTGATAGGTTTCCCACTCGGAGCCACGCTCCCCGACGTAAAAGCCTATGAGGCGCGACGAGCAATTTTTGATGGTGCGCGCGAAGTCGACATGGTGATCAATGTGGGCGCGCTAAAAAGCGGTGACGACTGCCTGGTAGAACATGACATTCGTTCCGTTACGGAAGTTGCACACGAATACAACGCGCTATGCAAGGTCATTATTGAAACGGCTCTGCTCACGGACCAGGAGAAAGTGCGTGCTTGCCAGGCCGCGAAGAAGGCTGGTGCTGATTTCGTAAAGACATCGACTGGTTTCTCCAAGGGCGGAGCAACGGTTGGTGACGTTGCGTTGATGCGCAAGACAGTGGGCTCTGATTTGGGTGTCAAAGCATCCGGCGGCGTAAAAGGTCTTGAGGACGCACGAAAAATGGTTGAGGCAGGAGCCACGCGCATTGGTGCCAGTGTTGGTGTGAAGATCGCTCAGGAAGCTGCGGGCAAGACCCCCGCACAATCAACTCCCACCGCTTACTGAAAAAACTGTCGAATTCATGGTCCGTACGACTGCCGCCGCGAACATCATCTTGATAGCCGCATAGCTTTACGTCTATTCTTCCGTCGCAATCCCAATCACAAAAAGCCGGTGACGACTTATGCCTGCCGATCCAAAACTGTTGGCTGTGATTCTCGGAGGCGGAGCAGGAAATCGACTGTTCCCACTCACGCAACGTAGATCGAAACCGGCTGTTCCACTCGGTGGAAAGTACCGTCTCATTGATATAGCGCTCTCAAACTGCATCAACTCCGACATTCTGCGTACCTTTGTTCTTACTCAGTACAACTCAGCATCTCTGAACAGGCACATCTCTCAGACTTACCGTTTCTCCCGCTTCTCAAACGGCTTCGTCGAGATCATTGCCGCAGAACAAACTCCCGAGAGTCCACAGTGGTTTCAGGGAACGGCCGATGCGGTAAGACAAGTCTTACCGCATATCAGAGACTGGGGCATCGATACGCTTTTGATTCTCTCTGGCGACCACCTCTATCACATGGACTACCGCGATTTTCTGGCGCAACATCACAGCTCGAACGCCGACGTGACAGTGTCAGTAATTCCATGCGAAGCAAAACAGGCAAGCGAGTTTGGTTTATTAAAGACTGACGAGAGCGGTCGCATTATTGAGTTCAAAGAAAAACCCAAAGGGGAAGAGTTGTTGTCGATGAAAGTGGATACAACAAAGCTGGGGCTAGATCCTCAGGAAGCAGCGCGGCGACCCTTTCTCGCTTCGATGGGAATATATGTTTTCAAGTATGACCGACTGGAAAGATTCCTGGCCGAAGATCAGAAGTGGGTTGATTTTGGTCGCGAAATAATTCCGGCGGGTATTGAGTCAGGACACGTGCAGGCCCACATGTTTGACGGTTACTGGGAAGACATTGGAACAATCGGCGCCTTCTACCGGGCCAACCTGGATCTGACAAGCAAGATTCCCCAGTTCAACTTGTTTGATGCTGAAGCTCCTGTCTACACGCGCGCCCGCTACTTGCCTCCAACTAAGATTGAAGATACACAAATTGACGACTCGATCGTCAGTGATGGTTGCATCATCAACGGCGCGAAGATTACGAATTGTGTCGTAGGTCTGCGCAGTCGAATTTCGAAAGGTGTGAAGATCGATGCTTCGTACATGATGGGGGCTGATTTCTATCAAACTTTCGATGACATGCGAAAGGATCAAAGTAATGGGATTCCACGCGTCGGCATAGGGGAGGGAAGTGTCGTCAGACGAGCAATCATCGACAAGAATGCTCGCATTGGTAGTAATGCTCGACTGCTGAATGAGACTGGAGTTATAGAAGCAGACAGTGAAGACAAGTCGTATTACATTCGGGACGGGATAATCATCGTACCGAAGAACGCTATCATCAGGGATGGTACAGTTATCTGAGATATGGCTCGCGGTTGGGAAAGCAAAGGTGTTGCGGATCAGATAGAGGAAGGAGAGCAGGCGAGACCTAATCTTCACCCTCAAGCTAAGAGCGCGGAAGAGCGTCTGAAGCTGGATCGCCTGGAGTCCTTGCGGCTATCGAAGGCCAGGTTGCTAGAGCAGTTGGAACGCGCAAAGCATCCGTCTCATCGCGAAGTGTTACTAAAAGGACTCAGGGCGATCGAGAAAGAGATTGAGGAGATTGGTTATTGATCTTGATTAGGTGAAGTTTTGCATTAACTCTTTGAGTGCCGCTTTCTAAAGTCATACTTTAACTAATGCCCATCAAGAAGGTTCCGACTCGCGAATATCACCCCGCTGTAGTTACCAGAAGTCAGGATCAGGGAAGCAAACTTACTCGTTCAATTCCTGCAATTAAGTTACCCAGGAACAAATCGAACGTTGAAGTGGAAGTCAATGGCCGGCTGGTGAAGCTCACCAACCTCGACAAGCTCTTCTGGCCGAAACTTGGAATAACAAAACGCGACTTGATTCAGTATTACATCAACATCGCACCAGCTTTGCTTCCTCACCTAAAGGATCGTGCAATGGTGATGAAGCGATATCCAAACGGAGCAGGGGAAGACTTCTTCTTCATGAAGCGCGCTCCTTCACCTCGTCCGAACTGGATTGAGATCTGCAGCATCGAACATTCTTCGGGCAACGTGATCGACTTTCCAATGATTCAGGATCTCGCATCATTAATGTGGGTCATCAATCTTGGTTGCATCGATCTCAACCAATGGTATGCGCGCTGTGACGACGTCGATCGGCCGGATTATCTGCACTTTGATCTGGATCCTGTCCCTGGCGCGTCGTTCGAAAAGGTGACTGAAGCGGCGTTGTTTTTGAAGACTGCATTTGACGCCTTGAAGATTCCCAGCTATCCCAAGACGACTGGTTCAAAAGGAATCCATATTTACATTCCTATTCAATATGGACCTACACAAAAGCAAGTGTGGAACTTTGCGAAGATGTTTTCACATACCGTTGCGGGAGAAGCGCCTGATCTTTTGACCGCTGTGTATCAGGTTTCGAGGCGGCCAAAGGGAAGAGTGCTCGTTGATTACAACCAGAACGCCTGGGGACGGACATTGGCTTCTGTCTATTCTGTTCGACCAAAAGATCGGCCGACCGTTTCAACTCCGGTGAAGTGGAGCGAGCTTAAGCGCGGAGTGGCGTTGGATGACTTTAGAATTGACAATGTGCCTGCTCGAGTTCGTCGACTCGGTGACTTGTTCGCTCCCCTCGTCGCGAAGAAGGGGCGCTTTCGACTTGAAGCTTATCTTTAACTCGACGGTTAAGAATGTCTTCGGAGTCACGTATAACTTGAACGGTCGGCGGGCCTACAGTTGAAGCTTATGGTTAGGTTGTGTGCATGAAAGACGATCTGCAGGTATGGACAGTTGGCCACTCAACGCGAACGGCTGAAGAGTTTCGCCGGCTCTTGGAAGCTCACAAGATAAAAACACTGGTTGATGTTCGTAGCTTTCCCGGTTCACGAAGATATCCGCAATTCGACAAGGCTGCGCTCGCTGAGAATCTCAAAACCTTGGGCATTCAATATCTGCATGCCCCACTTCTTGGCGGGAGACGTCAACCCAAAGCGATTTCAAAAAACATAGCCTGGAACAATGCGTCGTTTCGGGCCTATGCAGACTACATGGAAACGGATTCGTTCAGGCAGGGAATTAGTGAGTTACTTGAAGTCGCGTCTCATGATCGAGCTGCTGTTATGTGTGCGGAGGCTCTTTGGTGGCGCTGTCATCGGTGTCTCATCTCGGATTATTTGAAAGCCAATCATGTTGATGTCGTTCACATTCTCAATGAAAAGAAAACAGAAGTTCACCCCTACACCTCGGCAGCGAGAATTGTTAATGGAGAATTGTCGTATCGCGGATTGTTGGAGAGTGAGAGTTAACCCTTAGCTTTAACTTTAAGTCTGCTGCGCGATCATCGGACCTTGCTGTGCCACACCTTTGGTTTCGCACCTTGCTTCCGACGTTTCACTCCAGTTCGTCGCGGAATCTTCCTCGGATCACCAGTCGCTGCTTTTTTAACATCGCCTCCTTCGTCTTCAGCGATTTCCGCCAGGCTGCGTCGCGTTAGTATTGAGACGGGCGCCAAGTCCGTGACTTCTTCAGTCGTAGTGTAGTAGTCGCGATGTTTTAGTAATAGCCACTGTCGACCGCGTGTGCGAACAAGCACCCACGAGCCTTTTAACTTTTCACCGTCAAGAGTGAACTTCAACTCACCCTTTTTCAAAGCCTCGCTGACGTTTTCACCTTTTTTCTCTGGTGCGTATGTGCCGTAATCCCAAACCATCACTGTGCCCCCGCCGTACTCGCCTTCCGGAATCACGCCTTCAAACTTTGCGTAGTCCACTGGATGGTCCTCAACTTCCATTGCGAGTCGTTTCACAGAAGGATCAAGCGAAGGTCCCTTTGGTACCGCCCACGACTTGAGTACGCCATCAGCCTCCAGACGGAAGTCGTAATGAAGCTGGGTCGCTCGATGTTTCTGAACAACGAACATTCTTCCGCTCCTCGTCCTTTTCTTCGTTGGGCCAGGTTCCGGAGTCTTGTCGAACTTCCGCTTCTTTTTGTATTCGGTGAGTGAAGCCATGACGCGAAGAGAAGTGAAGCCTAAAGTGATTCCTTAAGTGTAGTGAAAGGGTGAAGATTTAAACTTATAGACCCTGAGACACCGCAAGCTCCTTGGCAACCTCGGAGTCGTTCTCGAAGATATCTGAAATATCTTCGGCAGCCGGGTTTCCAAAAAGTTCTGTTTGAATTGGATCGAGACCGAGCGCTTGCCGCACGCGAGCAAAGCTTCGTCGATGTATGGGCAGTGCACCTAGTTCTTTCAGGGCGCGACAGTGTTCAGGTGTTGGGTAACCTTTGTGTGACGCTAATCCGTAGCCGCTGTAGAGTCGGTCTAGTTCGAGCATATGTGCGTCACGAGTAGTCTTTGCAATGATCGAGGCTGCTGCGATGCTAGCGGAGAGGGCATCTCCTCGAATGATTCCTCGTTGGGGCGTTGTGCAGTTCGGAATTTTTCGAGCATCAACAAGAATGAAGTCCGGTTGAGAATTAAGACCAGCGACAGCTCGTTGCATTGCCAGCAAGCCGGCATGGTAGATGTTTATCTTGTCGATCTCTTCGACCTCTGCAAACCCAACTGACCAGCAGAACGCGTCCTGTTTGATTTGCGCCGCCAGCTCATCTCGCTTCTCAGGATCCAGGATCTTTTTTGAGTCGTTAAGGCCGCGCAGTTTGTAGTTCTGTGGGAGTATGACCGCTCCTGCTACGACCGGCCCCGCCAGTGGGGCCATTCCCGCTTCGTCGACGCCAGCAACCATGGAATATCCTTCAGTCCAGAGCTCGAGCTCAAACCGAAGAAGAACGTGAAGTCGTTGCCCTTCAGAACGGTTGCTGCGGTAACGTCCACGAATCCGCTTTGCAAGCTGTTTAGCTCCCTGACGTGAATCGATCTCAAGAGCTTCAAGTAAACCTTTAGGGACAGGACGACGACGTCCAATGAACAGTTCACTTAATTCGGGTATGGATTTCTGGAGAAGTTCTTCGAGAGAAGGCATTTGTAGTTGGGAACCTTGGAACGCGATTTCGAGTTGCTAGTCTCTTTTCCTTACTGATCATTGTCAAGATGAGCTCTTGGTTTTTTCCGAAGGCCAGACCGAGAGTGGTATTCTTCCTTATACCTATCGTGTCAGAGCAACTTCAAACGTTGAACGGCAGAGTAACCTCAGAGGTCAGATTTCGCATGATTGGAATCCTTCCGCTCATGTTCTTTCTGGCTCAGGCCGTTCACTATTGGCGAATTCGCGAGTTTGGTCACGTGCTTTGGATGTGCAATATAGGCAACCTGCTCTTGGCGATTGGTTTGTTTTGGTGCAATCGCAGGCTCATGCGAATTGCCATTATTTGGACGATCCCTGGTCTTTTTGTGTGGTTCCTCTATGTGGTGCTCGCCTGGGGAGTTTTCTTTACTTCCACTCTCGCACATGTCGGTGGGCTGATCGTTGGAATGTTTGTGTTGCGACAAATAGGAATGGCTCGAGGAACATGGCTCTTTGCGTTTGGTTGGTACTTGATAGTGCAATTGCTGTCGAGAGTTTTTACCGCCGCAGAGCTAAACGTAAACCTTGCTCACCGGATACAGCCTGGATGGGAGCAACGGTTCGGGTCTTATTGGGAATTTTGGTTAGTACTTACAGTCGTGATAGCAATAACGCTGTGGGTGGTAGAGATCCTGTTGAGGAACATTTGGCCAGTGAGACTGGCTCAAGCTGAAGTAACGTTGACCTAGATGCTAGTGCCCGCTCTAAATGTCTCTATTAGTGACGAAACGAGTGCGCACAATTCTGTCGTTTGGCTAGGCTTAACCAAGTACGCCTGCGCTCCTGACTCCAGGGCCATTTCACGATCAACTTCATATGCAGCCGCAGAATAGAAGAGAATCGGTGTGTGTGGGTCAAACTCACGAATGCGTTTGCAGAGATCCAAGCCCGAGCCATCAGGAAGCCACGAATCGAGTAGGTAGAGATCAAATGTCCTCCCAACTGCCAGTCGAACACCAGCCTCAATGGTTGAGCCGGTTATGACGTCAAACCCGCTCTGACAAAGAACGAGCGAGACCAGTTCGCGAGTATCATCGTGGTCTTCGATGTAGAGGATCCGGCTTTTACTCAGTTGCATAGCGAACTTCGCCACGAGGGGAATTCAACTCGCCATCTCTCTGGATTTCTAAAATGTATCGGGAGTAGTGTCAGATGAGGCCGGGTCGTTGCGCGTTCTCAAGGTCAGTCGGGAAGGACACAACGACCGCGGCCACCCTGCTTGTTGTTTGCGATCAAATCTAGACCTCGCTTACTGGGGCGTCTGTACGATTCCGAACAGAGAAAATGGTGTGTTTCCCGAACAAAACAGCTATGTCAGAGTTGCTTTAAACTTTGTGGTGAAGAGAGGGCAATCGCAAACTTAAGTAGTGGGTGTCGGCTGGGTAAAACCTAAGAAAAAATCCACTAAAGTAATGTCTTAACGCTGGGAGTTAGGTATCCAAACGTGCTATTATCGCGCCGTTGAATACCCCTTTCCTCCTGTGGGTATAGTTGGCGCGGCGGTCGGCAAAAACCGCCGCGCTTTTTTGTGTCCACACCTTGAGGGTTGGTCCTTAGAATCTAGTTGAAGGGCGCTCAGGAGCTAGTTTACGTAATACTGGAGGGTTCTGGCGATTGCCATTTGCGACCGACGTGCCGGGCGAATTTACTACGTAGCTATCACGTGATCGAACAGCAAGATTTGGTTCATTGGCCCTCACCTTGATCTGACGTCGTTCCCCGGGCTGACCCGGGCGTTTTGGGTAGTAACCAATACTGTATTGCCGGCGTAGTTCCTCGGCAACATTCGCAAAGGCCAAAGACATGTTCTGCAGGCTATCAGCGTGGTATTGCCGTCCACCCGTGCTGTCAGCAATTTCCCGAAGGTACTGCTCAGCGAGTTCGTAATCGCTGCGGCCGGTTCCACGTGGATAGTTGCCACCACCTCGAGGATAGCCGCCGCCCCCACGGGGGTAGCCCCCGCCGCCTCGAGGATAGCCGCCTCCGCTACGGCGACCGCCACCAAAAATTCCCCCGAGGATCTGTCCGAAGACATCATTTGGATCCGGAAAAGTAACCCCCGCAACGTCCCCGGAAGTGTCGTACTCAACTGAGTAGATGAGAGCGTCCAGCTCTTGTGCGTCCTGCAGATTGCTTTCATAGGTCGCACGTCGGCTGGTTGTGTCCACACCATCAGTAAAAAGCACAATTGCCTTTCTACCTTGCACTTTCGAAAGTTCACGATTAATCACGGCATCGACTGCGTCGTAGAGCCGGGTTCCGTCATCTGTGTGAGCGCGTCGAATAGCGCGATCAAGTTTGGAGCGATCGCTAGTGAAATCTGACAAAACGTTGATCTCGCCATTAAAAGAAACAACCATCACTCGGTCGTCTGGCCGAAGCTGATTTACGAAACTGATGGCTGCTTCCTGGATGTCTTCGAGTCGGAATTGAGTGGACGGGCTCGTATCAAGCATGAGCACCACGGAAAAGGGTTTATCTACTGACGAGAAGAAGGCTACATCTTGTTCGACTCCATCTTCCCAGAGTCGAAAATCTTCCTTGCGCAAATTGGGAACGTAGCGACCGTCACGATCCATGACACTCACCGGAATAGTCACCAAGGTTGTATCCACTTTAATGATGTCACCGGCCTCAACTTCCTGCGGGGCAGCTGGCTCAGCAGTTTTCGAGTCAGTCGGCTTCTGGCTGTTTGGATAGGCGCCGCGTAATACCGGTTGGTCAGTGCCAGGCTGTTGCGGGGGAGCCTTAGTATCACCATTCGCGTCAGGTTGTACCGCTCGCCTCGGACGAGTTTGCGCCTGAATTGAAATTGTAGTGATCAGGAGTAGGGAGAAGAGCAATGTCAGCGCAACATACTTCTTCATATTAGCTCCAATTGCAGTTCGGATTACACCGTCGAGAAGACGTTTTGATGCGTTTCAGTTGAAATAGATGCTTGCGGTTTTTGAGAAGATTCAGGGAAGAGAAAACCGTTGAAGCACTATCAAGATACCCCCAGAACGAGGGACGGAGCAAGCTTTGAGGGACCTGTGAACGCTGGCGCTATCTTGAGGTAGTGGCAATCGAATTCCAGATGAGCGGCAAGGTCGCCCATGTTTGTCCACGGTGCTGAGGGCGGAAGGCAAAGAGAACGACTCGACCTTTGCCAAAGGGAACTTCAGCCAGCGCGATTTGCCCGCGCAGCTTGTCTTCACCCAGGAGCCATCCGGATAGCAGCACGTTATCTTTGGCGTAACGCGCGACGATGCGCACTCTGCTGTCGGTTGTCGAAAACGCGGAGCTATTAATGAAGTATCCAGGCAGCCTAGTCGGCAAAGTTGCGGTAATCGGATTTTTGTTATCCAGTTCCAGCGCCACAATCGATCCGGGACAATAGAACTCAGATGACTTCAAACTTTCAAGTACGTTCTTGATTGGCAAATGAAACTGCTCAATTGGCAATTGGCATGAGGCGTCGAAACAGAGCATTGTGCCTCCGCGGTTCACAAATTCCTTTAGATTAGAAACTCCCGTTTCGCCGATACCGCCGGTGTATTCTTCCGGGAGACTTCCTGCAGCGTTACCCTCAATGATTTCTCGGCCACGTTGGGACGGCAACACAATGACGTCGTATTTCGAGTCCAGGTTTCCCGCTTTCACGTCAGGGTCTTTCAGTGAAGAATAAGGTACGTTGAAAGTATCGAAGGCATAGCGCGTCCAACCTTCATCCATGTTTCCAGTTGAGCCTTTGTAAATTCCGATGCGCACTGGTTGGGGTATTGGATTCTTGATTGGAGATTCTTCTGACTTTCTCAATGGAAGCGCTAGATCTGCCCTTACCTCATTCTCTTCTTTCAAGAGCGTCAGCTTGCGATCGGCGGCTGTCTCACGAATCGACAAAACTGCAGGTGCCGCAACACCTAATTGAAGTGGCAACGTCCACCCGGCAACGTCGTAAGGACGTTCTGCTTCTCCAGTTCCAGTGAGGCGATTCGGATAGATTTGTGGCTCGAACAGGGCTAAGACGTTGGTTCGTTGTGGTTGCGAGACGAATACAATGTAACTGCCTGCAGGCACCTCTTGCATTGCCGTCGTGTTCGCAACGATCGTTCTGTAAGTTCCGAGTTTGTCGGTCGCCACATTTGTTCTTTGCAGCATTTGTGGCCCATACGAAACGTGAAGCTCACTATCGAGTCGAAACACTTCCACACCCTGGTCAATCAGACTACCAATGAGCTTGGCAACTGCTTCACCACGTGAAAGTCCGGCTGGAACCAGATACGCGATTGGTTGATTAGGTTGGACTGCTTGCTCAACGTTCTTCCTTCCGAGCTGGTAGAAGTTTCGCAAGTAATCAGCTTTGTACTTAGCCGCCAAGGAAAGTACCCCGCGCGCAGCGATCAATTCCATATCCATAATGTTACGTGGGTGCCAGGTCGCAGCAGGCCAAGGATCAGGGAAGTTTGTTGTAGCTTCAGTTGCGCTACGCATTCCGCGGGTGCTTGACCGAGTGAGTTGATCGACAGTCACTGTTGATGGCGTCATCAGTCGAGCGCTTGCTGCCTCGGAAAGAATGCCGATTGAGTTATGGAAGTACGGTGCAGTTCGAAAGCCCCCGTGCCACCAGGTATCGTAAAGAGCATTGGTTAGTACACCCTTGAATCCGGCACTTTGAAGATCCGCAGCAACTTTATGACCGATGAGTCCCACCTGCCTTAAGAGCAAGGGATCGTTATTCGGATTGGGTGGATCGTAGAAAGGGGGAATGAAGAAGCGCGATCCATTCGACCCTTGTTGATGCACGTCGTACACAATTTCTGGAAACCAGTCATGCCACAGGAGGCGGGTGATGAGTTGCGTTTCTTTCAGATTCAGCATGAACCAATCGCGATTGTCATCGTGCCCCGCATAGTGGTGGTACAGCTCAGGAGGTTCGCGCCCTTCATAGGTGGTCCCAAGACTCTTCCGATACCAGTTGGCGACGATGTCAACACCATCAGGATTTGGAGATGGAATTAGCAGGAGGATTGTGTTTTGGAGGATCTCACGGGTTTCAGCATCCTGAGCAGTTGCGAGGTCGTAAGCCAGTTGCATGGACATTTGAGATGCGACGATTTCAGTGGAATGGATTGAACATGAAATAACGACGACGGTCTTTCCATTTGAGATCAGTTGATCGCGCTGAGTGGTACCACTGACTTTGCGCGGATCAGCAAGCTGACGTTGGATGTCTTTGTATTTTTCCAGAGCCAGTATATTCTCTCGCGCGCTGATGAAGGCCACGATGAGTGGCCGTTTCAAAGTTGATTGACCTAGTGATTGAACAAGTATGCGATCAGACGCCTTGTCGAGTTGACTGAAGTAGTTAGTGATCTGACCCCAATCTGCAATCGTGCGGTCGTCGCCTGGCGAAAATCCAAGCACTGATTTTGGAGACGGAATTCTCGAGAGCGGACTAGTTCGCTGGGCCTGTGCTTGTGTGAGTGCGGTATTTGATAATGTAGCGAGTACGAGGAATGCACAGACTCTAATCAATCCGAATCTATACCTGACCATGCCGTCAATATTCCTTTGCGAAAAGATTTGATGGAAGAGATTGCTGAGATCGAGAAGACCGCGGCTGCTGAGTCTAGCACAAGGCCGCCTCGCTTTTTTCGTCGCCTCCATTATTGGTGGTCGTTGATTGTAGCGGGCGCACTGCTGGGAGTTCTCGGACCTCCAATATTGCTCATTGCCTGGATGCTGCGAAAGCATGATCTCGTATATCCGGTTGCGCTTTTCGGCGCAGGTGCTTGGTTACGACTGAGCGGTGTCAGCGTAAAGGTAAGTGGACTTGAGTTACTCAAGTCAAACGAAACCTACGTGTTCGTTGCCAATCATCGCTCTTATCTCGATACTGCGACTTTGTTCATCTACACAGGGCGCCGGATCGGACTGCTTGCCAAAAAAGAGTTACTCAAAGTTCCGGTACTGGGAGTTGGAATGGGTTTCGTAAATATAATGGCGATCGATCGGAGTAATCGCGAGAGTGCGATTCGTACCGCCGACGCTGCGGTGCAGCGCATTCGCTCGGGTATCTCATTCGGAGTGTTTGTGGAGGGTACCAGGGCAAAGCCCGGTGAGTTGCTACCCTTTAAGAAAGGGGCCTTTTACATGGCCAAGCAAGCCGGCGTGCCGGTCGTGCCGATTGCTATTAAGAACT
>Ga0134124_10000523_pt1 | contig 32268 bp, 30 predicted proteins | sample KB304_FD_96880 | JGI IMG/M metagenome (GOLD analysis project Ga0134124, IMG submission 96880) | Terrestrial soil microbial communities without Nitrogen fertilizer from Kellogg Biological Station, Michigan, USA - KB3-0-4 | ecosystem: Environmental > Terrestrial > Soil > Unclassified ... | reverse complement strand
CGCCCTGTTGACGACCTTGACCGCACACACGTGCAGGATGGTTCCCGGGTAACCCTGTCGGCCGCCATGCCGGGTCTTGTCGGGGCCACCATGAGGCGTGGCGGGTTCTATGCCGCGCTTCGCCGGGGCATCAGCCACGCAGCGGAAAGCAAAACAGCCGCAGGTGAGTGCGGGACAGTTCGTCTGAAACTGTTCAATCTGCTTTTGACAGAACTCGGTCCTCTTGTTCTGGCTCGTGGTATAATCCTGGAACAGGGGGAGTTGAAAGATCTGCTGCAAAGCCTCCCTGACTGGCCGAAAGATTCATCTTCCGGCACCGGGAAACTGCTCTTGACCGTTTTTTTTGGAGATTGAATCTATGAATGTAACCGTAAAACTATTCGCTTCATTTCGTGCCGGGCGTTTCGATATCGAAACCGGAGACTATCCGGCGGGAACCACCGTGGCCGATGTGGCAGACAGCCTGAAACTGCCGCGCACCGAGCTGGGAATCATGATGGTCAACAACCGGCATGTCAAGCTTGACCATCAGCTTGCCGATGGTGATACACTGGCGCTCTTTCCGCTTCTGGGCGGTGGGTGATATGGAAACCCTGCCCATTTTCGTACGCGATCATGCCGATGGCCAGTTGCTCCCATGGAAGAACCAGGTCGAGGCGGCCGAACGTTTCGGCGTAACCCTGGCCCAGGTTGAAGAGGTTGCCCTGGAACGGGAAATTCTGCCGGCCCGCTATCAGCGCAACCGCACAATTATTACCGTCAGTGACCAGTTGATCCTGTTCCGGAGCAGTGTTGCCGTGATCGGGTGCGGCGGACTGGGCGGCTATATTGTGGAAGAACTGGCCCGGCTGGGGGTTGGCAAAATAGTTGTAATAGATCCGGATGTTTTCGAGGAGCATAATCTGAACCGGCAGCTGTTCAGCAGTCCTGAGAATCTCGGGACAGCCAAGGTGGCAGCCGCCGCCAGACGAATCGGCGAAATAAATCCCGCGGTAAATCTCGTGCCGATTCAAGCTGCATTTTCCCCCGAATACGGAGCGGCCATGCTTGATGGATGTCAGGTAGTGGTCGATGCGCTCGATTCCATTCAGGTCCGCCTGGAGTTGGCCGATGTCTGTGCGGCACTGGATGTCCCCCTGGTGCATGGTGCCATCGCCGGTTGGTATGGGCATGTTACCACCCAGTTTCCGGGCGACGACACGGTGCAAACCATCTATCGTTCCTGGAAGAGCGGCAAAGGTGTCGAGCAAACACTGGGAAACCCCTCCTTCACCCCTGCCGTCGTTGCCAGCGTGGAAGTTGCCGAAGTCTGCAAGCTGTTGCTCGGCCGGGGGACACCGCTTAAGGGGCGCAAATTGATAATCGATCTGTTATCGATGGAGATGCACGTAATCAGTTTATCTGAAGGACACAAGGAATAGTCATGAAAGCCGCAGCGGGAAATTACATAATTCAGACGGTATCGCGAGCGCTGGATCTGCTGGAGCAGTTTCAGGAGGGCGATGCAGAGCTTGGCATCACCGATTTGTGCAATCGTATGAAGCTTCAGAAAAACAACGTGTTTCGCCTGGTTGTGACATTGAAGGCAAAAGATTATATTGAAATGAACAGTTCTACAGGTAAATATAGGCTCGGTATGAAGACCAGGGCTCTTGGACAGGTCGCAACACGCCATATTAATATTGCCGACCAGGCGCGTCCCTTTCTGAATGACATTAAACAACAGTGCCATGAAGCCTGCTATTTTTCGGTCGTGATGGAAGGATATACCTATTATCTTGACGGTGTTGAATCGGACCTCCCGGTACGGGTTGCCCAGCGGGTCGGCAGCAGCCAACCGCTGTACTGCACTGCTGCGGGGAGAGTTCAGCTGGCGTTCATGGAGCGGCAGAGACAGGCGGACCTGTTGTCCGGTTCCGAAATGAAAGGGCTCACATCCCGGACAATTACCGATCCTGATCTGCTGATGAAAGAGTTGAAAAATGTCGCACAACAGGGCTACGCCATTGATGATCAGGAGCACGATATCGGGGTAATGGAGATTGCGGCACCCATATTTGACGCAAACGGTGCTATTATTGGCGCGCTCAGTATTTTGGGTCCGGAGATGCGTCTCGCCGGTCACCGGCTCAACAGCGAATTGCTGCCGTTACTCTGCGACAGCGCTTCGCGTCTCTCAGTTGCCCTTGGACATTACCGGGCCAAGGAGAAAGCTGCTGAAATATGTCAACCAACGGTGAGGCCGAAGAGAAAAGCACGAAAGCTTGAGATGAATCCGTATGTCTTTGGCGGATTAAAACCCTGCTGCTGACAGGGACGTTGGCCGACGGAATTTGTTGAGAACGCGGAGCGGTGATGGAACTTTTTATCGAAGGTATCAGTAAAGCCTGGAGTCTTATCGTCAGCCTCGACGCCGAAGTGTTGGCGGTTACGCTGCTGTCGTTGAAAATTTCCTGCAGCGCCACGTTTGCCAGTCTCCTGATCGGAATTCCGGTTGGTGTTTTCCTGGCATTAGCCGATTTTCCCGGACGGCGTCTTGTCATCAGCATGGTCAATACCGGTATGGGCTTGCCGCCGGTGGTGGTCGGCCTGTTTGTGACGCTCTTCCTCTGGCGCAACGGTCCCCTCGGTTTTCTGGAAATCCTCTATACCCCTTCTGCAATGGTTCTAGCCCAGGCGGTCATTGCCACTCCGATCGTGACCGGCATTACCGTCGCCTCGATCCAGAACCTCCCCGCCAATCTCAAGTTGCAGATTCAGGCGCTGGGAGCAACCAGAGTGCAGACAGTCTGTATCCTTGTCCGTGAAGCGCGGCTGCCGCTGCTCGCCGCGGTAATGGCCGGATTCGGCGGCGTCATATCAGAAGTCGGCGCGTCCATCATGGTGGGGGGGAATATCAAGGGCCAGACGCGGGTTTTGACAACCGCTACGGTTATGGAGACCGGAAAGGGAAATTTTGACGTGGCAATTGCCCTGTCCCTGATCCTGCTGGTGCTGGCCTTCTCTGTCAATTACCTGCTGACGGTCATCCAGCAGCGGGAGCGGCCTCGATGAGCGAAGCCGCTCCGCTGCTCGAAATTCGCAATCTCGCGGTTGCCCGCGGTGGCTCGCCGGTACTTCGGATACCGTCGTTTGTCCTTCATCGCAACGAAACCGTCGCCCTGATCGGTCCGAACGGCACGGGGAAATCCAGTTTTCTGATGGCTTTGGCCGGGCTCCTGCCGCTCGAATCAGGGGAAATCTTCTTCAGACAGCAGGCAATAGTTCCCGGATTTGCGTCCACGGAGTATCGCCGCAAGATTGCCATGGCGTTTCAGGAACCGCTGCTCTTTGACACGACGGTATTCGATAATGTTGCTGTCGGGTTAAAACTGCGCCATCTCGGCAGTCGCGAGATCAATGACCGGGTGAAATGCTGTCTGGACCGTTTCCGGATTGCTCACCTTGCCGATCGCTCCGCCCGCAAACTGTCCGGCGGAGAGGCCCAGCGTACCAGTCTGGCACGAGCCTTTGCCACCTGTCCGGAGATTATTCTCCTCGACGAGCCGTTTGTGGCATTGGACCCGCCTGCCAGGCAGGCCCTGAGCGACGATCTGGAACGGGTCCTGAGAGAATCAGGTACTACAGCCATCTTGACGACGCACGACCAGATGGACGCCCTGCGGCTCGCCGACCGGATGGTGGTGATGCAGCAGGGGAAAATAGTCCAGTCCGGCACCCCTTCGTCGGTTCATACCCGGCCGGCGAATGAATTCGTTGCCACCTTTGTCGGCATGGAAAACATCTTTACCGGCACGGTCACCGGGGCGGACAACGGGCTGTTCTCCGTCTCCGTGGCGGGTCGGACCATGGCGATCATGGGTGACGGAGTTCCTCACGAAACGGTCGTAATCTGCATTCGTCCGGAGCATGTGGCGATCTCCCTGACAAATCCGGATGCGACGACAAGTACCCGGAACATTTTTCCCTGCACTGTCAGCAAAATTATTCAGCTGGGACTTTATACCAAGGTTTATCTTGATTGCGGTTTCCCTCTGGTGGTATCTATTACCAACCAATCCCTGGAAAACCTCGAGTTGCTAACAGGCAGCCGGGTATTCGCCTCGTTCAAGGCGACTTCCGTCCACGTTTTCCGGAAGGGTTGATATATCATCGGAGGTTAGGATGGATCCTGAATCGGCCGCCATTGCCCAAAAGGAATTCGACCGGGCGCAATTTGAACTTGACCAGAACAATGTCCTGGCCGCACTCGCCTGCCTGGAGAGGGCACTCGGCATCTGGGACGACCCGGTCTGGCACTCACGTCTCGGATTCTGTATCGCCAAACAGCGCGGCCAGATCACCAGGGCATTCGAACTGTGCCGTGGTGCGATCGAACACGATCCTGACAATCCCCTCCACTACCTGTATCTCGGCAAAGTCCATCTTGTTGCGGGTAGTGCGCTTGAGGCGCTTCAAACATTCAGGCAGGGGATGGTACTCGGGGGTAGTCCGGAACTGGAACGGATGCTCGATTCCATCGGGACCAGAAAGGCTCCGGTCCTGTCTTTTCTATCACGTGACAACCTGTTGAACAAATATCTGGGAATCGTTTTTGCCCGTCTTGGCTTGAGATAGCGACATTGCCAGCTCGGAATCCGTAAGAACAAAAAAAGGTGCCTTTACGGGCACCTTTTTTTTGTGTATGGCGGGGTTGACGGGGCTCGAACCCGCGACTTCCAGCGTGACAGGCTGGCACTCTAACCAACTGAGCTACAACCCCAAAATGAGTAGTCAGTTTAACCCGACGTTTATGTCACATAATGCTGCTTTTTGTCAAGCTTCTTATGTGAAATTATGAAAATATTTACGCGCACTCGGAATAACCGCAGACATGGCAGACCGAGCAGCCCCCCTCATGTTCGACAATGCCTCCGCATTCCGGGCAGGCGCCTCGATCCTGCGTGGCGGTCTCGGTGTTGATGTCATAGCCGTTGTCTATCAGATGGTTCTGGATAGCCTTGGCAACGGCATCGGCGCAGGAAAGCACGCGGTTTCCGCCAAAGCCGGACGGGCAGTGGCAGGAGATCCCCAGAAGCTGTTTAACTACCTGACGGGCCTGGACGCCGCTGCGCCAGGCGAGCGATACCATGCGGCCGATCGCCTCGCTCTGGGAGGCGGCGCATCCGCCGGCCTTGCCCATCGTGGTGAAAAGCTCGAACAAGCCGGTATTATCCTCGTTGATCGTTACGTAGAGCGGGCCGCACCCGGTTTGCATCTGATGAGTGCTTCCCTTGAGCGCCTTGGGACGCTCCCGTTTTACGGCCTTCTTATCCACTTCGACCGGCATGGCGGCAACTGCAGTTTCCCCTTCTTTTTTACCGGTCGTGAGTACCTGTTCGTCTCTCGATCCGTCCCGATAGATGGTGACGCCCTTGCAGCCGGTTTCGTAGGCAAGCATGTATACTTTTTCAACGTCCTCGATGGTGGCGGAATTTGAAAAATTCACCGTCTTCGAAACGGCATTGTCGGTGTAGAGCTGGAAAGCAGACTGCATCTGTATGTGGTATTCGGGAACAATTTCGTGGGAGGTGACAAACACGTTCCGGATATCGTCCGGAATTTCGGCGATGTCCTGGACGGTACCGTGCTCGGCGATCTTCTGCATGAGGGCTTCCGAGTAGAAGCCGCGCTCCTTGGCGATTTTCTCGAAAATCGGGTTGACCTCCACGAGGACGTTTTTGTCCATGACGGTGCGGATGTAGGATACGGCAAAGAGCGGTTCCACGCCGGAAGATGCATTGGCGATGATGGAGATGGTTCCTGTCGGGGCGATTGTTGTGACGGTTGCGTTTCTTTGCGGTGCAGCCCCTTTCTTGTCAAAGGTCGAACCTTTGAAATTGGGGAACGAACCCCGCTTTTTGCCCAGTTCCTGGGAAGCCAGATGTCCTTCGTCATTGATGAATTTCATTACCTTCTTGCCGAGCTTGACCGCTTCTTCGGAGCAGTAGGGAATCCCCAGGAGAATCAGCATGTCGGCCCACCCCATGACACCCAGCCCGATCTTGCGGTTGCCGTGGGTCATGTCGTGAATCTGCTGCAGCGGATAATTGTTGGCCTCGATGACGTTATCGAGAAAATGGACCGCGTTGTGAATGGTCTCCCGTAATCGTTTCCAGTCTACCGTGCCCTCCTTGATAAAGGTACCCAGGTTGATGGAGCCGAGATTGCAGGATTCATACGGCAGGAGCGGCTGCTCGCCGCAGGGGTTGGTGGATTCGATCTCCCCGACCAGAGGAGTGGGGTTGTCGCGATTCAGGCGATCGAGAAAGATGATTCCTGGCTCGCCGTTTTCCCAGGCCTGCTTGACGATACGCTGGAAAACCTTGCGGGCGTTAAGGCTGCCGCAGATTTTTTTATCACGGGGATTAACGAGATTATACTCTTCATCCCGTTCGACAGCCTGCATGAACTTTTCGGTCAGGCCGACGGAAATATTGAAGTTGTTGAGCTGCTTCTGGTCGGCCTTGCACATGATGAAATCCATCACGTTGGGGTGATCGACCCTCAGTATCGCCATGTTTGCGCCGCGCCTGGTTCCCCCCTGTTTGATGGTTTCCGTGGCAACATCGAACACGCGCATAAATGAGAGCGGGCCGCTGGATATGCCGGTGGTGGTACTGACAACGTCGTTGGCCGGTCTCAGCCGGGAAAATGAAAAGCCGGTGCCGCCGCCGGACTTGTGGATCAGGGCGGTATATTTAACGGCGTCAAAGATATCTTCCATGGAGTCGCCTACCGGCAGAACAAAGCAGGCCGAAAGCTGCCCCAGGGGACGACCGGCATTCATGAGGGTAGGGGAGTTGGGGAGAAACTCAAAGCCGGTCATCATGTTATAAAAGGTGTCGGACACACTTTTTACATCAGCTTTTTTATCAAACTTTTTATCGGCCGCGGCAATCGTGTCCGCAACCCGCCTGAACATGTCGGACGGCGTCTCAAGAACCTTGCCGGTTTCGTCACGGCGCAGGTAGCGTTTTTCCAATACGGTGGCGGCATTTTTTGTCAGTCCGGGGATGGTGTCGGATGCGGAATTTTTTTTCATAACGGGACTCCTCGCTTTATAATTAAATGATCCTGAACGAATTGAATCTAGGTGTGGCGGAAGGCTCTAAACCACAATATTTTGTGGATGGGGATGGAATTAACCACAACATGTATGTGCTGTCAACAAATATATTTTATAAAAATATAACATCTTGAAAGGACTTGAAAAGCTCGATATCAAGGCCCGTTATTTGGTTTCCGGACCCCGACAAACGGAGAAACAATAAATTTACAGGTTCAAGGAATCATGCTAATGGTTTGGTACTTCTGTGGGGAGCTCATTCAAGTGAAAACACTTTTCGCAGCCTGTATCTTTTTCTGCATGATAACAATCTCATCGGCCGTCGAACAGGTTGCAGCGGTGTATGACGGTACGGTGCTGACCGAGGATGCAACCTGGCGCGGCTCGGTACTCGTTAAAGGGTTTGTTGTTGTGGCCCCGCAGGCGACCTTGCGTATCGAACCGGGAACGATAGTGCGTTTTGGGTCCGCTTCCTCAGGGCGGCTGCCGAACCTGGTTGTTCAGGGTCGCCTTAACGCTGCCGGAACCCTTGAGCGCCCGATTGTGTTGACGTCCGACCGATCCGGACCGGCGCCCGGATCCTGGGGCGGCATCGTGCTTCTCTCGACTGAAAAACGCAATCTGCTCGAGAGATGCCGTATTGAGTTCGCGGAGACCGGAATCGATGTCCGTTATTCCACCGTCACTTTGAAGGAAGTTTCGCTTGTACAAAACCGGACCGCCCTGTTGTCCCATGACGGGATTGTACGGATGACCGGCGGTACTGTTTCCGATGCGGAAACCGGGATTGAAATATACAACAGCGAATTTGAAGGCAGGGATATGACGGTTTCCTCCTGTCAGCGCGGCTGCGTGCTGGACAAATCCTCCGTTGTGCTTTCGGCCTTGAAGATGCTGAACAACCGCCAGGCAGGACTTGAAGCTGAAGAATGCCGCCTCAAGATAACAGGTGGAGAATTCTCCGGAAATGCGCTTGGCGTTCGCATCAAAGGTGGAGAAGGGCAGATTGTTGCATCAATCTTTAAGGGAAACAGTCAGACCGCTCTCCATCTTCTCGGCTCTCGAATCAGGATTCAGCGCTGCCTGTTTGCCGGGAACAGCCGGGATGCACTACGGACCGAAGATGGCCGGGCGCTTCTGCTGAATAATGCGTTCAGCGCCAACGGTGGTTTTAATCTGTACAATGCCGGGAGTGATGTTGTGAGTGCCCGGCAAAACTGGTGGGGAACGACGGACCGGTCGCTCATCGGGGAGAAGATCCATGACGCCGCTCGTGACAAGAATAGCGGTGCGGTCCAGGTTTTTCCCTGGCTGAACGAAAAACCGCCGTTGGTGCCGTAAGGAACTATAGGGTGAAGGGTGGCGCAGTTGCTCCGGAAGGAAATTATTAGTGTATCTCGATAACGCCGCGACATCATTTCCCAAACCGGAAGCAGTGTATGAAGCCGTGCTTCACGCCATGCGCGAAGTAGGCGCTTCTCCGGGTCGAGGCGGATATCGCAGCTCTCTGGAAGCCGGGCGGATCCTGTTCCGGGCGCGTGAGGCGGCGGCCGGACTTTTTTCGGTTTCCGATTCGTCCCGGATCATCTTTACCAACAATGCGACCGGGGCGCTCAATCTGGCGTTGCATGGAACTCTGGCCGCGGGCGACCATGTCATCACAACCACCATGGAACACAATTCCCTGATGAGGCCGCTGTATGCGCTGCGCAACAGGGGGGTCGAGCTGTCGATCGTACCGGCGGCGCCCGACGGGGTGGTCGAAGTTGAAGATATGCGCCGCGCAGTGCAGGGCAATACCCGGATGATCGCTGTCAGCCATGTCTCGAACGTCTGCGGCGCGATTCAGCCGATCAAGCAGCTGGCGGATCTCTGCCGCGAGGTTGACGCGCTGTTTCTGGTTGATGCGGCGCAGTCGGCCGGTTATCTGCCGATCGACGTTGAAAGCCTGGCTATTGACCTGCTGGCGGTGCCCGGTCATAAGGGGCTGCTCGGGCCCGGGGGAACCGGACTCCTGTACGTGGCGCACCATGTACCAATCATGCCGGTAACCCAGGGGGGAACCGGCGGCCATTCGACTGCCGAGGAGCAGCCGCAGGTCATGCCGGACGGTTTTGAGGCCGGTACGCACAATCTTCCCGGCATCGCCGGATTGCACGCCGGTATCGGGTTTATCCGGGAACGCGGTCTGTCGGTTATCCATGAGCATGAACATTCGTTGCTCACCCAGGCGGAACAGGCGCTGAGAGCTATTCCCGGGGTGACGATCCATGGCCCTTCCGACCCGCTGGAGCGTTGTTCGGTGCTCTCTTTTACCGCTGCCGGAGTCGATCCGGCGCTGCTGGGTGCAGAGCTTGATCACGGTTTTGATATTGCCGTTCGTGCCGGATTGCATTGCGCCCCTCTGGCTCACCGCACGCTCGGCACGCTGCCGGGCGGCACGGTGCGGCTCAGCCCCGGATGGTTCACGACCAGCGAAGAAATTGCTTTCTTTTCCGATGCCGTTGTACAATGTATCTGTAATATTCGAAAATCAGCGTAACTACATAAGTTGACAGACTGAAGACTGAAGGGGATAAGCTTAATAAAACCAGTTAGCCTTTTAACCTTCAGCCTTCAACCTTCAGCCAAGAACATCCGGAAAGGAACTCATGAAGAACTTCATCCTCGATACAAACGTTTTGCTGCATGATCCCCAGTCGCTGTTCAAATTTCAGGACAACAACATTATTATCCCGATTACCGTTATTGAAGAGGTTGACCGCTTCAAAAAGGATATGAACGAAACCGGCCGGAATGCCCGGATGGTGTCACGGATTCTCGATTCGATGCGTGAGAAGGGGTCCCTTGCGGCCGGCGTTACCATGCCCGGCGGCGGGTCGCTGCGGGTCGAAATGTTTTCTGAAAAATATTTCAAGAATCTCCCCTTTGACCTGCGGGTTGATAGCGCCGATAACCGGATCATCGCCGTTGCCCAGGATGTCCGTGATCGCCTTCCGGACATGGTAGCCATTTTTGTCACGAAGGATTCCAATCTGCGCATCAAGGCCGATGCCATCGGACTGATAGCGGAAGATTACGAGTCCGACAAGGTGGATATTCAGGATCTCTATTCCGGAACACGGTCGATCGAGGTGCCTCCGGATGCGGTTGATCGCTTCTATGGCCAGGGGTGGCTTGAGGCTCCCGCAAACCTTGCCCCCAACGAGTTCATCACCATCGTCGACAGCACCAACCCGAATCATACCGCCATCTGCCGCAACGATCCCGCCAACTCCCGCATCGTACCGGTTCACAAGGTGGCGAAGGAAGGGATCTGGAGCCTCTTTCCCCGCAACAGGGAGCAGTCCTTTGCCCTCGATGTCCTGATGGATGACAGCATCAAGCTTGTGACGCTGGTCGGCAAGGCCGGAACCGGCAAGACGCTGCTGGCGATTGCCGCAGGCCTTCACAAGACCGCCGAGGAAAATGTCTATAATCGCCTGCTGGTTTCCCGTCCGGTTTTTCCGATGGGCAAGGACCTCGGCTTTCTGCCGGGAGACATAGAGGAGAAGCTGACCCCCTGGATGCAGCCGATCTTTGACAATGTTGAATTGCTGATTTCCGGGCATGAGTCGGAAAAGCGGCACAGCAAGGGGTACAAGGAGCTGATGGCGATGGGGCTCCTCGACATCGAGCCGCTGACCTATATCCGTGGCCGCTCGATCCCGAATCAGTACCTGATTGTCGATGAAGCCCAGAACCTGACCCCCCACGAGATCAAGACGATTGTCACCAGGGTCGGTGAAGGGACCAAGATCGTACTTACCGGCGACCCGTACCAGATCGACAATCCGTATGTCGATTCCTCCAGTAACGGTCTGACCTACCTCGTGGAAAAATTCAAGGGGGAGCGGATCGCCGCCCATGTGACACTGACCAGGGGCGAACGCTCCGAGCTGGCCGAGCTGGCCGCCAATCTGCTGTGACCGTATTTTCATCCACAAGGCTTATCTAAGAATGCTTCTTCTCGCCATCGAAACATCCTGCGATGAAACGGCCGCCGCGGTAGTCAGCGGCGGCCGTGACATCCTCTCCTCCGTCATTTCCTCCCAGATCGCTATCCATGCGGCGTACGGCGGCGTAGTTCCGGAAATCGCGTCCCGAAAACACCTGGAATCGCTAGCAAAGGTTATCGGCCAGGCGCTCCGGGACGCCGGTGTCGGCATGGAAGCACTTGAGGGGGTCGCGGTCACCCGCGGGCCCGGTCTGTCCGGAGCGCTTCTGGTCGGGTTTTCGGCGGCCAAGGCCATCGCCGTTGCGCGCAACATCCCCTTTATCGGCGTCCACCACATCGAAGGGCACCTGTTCGCCTCCTTCCTGGAACGTCCGGTCGCCTTCCCGTTCCTGGCGCTGGTCGTCTCCGGCGGCCACACGCATCTGTACCATGTTGCGGGGTTCGGCCACTACACGACCCTCGGCAGGACCATCGACGACGCTGCCGGAGAGGCCTACGACAAATCGGCCAAAATAATGGGGATGCCGTATCCCGGCGGAGCCCTGATCGACCGGATGGCCCGGAGCGGCGATCCCGGGGCGATCCGTTTTCCGAGGCCGCTGCTTCATGACGGCACCCTCAACTTCAGCTTCAGCGGCCTGAAAACTGCGGTGCTGCAGCAGGTGATGAAGAACCCTGTCTCAATTCCAGGTCAGGCAGCAGATGACCTCTGCGCTTCTTTTCAGGAGGCGGTCTGCCACGTCCTTGCAGCAAAAACCGAGGCCGCCATCAGGCAGACCGGCGCCGCCCGCCTGGTGGTCGCGGGGGGGGTAGCCTGCAACAGCGGCATGCGCAGCCGGATGACGGCCCTCTGCACCCAACTGGGAGTCGAACTCTCCATCCCGTCCCCATCCCTGTGCGGCGACAACGCCGCGATGCTGGCGGTGCCCGGCGACTATTATCTGTCACACGGCATCGCCTCGCCGCAGACGCTGGATGTCACCGCAACCTGGGACATGGATAGAATAAAGGAATCGTTACTATGAGTGCAGTCCGTCGTCCCCTGAAATCACTCGGCCAGAACTTTCTGGTTGATCAGAATGTCATCGACAGAATCATCCAGGCCGCCGATATACGGCCCGAGCAGCCGGTGCTGGAAATCGGACCGGGACGGGGCGCCCTTACGAAGCATCTTGCCGAGCGTGCCGGGCGGCTCGTGCTGATCGAGTTCGACCATGCGCTGGCAGCCTGGCATCAGGATCAGCTTAAAGATAACCAGCGTGTTACGGTCATCGACGGCGATGTGTTGAAGGTCGATCTGGATGCGCTGCTCTCCGAGTCTTCCGAAAAATGGAACGTGGTTGCCAACCTTCCGTATAACATCTCTACCGAAGTCCTGTTCCGGCTGTACGGTGTCCACGGCAAGCTGGCCCGCATGACCCTGATGCTGCAAAAGGAGGTCGGCGACCGCCTGGCCGCGCCCCCCGACTGTTCCGCGTACGGCGTGACCACCGTACTGCTCGGCTTGTGGTTCGACATCACCCGGGCTTTCGTGGTGCACCCCGGCTCTTTCCATCCCAGCCCCAAAGTCGATTCGGCCGTCCTGAATTTCATTCCCCGTTCCGAGCCGCGAGCCGAGGTCGGTGATGAGGACGTGTTCAGGTGCGTCGTGAAAAGCGCCTTTTCGATGCGCCGCAAGACGCTGATCAATTGCCTCAAATCGGCCGAATTCGCCAAACAGGTCGACTGTGGTGAACTGCTGGAGGCGTGCGGGATCGACGGCCGCAGGAGAGGGGAGACGCTTTCTCTGGAAGAGTTTGCCGCCCTGTCGCGGCAGGTAGTTGAGATGTTATCCGCAAAGGACTGATATACAATGAACGAGGTAATGGCATACGGCACCATTCTTCTCCTCCTGGCCTGCCTGGGGCTTCTCTGCGCGCTGTTCATGAGAGGGATGCGCGGGTCGGCCGATCATGTCGACTTGCAGAATAAAATTGACGGTATTGAAAAGCTGCTCGAACGGCATGAGCGGGTTCTGTGGGAGGAGCAGGCGCGGAACCGTGAGGAAACCCATGCCGATGCCCGCCGCATGCGGGAAGAGATGACCGGCGGTATCACCCTGCTGGGCGATTCGCTGTCGAAGCGGATGAGCGACATCGCCGGGCTGCAGAAAAACCAGCTGGAACTGTTTGCCGCCCAATTGAAGGAACTTACGGCGAGCAACGAAGGGCGTCTCGATAAATTGCGGGACGGGGTCGATGCCCGGCTGAAGCTGATCCAGGAGGATAATGCACGCAAACTGGAACAGATGCGGGCTACCGTCGATGAAAAGCTTCACGATACCCTCGAAAAGCGGCTCGGCGAATCATTCAAGCTGGTCAGCGAACGCCTCGAACTGGTGCAGCGCGGCCTTGGCGAGATGAAGTCTCTTGCCACCGGCGTCGGCGATCTGAAAAAGGTGCTGACCAACGTCAAGACGCGCGGCACGTTCGGGGAAATCCAGCTTGGGAGTCTGCTGGAGCAGATCCTGGCCCCCGGGCAGTACGAGTCGAATGTCGAAACCAGGCGAGGGAGCGGCCAGCGGGTCGAATTCGCCCTGAAACTGCCGGGGCGCGACGGCACCCCTGACGGCATGGTCTGGCTCCCGCTGGATGCAAAGTTTCCCCAGGAGGATTACCTGCGGCTGGTGGATGCTCTGGAAGCCGCCGATGTTGCAGCAGCGGCCGACTCCAGAAAACAGCTGGAGCGTTCGGTGCGGGACATGGCGAAGATGATCCGCGACAAATATCTTGACCCGCCCCATACCACCGATTTCGGAGTCATGTTTCTGCCGACCGAGGGGCTGTATGCCGAGGTGCTGCGCCTGCCGGGACTTTTTGAAGCCCTGCAGCGCGATTTCAAGGTCATGGTGGCCGGTCCGACCACGCTGGCTGCGCTGCTGAACAGCCTGCAGATGGGATTCAGGACGCTTGCCATCGAGAAGCGATCCGCCGAGGTCTGGAATCTGCTCGGGGCGGTGCGAACGGAATTTTCGAAATTTGGTATAATACTCGACAAGACGCGCAAAAAACTGGTGGAGGCGGGTAATCATATCGATCAGGCCGCTACCAGAACCCGGGTCATCGAACGGAGATTGCGCGATGTCCAGGAAATTCCGCACCAGGAAGCGGACGCTCTTCCGGGTGACGACTTCGATCTGGAAGAGCTGTCCTTGGCTCCTGATGAGATTCTGGATGAGAACCAGGTGGAGGGGAATCTGCCATGATACTGGAGATCAACGCTGAATACCCCCAGCCTCACCAGATATCACGGGTGGTGGAAAGCCTGAAGGATGGCCGTGTGATCGCCTACCCGACCGATACGACCTATGGCATCGGCTGTTCGATCTTCTGTAAAAAAGGTATCGAGCGGATCTACCAGATGAAACAGCGCGACCGCCGCAAACCGTTTTCGATCATCTGTTCGTCGCTGTCGGAAATCTCCCGCTATGCCCGGGTCAGCAACAGTGCGTTCAAGATCATAAAACGGTATCTTCCCGGCGCATATACGTTTGTTTTCGAGGCGACGCGTGACGTTCCAGATCTGCTCCTGACGCGCCAGAAAACCGTGGGAATCCGGATGCCGGATAACAGGATATGCTGCGATCTGGTCTCGGCACTGGGGAATCCGATCATAACCACCAGCGCCAATCTCTCCGGCGAAGAGCCGGAAGGAGACCCCCGCGTAATTGCGGATACATTCGGGACCCAGCTCGATTTTGTCATCGACGGCGGAATTCTTTCTACCGATGTCAGCTCCGTAGTGAGCCTGATCGGTCCTGTACCGGAGGTGTTGCGGGCCGGGCTCGGCGATGTCTCGTGGTGTGGAATTCAATAGGGGAGGAGACGTGCGTAAACGTACCATCAGAAATGGTATGCGCCTCGTTATGGCGGCTTTGGTACTGATACTCCTGTCCAGCTTTTATCACGAGCAGCTGGCCGATCTGTTCTCATTGTCGCTATCCGCGGAGAGCCGTATCTATCGTCTCGGTCTGTTCTGGTCCGCAGCGATCGGCGGTTACGGCGTAGTGCTGATGGCGTTCGGTTTTGCCCTTTCTCCATTGAAAAATGATGCCCAGGTTCGCCTCATGCCTGTAATTTTCGGCATTGCTGTTATGATATTCCTGTTCTTTTATCTGCTCTCCTCTTCAATCGAGGCTCCGGACAGGGATGAACAGCGGCGCTTGCGTCCGGGAGAGACCATTACCATTTGACTCATTTCTTTAATGCGTTGTATTCAAAACGAGGCGCCCGATGCAGAAATCAAGGATTACCGACCTGTTGCATACCGACTCTCCCGGGGATTGGCGCGGCCTGAAAGGGCATTTATTTTCGCTTCTCCAGTTCATCTATTCCGTTTCAACCAGTTTTACTATTCACAAGGGGCCGTTGCGCGCCGCTGCGCTCACCTATACCACGGTCCTGTCGCTCGTCCCGTTTCTGGCCATCGCCTTTTCGGTCTTGAAAGGTCTCGGGGCTCAGAATTCGCTGGAACCGATCCTGAAGCAGGTTGCCGGTGATTCCGGGGAAACGATCTCCCGTATTATCGCCTATGTAAATAATACCAATATGAAGTCGATCGGGGCGATCGGCCTGGTGATGTTGATCGTGACCGTTGTTTCCCTGATGGGAAGCATCGATGAGGCATTCAATGCCGTCTGGGGGGTGCGTGAAACCCGTTCGTTCCAGCGGCGCTTCAGCGATTACCTGAGTGTTGTTGTCGTAGGGCCGATCCTTCTGCTCGTGGCGACCAGCATGACCTCCTCGTTGCAGAGCCAATGGATTTTGCAGTGGTTAATCCGGAATACCTATCTTGGCGACGCAATCCTCATGCTGTTCCGCTTGTTTCCGTATCTCAGCGTCTGGATTGCCATGATTTTTCTGTATATTTTCATTCCCAATACCCGGGTTCGTTTTGCTTCGGCTGTGACTGGAGGAGTTGTCGCCGGAACAGCCTGGGAACTGGCGCAGTGGGGCTACTTCCATTTTCAGGTCGGAGTCGCCAACTACAACGCCATCTACGGAACTCTGGCGGCAGTTCCCGTATTCCTTGTCTGGATATACACGAGCTGGCTGATTGTGCTGTTCGGACTTGAGATCGTATGTGCCCATCAACATCGTGGTCATGGCCTGTCCGGAAGCGGCACGGCTCAATTTACTGCGACGGCTCGCGATCAACTGGCCGTGGCGCTGCTGGTGCAGGTGAATCTCCATTTTCAAAAAGGGGGCAACCCGCCGACAGCCCAGCAACTGGCTGATGAGCTGAATGTGCCGCTGCTGCCGCTTGAGACCGTTTTTGGTGATTTGGAACGGCTGGGGTATCTGGTTGCGATCCCGGGAAATGAGTCCGGCTGGCTCCCGGCGCGGGACCCGTCGGAAGTTCAGGTAAATGAGGTGATCGGGGCGTTGCATGGCGTTTCTGCCCTGCAGGGTACAAGCCCGGTACTTCAGCTTGCCGAAGAAGTCATTCGTCAGGGGTGGGACGGCAGCAGAGCGCGTCTTGAAGGGGTTTCCGTGCGCGACCTGCTGGCAAAGGTAAACTGAAAATATTCTGCGGCAACGGAGATGTTCTAATGGATGAAAGTTTTCTGGCAGCCATGTCTGGAGAATTGCTTGATGAACTCTATCGCCGGTGGCAGCGTTCGGCGGATTCGGTACCGGAAGAATGGCGGCTCTTCTTCTCGGGATTCGAGCTCGGGCTGGACAGGGCGTCCGGCACCACCGGCGGTTTTGACGAGCAGGCGGCGCTCAAACTGTCGGGTGTGCAGTCCCTTATTTATCGCTATCGCTCCTTAGGTCATCTCCTGGCATGCACCGATCCGCTCTCCCCCTGCCGGTTGTCCCACCCCCTGCTGGATCTCGCCAATTTCGGACTTGATGAGCAGGATCTCGACACGTCTTTTGCCTGCCGCCGCTTTATGAAACCACGGGCAACACTGCGCGAGGTTCTGGAAACCATGAATGAGACCTACTGCCGGGAAATCGGCGTCGAATTCATGCATATCCAGGATCCGGATGAACGGCAGTGGCTGATCGACCGGATGGAGCCCAATCGGAATCGTCCCGTTTTTTCTGTTGCCGAAAAATTGCATATTCTGGAAAATCTCCATCAAGCCGCGTTATTTGAACTGTTTCTGCATCGCAGGTTTGTCGGGCAGAAACGATATTCGCTTGAAGGGGGTGAAATCCTGATTCCGGTCCTGGATCGGATCGTCCGGAGTTGCCCCGGGGTTGGCGTCAGTGATGTGGTGATGGGGATGTCGCATCGGGGAAGGCTGAACGTGCTGGTGCATATTTTGCGCAAGCCGTATGAAACCCTGTTTGCGGAGTTCAAGGACATCGGCACCACCGGGTTGCTGGGAGATGGCGATGTGAAATACCACAAGGGACATTCATGTGATATCGACATCGATGGCCACAATGTGCATGTGACGATTGCCGCAAATCCGAGTCACCTCGAAGCGGTGAACGCCGTGGTCGAGGGCAAGTGCCGTGCCAAACAGGATCGCTATGGAGCTGACGGTGCCGGACGCGTACTTCCGGTGCTGATGCATGGCGATGCCGCTTTCGCCGGACAGGGAAGCGTCATGGAGGTTCTGAACATGTCACAGCTGGCCGGCTACGGCACCGGCGGAACGATTCATCTGGTGCTCAACAATCAGATCGGCTTTACGACCCTTCCCGAGGATGCCCGTTCCACCTCCTATGCCACTGATGTTGCCAAGATGCTCTCCTGTCCCATTTTTCATGTTCAGGGCGAAGCCCCGGAGTCAGCCCTGCATGCCGTAGATCTTGCGATGGAATACCGCCGGACATTCCGGCGTGATGTCGTTATCGAGCTGATCTGTTACCGTCGTCATGGTCATAACGAAGGGGATGAACCGGCGTTCACCCAGCCAAGCATGTATCGGCAGATCGCATCCCGCCCCCCGGTCAACCGCATCTATGCGGCTTCTCTGGCGGAAGTGGCCGGGATAACCCCCGATATGCTGGCGCAACTTGAAAAGCGCGTTAACGAAGCACTGGAATCCTCATTCAATAAACCTCCCGTAGAGGATCAGGCCGGTTTTTTCGACCGGTGGAGCGCCATCGGCACAGCTTACAGTGCGGAGCCTGTCGGGACTGCGGTGCCGGCCGATAAACTGGTGGCCATCGCCCGGCGGTTGGCTGCTCTCCCCTCCGGTTTCACCCTGCATCCAAAGATTGCCGCTCTTCTGCAGAAACGTTTTGAGGCGGTTCAGAAAGGGGAGGGGATCGATTGGGGGAATGCCGAGACACTCGCGTATGCGACACTGCTCGATCAGGGGTATTCCGTACGGATTTCAGGACAGGATTCGCGCCGCGGAACCTTTAATCATCGCCATTGCGTCGTGATCGACAGCCACGACGAGCGCACTTATATGCCGCTGGAAACTGCAGTTCAGGGCGGTGCAGGCTTTCATGCATGGAACAGCCTCCTTTCCGAGTTTGGCGTGCTCGGCTTCGAATATGGCTATTCACTGGAAACACCCGACTGCCTGACGCTCTGGGAAGCCCAGTTTGGCGATTTTGCCAACGGCGCCCAGGTTGTAATCGATCAGTTCGTTGCCAGTGGCGAAACCAAATGGAATCGTGCGAGCGGCCTGGTGATGCTGCTCCCCCACGGGTACGAAGGGCAGGGGGCCGAACATTCCAGTGCCCGCATCGAGCGCTATCTGCAGCTGTGCGCCCTGGAAAATATGGTCGTGGCCTGCCCATCGACACCGGCGCAGATGTTCCACCTGCTCAGGCGGCAGCTGCTGCAATCTTTTCGCAAGCCGCTGGTGGTGTTCACGCCGAAAAGTCTGCTGCGTTATCCGGCCTGCAGTTCTACCGTTGCCGACTGCAGCGAGGGGGCATTTCAGAGCTGTATTTATTCCGCTGGAGACCTTGCCGCCGCCCGGCAGGTGCTGTTCTGCAGCGGCAAAATATATTACGAGCTGGAAGAGGAGCGCATCAGGCTGGAGAGGAGCGATACCGCAATTGTCAGGATCGAACAGCTGTATCCGCTCGACCTCACCGCCGTCGAGAGTGTTCTGGGCCAGTGCAGTACTGACTGCAAAAAGTATTGGGTTCAGGAAGAACCGGAAAATATGGGCGCCTGGTATTACATGGAGCGGCATTTCCGGGATCTTCCCGCTTACGTCGCATATATCGGCCGTCCGGCAGATTCATGTCCCGCCGTCGGCTCTCACCATATTCATGCCGAGCAGCAAAAAGAAATCCTGAACAGGGCATTTTCAGAATAAAGATACGGAGCCGGTCCAACGATTCAAGAGGCGCTTCGAGTCTGCATAAAATAACAGTTTGATGTAATAAATATGCTTGCATTTTACCTGTCGGCATGATAGGAATGGATAACAATTTATGTTCACTTGAAGTTCGTGAGCTCGCAAGGCTCACTTTTTTTTGTCCAATCGGGTAAGATCATGGCCGCTCCAAAAGAAGATACATGTACAGCCGTCACCCGCATCGCCCAGCCCATTCTCGAATCCATGGGACTTGAGCTGGTTGACATCGAATTCGGCAGGGTCGGCCGCGATGCCGTACTGCGCCTGTTTATCGATAAGGAAGGTGGCGTGATGCTTGACGACTGCGCCGGATTCAGCCGCGAGTTGTCGATGGTTCTTGATGTCGAAGATACCATTGCCTGCAATTATACCCTGGAGGTCTCATCACCGGGACTTGATCGCCCGCTCAAAAAGCAGGCCGATTACGACCGCTTTGCCGGTCGCCTCATTAAAGTTCGCACTTATCAACCGTTTCCTGATGACAGCGGCAATAAACGCAAGACCTTTCTGGGGAAACTTGAAGGCCTGGTAGACGGTGTCGTCAAAATGAAACTTAACGAAGGGCAGACCGCATCCATCCCGCTTGAGCGAGTAGCCAAGGCCAATCTTGAATTTGAACTCTGATCTAGAAATACCCATATATGCCGGCAAGGAGAAGCAATCGTGGATACAATAATTAATCTCAAGCACGCCATCGACCAACTTGTAAAAGAGAAGGGCATTGATCGTCAGGTTGTTCTGGAGGCCATGGAACAGGCGGTTTTGACGGCTGCTAATAAAAAATATCGCAATACCCGTGATCTTGAGGCCCATTACAATCATGAAACCGGCGAGGTTGAACTTTTCGAGTTTGTCACGGTTGTGGACGTGGTGGAGGATTCATACAAGGAAATCGGGCTGGAAGAAGCACACGAGATAGACCCTGAAGCCGAAATCGGCGATTCGCTGGGTGAAAAGCTTGATTCCACCGGATTCAGCCGGATTGCTGCCCAGACGGCCAAGCAGGTTATTATTCAGAAAGTGCGCGATGCCGAGCGCGAAACCATATACAACGAATACAGTGACCGTATCTGGGAAGTTATAACCGGCATGGTGCGTCGCTTTGAAAAGGGAGAACTGCTCATAGACCTGGGACGTGCCGAGGCGGTTCTGCCGGCCAAGGAACAAATGCCGCGTGAAGTGTACCGCCCCGGAGATCGCATCCGTGCGATTATCACCGACATTCGCATGACTACCAAGGGTCCGCAGATCATGTTGTCCCGCACTCACCCCAGCATGCTTGCGAAACTGTTTGAAGCCGAAGTGCCCGAGATTGCCGAGGGCATAGTTGAGATCAATGCCATCGTTCGTGATGCCGGCAGCCGTGCCAAGATTGCGGTTTCATCCAATGATCGCGATGTCGATCCGGTTGGTGCCTGCGTCGGCATGCGCGGAGCCCGCGTGCAGAATGTCGTATCCGAGCTGCGTGGCGAAAAAATTGATATTATCCCATGGTCGGAAGATATCGCCCGCTTTGCCTGCAACGCCCTCTCTCCGGCACAGGTTTCCAAGGTGTTTGTGGATGAGGAGAAGCGTGCCCTTGAAATCATCGTTGCCGACGATCAGCTCTCGCTCGCTATCGGCAAGCGCGGCCAGAATGTCAGCCTGGCGGCCCGTCTGACCGGATGCCGGATCGATATCAAGAGCGAATCGAAAGTATCCGAGGCTCAGGCGCAGGAATTTTCTTCGTTTGACGGTACCGAAGCCGAAGAAGCTATCGAAGCGGATGAAGCTGTTGAAGCGCCCGCTGAGCAACAGGAAACTGCTGCTGCCACGGATAGTGGTACCGACGCGGCCACCGAGTAGCACTGAATATGGCCCGTAAGGGGAATGCGGAAGCCCCGCAACGCAGTTGTCTGGGATGCAGAACCAGCAAGGACAAGAACCTTCTGATCAGGTTCGTTCAGACTCCTGAACTGGAAATTTTGCCGGACCTGGAGAACCGACTTCCCGGCAGAGGGGCATATACCTGCATAGATAAACGCTGTCTGGCTGCCGCGATCGAGCAGCGACAGTTCAAGCGCTCTTTCAGACAAGACGTATCAGTTATGCCGGCGGAACAACTCATCGAGTATGTCCGCCAGCAGTTACATGGCCGCATAATCGGGTTGATCGGACTGGCCAACAAGGCTGGGTTGATAACCGGCGGCGGCTCCATGGTGATCGATGCGCTCAAGAGCAAGAAAAAGCCTGGCCTCGTCATTGTCGCCACGGATGTTTCCGAGGCGATCGGCGACAAAATCATACATGCTGCGGCAGCACATCATGTGCCGCATCGAACGGCTGTAACAAAAGATGATATCGGGGCTATTTTAGGTAAGGCACCCAGAAGCGCGATTGCCGTAGCAGCAGGCGGCTTTGTCGCACAGCTGGAGAAGGCTATAGACAGATACAGAAACTTCCTGGGGGAGGTATAAAGAATATGGGCAAAATCAGTGTGGGTAGTTTGGCAAAAACTTTGGGCGTCGAGCCCAAAGAAGCTATTGCCAGGCTTAAGGAAATAGGTGTTGACGCAAAAACGGCTACATCACAGGTTGATGAGGGTGTCGTTGCGCGTTTGACTGCCCCCCAGCCAAAAGACACCGGCACCAGTGAGGTCAGGGTAGCGTCAAACATCATCCGACGCCGGGCCAAGGTGGTTCCGGAAGTCGAAGTTTCCGAACCGGCCGTTGCTGCCGTAGAGACTCCGGTTCAGCAACCAGCCGCGCCGCTGCCTGTCGGGATGCCACCTGCGGAGCAGCCCGCTGAAGCCGCTGTCCGTAAAGAGGAAGAACATAAAGAGCCTGCAGAAGTCGGCGTACCGGCACCCGAGAAGCCGGCACCGTCGGTAAAACCTGCAGAAGCTGTAAAAACGGGACCGAATCAGGCAAGAATTCTCGGCATGATGGAAATTCCCGGAGTTACAACTCGTCCTACCAGGGTTGTTACCTCGGAAACTCCCGTTACGCCGAGAACCGCTCCTCAGCGCCCCGGCCAGGACGCAACTCAACAGCGGAGACCCGCGCCCGCCGCGGCAGACCAGCGCAGGCCCGCGGCCGGCGCGGATACCAGGCGGCCGTCACCGGGGTACGATCAGAAACGCCCTGTATCCACGACACCTTCCGCTCCTGCAACCGAGCTTGATCGCTCGCGCATGAAACAGGTGCAGGTACCGGCGGCACTTCCGGGCGGCGACATCCGACGCGGTGGAAAGAAAGAGGGCCCCGGCTACGGGGACGCCGGCAAAGGCGCCAAGAAGGGAGCTCCACCCGCCAAGAAAAAGGAGCAGCCGCGCAAGAATGAAATTATTGAAAAACGCGAGCGGGCATTCGATCCGGTCTACAGAGGGTCGAAGAAGCGCGGCGGAAAAGAGCGGATTACCGATACCAAGAAAACCGAAATTACCGTGCCGAAGGCGATCAAGCGTATCATCAAGATTTCTGAAAGCATTTCGGTTGGAGAACTTGCCAAACGCGTCGGGATCAAGGCAAACGATCTTATCAAATCGCTGATGAAGATGGGGATGATGGTCACCATCAATCACTCGCTTGATTACGATACCGCCGTCATTCTGGCGTCCGAGTACGAATATGAAGTTGAAAACGTAGCGGTTGACCTCGATGAAATCCTCGAATCCACGGTTGATGCGCCGGAAACCCTCGTAAAAAGGCCACCGGTCGTGACGATTATGGGACATGTCGATCACGGCAAGACCTCCCTGCTCGATGCGATCCGTGAAGCCAATGTCATAGCCGGCGAGGCCGGAGGAATCACGCAGCATATCGGCGCCTATGACGTAGAGTTGAACGGCCGCAAGATAACCTTTCTCGATACTCCCGGACATGAAGCGTTTACCGCCATGCGTGCGCGTGGCGCCAAGGTCACCGACATCGTTATCCTTGTGGTGGCTGCGGACGACGGGGTTATGCCGCAGACCAAGGAAGCCATCAACCACTCCAAGGCCGCCGGAGTTCCAATTATTGTCGCCATTAACAAAATCGACAAGCCGGGAGCAAAGCCGGACCGGGTAAAGCAGGAGTTGACCGAGCAGGGTCTCGTCTCTTCCGAGTGGGGGGGCGATGTCACGATGGTGGAAGTTTCAGCCAAACAGCGCTTGAATCTGGACGGCTTGCTGGAAATGATCCTGCTGCAGGCCGACCTGATGGAGTTGACGGCAAATCCGAACAAATTGGCCAAGGGAACCATCGTCGAAGGAAAACTCGACAAGGGTCGCGGTCCGGTTGCTACGGTACTGGTGCAGGAAGGGACAGTCAAAACCGGCGACTACTGCGTGGTCGGCGTTCACTCCGGACGTGTCAGGGCGATGCAGAACGATCGCGGTGAAAAAGTTATCTCGGCCGGTCCTTCCATGCCTGTCGAGCTGGTCGGTCTGTCCGGTGTGCCTGATGCCGGCGATATTTTCGTGGCCATGAAAGATGAGAAACAGGCCAAGGAAATTGCGACATTACGTCAGATCAAACAGCGCGAAGTCGAGTTTGCCAAGCATACTAAGCTGTCGCTGGACGATCTCTATAAGCGGATTCAGAGCGGCGAAGTCAAGGATCTCAACGTCGTCGTCAAAGGCGATGTCCAGGGCTCCGTCGAGGCGGTCAGCGAAACTCTGCGCAAGCTGTCGACCGACGCGGTCAGGCTGAACGTCATTCACTCTGCCGTTGGTGCGGTTACCGAGACCGACGTCAATCTGGCTGCTGCCTCGAACGCCGTCATTATCGGCTTTAATGTCCGTCCCGAGGTCAAGGCACTTGGGCATGCCGAGCGTGAAGGTGTCGACATCCGGCTCTACAGCATCATCTACGATGCCGTGGAAGATGTCAAAAAAGCGATGGAAGGCCTGCTGGAACCGACCTTCAAGGAAAAATTCCTCGGCCGCGTCGAGATCAGGGACGTATTCAGCGTGCCGAAATTCGGCAATGTTGCAGGCTGTTACGTTCTCGACGGCAAGATGGTCCGCAATGCCCAGGTCCGCCTGCTGCGCGACAACATGGTAGTGTACACAGGCAAGATGTCGTCGCTGCGCCGCTTCAAGGATGATGTCAAGGAAGTTGCCACCGGTTATGAATGCGGCATCGGACTCGAAAACTACAATGACATCAAGGTCGGCGACATTATCGAAGCGTTCGAAATGGAAAAAGTAGCAGGAAAATTATAAGAATAATTATGAAGTATGAATTATGAGGGATGAATTTTTTTCATCCTTCATCCTTCATCCCTCATCCTTCGGGGTTAAAGCATGCAGCACAAACGTTCGGAAAAGGTTGCTGAAACCATACATGAGATTATCTGTTCGATTCTTTCCCGGGGGCTTAACGATCCCCGGATCGGTTTTGTCACGATTACCGGGGTCGAGGTTACGGACGATTTGAGCCTGGCACGTATATATTTCACTGTTATCGGTGACGAGACGGCAAAAAAAGATACGGAAGCAGGATTGAACAGCGCCAAGGGTTTCATTCGCCGCGATATCGGCAAAAAGCTTACGATCCGGCACACGCCGGAACTTGTTTTTAAATACGATAAATCCCTTGATTACGGCAGTCGGATAGAATCTCTTCTCAAGGAGATACATACTGAGCATGACGGAAACAATTCAACAGATCATTGAAGTCATTCGTGTCAACTCATCATTTCTCCTTACTTCTCATGAAGGGCCGGACGGTGATGCAATCGGGTCGTCGCTCGCTCTGGCGTCATTTCTCCGCGCCATAGGTAAAGACGTAACCGTTCACCTTCAGGACCCCATTCCCGACCTGTATACATTCCTTCCAGGTACCGCTTCCGTTCTTCGGCACATTCCCGATAGACATTTCGACGTTTCATTCGTACTCGATGTCGGCGAACGGAAGCGGGCCGGCGCTGAATTCTGTGATTTTTCAAGGGTTTCCACAACCATTAATCTTGACCATCATCTTTCGTGCGAAAACTTTGGCGACTTCAACCTCATAGACTCTTCTGCCGCGGCAACCGGCATTCTTGTCTACCGGATCGCGAACGCCTTCGGCTACAGCTTTGATCGTGATACGGCGCTCTGCATCTACGTTGCCGTAATCACCGATACCGGGTCGTTCAGGTACTCCAATGCCAACCGCGAGGCCTTTTCCGTTGCCGGAGAAATGATAGAATGCGGTGTCAATGCCTGGGACGTAGCGGAAAAACTGTATGAAAATCAGCCGCAAAGACGTCTTGAACTATTGGCAAAATGTCTGCCCACCCTTGAGGTTTTTAAAGACGGCCAGGCCGCTTCCGTTACGGTGACCCTGGATATGTATAACGCTACCGGCGCCGACTCCGAACTGACCGACGGGTTTGTCAATTATCCCCGTTCCATCCGGGGTGTCGAAGTGGCCATCTTTTTCAGGCAGTTGGAGGCGAGGAAATACAAGATCGGTTTCCGCTCGAAGGGAAAGGTCAACGTTGCGGCGTTTTCGGCGGCTCTTGGAGGCGGCGGTCATCATAACGCTGCCGGATGCACGGTAGAAGGCACGCTGGAAGAGGTCAAGGCTACGGTGTACAAAATCGTGGATGCGTCTCTTTGATCAACGGATTTATCGTTATCGACAAACCCGCCGGCATCACTTCCCATGATGTCGTCAGCCGTGTCCGCCGCATCCTGGGGACACGCAAGGTGGGGCACACCGGCACTCTGGATCCTTTTGCCACCGGAGTTCTGCCGGTTGCCGTCAATGACGGCACCAAGGCCATCCCGTTTCTCGACGAAGGGGTCAAATGCTATGAAGCGCTGATGCAGCTGGGCGTAGCAACCGACACTCTCGATATGACCGGCTGCGTGGTGCGGACCGGTGACTGTTCCACCGTTTCCGGGCAACAGCTGCTGGATGTCTTTAAAGGCTTCACCGGACCGATCCTCCAGATCCCTCCGATGTATTCCGCCATCAAGCAGGGTGGGCAACCTCTCTACAAGCTGGCCCGGATGGGGCAGGAGGTGGAGCGCGCTGCCCGTCCGGTGGAAATTTACTCCATCGAGCTTCTCTCTTTCTCCCCCCCCTTCGTATCGATGAGAGTAACCTGCTCACGGGGAACCTACATACGCACCCTGGCCGACGATATCGGCGCCATGGTCGGCTGTGGCGCAGCCCTGAAGGAATTGCGCAGAACCGCGAGCGGCCCGTTCGACATCAGTGCCGCCCATACACTCGAAGATCTCGAACGTGAGGCCAGAGAGGGTGATGTGTCATCATACGCAATCACCCCCTTCAACTCTTTGGGGCATCTGCAGGATATTCCGCTTACGGATGCCGGAGTGGCAAAGGTGGCCTTCGGACGCTCGCCGCTCTGGAGCGAGACAACCGTTGAAGGCGGAACGATGTCCGGCGAATTATCATTGGTGCGGCTTTCTCATAACGAGGCTCTTGTTGCCGTCGCAATGCTGTCGCATACGGGTGATGCCCTTCCGGCCATTGTTCTGAAGCGTGTTTTTATGTAAGTTAGTGCTTTACAAACAGGTAATTACTGTGATAATTATTACAACTTAGTTTTATACGTTTCGGGGTTCCCCCCCTGATTTCGTAATCTCATCAATCAGTTTCATGGAGGAGTAGACAGTGCTGGCAACCGAAAAAAAACAGGAAATCATCAATGCATTCAAGAAGCATGAATCCGATACAGGTTCACCTGAGGTTCAGATCGCAATTCTGACCGAGCGGATCACTTATCTCACGGAGCATTTCAAAACCCACAAGAAGGATCACCACAGCCGCCGTGGTCTCCTGAAACTTGTCGGCCAGAGAAGGCGCCTGCTGGACTATCTGAAAGGCAAAGAGCTGGGCAGATACAAAACCGTTATCGAAAGACTCGGCATTCGTAGATAGTAGACGGCGGTATACCTGTCAATGCGGGTATACCGCCGCTATTTTTATGGTATGCTCATTTCAGGAAAAGGGCTTTCAAGGCCCTTTTTATATTTGTTGGGGGCGTGGATAGAATTCCTGCGGTACTGCCGCCGCAGGGGTTGTAGCGACGGCCCCAACGCAACCGAAGAGGAGAATGGGATATGGAACAAAATGTTCAGGTTGAGTTCGGGGGGAGAACGATTACGCTCTCCACCGGCAAAATGGCAAAACAGGCAAGTGGAGCGGTCGTAGTCAGCTGCGGCGATACCGTGGTGCTCGTTACTGTTGTTGCAGCAAAGGAAGCGAAAGAAGGGCAGGATTTCTTTCCGCTGACCGTCAATTACACCGAGAAGGCCTATGCAGGCGGCAAGATTCCGGGCGGCTTTTTCAAGCGCGAAGCGCGCCCTTCCGATCCGGAAACGCTAACCTGCCGTCTTATCGACCGCCCGATCCGCCCGCTGTTCCCGGAAACGTTTCTGAACGATACCCAGATCATGGCGACCGTCGTGTCGGCAGACCAGGACAATGATCCCGGCATTCTGTCGATGCTGGGAGCTTCGGCGGCCCTGATGATATCCGACATCCCTTTTCAGGGCCCGATTGCCGGCGCCAAGGTGGCCCGCGTGGATGGCAAGTTCATCTGCAATCCTTCTGCCGAGGAACTCGAAAAAAGCGACCTTGAGATCGTGGTTGCCGCCAGCAAGGATGCGATAATCATGGTTGAAGGTGAAGCCAAGTTCGTCTCGGAGGCCGATCTGCTGGAAGCGGTATTTTTCGCCAAGGAAGCGATGCTGCCGCTGATTAACGCCCAGTTCGAGCTGCAGAAGTTGGCAGGGGTCGCGAAACGCACGGTTGCACCGGTTGTGGTGAACGAAGCGCTGCAGGCTCGGGTACGCGAACTGGCCTACAAGCGGATCGGAGAGGCGGTCAAGCTCAAGGCGAAAAACGAGCGTCACGATCAGATTGGTCTTGTCAAGACTGAAACTATTGAAGTCCTCAAGGATGAATTTGAAGGCTCTTCCAAGCAGATCAAGGCGTTTCTGGACGATTTCGAGTATGAACGCGTACGCGCCGATATTCTCGAGACCGGCATCCGCATCGATGGCCGCACGACCAGCACCATTCGTCCGATCAGCACCGAAACCGGTTTCCTTCCGCGCGTCCATGGTTCGGCGCTCTTTACCCGCGGCGAGACACAGGCGTTGGTTGCCGCCACGCTCGGCACCTCCAGCGATGAACAGCGCATCGAGTCGCTTTATGGCGCCTCGCGGAAACGCTTCCTGCTGCACTATAACTTTCCGCCGTTCTCTGTCGGCGAAACCAGCTTCCGTCTGGGACCCGGCCGCCGCGAAATCGGCCACGGCATGCTTGCCGAGCGCGCCCTGGCAGCAGTTCTGCCTGCCCATGACGATTTTCCGTACACGATCAGGATCGTTTCCGAGACCCTCGAAAGCAACGGTTCCTCCTCAATGGCTGCCGTCTGCGGCGGCTGCCTGTCGATGATGGATGCCGGTATCCCGGTTACCGCACCGGTAGCCGGCATCGCCATGGGACTGATCAAGGAGGGCGACAAATTCGCCATCCTCTCCGATATTCTGGGCGACGAAGATCACCTGGGCGATATGGACTTCAAGGTGGCCGGAACAGCCGAGGGCGTTACCGCCCTGCAGATGGATATCAAGATCGGTGGCGTAACCAAGGAGATCATGGAGCAGGCCTTGAAGCAGGCCCGTGAAGGACGTCTGCACATTCTCGGCAAAATGGCTGAAACCCTGGCCGCACCGCGCCCCGAAATGTCTCCGTTTGCGCCGCGCATAACCACGATCTACGTCAAGACCGACCGAATCCGCGACGTCATCGGTACCGGCGGCAAGAATATCCGCAACATCACCGAAACGACCGGCGTCACGATCGATATCGACGATACCGGCCGCATCAATATCGCCAGCACCAACAAGGAAGCGTGCGACCTGGCGATCCAGATGATCCGCGGCCTGACCGACGAGGCCGAAGAGGGCAAGCTGTACATGGGCACCGTCCGGAAGATCATGGACTTCGGCGCCTTTGTCGAAATCATGCCCGGCACGGACGGACTGGTTCATATTTCCGAGCTCGACACGACCCGCGTCAAGGTCGTTACGGAAATTCTGAACGAGGGGGACAAGGTGCTGGTTAAATGCATCGGCGTCGACAAGAACGGCAAGATCAAGCTCTCCCGCAAGGAAGCGCTCGGTTACAACCTCGACGGCACCAAGATCGACGCGTAGATTCTGCGCTGGCAAGTGTTGAAGTAATGAATAAGGCGGAGCCGGTAACGGTTCCGCCTTTTCTTTTGTCGACGGTTGTGCAACGTGGTGATGTTTCAACTAACCGAAGTGAACGAAGACGGTCTATTCAGGCCGCATACCAGAACACTGCACAATAATGGCAGGCGGTGCCGGTCATTACAAACAAATGCCAGATGAAGTGGCCATAGGGGAGGCGCGAATCGGCCGCGAAGAAGGCCACACCCGTCGTATATGCCAAACCTCCCGCGAACAGCCAAAGCAGGCCGGTTGCCGGTAGGCGGTCATGCAACGGTTTGATTGCGATCAGGAGGAGCCACCCCATGAGCAGATAAAGGCCGGTGGAGAAAATGGGCTGGAACAACCTGTTAAATACCTTCAACGCTACTCCGGCGACGGCAAGACCCCAGACAAGCGCTAGTAGCGTCCAGCCCCACGCGCCACGAAGTACGCCAAGAGTGAATGGCGTGTAGGTGCCGGCGATGAGGAGAAAGATCGCGGAGTGCTCGATTATGTGTAATGCATGCTTGGCCTTGCCTGACGGCAAGGCGTGATAGAGGGTGGAAGCGAGGTAGAGAAGCACCATGGTCGCGGCGAAGATGCTCGCGCCGACGATGAAGCCCGTATCACCGCGCCGTACCGCATGCATGATCAGTATGGGGGTTGTCACGAGTGCACCGACCAGCCCTATGCCGTGGCTGAGGCTGTTCGCGATCTCTTCCCCCCGCGACTGTTGACGCTTGGATTTTGCGAACGATGTAGTCACTCCGTTTCCTCCTGCCTTATTAAGGCGCGTATCGTTGCTATCGGCAGAAAGAGCTGGAGGGGGTGGCCGGGAATAGCCAGGAATCCATAGCGCAGATAGAACTGCCTGGCGACTTCATCCTTGGCATCCACAAAAAGCCCGACAACTCCGGCTTGGTCGGCAACAAGTGCCGTGCGGTGTACCGCCTCGGCAAGCAGCAGTTCGCCGTTCCCCTTTTTTTGCTCCTTGCGCGAGACGGCAAGTCTGGCAAGGCGTACGGCGGGCACGCCATGAAGCGGGTATTTTCGGGCCTGTTTCGAGGGGAGCTGTTCGCTGTGCAGTTCGCAGAGGGTGAGAGTAAAGAAACCAAGTATGGCTGAAGTGCTGTCGGTCAGCACAAAGGTTCTGGAAATTCCTTTTTGGTCGTGCTGGCGGGCCGTCGCCTTGAGAAACGCATTCAGCTCAAGCACACCGCAGTCAAAGCCCGCCCGGTCATGGCTTTTGTCAAGCGTCACTATTTCGGGCACAAAGTAACCTTACGTCGCTTCATGGCAGCTTTCAGATACTCATCAGGTTCCGGCGGATTTTCCATTATGGCAAAAAGCGCCTCTGAAGAGGCGGCGGAAAGCTTGATAACCCGCTCCTCTTCCAGGATCGCATTGGCTTTTTCCAGGGCGGCCTGGACGAGAAACTGATTGAGGGTAGCGCCGACAGCCTGGGCCGCCTCCACCAGCCGGTCATACACGGCGGTCGGCATCCGGGCGGGGATCCGTTCTTCGGATATTGTTCGTGCCATGTGACACCTCCGGAATTAATATTAGAAAAGTGGCGTCAAAATGGCAACAAAATAGTGTAGGGTTTTGAAGCGCCTTCAGTCCAGTTGCCTGTTCAAAAAATCGATGATCAAGCGATTGACAACGTCCGGTTGTTCCTGATGAACGAAATGACCGGCAGAAGGGATGACATGTTTTTCAAAATGTTTGATAAAGGCACTTTCCATCCCGATAGTAGTTTCCGCGCCAATACAGCCATCATCAGCGCCATGCAGGTGCATTGCAGGAACTGGAATGGGATCGCTCAAACGTTTCCGAATATCGGCCAGTTCCGGGTGCTGGAGAGCATGGTTAAACTGTGAACGATAATACCCCAAAGCAGCCTTTAGCACGGAAGGGTGACGGAACGCCGCCTTGATTTCATCCATGACCGGTTGCGGGCAGTGCCAACCCGGCGACCACTCCTTCCATAACTGCTCGATGAACTCAAAATCGTTATGAGCTACCGCCATTTCGGCGAGCGGCAATTGAAAAAAATACATGTACCAGGATCGCCGCTGCTGGGTCGGATTTGTTAAAAGCGCCCGCCCGAAATTCCCGGCAGTCGGGACCGACATGGAGATGATCTTCGCAACTTTAGCCGGCGCCATGATCGCCGCACCGCGCACGATCGAGGCGCCCCAATCATGGCCGATGAGAACTACCGGCTGGTCAGCCAGCTGATCTACCAATGCCAGCAGGTCCTGGACAAGAATGGCCACATCAAAAGGGCCATCAGATGCGGCATCTGACACGGAGTAGCCTCGCAGGCAGGGGGCGATGACCCGGTAACCGTTCTCAGCCAGCAGCGGAATCTGGTGGCGGAAGGAAACCGGCAGGTCGGGAAAGCCGTGCAGGGCTATGACCAGCGGCCCCTCACCTGCTTCGAGGGCGTGAACCATACGTCCATTGGCCTGTATAGAAAATGTTCTGAAGTTATTCCCCTGTTTCATTCCCCATTCTGTATCTTTTGTTGTCATGTTTTCTGCCTCCTCATGTGTTTTCGATTGGACGGTACCGGAGGCAAAAGGTTACAGGTACATCAGGAAAAAATAACCCATTCTTTATTTTTTATTCCGTCCCTGATCCTCTTCGCAAAGGATTCGTCG